>Ga0209347_1000591_pt1 | contig 85630 bp, 91 predicted proteins | sample AutmiccommuBRH23_FD_187382 | JGI IMG/M metagenome (GOLD analysis project Ga0209347, IMG submission 187382) | Deep subsurface microbial communities from Mt. Terri, Switzerland - Autotrophic microbial communities BRH/23 (SPAdes) (version 2) | ecosystem: Environmental > Aquatic > Deep subsurface >...
TGACCGGACGGGCCGCCAGATGGGCGGCAACGATGGCGCTCGGCCTGTCCTCCGACACCAAAAACCCTGCCGCCAACTTCAGGCGAAACGCCGTTCATATGGCGCCCCGTGAGAAAGCCAGGCTAGATGAATTTTTCGGACGGGTGTTGGACCGTTGGCTGCACGCGTAATAACGTTCCGGCTCTGACATTTGCTTCCCAGTGCGGCGAACTTTTGAGCAAATCTCAGAACCATAAGGAACGCTAGTGTCCCGTCTCCGAAGTTCGCCCTCACTCTGCGGCAACCACTCGAGCGAACTTCGGAGACAAAGGGGCACTAGAATGAGAAAGTTGCTAGTGTGATTCAGATTCAGAAGTTCGCTCTGAACCTAGCCGCAGGTAGCGAACTTCTGAATCATCACACTAGCGATACATTCCGATTAGCGTGGACTCTGTGCCGCCAAGTCCAGCCTTGAAGGTCGTTACTCCGGCCGCAGTTTCGTCGTTGAGTCCACCCAGATCGAAATCTCTTATTCCCATGGCTTTTAACTCGACGATGGCTTTCCACAGCAGACCCTGATGCGCCCCGTGTTTCCGCCCCAGGCCACTCGTCCATCCGATCTGAAAGGTTGCTGATCTGCCGTGAATGAGGATGAGTACGGAAGCAACTGTTCGTCCATCGAGCTTTGCGTGGAGCAGCAGAACTTCGCCGCGTGGAGCCATGAAGCTGACGAGGGCCTGCATAAGCGTGGCGGAAGGGCCGGAGAAACCTTTTTTCCGCTTGAAATCTTCATGCCGCTGCATAAGCACGCCCAGACCAGCGAGTTTTTCGTCGTTTTCCATAATGAGTGCTGAGCGTTCGGATTTCGAAAGCGTGTTTCTCCATTTCCCTTTTAGGCGCGAACGCAGAAGCCCCGTGTCGGCATCGAGGTCCAGCCATGCGGTTTTATACTTTTCAATTCTGGAATTGGGTTTCAAACCCACAGATAGAATAAATTGTTCATTTAATTCTGAAGATTCCAACTCGGGAATGATACGTCTTTTGCGTCCCAGCCGTCTCGGGAACTGACGGGCGAAAACGGTAATGAAACTCTCCCATGATTCGCAGGTTCGATATCCATCGAACCACAAGGGTCCACGATCGAGTGTAATGGCGTGGATGGCATTGCCCATTAGCCCGACCTCGCCGATTTGTACGAGCCCGGCGGCCTGTCCGCGAAGATGAATTATGCCGTGTCGCGCTCCCAGTTGCTGCGTTTCCCGCAGCGCCTGCGCGTAAGGATAATGCTGCAGGAGCGTCGACCTTCTCACCGTTGCGAACATGGCATCCCACTCGTCCATCGGCGTTCTGTTCCAATTGATTTCGCAACTATCCATTGAATACATCGGTGCCGGTCAGGTGCCGTCGTGCAGTTCGCCGCGCAACAGGCCGACCGCGGCATTGGCGTGGCTTGCCCAATGGCCCTTTCTGTCGCGGTAGTCCGACTCGAGCGCCCGGATTGTTTCGCGGAACCGCTTTGCCGTACTGCGGGAGAACAGCGATTCGACCAGGCTGATGCATTCGCGTAGCCGCTCACTGGTCAGCGAGGGAATGTCGGGCGGCGACTGCAGAGTGGCTTGCGGTTGGTGACCCGTTGCAGCGGAAAATGCCTGCAAACGCAGGTCCAGTTCCTGCCGGGCCTGCTCAATCGCATGCGCCGTGCGTTCGAAGCCTTCCCGTTTCAGTGTCTCCAGGAACATGGCCTGGGCCGGATCGACCGGAGCCTCCAAGCCGGGCTTGCCGTCGGCCTTCATCTGAGTGGCGCCAACACGTTTCATAAGCCACAGCAGAGGAAAGAAGCTGACGGTCGTGCCGATGATGAAAACAAGACTGACGTCGAGCATGGTTCGCTCCAGGATTAGCAGGTAACTCCAGGTAACGGTGCCGCGGCAAGTGGCGCGTTCGATGCGCGCTACACCAAGCCGGCCTCAGCCGCGGGCGCAACGCCGGCTTCTCGGAGGAGCCTGATGGCTGGGGAGCCCCTCAGACCGCTTCACGCTAAAGAGCGGCCCTGCTGACGCGACGAATGTTCTTCTCCCACCAACCTTGCTTGAAGCTGCCCGTCCACAACCATCTTCGCAGCGGTGTACTATTTTCAGGGCGCTCGGCTGGATTGAGAAGCTTGTTCGTCAGGGATATTTTTTAGACAAGTAAAGAGCCGCAATTCATATAGAGAACTAATCTGCAAAAGATGTAATTGATATGTCTATTGCAGAAATGGCATAGGCGATATGTTTGGTTCTTGTCTCGTTGACCATAAAAAAAACGACTGGTACAAATTTTTTGCAATAGATCTGGTTGATTCGCTTGGGGGGCGATAAATAATGATTATCATTGTTGATGATGTCAAAAGTGGAGAAAGCCTCTACATTTCATCTCTACTTCGCGAAGGAGTGCCGGCAACCGCGCTGACGCCATGCGATTTCGGAGGGTGGGTCACTGGTGCCGATGTGACGGATGTCGACGCAGTTGACGCTGTTCTTCTCGGCGGCTTTGGCGCGCGCAAGGAATTGGCGCGGCTGACCAAAAAACGGTCGACTGCCGCGGTTATCGCCTATGACGCCAAGGCGAGTCTGGAAGAAACTCTGGAGCTATTCGCCGCTGGTGTGGACGACGTTGTCGGCGATCCCTGCGATGCAAGGGAGATACTTGCGAGGGTTGCCGCAATACTTCGCAGAATGAAGTCGGAAGGGACCGCTGCCGTCGCCGGGATTGAGGTCTTTCGAGATGGCCGCGAGCCGATCGTCGGCGGCCAGCCCCTTTCGCTTCCCAGGCGCGAACTCAGAATCCTTGAATACCTTGTCGCCCATGCCGGGCGGCGCGTGACCAAGGCGCAGATCTTCAGCTCTGTTTATGGGCTCTTTGAGTCTGACATCGACGACAATGTCGTTGAAAGCCATGTCAGCAAATTGAGAAAGCGCCTGCGAGCGCGCCTCGGTTATGACCCCGTCGATACCAAACGGCACCTCGGCTACATGATCGGCAATCGCTGAGGCGGTTCTGGCAGCCATTTTCATGTCGTTGGCGCGAACTCTTCGCGCTTGGTTCGGATCTGCTCCAGCCCAGCGCAAGTTTAAAATTCAATGGTCAGCACCGAAGCTGAACGTGATTCTAGGACAGGAGGACGTCGATGAGCGTTTACAATCTTATGCGAACCGGGACCTCCGGAATGGCGGCTCAGGGCAATCGCCTGGGCACGGTCGCTGACAACATCGCCAACGTGAATACGGTCGGCTATAAGGCGGCGGAGGCGCAGTTCTCCTCGCTGGTGCTTAACTCGACAACATCGGAATATACCTCCGGCGGCGTCGTGACCGATGTGCGCTACGGCATCAGCGCGCAGGGCAACCTCCAGTTCACCAACTCATCCACCGACCTGGCGGTCAACGGAAGCGGATTCTTTTTCGTCGAAACGCCAGGCGGCGAAGCCGGTTTGACACGGGCGGGCTCGTTCGTCCCCAATGGCGACGGCAGTCTCGTCAATGCAGCGGGCTATCGCCTCATGGGATACCCCGTGCAGGCAGGTGGAAACACGGTTGTCGCCAACGGCACGGCCGGACTCGAGCCGGTGTCGGTCGTCGGGCAGAGTCTGGCTGCAACGCCGTCCACGTCCGGGACATTGCGCGTCAACCTGCCTTCCAACGCCGATATCGTGGCGGCAGGAAGCCTGCCATCGGATAACGTCCTGGGTGGCGACTACAGCGCCAAGTCCTCACTTGTTACGTTCGACGGACTCGGCAACGAAGTGATCGTGGACGCCTATTTCACGAAGACTGGGGCTGCGGCGTGGGAGGTTGCAGTTTACCGCAACTCCGACGCCGATCCCGCCACGTTGTTCCCCTACGCATCGGCTCCACTGGCAACGCAGACGCTTAGCTTCAATCCCGCCGCCGGCACGCTGACCGGGGCTTCGACAGTTTCATTTACTGTTCCAGGAGGCTCGCCGCTCAATCTGGATTTGTCGGGAACGACGCAGCTTGCAGCCGACTACAGCGTTCTCGATGTAGAAGTTGATGGCAACGCCCCGAGCGGCGTGGCCAGTCTGGAATTTACCGAAGACGGATTCGTCTACGCGGTTTTCGAGAACGGCGCGCGCAAACCCACGTACCGCATCCCGCTTGGAAATGTCATTAGTCCCGACCGTCTCCTGCCCAAGGCCGGCAACGTTTTCTGGCTCACTTCCGATTCGGGCGATCTGAAAGTGGGATTCCCCGCTGACAGCGGTTTTGGTTCCATCGTGTCAGGCGCTCTCGAGGGTTCGACGGTCGACCTTGCCAGCGAGTTGACCACCATGATCGAGGCGCAGCGCAACTACACGGCCAACTCGAAAGTCTTCCAGACCGGTTCCGAGTTGCTCGAAGTTGTCGTGAACCTGAAGCGATGATCCCAGGCCGACCGGTGAACAATAAGCAGGCCTCGTAGTATGTCACTCTCACTAAGTTTCGACATTGGGCGCTCAGCGTTGTCGACAACCGCCGAGCAATCCTCGGTCGTCTCCAGGAACGTCGCCAGCAGCGACGATCCCAGGGCGACCAGGAAGTCGGCGGAAGTTGTAACGAGCATTGGCGGTGGAATACGCGTTTCGGAGATTCGCCGTGCGGTGAATATCGCGTTGTTTGAAAACCTCACCGGAGCGACTTCCGTACTTGGCGCACAGGACGCAATCAACAAGGGTCTCCAGGAAATCCAGAGCGTCATGGGCAGCGCCGACCTTGGCAGCTCGCCGACGGCACTCCTCGGCCGCTTGCGCGACAGCCTACAGGCGTTCTCTGCCTCTCCAAGTGACGTGGTGAGCGCTCACTCGGTTATCGATGCAGCCAGCGATATCGCTGGGCAGCTGAACCGGTTGGCGGAGACGGTTCTAGAGGTGCGGTCATCGGCGGATGTTGCGCTTTCGCGCTCCGTGACGAATTTGAATTCACTCCTTGTAAAATTCGAGCAGGTCAACAACGACATCGTCGCCGGGTCGGCGCTGAACAAGGACATCACGGATCTCCTCGATCATCGCGATGGATTGCTGGTGGAGATGTCGGAAGAGATCGACATCAGGGCGCTGACCAAGCCGAATAACGACATGGTAATTTTCGCGGCCGGTGGTGTCACATTGTTCGAAACGGTTCCGCGCACCGTCTACATGAATTCGATGCCGGTGTTGCCGGCCGGCGTCAGCGGATCAGCCGTTTTCATTGATGGCATTCCGGTCACCGATCCCAGCGTTTCGGCGGTAGCGGCAGGCGGGAGGATCGCAGGGCTGGCGGCGCTTCGCGATACGATCGCTCCGGAATTCGGCAGGCAGCTCGATGAAATCGCCCGAGGGCTCGTGGCGTCATTCGCCGAGAGCGACCAAAGTGCCGTTCCGGCACTTCCCGATCAGCCCGGCCTGTTTACGTTTTCGGGCGCCAGCGGAATTCCCGCCGCAGGCAGCATCGTTGATGGCATCGCCCTGGCGATTCGTGTCAATCCGAACGCGGTCGCCGCCCAGGGCGGAGATCCGTTCCGGCTTCGCGATGGCGCGATTTCGGATCCTCTCAACCCCGCCTACGTCTACAATTCGAGCGGCGCTGCTGGATTTACGGACCGGATCAACGAACTGATCGGCAATTTCGATGCGGCATTGGCATTCGATCCCGCTGCCGGATTATCAAACTCGAAGAGCCTGATCGGTTACGCGTCGGACTCGGAGGGTGCGTTCCAGCTGCTGCGCTCGAATTCCGCCAGCGAGTTCGAGTACAAGGCCGTGCTTGCCGATCGTTCGCGAGAAGCATTGTCCAAAAGCTCCGGCGTCAACCTGGACGAGGAGATGGCTGAGCTGCTTGATCTGGAGCGATCCTATCAGGCGTCTTCCCGATTGTTGCAGGTCGTCGATTCCATGTTCGATTCCATCTTCGCTGCGACGAGGTGACCAGAATGAAAACGACCTTCATTTCGACCCAGTCTATCGGCGAGGCGACGCGCGCTAACATCATGCGATCGCAGGCCCGCCTTTCCGAAGCTCAGAGCGAACTCAGCACGGGCAAGCACTTCGATACCGGAATTGCAATTAGCGGTGAATACTCAAATCTCGTCGATCTTCGCCAGCAATTCGAGTCCCTCCGGGTTTTCGAAAAGTCGAACGCGATCCTGCAGACACGACTAGAGGTTTCCCAAACTGCGATGCAGTCGTTGGTTGATGGCGCGCAGGATTTCATCAGCGAATTGATCGCAGCGCGCCAGGCCCCGTCGGGCGCAGAATTGATACAGGAATCCGCGAAGGGGCGCCTTCAGGGCCTCGTCGAACAGCTGAACGTTTCCTACAATGGCCAATTTGTATTTTCCGGCATCAATGTCTCGCAGCCACCTCTTGCCGACTACTGGAGCGATCCGCCACCGCCAGGCCGGACGGCCCTAGCAGCCTCGTTCATGGCCGAGTTCGGCGTGGCCCAAAGCGATCCCGGCGCCCGGTCCATAACGCCCGGCGCAATGGAGTCGTTTCTTGACGGCGCCTTTCCGGATTTGTTCGCTGATCCCGGCTGGGGAGACAATTGGTCGTCGGCATCAAGCCAGTTGGCGACCGTTCGAATCGGCCGCTCCGAGACAATCGCGCCGTCGGTCAGTGCGAACGAGAGCGCAATTCGCAAGTTGGTGCAGGTATATGCAGCCGCTGCCGATCTTGGGACCGAGACCTTGAGCAAGGCCACCGTCGAGGCGGTTATCGATAACATTGTGACGGTTGCAGGGGGTGCGATGCAGGAATTGAGTGGTCTGCAATCCCGTCTCGGGTTGAGCCAGGCGCGGCTGGCCACAGCCACCGACCGAGGCGAAATTCAAAGAGGTATTCTCCAGGATCGGATTGGCCGGTTGGAAGGTGTCGACCCGTTCGAAGCTTCCACCCGTCTCACGTCATTGCTGACGCAGATCGAAGCCTCATACGCAGTAACCGCAAGAATTCAGAGGCTGACGATCCTCAATTACCTCTGAGGCAGGCAAGCAGCGTCGGGCTATGGACGCTGAAGTAGGGCATAAGGGAATCCGGAATGTATAGAATCAGTTACGCCGATGTGCTCGAGGATGATCCGCACGAGGTTCGCGTGCGCGAGCAAAAGGCCCTCGATCATTCGATTCGCCTGATGGAGAGAGCAGAAAAGGCCGGGCCGAATTCGGTCGAGGCCGTCGAAGCAGTCACGTTCCTGACCAAGCTCTGGTCGATGCTGATCGAGGATTTGGCCAGTCCGGAAAATGATCTACCTAAGGAGCTTCGCGCCCATATCATCTCTATCGGGATTTGGATCCTGAAAGAAGCTGAGAAAATCAGGTCCGGCAAATCCAATAGTTTCAGCGGTTTGCTTGCTGTTTCCATGGCGATTGCCGAAGGGCTTAAATGACATCGACATTGAAAATACACTTGCGTCGAAACGAACGTCTTTTTGTGAACGGTGCAGTGCTGCGCGCCGATCGCAAGGTGACGATCGAATTCCTCAACGATGTTGTGTTCCTTTTGGAATCCCACGTCTTGCAGGAAGAGCAGGCCGACACTCCGTTACGCCAGCTCTACTTCATGCTCCAGTACATTCTCATCGAGCCTAAGTCGGCGGATATGGCACGAGCGATGTACCACCAGTCCTTCGGGCTAGTCCGCAGTCACTTCGACTCCGAAGTGGTGCTCGTCGGGCTGGGGGAGGCGGACGCCATGGTGCGGTCGGATCGCGTATTTGACGCCATGAAGATTATCCGGCGGATGTTTCCGATCGAGGACAGCATTCTCTCCAGCGATGCCCTGTTGGCTGCGGGATGAGCGAATTGAAACCAAAGCGGGGAGAGAATTAATGGAAATCACTGGAATAGGTTCAGGCCAGCCGGCAGGGACCGGCGCGACGGGAGCGGGCGGAGCTGCATCGTCTTCGACGCTGGCCTCGGTCGACTACGAAATGTTCCTGAAGCTGCTGATGGCGCAGATGGAAAATCAGGATCCGCTCAATCCAACGGACTCGACGGAGTATGTGTCGCAGCTCGCGACGTTTTCCCAGGTAGAGCAATCGATTCAGGCGAACCAGAAACTCGATCAGATGCTGACGAGTTTGCAGGTTGCCCAGTCCGAAGGCCTCGTTGGCCATACGGTGACGTCTCCCGACGGCGCGGTGAGCGGTGTAGTCGAAGCGGTAAAGGTCTCTGAGGGTGGGCTGGTCGCAATACTCGGGGATGGCGAGACGGTCGCGATGGTCGAGGGAGTGAAGATCTCGTGATGCATTGCGATGAATGAAGCTGATGCGCTGGATCTCGCGCAGGCTGCGATCTGGGCGGTTATCGTTGCGTCGAGCCCGGCTATCGTTGCGGCCATCGTCGTCGGTGTTGTGATCGCGTTGCTCCAGGCATTGACGCAGGTTCAAGAGATGACCCTGACGTTCATACCCAAAATCATCGCGATCCTCTTCATGTTGATCGTCTCGGCGCCGTTCATGGGCGGCGTCGTGTTTGCTTTCGCGCAGATGTGCTTCTCGCGCATCGAGAACGGATTCTAGCGCAATGGCAATCGGAGATCTCCTTCGACGCCCGCTGCGCAGAAAAAATGCTTTCTGGGAGGGCGTCGATGGCAGCCGGCGGTACTGAAGATATTCGCATGCCAGCCGGACAGTCGCAGGGTGGCCGCGACATCGGCTTCGCCATCGGCATAGTATTCATCCTCAGTGTTCTGTTCTTGCCTCTGCCAGCGATTCTCGTGGACGTGGGGCTGGCCTGCTCGATTGCCCTGTCGGTTCTTATCCTGATGGTGTCCTTGTGGATTCGCAGGCCCTTGGAATTCTCCGCGTTCCCCACGATCCTTTTGGTTGCGGTGATGCTGCGACTGTCTCTGAACATTTCCACGACCCGGCTCATCCTTTCTGAAGGCGCCGGCGGCTACAACGCCGCCGGCTATGTCATCGGCGGCTTTTCCAATATGGTGATGGCCGGCGATTTCGTAATCGGTCTGATCGTGTTTGCCATTTTGCTGACGGTCAACTTTCTGGTTATCACGAAGGGTGCCACACGAATCGCCGAAGTGGGAGCAAGGTTCACGCTCGATGCCGTCCCCGGCAAACAAATGGCGATCGATGCAGACCTTTCCGCTGGAATGATCGACGAACAAGAAGCGCGGCGCCGGCGCGTGGAACTTGAGCATGAAAGTGCCTTCTTCGGAGCAATGGACGGCGCCTCGAAGTTTGTCCGCGGCGATGCGATCGCGGGGCTCATCATCACGGCCGTGAATATCGGCGGCGGCATCATTATCGGCGTGTTCCGGCACGGCATGCCGGCTGCGGAAGCCGCCGACGTCTTCGTCAAGCTTTCCGTCGGCGATGGACTTGTGTCGCAGATCCCGGCGTTGATCGTTTCGCTCGCCGCAGGACTGCTCGTCGCGAAAGGTCGTATCGAGGGTTCAGCAGACGTCGCCATCCTCGATCAGCTCAGCGGCTATCCGAGGGCATTGACGGTGTCCGCAGGACTGATGGCTGTTATCGCCGTTCTTCCTGGCCTCCCGTTTTTTCCGTTCGCTCTTCTTGCGTGCATTCTGGCGTACGTGTCCTTTGCCGTGCTTAATCAGCGCAAGGAGAAGGCGCAGGAAGCTTCATCGCGAAAGGTGGAGGCCGAACGCGAGGCCGCGGTTCGCGCAAGCGGCTCCGTGCAGGATGCGCTGGTGGTGCCCGAGGTTGAGGTCTGTTTCGGCACCCATCTGGCCAACGAGATGCTGCAAAGCAAGCAGGAGCTAGCGCTTCGCGTCGGAAAGATGCGGCGGAAATTCGCCAAGGAGTATGGATTCGTCGTTCCCGATATCCAGCTCAGTGACGATGTTTCACTGCCGCCAAAGTCCTATCTCATCAAGATTCACGGCACGGTTGTTTCCAAGCAGGATTTAAGAATTGGGGACGTGCTTGTGATCGTGGGTGACGCTAAGCCTCCCGCCGTAGTGGGAGATGAAGTGCGCGAGCCTGCCTTCGGGATGCGCGCATTCTGGATTCCTGAAGCCTACGCCAAGGAGGTTCGCAGGGAAGGATTTTCGCCTGTCGATGCCCAGTCCGTGCTGCTGACCCACATCAGTGAGGTCATTCGCAACAATCTGGCGCAGTTGTTGTCCTACAAGCACATGCGCAAGCTTCTGGATTCGCAGCCCCCTGAATACAAGCGCCTTCTCGACGAATTCACGCCGACGCACATTTCCTATTCGGGAATTCAGGGTGTGTTGAAAATGTTGTTGGCCGAGCGCGTTTCGATACGCAACCTGAGCCTCATCCTCGAGGCTATCGCCGAGATCGCACCGCATGCCCGCAGAGCCGAGCAGATCGTCGAACACGTTCGGATTCGGATATCCCAGCAGATTTGCGGTGAGGTGTCGCGCGACGGCGTCCTCGGCGTATTGAGGCTGGGTGGGCAATGGGATTTGGCGTTCCACCAGGCTTTGAAGCGGGGACCTAATGGGGAGATCGTGGAGTTCGACATCGATCCGCGGCTGATTGAAGAATTCGGCAATGAAGCGACTAGGGTGATTCGGTCCTTGATGGACAAGGGCGAACAATTCGTCGTCGTGACGGCGCCCGATTCGCGCCCTTACGTGCGAATGGTGATCGAAAGAATGTACCCATCGCTTGCGGTGCTTTCAAATACCGAAATTGCCAAGGGCATTCAGCTGCGGGCGTTGGGCACGATCGCAAAATGATCGGTGATCTTGCTGGCTACGTCATTCCCACATTCCTCCTGTTTTGCCGGATCGGCGGTTGCCTGCTGCTGGTACCAGGCCTCGCATCGGCGCAAGTGCCGATGCAGGTCCGGCTGTTCATTGCGTTTGCCGTTGCTCTGACGCTGGCTCCCCTGATCCTGGATGCCAGCGAAAGATCCATTGGCGAGGCCACTGGCGGGCGCTTGATCCAGCTCATCATAACGGAGACGCTGATTGGCGTGCTGCTCGGCTTGAGCGTTCGTGTGTTTCTCAGTGCGCTTCAGTTCATGACGACGGCGATCGGCATGTACATCGGACTGGGAACACTTCCGGGCATCCCCGCCGATCTTGACGAGCCACTGGCCTCGCTGTCCTTGTTCATCACCTCGGTAGCCACCATTCTGTTCTTCCTGCTTGATCTTCATCTGGAAGTCCTGAGGGGGCTCGTCTTGAGCTACGAATATCTGCCGTTCGGCTCCGGCATCGATCCGGGTGAAGCATTGGAGAAAATCGCAAGTGCGCTCTCGCGGAGTTTTCTCCTGGTGCTGCAGATCGGAGGTCCGTTTCTCGCATATGGCCTCATCGTCAACCTGCTTTTCGGGTTGGTGAACAAGATGGTGCCGCAGATTCCGGCATACTTTGTATCGATCCCGTTCCTGATCGCCGGCGGGCTGTCCTTATTGTATTTTCTGCTCGGGGAAATGATGGCTGTTTACTTTGCCGTTTTCCGCAGCTTCATCATTGAGGGCTAACCGTCATGTCGGTCATGCAGCGCCTGCGGCGGCTGGAATCGTTGTTTGATTCCCTCTACTGGTCCGACCAGTTGAAATTGATGGAATTGCGCGCGCGCAGAAGCGAACTCGCCGAGCGGCGAGATGCCATTCAGAAGGCGTTGTCGAGTGAGAACCCATGCATGATTGGATTGATGAAAGACTTGCTGTCGAACTCGGTCCGCCTCGCCGCGGCTATGAAGCAGATCGAGGTCGAGATTGCGGAAGGCGCAAAGGGCGCGGCTCCGCGCAAGGCGCAGCTGGAACGCGTGCGGCGACATATTGCAGGAGCCGCCGTCGCCGCAATCCGCAAGTCTGAACAAGCCACCGTCGACGAAATTTCGACGCGGTCTGTTCGCGACTGACAGGACGCTCGGCAAGCTTCCTGCAAGCTTCCTCCTTCAGACTAATTCCAATTCACAGGAGGCGGCAGATGATTCCCGGTGATCTCATAATGTCAGTGATCGAGGAAGCGCACCGGCAGCGTCCGCAGTCTCTGCCATTGCAGGAGATCAACGCGAGTCGAGCCGCCGCCGCCGCGCCCGCTGCGGTTAACGCCGGCAGCTTCGCCAATACGCTTGCCGCGAAGTCGGGAGCGGCCGACCCGCCCAAATCGACGACGCAGGCTGCCCACGTCGGCGCAGTGCATACCGCGCCCAAGGCGCAGGGTGCCGAGGTCATGCTGCAGGGCCTGCTTCTGCAGTCGGTCCTTGAAGTGATGCTATCCAAGCAAGGTGAGAGCCTGACCGGTCAGGGAACCGCCGGCCGCATGTGGAGATCGATGCTTGCCGAGCACATCGCAAAGGAGGTCGGGCCGGCGCTCGATCTCCAGTTGTTCCGTGATGCTAAGGGCCGATCGGCAGAGAATACCGATGGCGGTCCTTGGTCAGTGCAGCATGGAAGGCGGCCTGCTTCGCAGGTTTAGTATGGAACGATCGCGGGGAATTCGAAGTGAGAGAAAATCAGGGCGGCGGCAAGGATTCGGTCGACCGGTTCGATCCGATACCGCAATTGTTCCTTCGTCTGCAAAGGACGCTCGAGTTCGAGAATGAGTGCCTGCGAACGAGGTCGGTCGTCGATGCCAGCGAGCACATAGCGCGCAAGAACCATGCGCTACTTGAACTGCAGAGAGTCATCGGCGGATTGAGTTCGCAGGAACTCGCAGAGCGTGCCGGTGAGCGGATCCAAGCCCTCAGGGAAGCGGTGAAGACCAACGCGGAAATTCTGTCGAGGCAGCTCGAAGCTGTCCGGGAGGTTTCAGAAATTCTTCGCAATGCGATCCATATGTCCGACTCCGACGGCACGTATTCAGTCCACCATGCCACGCGCGGCAGGGCGAAATGATTCAGCAGATCATTCTCGGCGTGTGGGTGTGCCTGGCGACGCTTGGCGGCATCTACGGCGCAGATTTTCTGCTTGCCACTGGTGCAAGGGACCCAATGTCGGTACGCGTCGGCGGCATCACTTATTCGAAGATGTTGCCGATGTCGGTGCCGGTCCTCAGGGATGGAGAGCTCGACGGATACGTGGTTGCGCAATTCGTCTACGGGATCCGCGACACCGGAGACAAGCACATCGCAGAACGCGTCGAGCCCCATTTCATCGACTCGGTTTTTCGCGTCCTCTACAACCAGAAAAAGGGGGGGATACGGCCTGGCGATCTGGATGACATCAAGAAGGAAATACTCGATCGAGTGAATGGGTCGCTGGGCGAGAACATCGTCGAGGAGGCTCTTATCGATCAGATTAATTATATATCGGTCGAGCAAGTTAGATGTGCGAAGAAAGTGGAATAGCCTGCATCGCCGGCCGTGAACCGCTTCGACAGCCGACGTGCGGGCGGGCTGCCGCGCAGCGGGAATTGTCGGAGGAGACCATCGAGTGAAAAGCGGACTGAAGGGACCCTACAGGCTGACTGCGGATGGCATCGATGGAGCGATCTTGGAGGTCGAAAGAGGCGTCTTTGCACTGGGGCATGAGGATTTCGACGGGCGCTTCAGAATTGCCCATGTCGGACGCAGCGATCGAGATCTGCGCAACGCGCTGCGGGAACTCATCGGGACAAGCGCCTATTTCAAGTACCTGGAAACTCCCAGCGACCGGGAGACATTCGAGTCACATTGTGAACTGTTCCACAAGTTCAAGCCGCCTGGGAACCATTTGCATCCGGATCGGCCGAAGGGGACGAACTGGGTGTGTCCTCGCTGTATGGCGATTCAGAACCGGTAAAGAGCTGCTCCATGATGTCAGCGAGCGCCGCCTGGTAACCCAGGTGCCAATAGGCACGCTCGGGTGTGCCCTGATCGAGGTGGCGCTGGTCGACGTCGGCGTAAGGTGCCGTGTCGTCGAGCCACTGCTGGATCGCTTCTCTGCGCTGCTGGAGTGGGGCTATTTGCGTAGCATGTTTCATACACAGCAGCTTGCCGCGCCGGCCTTCGCACGGGGTTAATGATAAAATTGCTGATATTGGGATGGTTAACCGTTCGCCGGCGAGATGCTTAGATTTTTATGCATCGGGCATGAGCTGCGATTGCGGCATCGACGTGCGCGTTGACCTCCGCCATCTTGCTGTTCGCAATATGATAGAGATGGCGCGGCAGCCTGTCGGGATGAAACCTGCGTGCGTACTGTGAACGGAGCTGAAGCAGTAGACCGGGTTCAGATGGCGTGACCGCTGCCACCGCTGCGAGCGTCTTTCGCGAAGTTTCAAGCAGGAGCGGCAAGTCGTGTTGCGGCGTCTCGCTCACGTCATCCCGCAGCGAGTCCGGATCGATGTGCGATAGATAGACTTTCAGAAAACTGTCTTTGTCAGCTGGCGGCATTGCCGAGGGGGGTGGCGAATTATCCGCTCCGGCAACCCGCTGCGTACTGATCGAACTGATATCCGGCCCACGCAGAGGCCGCAGATCGACGCGACCTTGCATTGCCAGTCTGCGAAGCATCGACTCGAAGGAAACAGCGGACATCCGGGTACTCGGATTCAACAGAACGCGCAGTGCGACTGCTGCGCCAGGCGCGATGGTAGAGGTGCAATCCTAAGGTTGTGTTTATGTGAGACTCAAATATGCGGGTCCCCCCGAGCTGTATGGTCTGGACTTCGACCATTACATAGCTATTTCCGCTGATCCCATGCTGTTTTAGAAGAGACGCCTCCTGAAATGCAAAGTATGCAGGACGGTCCAATAGTGAACAGAATTCTACCTTAAGTAGCAAAAGATCAATTGCGAATCAGGCCCGTTGCGCCAATATTTCAGTCAGCGCCAGGCGGTGCGCATCGGCTCAAGTGGCGTCCGGTTACGCAGATCCAAGACAAACAGCATGGTTCGGTCGCGCACTCGTCGGCTCGGCAAGGCGCCGTACTGATCGAGTTCATACAATCTGATCGGGGGAGCAATGGTAGATGAGATGATGGTGCGGAAGTCGATCTATGCCGGCCCGCTCTATGTACAAATAAAAAAGTTGCTGCACGAAAACATCCTGTCGAACAAGTGGTCGACGGGAATGGCGCTACCGAACGAGTCGGATCTGGCGCGAGCCTATGGCGTCAGCATAGGTACCATGCGCAAGGCCCTGCAGGAGTTGGAATCCGCAGGCTGGATCTCACGCAGACAGGGCCGCGGAACGTTCGTGACGGATCCGCGGCAAGCCTCGCGCCGGCGGCTCAATCACTTCTACCTCAACGGGGAGCATTTCTCCCCGGACGGCTACAACTACTTGTCCTGCACGGTTGAGCTTGCCCGTCCAGAGGTGGCTTCACGCCTGGAACTGCGCAAAGGCGATAGCGTCATCCGCATCAGGCGCAAGAAGATCATCAAGGGGATTCTTCGGCTGCTCGAGGAACTCCAGGTTCCCGAGGATGTCCTCGACGGCTTGGCTGCCGATGACAAGCGTCGGACGAAAATTTCAGACAATGACATCCTTGGCTATAGCGCCTACATCAGGCGTTGCACTGAACGGGTGCGGCCGGCCTTCCCGGACGAAGACTGCGCAGCACAGCTGGAGATCGAAATGAGTTCGTCGATCCTGGTCTGCGACCGGCTTGCTTACGACGCTGAGATGCGACCAGTCGAATGGTCCCGCCGTTTCGTTCTCATGGAAAGCGTCGAGTACTGGACCGACGCTTCGTAGCTGCGGCGCCATGATGTGATGAAACACAAGAAGCTTTAGCCCGCTCGCGCCGTGCACTACTGACCGCGAGAGTATTTCCCAGAAGGCGGGATCGACTGATCTAGATCTTCTTGTCGCCAAGGTGCGCTGCGACGATGGCGAATGCATTCTGGGTGTCCAACTCGCTCGCACGCTGCGTCAATGCTTCATAGAGTTTCGGGACGATTCTTACCGCATCGTCGAGTTCGGGATCGGCGCCCGGCTGATAGGCGCCCACCGATCTCAAATCGCGGCTTTCCTCAAACCTGGCAATCAGCGCCTTCAGCTTTTGGATGAGATCGCGTTGCGATGGGGTCCAGCTGACGTGTGCGAGACGCGAGATCGAAGCGAGCAGGTTTACCGCCGGATAGCGGCCCTGGTCGGCAATTCCGCGTTCCAGCACGATGTGTCCGTCCAGAATGCCGCGGATGGTGTCTGCGATCGGGTCGTTGTGGTCGTCGCCTTCGACGAGCACGGAAAAGATACCGGTGATCGAACCGGAGTTTTCCTCCCCGGGACCGGCACGTTCGAGCAGCCGTGGCAAGTCGCTGAACACGGAAGGCGGAAAGCCGCGTGCTACAGGCGGCTCTCCGGCGGCCAGTCCGAACTCGCGTGAAGCATGGGCGTATCTCGTCAGCGAATCGACGATGAGCAGAACATCCTCACCCTCGTCGCGCAGGTATTCAGCGATGCACATGGCGGTGTGAGGGGCGAGGCGCCGCATCATCGCGCTCTCGGCGCTGGAGGCCACGACCGCGATGGTCCGCTGCTTCTGGCTACCAAGCACATCCTCGAGGAAATCGCGCACTTCTCGGCCGCGTTCTCCGACAAGGGCAAGAACGACGGAATCGACGCTCTGCCCCCGGGCGAGCATGGAAAGTAATGAGGATTTGCCGACACCGGAGCCGGCAAAGATCCCGATCCGCTGGCCGCAGCACAGCGGTGTGAACATGTCGATGACGCGGACGCCGGTCCTAACGGGCTTTGAAATTCGTTGAAGCGTCATTGGCAGAGGCGGCGGGCAGTCACGTTCGTAGCCTCGCAATCCTTCCTCAAGTTCGCAAAGTCCGTCGATCGGTTTGGCCATTGCGTTGAGGGTGCGCCCTTTCCAGGACATTGCCGGGCGAATATCGAGCCGCTCGGTCAACCAGGCAGTATCGCCGAGTTTTATCATGTCGGTGGATTCGAATGGCTTCACGACGGCTCGCCCGGTCTGGAGGCGGATGATCTCGCCCATCGTCTGGCGACTATCACTTGTCACGGTGATGATGTCGCCGAGCCGGCCGGAATTCCCCAATCCTTCGACTAGGTAGTGATTGCGCCCGATTTCGATCACGCGGCCGCCCAACTGGCTGATATTCGAGTTGCGCGCCGTGGTGAGCACATCTGCAAGTCGCGACAAGGCGGTTTTTTGCGAATGCGCTTCACGTGTTGGCGAGTTATTCTGATTAGCCATTCGTGCCGAGCTTGCGGATAGCCTCTTTCAGCGAGTCCTGGAACTGATCGGTCGCGGAAGAAACGGCTTCGAAGTTTCGGGTCAGCGTGATGAGTTTCGTCATCTCCATCATCGCATCGACATTGGACTTCTCAAGAAATCCCTGCTGAACGGAGACGTTGTTGAAGTTTACGACGGGCTGGCCGGGTATGTCCGACAACAGTGCCGAATTGTCGTAGCGCACAAGCTTGGACTGCTCGTCGAGCGTGAACAGACCCACCGCGCCGAGGCGCAAGCCCTGCTGACTGACCATGCCGTCTGCGGAGATGGTGATGGGCCCGTCTTTCGGCCCGACCTGAATTGGGGCACCGCTGACATCCAGAACGGGATAGCCGTTGATTGAACGCAACTGGCCTTCCTGGGTGACCTGCAACCGGCCGTCGCGGGTATAGGCGAGACCGGAGGGCGTTTCCATTGCCATCCACGCATCCCCGGAAACGGCGATGTCGAGTGGGTTCCCGGTCTGGATCACCGGTCCGGTTTTGCGCGAGATGAACGACTCGCCGGATGACGAAAAGGCGACCGGATCCTTGCCCGCGTTGGAGATCAGGCTCGCGAAGCTCACCTCTTCGGCGCGAAACCCCGGAGTGTTTATGTTGGCGATGTTGTGCGCAATCGTATCCAGCCGGCGCTGGGCCGCCAGCTGGCCGGAGACTGCGACGTAGAGCCCGCTCTCCAAGGAAAACTATCCTCCGTATTTGAGGTTTTGCAGGCTTGCCAGGATGTCGATGCCAACGCCGGCAATCGTGGGCGAGCTTAAAATCGCGTTCGGCACTGCGATGCTTGTCGTGCTGGAAGGGTTGGAAATATCCCAGCGGGCCGTGAATCCTTCGATCAGCTTCTCAAGTTTTCGAGGGTCCTTGAGGTCGGCGATTTCCAGCCGGTCGGAGATGATTTTTGCCTGTCGATCAATATCGAGGTTCGACATGTTGCCGGGCAATCCGAGCGCGATCTGGGCAACTTCGAGCAGCGCACGGTCGGCAAGGATGCCGAAGGCGCTGCTGACAGTCGGCGCCTTGCGCTGGAAGTACAACGCCAGGCGGACGCCCTGGTTTTGGTTTCCGGCTTCGATCTCGAAGGTCTGTCTCACAAATCGATCGACGGTGCCTGAGCGCGCCCGTTCGAAGATCGTCGCGGTTTCACCGTATCGGGCAAAATTGAAAGTCTCGACGAATTCGCGATAGCGGGCATCGGCAAGGCCGTTCGCGAAAGAATTTGTTTCATCGATGCCGCCTTCGAGGGCTTTTCTCATGAAAGCCTTGGCATAGCTCATCTCCTCCAGGCCGAAAGCCTCCATGGCATAATTAAAGAGGCGGTTGTCGCCCAGAAAGTCGTCGATCGATTTCACTTTCTCGATGTTGGCGAGATAGTAGTCGGACTCCCGCTGCACGGCCGGAGTCGACCGTGTGTTGGAGAGGTTGCGCTCAACGTCCTGGGTCAGCAGGCGATAGCTCGCGATAGTGGTCAACATTGCAGATGATCCCTGATGCCGGCCCTCTCTATGCCTCGGTCGGCTTGCGCCAACCTTGAGTCTGCTGGCAGCGGCGATGCGAGTCCGATCAGGGGTGACTTATTTGCGGCTGCGCCTGGGTAGCGCTTCCCGTTCAGCGGATTCGCGCTGCCGCGAAACAAGCCTCACGCAAGCGGATCAGCTTCTGATGCTCGCGAATCTAGGGATGGGAGACAGCTGTGACGATCGTTATCGGCCTTGTAATAACGCTTGCCTGCGTGCTTGGCGGCTTCGCGGCGATGGGCGGCAAGGTGCTCGTGATTTGGCAGCCATGGGAATATGTCATTATTCTTGGGGCGTCGTTCGGCACGTTTGTGGTGGCCAACACGGTCAAGGTCATCATCGACACCGGCAAGGCAGTGATCGAGGCTTTTGCGGGCAAGGTTCCAAAGAAGACCGACTACCTCTCGATACTCGGCTGTCTGTTCCTTCTGATGCGTGAGTTCAGAAGCAAGTCTCGCAGCGAGGTCGAAGGTCATGTCGAAAATCCCGACGAATCTCCGATTTTCCAGGCGTTTCCAAAGCTCCAGAAGAACCCCGAATTGCGCACATTCATTTGTGACTACTTCCGCCTTATCATCATGGGCAGCGCCAGGCCCCACGAAATTGAGGCGCTCATGGACGAGGAAATCGAGACCTCGCGCGCCGACAAGCTCAAGGCCTATTCGGCCCTAAGCTCGGTTGCCGAAGGGCTTCCGGCAATCGGAATCGTTGCTGCCGTCCTGGGCGTCATCAAGACGATGGGCTCGCTCGACCAGCCGCCGCAGGTTCTTGGCAAACTGATTGGAGCGGCATTGGTCGGCACTTTCGCCGGGATATTCTTCTCCTACTGCATCTTCGCTCCGATCGCGACGCAGATAAAAATCGTGAGGGAAAAAAATATGCGCCAGTACGTCGTGGTCAAACAGACGCTACTCGCATTCATGAATGGCGCGGTGCCGCAAATTGCCATCGAATATGGTCGAAAGACGATCAACTTCGGCGAACGACCCTCGATCGACGAGCTCGAGGCGGAAACCGCCAATGGCGGCAAGAGTGAGGAGAAGATCGCCGCCTAGTTTAGCGCACCTGACGTTTGGCACCCGCTTGCGGCTGGACTAAAACCAAACGTCAGGTGGAAAAACTACACTAGAATCATAGTGTTGCTAGTGTTTCTTATGGTTCTGACATGTGCTCCGAACGTCGCAGCACGGGGAAGCAAATGTCAGAACCGGATCACTAGTCCACATCAAGCCGTGTACTTAACAAGCCGGCTTCCGGCAAGAAACAGAGGAAAGCGCAAGACCGATGTCAACGTCTCCCGATATGGACACCTCTCTGGATCGTGAGAACGGCGAACCTGAGCGTATCGAAGCCGGAAACGGTGCACGAAGCGCAGTCGCCGACGGCATGAGCGTCGTCATGAGTATCGCCGTCGATGTCGAAATCGTGCTGGGGAGCGTGAAAATGCCGCTCTCGAAACTTATGAAGCTTTCGCGAGGAACTGTCATTCCACTCGATCGCAAGGTCGGCGAGCCAGTCGATGTCATCGTCAACAACAAGGTGGTTGCGCATGGCGAAGTCGTGATCCTCGACGAGGATCAATCCCGCTTTGGCGTCTCCTTGACGAGCGTGGCCGGCCTCAACAGAGCCGAGAGCTAAAGGGGTTGGATCGTGTCGACTCAGCACTGGGTGCAGTTGGTCGAGCGGCTGTGAATTTAGAAACGCAAAGAACATATGACCGGCTCTCCCGCGATAACGCTTCCGTTGCCCAGTGTTGCTGCCGGAGTAGGAGGGTTCTCGATGGCTGGCGGTTCTAGGCCACATGATTTCCGTTTCGAAGGGTCGCAAGCAGCTGACGCGCCAAGCCCGCGAAAGTCTGGTGTCGCAGGATGAGTGATACGGGCGATAAGGACAGCAAAACCGAAGAGGCCACTCCCAAGAAACTGCACGACGCTCTCGAAGAGGGCAATGTTGCAATTTCCAAGGAGGTCGGCATCTTTGTGTCTATGTTCGGGATTTATTTTATTTCGGTATTCTTCCTGGAATTCGGTATTAAGAAAATATTGCTGTTATTGCGTCAATTCCTTGAACAGCCGGATCAGTGGAGGTTGCTGAGCGGTGAGGATGCTCACTACCTTTTCCTCTTCACGGCCATGCAGAGCCTTTGGATCTTTGTCCCGGTTGCCGCAGTCTTAATGTCCTTCGCTCTGATTGCTTCGACTTCTCAGGCCCAGCCGCGAATTATCGCCAAACGAATTACCCCGGATCTGTCGAGACTTTCCATCATCAAGGGCTGGAACAGAATATTCGGGACGAAGGGATTGGTTGAGTTCCTGAAGACTCTGGCGAAGTTCGCGATCCTGAGCATTGTTGGGTTAGTCGTCATTCGCGTCTACAAGGCCAAAGTGGTGGCCATGCTCCAGGTATCGCCCGCCAGCCAGATACAACTCCTCCACGAGCTTGCAAACGGAATGCTGGTCGGCGTGACGCTGGCATTTCTTTTGATCGTCGCCGCAGATGTCATCTGGACGCAGTTCTCGTGGCGCCGTGACCTGCGCATGTCGAAAGAGGAAGTCAAGGACGAGCACAAGCAACTCGAAGGCGATCCGATCGTACGCTCGCGGGTGCGCTCGATGATTCGCGACCTCGCCAGAAGAAGGATGATCTCCTCGGTACCGAGGGCGACGATGATCATTGCGAACCCGACCCATTACGCGGTCGCGCTGCGCTATGTGAAGGGCGAGACTCCAGCCCCCGCGGTATTGGCGAAGGGTAAGAACCGGATTGCGCTAAAGATCCGGGAAATTGCGGAACGTGAAGGCATCCCCGTCATCGAAGACAAGGCACTGGCAAGGTCGCTCTACGATGCTGTTCAAATCGACCAGTTGATTCCCTCCGAGTTCTACGGTGCGATTGCCAGCCTCGTCCTGACATTGTCGAAGCAGCCTCCCTCCGCGACCACGAAGCCGTAACGGTGAAGCAAACGATGCGAAAGCAGGGCTGGGTAGCAGTTGGAGAGTGCGAAGCAATGCTGGCCCACCAGCTTCTGCCGCTGCTGAGCGAATTGCGCGGATTTGACGTCGTCGATCTCATCGCATTCAGCCGTCTGGAGCGCAACGATAGCCTCAAGTCGCTGGTAGAATCTGCGGTCGAGCAGTTCTTTAAGCCGGGGAATATCGAAATCCTGGATTCCGGCGATGTCCACGTTGCCTGGGGAAAGACACCGGAAATACAGTTCAATTTCAGGTTAAGATCGTTTCCCCTGGAGCTTTATTTCCGGATGCTTCTCAGCGACGCCTATGGCGCCATCGGGATTGATTTCATCGATTGCCCAACCGACTGGCAAAACGATTTAGAGTACTTCGAATCAAGGTTTCGCGAATCATTGCAGCGGACACGTCTGCAACCGGCCCGGAATGGCGGCGAATAATCCTTTCGCATGAATTGGGTTTGTGGTTGGAAAAAATGGGCATTTAATTAATATTAAATAGTCCGTTGGGCATTCGTTCAGGTTGGTCAGGTTGGGGCAAGCGGAAATTCTTAAGCTGACCGAACATCAGCACAGTTGAAAAGGAAGCTGCCTTGTCTGATCTGGCGATATTCGCAATTTCCACGCAGCGAATGGAGTGGCTGTCTGCTCGGCAGTCAGCGATCGCAAGCAACATTGCGAACGCGGATACTCCCGGTTACCGCGCCAGGGACGTTGCTCCGTTCTCTTCCTACCTCGATGGCTCGCAGATCGAATTGACGGTGACTTCGCCCGCTCACCAGTCGACCGATGCTGGCCAGCGCTTTCCGGTGCAGACCAGCGATCGGTCCGGGGGCGAGGTCAAGCACTCGGGAAACACGGTGAGCCTCGAGCGCGAACTGATTCGGGCCGGTCAGATTCAAGGCAATCACACGCTTGCGGTGTCGATCGTGAGGTCGTTCCACCAGATGCTGGCTTCAGCGGTAAGGGGTTAGGCAGATGGCTGACGCACTGAGCATGGCTGCCTCGATTGCGGCATCGGGACTTCATGCACAGTCTGTTCGACTGCGAGTGGTGTCCGAAAACCTTGCAAACTCTCAGTCCACCGCACAAGTGGCCGGCGGTGAGCCCTACGCCCGCAAGGTCGTGAGCTTCGCGCAGATGATAGACGATCGGCAGGGCTCGGCACGCGTGCGCGTTTCTGAAATCGCCAGGGACAGCGCGCCCTTCCGGCTGGTGCATGAGCCAGGCCATCCCGCCGCCAACGCCGAAGGCTATGTCCGCTTTCCCAACGTCAACATGATTTCGGAAGTGGCCGACATGCGCGAGGCGACGCGTTCCTATGAGGCGAATCTGCAATTGGTGCGCCAGGCCCGCGAAATGATCTCCGCAACGATCGACCTGCTGAGGACAAGCCGATGATCGATAACATAGGTCAAGTCAACGCGTTGCAGACGATCGGGTCGGGACCGGCGGCGACCGCACGAATGGATCATTCGGCCGCAGGCGACTTCGAGGCCGCATTGACGGGTGCGGTGATGGACGTTGCCGGTCGTCTGCGTCAGGCGGAGGCCGTCTCGATCAGTGGAGTCAAGGGAGAGGCATCGCAGCTTGAAGTCGTCAGCACGGTCATGGATGCCGAGCAGAAACTGCAAGCCGCGATAGCCATCCGAGACAAGGTCGTCCAGGCCTATCTCGAGATCAGCCGAATGCAAATCTAAGCGAGGGAAGTCATGAGAGCGTTGGCCATTGCCGCGACCGGCATGAATGCGCAGGAACTGAACGTGGAGGTGATTGCGAACAATATCGCAAACATCAATACGACAGGATTCAAGCGTGGGCGAGCCGAGTTCACCGATCTGCTCTACCAGGCCGAACGCACTGCCGGTGCTGCCGCCAGGGGCAGCGACACCGTTGTGCCGGAAGGTATCAACGTCGGGCTTGGCGTCCGCGCTGCAGCGGTGCGCAACGTACACACGCAAGGTGCGTTGGCGCAAACCGACAACAAGCTCGACCTCGCAACGATCGGATCGGGCTGGTTCAAGATCGACAGCCCGGACGGCGAGACGCTCTACACGCGCTCCGGCGCTTTCAATACCGACTCCGCCGGCCGCATCGTCACGATCGACGGCTACCTGGTGCAGCCTGCAATTTCCGTTCCCGACCAGACCGTGAAGTTGACGATCAATCAGGACGGCAAAGTCTTCGCGCTGGTCGATGGAGAGACCGCGCCTCAGGAAATTGGGCAACTGACCCTTGCGACGTTTGCAAACGAGGCCGGTCTTACGCCGTTGGGTAACAACCTCTTCCGCGAGACCGAGGCCTCAGGTGCGGCGACGACTGGCGTTCCAGGTGAGCCGGGATTCGGCACGATCCGGCAAGGCTATCTCGAAGACTCCAACGTTGATCCCGTGAAGGAGATTACCGAGCTGATCTCTGCACAGCGGGCCTACGAAATGAACTCGAAGGTCATCCAGGCGGCTGACGACATGCTGTCCACAACAAGCAAGGGCCTTCGTTAAACAGACGAGGCTCGCAAGGGGGGAAGTGAATGCGTATTCCGAGTCTATTCCTGGTGGTACTTGCCTTGCTCGGCGGCGCGAAAGCCGCGAGCGCCGAAGTCGTTCAGGTAGTTTATCCTGTCCCCTCCATGACCATATATACGGGGGACGCGATTGCCTCCGACCTGCTGATCGAGAAGCGCTTCCGGCTGAGCACCAGGGCAATCGGCTCCTACATTCGGGATCTGGACGATATCGTCGGCAAGGTCGCGCGGCGCACGCTTGTTGCGGGACGTCCGATACCAAGAAACGCCCTGCAAACGAGCGACGTCGTCACCGAAGGCAGCAGTGTAACGCTCGTCTTCGGCGCCAGCGGCTTCACGATCAAGGGGATTGGCAAAGCTATTCAGGCGGGCTCGGTCGGCGATACGATCAGCGTTCAAAACATCGACAGCGGGCGGCTCGTAAGGGGCGTCATCCAGCAGGACGGCACCATCAATGTTGGGGGGCTATGATGCGCCCCCTCCTGGTTCTGGCAATTCTTGCGATCGCCAGCGGTGACGCCTGCGCCGCTGCACGGCTCAAGGATGTGACGAACGTCACCGGAATCCGCTCCAACCAGTTGCTCGGATACGGGCTTGTCGTCGGACTGAAGGGTTCCGGCGATAGCCTTCGCAACGCGCCGTTTACCGAGCAGTCGCTGCGTTCGATGCTGGAGCGACTCGGGGTCAATATTCGCGACGCCGGCGCGCGAACCAAGAATGCCGCAGCCGTCATGGTCACCGCCGAGCTGCCTCCGTTCTCGCGAGCGGGTGGGCGCATCGACGTGACCGTGACATCTCTGGGTGATGCGACGTCGCTGGCCGGCGGCATGCTGCTGATGACCCCATTGTATGGAGGCGACCAGCAGATCTACGCGGTGGCGCAGGGTTCGATCGCCGTTTCGGGCTTCGAATCCAAAGGCAATGCCGAAAGCCTGACGCACGGCGTACCGACCGCGGGCCGGGTTGCCAACGGCGCTTTGGTGGAGCGATCGGCGCCACAGGGCCTCGACCAGGCGAGCCAGATCAATCTTGAGCTGCGCAATCCCGATTTCGGGACCGCCGTGAAGGTCGCCGATGCCATCAATGAATATAGCCAGTCCCGGTTCGGAGGACGTCTGGCCAGGGAACTCGACATGCGCTCGGTGTCGATCAAGGTTCCTGCCGGCATCTCCACCAGCCGGTTTCTGGCCGAGGTCGGGGAACTGCTCGTCGAGCCGGACATGCCCGCACGGGTGGTGATCGATGAGCGAACAGGAACGATCGTCATCGGGCGCGATGTCCGTATCTCGACCGTCGCGGTGACGCACGGCAACCTGACGGTACGTGTGACGGAGACACCAGTTGTTTCCCAGCCGTTGCCATTTTCGGACGGGCAGACGGTCGCGACCTCTGAGACCGAGGTCAATGCTGTCCAGGAAAATGGAATGTTGTCGATCGTGCGCGGAGCGGATCTGCACTCTCTCGTGAACGGTCTCAACAGAATGGGTCTGAAGCCTCCCGGTATCATTGCCATCCTGCAGGCAATGAAGTCGTCGGGGGCACTCCAGGCGGAACTCGTCGTTCAGTGAGGCAGAATTTGGTCGAAGCTTACAGGAGCGCAGCAGGACGATGAACGTACAAAACAGCCAACGTCCTCGTGCGTTTGTGAATCCAGCGCACGAACAAATAGCGAGTCTGGCAGTCCGGGCTGACGCTTGGGAACCGAATGTCGGAGTCGGGGCGCTGGTGGCGCTATTCGCTTTCCTTTTCATCTGCCTCACTGGGCGGCAGGTTGGCGCCGAGCCGGAGCACACGTTCGTCGGTGAGGGCCGGCAACCGCAAACGCTCGCAGAGCGCTACTGCACCAACGTCGCCAACAAGGCGGCTAACTTGCTGCTGGCAAAGCAGAAGCAGGAACTGCGGGAGCTTTCCGATCAGGTTGCCAAGCGGTCCGCCGCGCTCGAACAGAAACTCGCCGAGCTGAAGGACTGGGTCCGCCGGCGCGATGACTTCGTCAGCCGTGGAACAGACACGCTGGTGAACATCTTTGCAGCGATGCGGCCGGATTCGGCCTCCGCGCAACTTATCGCTGTCGACGAGAGAACGGCGGCCGCTATCCTAATGAAATTGAAGCCCAGAACGGCGAGTTCCATCCTCAACGAAATGGATCCGGAGCGCGCCGCGAGACTGGCCGCTACGATTGCGGGAGCCGCCAGGGTCGGCAAGGGCGGCAAGACATGAAGCTGGCACAGGTATCACTACTGGCGCTTCCCATTTTGGCGGGGTGCGCGATCAATCCCCGCGAGATCGGACGCGAGCCGGAACTGAGCCCTGTCGGTGCCGGAGTCAATCAGCCCGTTCTGAAGATGCCGACGGACGCGGCAATCCATAAAGCCAGCTATCAAAGCCAATCGTTCTGGCGGGACAGTTCCGCGGACCTGTTCAAGGATCCAAGGGCCCGTCGCGTCGGAGATGTTCTCAAGGTCAAGATTCAGATTTCGGACAAGGCGGCGCTGGACAACTCCTCGGATCGGTCGCGCGACGCCAAGCACGACCTCGGGCTGCAGTTCGACCACGACGTGAACTGGCGGGGCTGGTCGTCGTCAGGTTCAGGTTCGCTCGGATCGGGAATTACCGCGAATACTGAATCGAAGGGCAAGGGTGCGATCGAACGCTCGGAAAAAATCAATCTCGTCGTAGCTGCAGTGGTGACCGACGTGTTGCCCAACGGCAGTCTCATCATCAACGGTTCGCAGGAGGTGAGGGTGAATTACGAATTGCGCGTCCTGAGCGTTTCCGGCCTCGTCGACCCCAGGGATATCAGTTCCGAAAACGCCGTGTCCTACGAGCGGATCGCCGAAGCGCGAATTTCGTATGGTGGCCGCGGGCGTCTGATGGAGGTGCAACAGCCAGGTTGGGGGCACCAGATACTGGACGCGGTCAGCCCATTCTGAAGGGGCGCTTCGAACTGCGCCCCGAATGGGGACACGGTCCGATCGCCTATAACGGTGGACGGGGCCGAACAAGGTGGGGGGCTTGCGAAAATGGCAGTTGCCGGCAAAGCGGATGACGTAAAGAAAGCCGGTCTCGGGGGAGCCCTATTACCGTTCCTCGTACTGGCGATCCTGGGGGCTGGTTTCGGCATCGGATTCAAACTCTATTTCCTCAGCCCGGCGACCAGCGAAACCAAGGCCGCAGTGGCGAATGCGGAGCCCGCGCAGCATGCTGGGAAGCCCGACGGGCATCCTGAGGCGGCTCACGGCGAGAAATCCAATCTTGGCGCGCACGGCGAGGAAGTCAATTCAGGTCAGCACGGCGCGGCCGCTGGTGAGCCGTTCATCGTAAGCATCGATCCCGTCGTGACCACACTGGCGCAAGGGCCTCCCTCGTGGATCAGGCTGGAGGTTTCCTTGATCTTCAAGAGGCAGCCGGAGGAGAACATGAAGACAGTCGCGGCCGAGGTTTCAAACGATTTCGTCGCCTACCTGCGCACGGTCAATGCAGCGCAGATCGAGGGAGCCCAAGGGCTCGAATATCTGACTGATGACCTGACCGACATCGTACGGGTGCGCACGCATGGAGCCGCTGATCGGCTCGTCATCAAGGGGCTTGTCGTCGAATGACGAGGTTGATCATTGTTGCCGCGGTCGTGACGGTTGTCGCCGCTACTCCTGCGGCCGCACAGCTGCCTGACCTCGGCTCCCTGTTGCCGGAAGGCTCGACGAGCGCCAGCGGCCGCATCGTGCAGCTCGTTGCGCTATTGACGGTTCTTTCGGTCGCTCCGGGACTTCTCATCATGGTGACGTGCTTTACGCGCTTCATCATCGCGCTGTCATTTCTGAGAATCGGCATCGGATTACAGACGACCCCAGGTAACCTTGTGCTGGTCAGCCTGGCGCTCTTTCTCACATTCTACGTCATGGCACCGACATTCGACGAGGCGTGGCAGACAGGGGTTAAGCCGCTTATCGAGGAGAAGATCGGCGAGGAAGAAGCCTTTGAGCGCATCTCGGCGCCATTCAAGAAGTTCATGACGCAGCATGTCCGCGACAAGGATGTTCGGCTGTTCGAGGAGCTTGCGGGCCTGTCTGCATCGCGACAGGCCGGTGACGATATCGAACTGCGTGTTCTGTTGCCTGCCTTCATGATTTCCGAACTCAGGCGCGGGTTCGAGATCGGCTTCCTGATCGTCCTCCCGTTCCTGGTGATCGACCTCATCGTTGCGACTTTGACCATGTCCATGGGGATGATGATGTTACCGCCAACTGCTATTTCGCTGCCCTTCAAGGTCCTCTTCTTCGTGCTACTTGACGGTTGGTATCTCCTGGTCGGCAGCTTGGTAAGGTCCTACTCATGAAGAAGAAAATGGAAGTTTACTAGAATTAAAGGGTCCGAGTTCTAGTGTAGCGATCTCATAGCGGATTGGAATTCCAAAGGCATGATGCCGTACCGCTATACCGGTCGAACCGGTATGTCCCAATCGAATCGACAGTCAATCTCTAGGGACATTCTCCATGAACAGCATAAACACGAACGTTGCGGCGATGACCGCGCTTCAATCGCTCAACCAGACCAACAAGAATATGCTTGAGACCCAGCAGAGGATCGCAACAGGTCTTCGCGTTGGTGAAGCTCAAGACAACGCCGCCTACTGGTCCATGGCAACGACGATGCGCTCGGACAACCGCTCCTTGTCGACGGTGAACGATGCGCTGGGCCTCGGTGCGGCAACGGTCGACGTCGCCTACACCGCAATCAACAGCGCCATCGATGTCGCCGACGAAATGAAGGCGAAGCTCGTGGCCGCTCGCGAGCCTGGTGTGGACCGCGTCAAGGTGCAGAGCGAGATCGACGCGCTTCAAGATCAGCTCCGCTCGATCGCCAGCTCGTCCTCGTTCACCGGCGAAAACTGGCTGCAGGTGGACAATGGACAGGACGGCGCCGGCACCTACACGTATTCCGACTCCGAGGAGATTGTCGCCTCATTCACGCGCACCGATAACGCCGTATCGGTAGGTACGATTTCGATCGACGTATCGAACACCTACCTGTTCAACTCCAACACCGACGGCCAGGGCGGCGCAGCCGGCAGCGGTTCGGCAACCGAAGGCCAGCTCGGCATTCTCGGTTCGCAGCGCTATACAGCGGCAGAGGCAGCCGCCTCTGCTGAAACTACTGCTGTCGCCGGCGGCATCGTTGCCGGAACCGATACTGGTTCGATCGTGCTCGCATCCTACGATGGAACGTCCGAGATCGACATTAGCACTGCAACCGACGCTGAGATAAACGACTACATCTCGGCTGCCGATCGCGCCATTCAGGATATGACGACCTCCGCGACCGATCTCGGCTCGGCCAAGAAGCGCATTGACTTGCAGAAGGACTTCGTCGGTGCATTGATGGATTCCATTGATCGTGGAATTTCTTCGCTTGTCGACGCGGACATGAACGAAGAGTCGACGCGCCTGCAGGCTCTGCAGGTTCAGCAGCAGCTTGGCATCCAGTCGCTGTCGATCGCCAACTCGTCGGCTCAAAACATCCTCTCGCTGTTCCGCTAAACTTCAATTCAAGGTTAGCCACTACAACGCGAATGAGTCACGCCCGGCGTCGGGCGTGGCTCAACTGGCAATCTGATCAGCCAAGACCATTCTCGCACAAGCTAAATCAACGACGCTGGGCTCTGATTCAACGTGGAGCTTTGATGCGTGTCTTCGGCAATGGGGCAAGAGCAATTTTCGCTGCTACTCGGCAGCCTACAGCAACTCGGTGGACGCCGCCTCGGCGCGCTCGCCGCGATCGGGCTTGCCGTCATCCTCGCCGTGGGCGGCAGCGCCTACTATCTGAGCCGGCCGACCATGGAGGTTCTCTACAGCGGATTGGAGACGCAGGACGTTGGCCGCATTTCGGGGGCCCTCGAAAGGGCCGGCGTTCAGTTCGATGTCAGCGCGGAAGGTAAGAGCATTTTCGTGCAGTACGGCACCACCGCACGCGCCCGCATGCTGCTTGCGCAACAGGGCCTTCCGAGCAGTGCATCCAGCGGCTATGAGCTGTTCGATCAGCTCGGATCGATGGGGCTGACCTCGTTCATGCAGGAGGTAACGCGGGTCAGGGCGCTTGAGGGTGAAATCTCGCGGACCGTCCAGTCCATGGCAGGCATTCAGGCCGCCCGCGTTCATCTGGTTCTGCCTGATCCCGGTTCCTTTCGCCGCAAACAGCGTCCGCCTTCTGCGTCCGTCGTTGTCAGGCTTGCCGGGCCAACGAGTGTATTTAACGGGACCCAGGCCATTCGCCATCTCGTTGCCGCCGCCGTGCCGGGAATGTCGCTCGATCAGGTATCGGTTCTCAGCACCGAGGGTTCTGTCCTGGCAGCTGTCGGGGACTCGTCGATAGCGGCGCCGGGCAACATGCTCGAACTCGAAAAGAACATGAGCAGTCAGCTCGAAGAGGCGGCTGGCAATACTTTGGCGCCCCACCTCGGCCTCGGCAACTACCAGATCAGCGTCGCGCTCCAACTGAACACCGACAAGAAGCAAACGAACGAACAGACATTTGATCCAGAATCGCGGGTCGAGCGCTCGGTCAAGGTCGTTCGCGAGGAAGGCAAGACGGAAAACAAGGCCTCCAATCCGGCAGTCGGCGTCGAGCAGAATATTCCCGCCGAGGACGGCGACAACACAAACGGGGATCAGAGCCGCAGGCAGGAGGAGCGCCGCGAGGAGATGACCAACTATGAGCTGAACTCGCGCCGGGTCCAGACGGAGAGTAACGGATATCGCATCGAGTCACTGACAATGGCGGTTATCGTCAACAAGAAGCGGCTCGTGGAAAGCCTCGGCGGCTCCGCGAGCGAAGAGCAGGTTTCATTGCAGCTCGAAGAGCTGTCCAGAATCGTCTCGGCGGCGACCGGGGTCAAAGAAGATCGCGGCGACAGGATACAGATCTCTGCGATCGACTTCCTCGACGATGCCGAAGGTCTGGCGCCGATCTCGGACCTTTCAATCCTCGACCATCTGCTTCGAAACATCGGAACGATTATCAACGCCCTCGCCGCGCTCGCAGTCGTCGCCATGGTCGTGTGGTTTGGTCTGAGGCCAGCTGTGGCCGCCCTCTCGCAGGCTCCGCCGCCGGTCGCGCTCGACAGCGAGAACGAGAATTCGCAGGCGCCCATGCTGCCGAACGGCGAGGGCGCAGGCGCGGCAATCAACAACGGCCTTGCCCACCTGTCTGGCCCGGATACCGGCCGGTCGCTGTCTCCCAAGGATCGGCTCGAAAAGCTCGTTGAAATCGAGGAAGAGCAGATTGTGGAAGTTCTGAAGCAGTGGATCAGGAAAGAGGCTGCCACATGAGGTTTACACCCGCCTTCATGGTTCTTGAAGAATTCGATACCGCAGCTGAAGGCGGCAACGCGCTTGCATGGGCGAAGGACGAGGAGCCGCAGAAGCCCGCGGCGAAGTCGGTCAACGTCCTGACCGAAGCTGATCTGCAGCGGTCTCATGATAACGGCTATGAGGCGGGTTATCAGGCAGCGACGGCGCAGTTCGAGGTCGTGCTCAGCCAACGCGACGAGGAGACGCGCATTCAACTCGCGGCCGCGGAGTTGGAATTCGCGGAAAGGTGCGGAGCCCGGCTCGTCGAAGATCTGACCCAGGCGATCGACAGGATCAGGGAGGATCTGGCGCGGGACGCTGCGCGCAGCGTCCTCCCCTTCATCGATACGCAGATGCGAGCCTTGGCGGTAGACGATCTTGCGGAAAGCATCATGGCAATGAATCAGGATACTCGTGATGTCCATTTGCGCGTGACGGGTCCTGCCGCGCTGATCGGCGCATTGCAGCAACGGCTCCCTGAACGCTGGCAGCTGACCGCGACGGCCGATGAGAGCGATCCAGAACTCACGGTTCAGGTCGACACGAGCCTCTTTCGAACGCAGATCGGCAACTGGGTGAAGCGCGTTGAGGAGGCTTCGGCATGAGCGAGGATGTCGCCGCAAGCGAGATCATCATCGTTCGGCGCCGGGGGCACGGTCATGAGGATGGCCACGGCAGCACGGCCTGGAAAATCGCTTTTGCCGACTTCATGACCGCAATGATGGCGCTGTTCCTGGTTCTGTGGCTGACGAACGCGACTGATCTTGCCACCAAGAAGCAGATAGCGACTTATTTCAATCCCATCGAACTGACCGACATCCAGCCGCTTGAGAAGGGAATCCGCGCTGTCGATGGCGAGGTCATCGTCGATAAAGAGACGGTGAATCAAGAGCCCGAGGGACGCGCAAACAATAGCGGCGAGGATCCAGGGACGCTCGATGGTGGGCCAGAGAAGATCGTCCGCCCGCATCTTGCCGATCCCTATGACGCGATCCGCAGATTATCGCAGAAGGTGGAGCCCAGCGGCACCGGCCTGAGCGCGCAAACGGAAGCAAAGGGCGGCGGGCCTGCAATCGACAAAGGCAAGGCGTTCCGCGATCCGTTCGATCCGGTTTTCCGCAGCGAAACCCTGGCAATGGCCAATGACGCCATCTCGAACGAGCCGGAGCCGAAGTCCCCCCGGAGCGACCCTGCGAGCGAAGTCGCAAAAGACCATGCCGCCGACGTGCCGTCCGCAGCCGGTTCGCTGCTGCAGCATGAAGGAAAGACGCCCAGCGAAGCAGTGAAAGAGGAAGCCAGGAAACTTGCCGAAGAACTCAGAAAGGCAACCGGCGGCGTCGAGGCCAGCGAGCTTCCTAACGTCGAGATATCCATCGTGCCTGAGGGCATTCTCGTCAGTCTTACGGACAAGTCGGACTTCGAGATGTTTGCAACCGCATCCGCCGAACCGGAAAAGCGCATGAGCGAATTGATGGCGAAGATCGGCGGGATACTGAAATCGATGGACGGGCCGATCGTGGTGCGCGGCCATACCGATGGAAGGCCGTTCCGAACCACCGACAACGACAATTGGCGATTGTCGATGGCGCGCGCCTACACCGCCTACAGCGCGCTCATGCTCGCCGGTGTCGAAGAGCAGCGCTTCGACCGAATCGAGGGATATGCGGACCGCATGCTCAGGGACGAGAATGCACCCGACGCAGCGGTTAACCGGAGAATCGAAGTACTGCTGCGCAAGAGGCAGAAATGATCGGTTGTCCAGCACAATTCCGGAGTGCGGGCATTTTGCTCGTCATTTGTTTTGGGCTCGCGTCGCCATCCATTGCGATCAGCAAAGATCCACCGGCTGAACCCTATCGACTGGTCCACTCGCTCAGCGTTGAACACAACAAAATCCTTCATGGCGACCGCGCCGCATTGGCGACCCTCCAGGCGCGGCTCGTTGAAACGAGTAATGCGTTGCTCTCGGCTGACAAGGCAGTATGGCCCGACAATCCTCGCAACGCACGGGCTGTGATAAAACTGGTGTTGAGCGGAGGTCCTCCCGACATCCTGAAGAAACTGGTTGAGGCAAAGCTGCTGGCGCAGCCTTACCTGCCTCTGGGGGCTGCGACCCTTGCGTTTGCGGAAGGCCGCAAGGCGGAGGCGCACAGGTACTTCAAGGACATCGATCACCGCAAGCTGGAGCCGAGCCTGGGTGGGCACGTTTCACTGGTCAAGGCGCTGGTCAGCGGGGCCATGAATTCAAATGAAGCCTACGCGCTCCTCGATGAAGCGTGTCTGCTGTCGCCGGGGACGATCGTCGAGGAAGCCTCCCTTCGCAGGCATGCGCCGGCGATGGCGTCGATGGGCGAACTGAAACGTTTCGAAGCCCTGGCCACGCGTTATCTTCGCAGGTTCCCGAACTCGCTCTACGCGGATGGCCTGCTGTCGCAAATCGGTGTCGCACTCGCGGAGCATGACTATGGCAGTTCCCCCCCGCGCGCAAAATTCTTCGAAAGCGTTCTCTCGCTGCTCGCGATCGACAAGCAGCAGGCACTGCTCTCCAGCGTCATCAAGGAAAGTCTGGCGCTGGGCCACATCGCTACGGCAAGGCTGGCGCTCGACAGGATGTCGGCACTTCCTCCCGCGGGCGGAACGGACGTCAATGCTTCCGGGGTCTATGCTGCCGCGACACTCATACTTACCGATGACTTCGAGGCCGGGGTCGCCGCTCTTGCCGGTGTCAACACGTCGCGCTTAGAGAAGCGCGAGCGCGAACTGGCCGAGGCGGCGAACCGGTTAATCGATTCGATAGCGAAAAACACGGACGCTGCTGAGATCACGAGCAGGCAGCCTGATGAGCCGGCTTCGACGCAAACGGCGCCAGGGGCGGACGAGGGCAAGGCTGAAAACGAGGCACTGTCGTCCAGTCGGAAGACATTGGGAATGATCGACAAATATTTGGCGGAGCTGGACTTATGAGCCTCGAGAGCCGACTGCCGGAAAATCTCAACGCCCTTGCAAACAACGCAAGCCCGAAGAAGGCGCAGTCGCCCGCGGGCGCGCGCCTGAACGATGCCTTGGGGGAAGAGTTCTCCAAGGCGGTCGAGGAGTTCGTAAAGCGTCAACAGTGGCCAGTCGAGGACCTGGAAATCCAACGTTCGAAGAGTGCCGGCGATGCGCAGGGTGTGGAGATCAAGGGCGGTCCCGGGGTCGAAGGCCGGTCGGGTCCAGATTTTGCCATTCGCGGCCGCATGATAGATGCGAACGAGCGATTCTCCGGCACTGTTGACGTCGAGACAGCAGCCCTGCGCGCTGCAGCGAATTTCCCGATCCCGCAAGCGCAATCCCACCCCGGGAGCATTTTTCCAGTTCCTTTGAAGACACTGGAGCCGAAGCTGGAGATGAGCCTCACGATGCCATCGCCGCCAGTGCGCGCCGAAGAGTCCAGCCACGCGAGTACCGCTCTGCTGGCGACCGGCGACGCCGCATCGCCGGCAGGTCATGCCCGTAATGCGCTGCCCGAGGTTGCCTCCGCGCTCGGTGAGCTTCTTGAGCATCATTTCCTTCCGTCCAATCGCAAAGGAGTCACTGGTTGGCAGGATTCCAATTCAGCCGTGCTTGAAATCCATGTCCGGCGGCAGGAAAAGCACATGCCGACATTGCCGCTGTGGGGTTTGGACAAGCGGGGGGCGTTCGAGCCGTGGTCGTTGCAATCGCCTGAACCCGAGCCTCCCATCGCGGATCGACCGTTGGTCGTCGGGAATGCACCGAAAAGGGTCGCTGGCTCTGCCTTTGCTCCGCTCCATGATTCTGCCCCCGCGCCTGCCCCGCTCCAGTCCCAAGCTTCTGCCCCGGGCCAGGCGTCTGCCTCTGCCTCCGCCCCGGTCCCGGCGCTGCTCCAAGCTTCTGCCCCTGTCCGCGCCCCACGGGACGAAATGACAGAAGATATCAAGTCGGTAAGAATGGAAGACAGCCCCATCGCGCTGGAGAGCAACTCGGGCGTTGACGGCTTCGCTCAGCAGTTGACGAAGAGGATCGCTCGTGAAGTCGCGCCACTAGCGCCACCAGCCGCACCCGCGGCGCCCTCGAAGGTGGCGACGCTGCAGCCATCGTCCCCGATCGGCGGCAACGTTGTGCGCATCCTGGAGGTCGGGCTGCAGCCCGCTTCACTGGGCGCGCTCACTGTGCGTCTCTCTTTGCGCGGCCAGGAACTCTCGGTCAGCCTCTCGGCGGACACACAATCCGCGCTCGATGCCATCAATAACGAACGCGACAGCATCGAGGCAGCCCTGAAGAACGCAGGCTACACGCTCGACGAATTGAAAGTTCATCGCACCGATCTGGAACAGGTGCGAAACCAGCCTGATCAACAGTTGCGGGGTGATGCGACGGGCAGGAATACCACTGGGGGGCGCGGAGATGGCAATGCAGACACCACAGGTTCAGGTAGGGAACGGGACGACTCGAAAGACACTGCCGGTCACTCGAACAATACCGCCAAAACCGAACCCGTCGAGCCCGGCATGTTGGCCGGCACGCGCAATCCTCGCAGTGTTGTTGTCTAGCACATTGTGGTTTGCGCCGCCTGCAGCGGCGACCGACTGCGAACGAGAGATTGATCGTTCAGCGCGCAGGCACGGGGTTCCAGCCGAAGTCCTTCATGCAGTTGGACAGACGGAAACCGGCCGCGGCGACGGCTTGCGCCCCAATGCCCTGAACATTGCCGGCCAATCGCATTACGATCTCAGCCCGCAGCAAGCGCTGAAACTGTTCTCCCAAGCCCGACGTCGTGGCATAAAGCTGATCGATATAGGCTGCATGCAGATCAACCATCATTACCACAAGCAGCATTTCTCCTCGGTCTCCGAGATGCTCGATCCTGAACGCAACGTTGATTATGCGGCCAGATTTCTCAAACAGCTTTATGAGGAGGAACGCAACTGGACGATGGCGGTCGCGCGCTATCATGCGGGAAAGAAGAATTTCAAGGCCCAGAAGAGATACGTTTGCGCGGTCATAAAGAAACTTGTTGCCGCAGGTGTCGGTGCTTGGACGCCGGCCGCGAGTCGATTTTGTGATGAGCCCCAAGCGCGATGTAACGGCAATGGCAAAGTCGGCCTGCCCGATATCCGCGGCGTTGGCGAGGCGTGCGCTTCACGAGCACCGGTTCAACTTGGGTCAGCCGCCACCGCGCACAAGAAAGTACACGACGAAAGAGGCTGGGCTGCCACCGTCACCGAGGCGCGCAATACGGCGGATGACATTGTTGGCAAGCTCCGGGCAAGCTCTCTGCCGTAGCAATCCTAGTGTGATGATTCAGAAGTTCGCTACCACCTGCGGCTAGGTTCAGAGCGAACTTCTGAATCTGAATCACACAAGCACCCACTTTCCGAAGTTCGTGAGTCAACCTCCGGAGCGAACTTCGGAAAGTAAAGGGTACTGGCAAGATATTGTTTCTAGTGCCGCTTTTCGATCAGAAGTCCATGACGGTGTTTGAATGGCATGATGCAGGGACTTCTGATCGGCGGTACTAGTGTGACTTTGGCCGACGACAGGTCTTGGCTCATTGCGAACTGGGGCAGCGATGGCTACTGATGACAGCTCGTCCGACTTGAACCGGATGCAGCGGCTGTCCGGAGTGGAGAAGGCAACCATTTTGTTGCTGGCGATGGGCAAGCCGCTCGCTGACCGCATTGTGAAAAGGTTCGATAGCGACGAGTTGAAGCGGGTCGCCAGTTCGGCATCCACCTTGAGGACGGTCGAACGGCCGGTGCTTGACAGGATTGTCGACGATCTGGTGAAGCAGCTCGAAGTCGGGATCGGACTTGTCGCGACGCCTGGGCAGGCACAAGAACTCATTTCGGGGGTCGTTTCCGAAGAGGACGCAGCCCAGATTCTCGAGACGGTCAACGGGTCGTCGGGCAAGACGCTCTGGCCGCGCCTGTCGAGGACCCCTGGGGCGAATGTCGCGAAATTCCTGATGCAGGAGAATTCCCAGACCGTCGCATATGTCCTTTCCATGGTTGCCCCGGATCTTGCCGCCTCGGTGGTCGCACAGATGCCGGCCGCGCAACGCAATAGCGTGATGCGAAGAATGCTGGCGCTTAAGCCGATGACCGACGCCGCCGCAGCGCTGCTGGAGGAAATCCTTGCGGAAAACCTTTTGTCCGGTGTCACCTCCGATGGTGATACCAACCTTCAGGCCAAACTGGCTTCCGTCCTCAACAAGCTTGAAAAACAGCAGATGGACGAGGCACTCAAGAGCATCGAGGCGGTCAACCCGAAGGGAGCCAAGCTTGTCAGGGGCCTTCTGTTCGTATTCGACGACATCGTAAAACTCGCGCCGGAAGCGCGTGCCAAACTGTTCGACGAAGTACCCTCCGAAGTCACGATCATGGCGCTCAAGGATGCCCAGCCTGAGGTCGTTGAGGCCGCATTGGGCGGTGTCTCTTCGAGAGCCAGGAGAATGATCGAGCAGGAGCTGACGGGCGGCGCGCCCGCTACCAAGAAGGACGTGCAAAAGGCGCAGCGCTGGATTGCGGATCTCGTCCTCGACATGGCCGATCGCGGTCTGATTGAGATAGGCGGATCGCATGACGAATAAGCCCGCTTTGCGGACCACAGAGACCCTGTCGGCCTTCCCGCGCGAAGAGATGGAGTAACGGCATGTCACAAACGCCTGGAGGCGGTCGCGACGCGGTCGAAAAGCTGTTTCGCCATCCTGAACTCTCGATGGATCGGCTGCCGGTGCTCAAGGATGCCTTCACCACCCTCGCGACCGATTGCGGGGAAGGCATTCGAGCGATTTGCCCGCATCCTATGACATTCGCGCTCGAAGAGGCCGGGCTCTGCAACGCTTCAGAGGTCCTGGACAGGTATCGGGATGGCATCGCTTATATCTTCCATGCAAATGGATGGGGAACACAGGTCGTCGTCGGGCTTGAGCGGGCGACGGTCTTCCTGCTTGTCGAGAGTGTATTTGGGGGTGATGGGTCAGAGGAGCCGGAAGTCGACGATCGGCTGTTCACTAAGCTGGAGCTTCGGCTCGGGCAGAAAGTCGCCGAACTTGCCGCCGCCTCTTTGAATAAGTTTCTCAGCGGCATTTCGGCCATCGATCTCGTTTTCGATCGTGTCGAGCCTGCGATATCGTCCGTTATGCTGGGCCCAGCTGAAACGGGGGTGGCCCGGGCGCAGATCGACATCCAGCTTCTCGATCGCCGCGGCAACATGTTCATCATGATTCCGCGCTCGGGCATCTATCCGTTGCGGTCCAAGCTTGAACGCCGGGGCGGACACACGTCGGCATTGGTCGACGAGGATTGGACCAATCGGCTGAAGGACGGGCTGGAGAGTACGACGGTGTCGCTTCGAGCTGTCGTTCAGGCGCATAGCTCGACGTTGCGGGAGGTGGCAGCCCTCAGGGTCGGCTCGGTGATCGAATTGCCGCTGGAAGCTCAATACAACGTTGTTGCCACCTGCAACGGCTCGCAGGTATTTACCGCGCGCCTTGTCCAATCTAAGGGTCACTATGCACTGGCAATCAACACGTTCGCAAACGGCTCGTCGGATTGAGGCCGCCCCGCCCGATCATCTGAGAAGTCGCTGCATTCGAACGATCGACCTGAAATAGTCGGAGCCCATGTGCTCGTAGGTCAGGTGATCATCTGCCCGGAAGCTGGCTGGAAGAAAAGCGATGCCAGACTCGCATTCGCACTCGGTTTGCCGGATGACGACAGCCGGCAGATCCGTGCCATCAATGAGGGTCAGATCAACGCAGTCATTCACGGATGGCACCAGTCCGCTGCGAAGCTGAATGGCGGCGCCGCCGTCAGAAATGTTGCGTAGGACCACACCGAATTGAACTCCGCGGACCCGAAGGGCGGCCAGAGCGCCGAGCGCTAATCGCGGGTGGACGCGCCGGTCACAAGATCCGCGTGGCGCCAACAGCCTGCTCAATATCGCCGCAACGCTCGTGCCGGGCTCGTTTGACACACTCATTCTGCTTGGCTCCGCCAGTTTTTCTGAGCCCTTCGTGGGCCCAGACGTTTAACCTCTTATAACAGCCACCGATTTCCGACCCGTTAGCCAGACCGCCGAAAAGGCGACCCAAACCTATAGAGGTTATAGAAGCCGGGTGCTCTGGAACATGCTCAGCGAAAGCCTGCACCGCGAAGCCGCGGGGGCTTTGCACGCTCAGCTTTCGGGTCCGGGGGTTGGGTCAGCAGTTCCGGAAATCTATTTTTCGCTTTTGTCGATGTCGGTCGCCGCGCCCGCCGAAGCCCAGTCCACCAGCCGCTGCGCGGTTTTGGCGAAGGCGCTGTCGAAGGCCGCAACGGCGCCAGTCGAGTCGGACGCCTGCAGCGGCACAGTTTCATGGATCACTGTGGTCGTTACAGCGTTATCCTTAGCGGCAATCAACTTTGCAGAGATCTCGATGTCCGCGATCGGTTCCCGCGACACGGTAATGCCGTAGTTGCGGATCTCGAAGCGCAGCGTGAGGTCTGGCTCGATGGCATCGAGCGGCCGGCTGACCGAGCGGAAGCAGCCGGTGTTTTCGAAACTCTCGATGACTCTCGCCTGCATCAGCGCTGGAACGTTATCGACCCACTGCGCATTGGCGAAGGAAGCAGCGCCGGGGTCCTCGCCAACGACCAGGATTTTATCTGAATTGAGTGCCAGCGGTGCTGTCGGTTCCGGGATCAGCAGGTTTCCAAGCTTCGGGCTTTCACATCGCTTCAAGTCCCTGGCCGCTGTGAGATCGTAGAATGTCGGCTTTTCCTTGGCAGCCCCCGCCCCTGTCATCCGTTCGATGCCGGCGATAATGCCATCGACGCGATCGGAATTGCGCGCAAGCGCCTTCGAGAATGTGCTGATGGAGTCGATTGCATCATGCAGCGGAGTTGCGTTGTCGTTGAGGATCGTATCCAGGCGCCCGAGCGTATTGCGCGCCGATTGCGTCAGGCTGTCGCCCGCACCAGGCGGGGCGACGAGCAGCGGCGGTTTTCCGCCTGACGAAACGAGCGCGGGAGCTTCCGGGCTGCCGCCCTTGAACAGGATGACAGGCGCGCCGGTCAAGCCCTGGAAATCCATGGAGACCGACGTGTCCGCCCGCATCGGGATCGATTGATCGACTTCCACGTCGACGACGACCTGGCGCGGGTCCTCGGGATCAATGCCTAGTCGTGTGACCTCGCCCACGCGGATGCCGTTGAACAGGACATGCGAACCAGCGAGGAGGTCGGATACCGAGCCGGTGAACTTGACCTGATAGACGTCGCGCCGCCCGAATCCGCCGGTATTGTTCAACCAGTAGACGAAGGCGAATCCCGCGAGGATGACGGCGAGGGTGAACATTCCGACGAGCGCGTAGCGTGCCTTCGTTTCCATTTTGCGAACTCAGCTTGTCCTGTTGGCGATCCGGCTCTGCACGATCGTTGCGCGCCGGCCGCGGAAATAGGCTTGGACCCAGGGATGGGGGGACGCGAGGATCGTCGAAATTCCGCCGACTGCGACGACACGCCCGTCGGCCAGGACCCCGATACGATCGCACACTGTGTAGAGACTATCCAGATCGTGCGTAATCATGAAGACCGTCAGGCCGAGTGTCTTCTGAAGCGTGCGGATCAACTCGTCGAAATCGCCGGCCGCGATAGGATCGAGGCCGGACGTTGGCTCGTCGAGGAAAACCAGTTCCGGATCGAGTGCGAGCGCACGCGCCAGGGCGACGCGCTTCGTCATGCCCCCGGAGAGCTCGGCTGGAAACTTGTTATGATCGACGGCGCGAATCCCGACCATCTCCAGCTTGGCTGCCGCCATCTCGTCCATTAGCCGCGGTGAAATATGCAGATATTCGCGCATTGGAAACTGAACGTTCTGCAGGGCGGTAAGGGACGAAAAAAGCGCGCCTTGCTGGAACAAGATTCCCCATCTGCGTTCGATGGCGCGCCGCTCGCTGCCGCTCGCGGTGTCGAGTCGGGTTCCCAGAACCTCGATCGAGCCGCCACGGACCGCAAGCAGGCCGATGATCGTGCGCAACAGAACCGACTTGCCGCTTCCCGACCCGCCGACAAACCCGAAGATTTCACCGCCCATCACGTCGACCGAGACGTGGTCGAGCACGACGCGATCGCCAAAACCGACCACTAGGTCGCGCACATGAATGATCGGCTCTGACATATCAGCTCACATGTCGATCGAAGCGAAGAAAATGGCAAACAGCCCGTCAAGGACGATAACGAGAAAGATCGATTTCACCACGGCGTTGGTGGTCTGCCGCCCGAGCGATTCGGCGCTGCCCTTGACCTGGAAGCCTTGAGCGCATGCGACGATCCCGATCACAAGGGCCATGAACGGCGCCTTGATCATGCCGACCTGGAAATGCGTGACCGAGATCGCTTCTTTCAGTCGGGCGATATAGATATCCGGACTCATGCCGCCATAGAGGTTGGCGACGAGGCCGCCCCCGTAGAGCGCTGCCATCGATCCGATAAAGGTGAGGATCGGCAGCGCGATCACCAGTGCCAGGACCCTCGGCAGGACGAGGACGTCGATTGGATCGAGCCCCATCGTGCGCAGCGCGTCGATCTCCTCGCGCATTTTCATCGAGCCGAGTTCCGCGGTGTAGGAACTCCCCGAGCGCCCGGCGACCATGATCGCGACAAGTAGGACGCCGATCTCGCGGAGGATCAGGATTCCGACCATGTCGACGACGTAAGCGTCGGCGCCGAACTTACGGAAATGGAAGAAGCCTTGTTGCGCGATGATGCAGCCGATGAGAAAGGTGATGAGGACGATGATGGGAACCGCCTGCCAGCCGACACGGTCGATGTGATAGGTCGTCGAGGTCAATCGGAACGCACGCGGATTCGCCATCACCCGGACAACTGACCGGCAGAGCAGGCCAAGCATCTCGGCGAGGGCGAAGAGATCGTGGCCGAACCCGATCGTGGCGCGGCCCAGGAACTCGAATGCCGATCGGAGACTACCTGCCTTCTGCTCCCGCGCCGCTGCACCAGGCGGCGTCTCCTGAACTTCGGAAAAGAGTTCCTCGAACCGACCCTGCAATGCAGTTATGCCTGTCGCTTCATTGCGCGCGCTGCGCGCCTGCTGCAGACGCTTCAAGAGGCATGCGCCGTACGTATCGAATTGAGTGACCCCGGCCATGTCGATCAGCAGGCTCGGCTCTCCGGCGGTCTTGCTTGCCGCCGCATCGATGAGCGGTTCAAGCAGGTTCGCATTGGCCGCCGTCCATGACCCGGCTGCCATCAGCCGCTTCGTATCCCCATCGCCGCCGGAGGTTATGGACGGTGTAATACTCACACTCTGAAGCCTATCTGAACAGCGTGCCTTCGCTCATTCGCCGGAACCATCGCAGCGAATGCCTGCGAAGCTTCGGGCCTACGGCAATTGACGGCGACCATGGAGGTCCTGCAACGAACTATTTCCGGGAAAGACTGACGCTCACGCCCGCCAGCTCGGTGCCTTGCGTGGAGATTGAAACGGTTTGGCGCGAGCGGCTGAATTCGACGCTCATGCTGCCAGACACGGCACCGCTGATGCCAAGCGAAATGTGGCCGTCGCTGACCCGGCCCGTCGCAGTGCCTTCTGCGTTGAAGGTGCGCTCTTCCCAATGGCCGCTCAGATTGTTTCCGCTGGCGCTGAGTTTACTGCGGATCTCGATTTTGTTCTCTCCGCCCGAGCATCGCACGACCATGCCCAGTTGCGTCCCCCCGCCTGTGTAGTAGGCGTCGCAGCGCAGTTTTTCCGATTTCCCGCTGGCGAGCCGGTATGTGCCCGACCCTCCCCAGGATCCAAGCAACTTTTCGAATTGTCCAGCCGCGCTTGCCGTGGCGGCAAATTGCGGAATCGCCGCAAATGCGAGAACCGCACACGCGGTGACAGATCGGAGTGAGGCAATGAACTTGGAACGCTTTGACATTGGTCGGTCCTGAGAGGAGAAGAGTGCACAGGCGAGATGTTAACTAGTGTGATGATCGCGGAATTCGCTTCCTCCTGCCGCTCGCGCCGGAGTGAACTTCGCGATCTGAGCCACACGACGAAATGATTCTAGTGTGATGATTCCGAAGCTCTCTCGCACGTTCGCCGCTGGTGGTTGCGAACTTTGGTACTCTACACTGACGATCAACGATGGCCTCCGTCAAGCCCCGGAGCAGTAGGCGCCAGTGTTCCGGTTCTGACATTTGCTACCCTGTCCGGCTAGGTTCCGAGCAAATGACAGAACCATGAGGAACATTAGGGAAGCTCTGCACAAGCTCCGAACCATGGCACATGAGGGACATTCGGCCCCAGGGTCATTGACGTATATCATTCTGCCGGCAAGCTGCATCTGCGTAACTTTATCATAATGTTGGCCCGTCGGCGGTGGGGCCAAGGTTCGACCAGAGGTCGCCCTACAACTCATCCAAGGGATTGCATTCTCCCTATGATCCCCGCGGAACGACTACGCATGGCGCTGATCCTGATCGCCCTGGTGTCGCTTGGCGTCGGCCTCGCTGCATGGATGGGCGGCTATGCGGACGCAGCCCAATGGATCTGGGCATTCGGCACCGCGCCCGTTGCCGTGGGCCTGCTGATTTCCATGATCCAGGAATTCATGGCAGGCAGGGTCGGCGTCGATGCCATTGCGTTCGTGTCGATGTCTGCTGCACTCCTGCTTGGGGAGATGCTCGCTGGCGTTGTCGTTGCAGTAATGTATGCCGGCGGGAATGTACTTGAGGATTTTGCCGTCGCACGCGCCCAACGCGACCTGAAGTCATTGGTAGACCGCGCGCCCAGGGTTGCGCATCGACGGATTGGGTCGGTCATCTCCGACATTCCCGTCGAGGAGGTCAGGGCCGACGACCTCATCATGGTCCGGGCTGGGGAAATCATACCTGTCGATGGAGTCGTTATCAGCGAAGTGGCCGTTATCGACGAGTCCGCCCTTACCGGCGAACCAATTCCCGTCACCCGCCGAAAGGGGGAAAACGCGCAGAGCGGGACGCTCAATGCCAGCGAGACATTTGAAATGCGTGCGACCTCCACGTCGGGCGAAAGCACCTACGCCGGGATTGTACGTATGGTAACGGCGGCACAAACCGCGAAGTCTCCCTTCATACGCCTAGCCGATCAATACGCTCTTTTTCTCCTTCCCCTCACGCTCGCTGTTGCCGGCGGGGCGTGGTTTTTGTCAGGCGACCCGGTGCGCGGGCTGGCGGTCCTCGTTGCGGCAACTCCATGCCCGTTGATCATCGCTGCCCCCGTTGCATTCATCGCCGGATTGTCACAGGCCGCCCGGAAGGGTATCCTGATCAAGGGCGGTGGACCGCTGGAGGCTCTCGCGCGAACGCACACGGTCATGTTCGACAAGACCGGCACACTCACGGTCGGCGGGGCCCGCCTCATCGCGATCGAAGCAGCGCCGGGGCAAAGCCCGGATGATGTTCTGCGTTTGGCGGCTTCTTTGGAGCAGGCTTCTCAGCATGTCGTCGCAGGTGCCATCGTCGAGGCAGCGCGCAAGAAACACCTCGAACTGGGACATCCACAACAGATCGCTGAAAGCGTGGGTTCCGGCTTGAGGGGACTTGTCGCGGGGCAAGCGGTCTCGGTCGGCTCCCACCAGTTCGTCTACGGCGGCCGAAAGCCGGAAGACTGGGCGCAGCGCGTTCTGCGGCGCGCATCGTGGCGCTCGGCGCTCAGTGTCTTCGTTGCGGTTGACGGGCAGACGATTGGCGCACTCCTGATGGGAGACGAACTGAGGCGTGACACGCCGCATGCCATTCAGGTGCTGCGCAACAGCGGGGTAAAGCGAATTGTCATGGTGACGGGAGACCGTACGGATGCCGCAGAGATCATCGGTTCGGCTTTGGATCTTGATGCCGTTCTAGCCGACCGCGTGCCGGCTGACAAAGTCGATGCCGTAGCAACAGAGCAGCGTCTCCATCCGACGCTGATGGTTGGGGACGGTATCAACGATGCGCCAGCGTTGGCCGCCGCTGACGTCGGCGTCGCGATGGGTGTCAGGGGGGCGAGCGCCTCCTCGGAAGCCGCCGACGTCGTCATTCTCGTGGACCGCCTGGACCGCGTGTCCGAGGCTGTGGTCATTGCCAGGCATGCACGCGGCATCGCTGTCCAGAGTATCGTCATCGGCCTTGGTCTCTCGGGCATCGCAATGGGATTTGCCGCGGCCGGATACCTCAGTCCCGTCGCCGGTGCCATCGCACAGGAAGCCATTGATGTTGCTGTCATCCTCAACGCGCTGCGCGCAAATGTTCCCCCCTGGTCCTTCGCTCGCACCCCGATGCCCGCAGCGGCAGCAACGGCCCTGCGCGTCGAGCACGAGCAGATAGAAGCCGCTCTCGACCGGCTGCGTGAAATAGCCGATGGCCTCGATGATGCGGAATATGAGTCGGCGGTAGCTCTGATCACCGAGGCCAACAGGATCGTGGAGCAGCAAGTTCTGAAGCACGAGCGGGCGGACGAGAATAGTGTCTATCCGGGTCTGAGCAGGTATCTGCCTGATGGTCACGGCCTGAACGCCATGAGTCGCGCACACCGGGAAATTCAGCACCTCGGCCGCCTGCTTGACAGACTGGCGACCGACCTCGACCCTGACGACGCCGATCGCTACCTGACCAGGGATGCGCAGCGCGTCATCGAGTCAATCGAGTCGCTGGTGCGAATCCATAATGCCCAGGAAGAAGATATCTATGAGCACGCTACCGATGCTCGACGGGTGGAATGGTCGCAGTCGGGCAAATAACCAAGCGGGCCTGCAACTGTCCACTGGCCGAATCAGCGGCTCGAATGCGAGCGGCGTAAGCTAACCTGGGCGTTCTCCCCGATGCAAATTCGGCCAGTCTGCGAACGCAAACCAGTAGAGGAAAATGACGTTGACGATGGGTATGAATACGAACAAGGCAAGAATTCCCGGATAGCCAGCCTTGTCGCAAATGCGCCAGAACGGCCACACAATCATCGCCGCGATGATCAACATCCCGATGGGGCCCAGGTGAAAACCATACGAATAGTCCCACTCGCTCATCATTGCTTCACCTCTTCATCAAGGCGCCGAGCCCCGCCACGACTAGAAACGCCGGCACGAGCAGCAGGAACATGATGCCTGCCGTGATCGCGATGCCCACGAAAGCGAACGCGATCAGGGCGAGTGCCAGCCAGGCAATAAGCAGCATTGCTCCCATGAGCAGCCAAGCACGCCAGCCAGTGTAGACGGTTCGCCTTCCATTCCTGACGATGACCAGCATTCAGATTTCCTTTACGCTGATTTCTCAGGCGATACCGCAGATTGTCATTTGGATCTGGCTCCGGAAACGGGTGATGTCGTGTGCCTCTACCACGGCGATTGAAGTCACTCGCCATCAAGCTGCCCGACCGTCGATGAAGGCAGGTCCAGCAAAGTTGCTTTCGGCCGATCTAGCGACGTGATAGTGTTTGATGGCGCCGGATCGTTAATTCCAAGCGCTGCCGCCAGCCGGCGGAGAATTGAACTTGCTCTGAGCATTTCTGACGACCGGGAGACGTATTGTGCTGGAGGCCGGCGATTCTACAACCGCGCGGGGGGCCGTACTTCTGGCGAGCCTACCCGATGAACTTGCCGAGACCATTCTTCAGCGCGCCACGACCAGGTCGTACAACCGCGGCGAAACCATTTTTTTGCAGGGCGATCCCGCCGATTTCATCTTCGTGGTGCTGGACGGCTGGATGAAGCTGTTTCGCATTACGCCGACCGGCTCGGAAGCAGTCGTCGGCGTTTTCACCAAGGGCCGCAGCTTCGGCGAGGCCGTCGCATTTGCCGGCGGCACCTATCCAGTCTCCGCCGAGGCGGTAACGGAGGGCCGGCTGTTGCTCGTGCGCGCGGGCATTCTTTCTACGATGATGAAGGACCGCCCCGAAATCGCGACTGCAATCCTCTCCTCCGCGTTCCGCCACCTGCAGGGGCTGGTGTCGCAGCTCGAACAGCTAAAGGCCCACACCGGTGCGCAGCGCGTCGCCGAATTCCTGCTTGAGTTATGTAGTTGCGAAACGGGATCGTGTACGATCACCCTTCCCTACGACAAGACACTGATCGCCGGTCGCCTCGGCATGCAGCCGCAGAGCCTGTCGCGCGCCTTCAACCGGCTTGAACCGCACGGCGTGAGGATCGCGCACAACCAAGCCTCCATCGCCGACGTCGATAAATTGCGCGAATATATGCTCGAGGACCGCAGCGCACCCTGGAGGAAGGCTGAGTGACGCAGCAGGCCCTATTGGCAGCCGTGCTTTCGGCCATCGACCGCGCGAACGCGGCGGACCCGACCCTTGAACAGGTCGACGCGAACTGCGAACCAGCAGCGCTTTTATACGGGCAGCGCATGTCCCAGGTGCTTGATGAATTCGCCCCCGAGGCGGGCGAACTCCTTCGGATCGCGGTTCGCGGCCAGCACATCGAGCGCTGGAAGCGCCCCCGCAAGGATTACCCCGAGGGCCGCGCCGGTTATCTCACCTGGCGCCGGGATGCCGCTCGCTATCATGCGGAACGCGTTTGCGAATTGATGGCGGCCGAAGGCTACGATGCGGCCTCGATGCAACGCGTCGCCTCGCTCATCCGCAAGGAAGCGATCAAGCGCGACGCAGATGCGCAGACCCTCGAAGACGTCGCCTGTCTCGTCTTCATGCGCGCGTACTTCTCACCGTTTGCCGATAAGCGAACGCCCGAGGAGCTTTACCGCATCGTCGAGAAGACTGCCCGCAAGATGTCGCCCGAGGGCCGGCGCGCGGCATTGCTCTTGCCGCTCCCCGCTGAACTCGTGCCGGCGATCGAAGCCGCTGAATAACCGCGCAGATATCAACGGTCGTCTTGCAGGCCTTCGTGGATTCGCCGTGCGAGCCACAGCCCGGGCAGGATGCCGATCACCGCGCCGATTGCACCTGCGGCGAGCAGGCCGCCGATCCCGTAGCCCGCCATCGCCGGTATGGCGAGTGCGATGAAGACGGCATTGATGGCGCAGGCCGGCCCCATCAGCGCGTAGCAGAACGCGGGGATCCACAGCGGCATTTTCGTCTTGTCCGGTACGTTGGCCATCTTCGCCATAGGCTATCCTTTCCCCGCGCCAACAAACAGCGTGAAGCACGTGATGAGAAAGATGCCGGTCGCAAGGTCGAAGCCCCTCGTCCAGAAACGGCTTGCGCGCAGCCCCAGATAGCGGCCGAGAATGAGTCGTGCCTTGAGGCCGGCAAGAACAAGGATGCCGAATGCCAGCCAGTTTGGATCGAACCCCTTGTCCTTGAACGCGGCCAGCAGAGTTGTGCCGGCGCTGAGGCCGGCGAGGGCGGCCCATGCCGTGACCAGATCGCGTGATCGCCAGATGGTTGTCAGCATCGGTTCATCCCAGCACGTAGATGATGGGGAACAACAGCACCCACACGAGATCGACCATGTGCCAGAAGGCTGCCACGGTCTCCATGTTGCGCCGGCTGTCCTGGAAGCTCACGAGCGTGAGCAGGACGATCCCGGCGATGACGTGGGCGGCGTGAAACCCGGTGATCAGGTAGTAGAACGTGAAGAACGGGCTCGTGTCGATGCCGATGCCGAGCGAAGCCTTGCTCCAGTATTCGAAGCCCTTCACGGTCAGGAACACAAGTCCCAATAGGCACGCGGCGTAGAGCCAGGAGTGAGCTTCGCGCCGCGCCTCGTTGTCTCGCGCACGCACGGCGAGCGCCGCGCATAGTCCGCTCGTGACCAGGACGATGGTGTTAGCTGCCCCGGCCGTCCGATCGAGCAGTGCCTGATCGGCGGCAAAGCCGGCGGGATCGGTGACACGGACACCCAGAAACGCGATCAGCGCCGCACCGAAGACAAGGAACTCGCTGACGATCAACACCCACATCATCAGGTCGCCGGGCAATTCGCCAAGAACGCCCCAATCCTCGTCGCCCAGATCGTCCGCGTCCCGATCCTTGCCGCCGCCGTCCATCAGCTGGGTATCCGCTTTATCGTCATTGGCCGACGAGGTGGGAATAGATCTGCGGCAGGGCGGCGGTCAGTTTTTCCGGATCCGGGATGACGACGAAACCGCCGCTGCCGAAGATGCGGCTGAAGCTCGCCTGCGATTTGGCGTCAATGGTAATGCCGAACACCGATTGGCCGCGTCGCCGGGCTTCACGCACCGCCATGTGCGTGTCCTCGATACCGTGCCGGCCTTCGTAGTGGTCGAGATCGTTGGGCTTTCCGTCCGTCAGGACGAGTAGCAGCCGACGCTGGTTGGGTCGTTGGGCAAGGCCGTGCGAGACATGCCGGATGGCGGCGCCGAGGCGGGTGTAGTGGCCTGGCCTGAGGCTGGCGATGCGCGCTTGTGCGCGAGGCGACATGGGTTCCTCGAAGCTCTTGCAGGAATGAAGAAAGACGCGATCGCGGCGCAGGGACGAAAACGCATCGATGGATGTTGCATCGCCGCAGGCATCCAGTCCCCAGGCGAGTGCGATCAAGGCTTCCCGGGCGATGTCGATAACCTGACGGCCGGCAACGATGCTTTCGGTCGATCGCGAGGCATCGAGCAGGATCGAGATGGCAAGATCGCGCTCCTGGCTGCGGCTGGCGCGATAAACCCGGTCCGAGTGTTCGCCACGCGCTGCAAGTTCGACCCGCGCTTGGACCGCCGCCTCGATATCGATCTCCTCGCCGTCTATCTGCCGGTTGAGATGCACCCGCTTGGGCCGCAGCGCTTCGAACTGGCGCCGCACCTGCCGGATGCGCCGCTGCGTCTTGGGGCAATCGAGAAATTCCGGAGGGGTTTCAGAAGGCTGTACGGGTCCTGCGAGAACCCGGCAATAGTCGGGAAGGTAGTCCTTCTTGCGGTGGTCCCACTCCCGATAAACGTGCTCGCCCGCCAGTCTTTCGAACTCGGCTTCCTCTGGTGAAAGGTCGAGGTGCAGGCGAAGCCGTGCACGCGCGCGCTGAGGCACCTGGGTGAGGGAGATTTCGTCCTGGTCGTCGGCTGCCTTTTTCGCGGTCTCCTCGTCGTCGTCCTCGATGCGCCGGTTGATGTTCAGGAACTCCGCCCACGAGAAAATTGCTTCGAACTTGTGCAGGACGAGGCTGTCCTTGCGCGCAGCCTGATCGGCGCTCTTCCGTTTGGCGTTGAACAGTCGCTCGTCCTGATCCTGCGGTGACTGGCCCTGTTCTGGCGTCTCGTCGTCGCGGGTGATCTTCTGGCGGCGGGCTGGCTCTCGCAGATCGGGCCAGACTGGAACAGGCATGAAAGTTCGGTAGCCGCGCGGGGCAGCAAGGGTGGAGAGGTCTTCGGCACCGACGCGAACGGCCCTCGCAATCCATTGCGCCAGGGGGTCGGCCGGCGGCGGATCGCCGAGAAGATGCAGGACCGCAGCTTCGATCGCGGCTTCGGCGGCCGGCAGCGAACGCGGCCGGCGCAATGAACGTGCGGCGACACAGAGGTTGGCGTAGAGGCGTCTCAGACCCGGGCACTCGCACAGCACCGCCTCGGTCATTGCATGCGCCGCCTGCAAGGCGCGGACGTCGGCGCGCAATGGATCTTCGTCATTCGGCGGCGGCTCGGAAAACACGCTTGCCGCCGTCAACCACAGATAGAGACCCGTGTTGGCTTGCGCGTGCGGGAACACTGCAAGGTTTGCGGGCAGGCGCAGGGATTCGCCATCGAAACTGGCTCGCGCAAGTCTTTCCGCGCTTTGCCCCAGCGAACGCCGCCTCGACAGCCGGTGTGGCGATTCCTGGAGCGGCGCGGGTTTGATTTCGACATCGCGTTCGCCACCGAGGCCACGGAAAAGGATCACGAGGCGGCCGTGCATCTCCTCGAGCGAGACCGACGCGTCATCGAATTCAGGTTGGGCGTCGAGCCCGCTGGCGAGCGCGTGCCAGATCTTGCCGATGGTCTCTTCCGGCTCCCAGAATTCGAAATCAAGTTTGTCTCGCGGCGTGGCCATGTCAGGTTTCACCCATAGACCGCCGCGACGAGGTCGAGGAGGCCCTGCTTGACGTCGGTTTCATCGCTGAGCGGTTCGATGAGGGCGGCCTTGACGGCGCGCTCGATCGGCATGCCGGCCTTGATGAGGGTGGCGCAATAGACCAGGAGCCGTGTCGAAACGCCTTCCTCGATATCCTGGCCCTTGAGCCTGCGCAATTTGCCGGCGAGCCGGACCAGCGGGGCGGCCTGGTCTTTGGCAAGGCCGCTCTCGCTGCAGACGATCTCGATCTCCCGTGCAGCCGGCGGGAAGTCGAACTCGATCGCCAGGAAGCGCTGACGCGTCGATGGTTTCAGCGCTTTCAGGATGTTCTGGTAGCCCGGATTATAGGAGGCGACAAGCATGAACTCGGACCCGGCCTGCAATGTTTCTCCGGTGCGTTCGATGGGAAGCATGCGTCGATCGTCGGTCAGCGGATGTAGCACCACCGTGACGTCCTTGCGTGCTTCCACGACCTCGTCGAGATAGCAGATGGCGCCTTCGCGGACCGCCCGCGTCAATGGTCCGTCGATCCACTCTGTCTCGCCGCCTTTCAGAAGATAACGCCCGATCAGGTCGGCCGCCGACAGGTCGTCGTGACAGGCGACCGTATAGAGCGGCCGGCCAAGACGCGCTGCCATATGCGCGACGAAGCGGGTCTTGCCGCAGCCGGTCGGACCCTTGAGAAGCAGCGGCATGCGATTGCCATATGCGGCCATGAAGACATCGCACTCATCCGAGTGGGGGAGGTAGAAGGGGACCTCGGCCCCCCTCGTCGCTTGCATTGCTGCCTGCATGATCTCACTCCGCTGCTGTTTGGACAACCGGGCCTGGCGCGATCACCTCGCGGCGCGGCACCAGGACGGCGTAGATGAACAGGATCACACCCAGCACCACGGCAAGGCCCGCCCCAAAGCGCATATAGTAGAACAGCGCCAGCTGATCCTGGACGTCCATGTAGTACTGGCCCATGACGCGCTGCAGGTGCGTTTGGATCGTACCCGCAAACGTGAGGACGAAGGTCATGAACGCCATGCCGCCCGACATCAGCCAGAAGCTCGTCATGTTGAGCACCTGATTATACGGGTCCCGGTTCCACAAGATCGGGAAAGCATAGGTGAAGATCGCGAGATTTAAGGAAACATAGGCCCCGAAGAACGCGAGGTGTCCGTGTGCCGCCGTGATCTGCGTGCCGTGTGTGAAGTAGTTGACGCCGTGCAGCGTGTGCATGAAACCCCACACGCCCGCTCCAAAGAAGGCGAGCACGACGGTGCCGAGCGACCACAACAGCGCCGCCTTGTTGGGGTGGTCGCGCCGGCCCTTCCACACCATGACGAAGGCGAAGATCATCATCAGGAAGAACGGGATCACTTCGAAGCTGGAGAAGATCGAGCCGATCCACTGCCAGTAGCCCGGCGCGCCGATCCAGTAGAAGTGGTGGCCCGTGCCGAGGATTCCGGTGAAGAGCGCGGTGCCGACAATGACGTAGAGCCACTTCTCGACGATCTCGCGGTCGACACCCGTCAGCTTGAGCATGAGATAGGCGAGGATTGAGGCCATCACCAGTTCCCACACTCCCTCGACCCACAAGTGCACGATGTACCACCAGTACATCTTGTCGAGCGACAGGTTCGACGGATTGTAGAAGGCAAACAGGAACAGGAGCGCGATGCCCCACATGCCGATGAGCAGGACGTTTGTGATCGCCGTCTTGCGCCCGGCAAGTACCGTCATGGTGATGTTGTAGAGAAAGATCAATGCGGCAGCCACGATACCGAGCTTGACCCAAAGCGGCTGCTCGATGAATTCACGCCCGCCCTTGCCGAGAAAGAAGTTGCCGTTGAAAAGGTCGAACGTATACGTGACGACGACGCCGGCCGTTCCCAGTATGAGAATGCCGAGCTGGATGTAGGCCAGTTTTTCCGAATGGATCTCCCGCTCCGCTTCCTCGGGAATGAGGAAATAGGCCGCACCGAAGAACCCGGTCAGCAGCCAGACGATCAACGAGTTCGTATGCAGCATGCGCGCGACGTTGAAGGGGAGGAATTCGGAAAGCGTATTGGGCGCGACATAGATCCAGCCGAGCAGCAGACCGACCGTGACCTGGACGAGGAACAACGCCATGGCCGTCAGGAAGTAGGCCTGGGCTATTCTCTGGGTTTTATATTTCATGGGGGCTTTCTCCACGCGTGTTTCGGATCAACCGGCGTCGTTCGGCGGCCAATTCTGGGTGTCCGTTTTGTCGGCCCAGATCAGGAAGTTGGAGAGGTCGCGGATTTCCTCGTCGGTGAGGTTGAACTGCGGCATCTGCCGGCGGCCTTCGACCCCCGTCGGCTGCGCTTCCATCCAGCCCTTCAGCGTCTGGAAGGCATCCTCGGGATTGTCGATGACGCCCCACCGGGTCATCACGTTGCCGACCTCGGGCGCGAAATAGGCCCCTTCGCCGTGCAGCGAATGGCAATTGATGCACGCGTGTCGTTCCCACACGTGCTTGCCCTTCGCGACGGAGCTCGTCAGCGGCTGACCGGCCGTTGATTTCGTGACGATGTAGTAATGGCTGTGGGCCGTGAGGCCAACAAAGATGATGATGAAGAACAACGATCCCCCGTAGAATATATTGCGGGCCATCGTCTTGGTCATGACTTCGCGCATTTTTTTGTGCCTCCTCGAAACAGGCGGTTGGTGAGCGCATTGTGGCTCGCTGCACCGCCTTGGCGCTTAACGAAAGGCAAGAGAGCTAATGTTTTCGTGCCACGACGATCGACTGAACGTGTTTGTCGCAATGGCGGTAATCCTCACTCCGACTTTTGAAGCCGCGGTGACATCACGATTGGAGCGTACACGGCGATGAAAATAACGAACGCCGCAACCCAAAGGCCGCCAGCCAGGAACATCATAGTGAAGTAGTGCTGCGGGGCAAGAACGACGCCCGCCGACCGCACGAGCGCGGCCAGTGCCACAAGCGCATAGGCACCGGCTATCGCCTTTGGAACGGTCAGCGGCCGGCCGGTGTGGCCGAGCGTCGCCCGGCTCATCACGGCTATCGTCATGCCGCCAATGGCGCCGATGGCTACGACGTGCAAGGCCGCTGCTTCGCTAAATCCCAGGCCGAACCAATGCAGCGCGAGCAATCCATAGCCAGCAGCAAGCATTGCGAACCCGAGGTGCAAACTCCACAGGATCGGCTGATCGAGCACGGCGAGGGTGCGCCAACCGGAAAGCCTTAAGCCGTTGCTGACAGCTGCAATCGCGGCAACGACCGCCAGTATCGTGTCGCCCGGGTCGATCGCTGCTAGCGGTGCCAACAGGATCGCGCTGGAAATGCCGATTCCGTCGAGCCAGCCGCGCGAACTCGGGAGTCCCGTTTCGATTCCAGCGCGCACCATCGCGTTCCGGGTGAAGCCAGGCGTGACGCGCCCGCCCAGGACGGCGATCATTGCAGCGAGGGTCAGAAGACCCATTCGAAGCCCCCCCGTGGACGTCTCCGAAGCGGCCCCCATCCATTCGAGGTGCACCGCCGCGTTCCCTGCCGTCATCATGGCCAGCAGTATCAGGAACAGCATGTTTTGGGGTTTCGGCCGCTTCAGCAGATTGACCAGGATGTTTGCGCCGAGCACCGGAATGAACGCGATGTCCACAATCATGACCAGAGCTGCGGGCAGCTCGGTGGAAAACAGCACCGCGAGGCGGCCTGTCAGCCAAAGCGCAGCAAGGCTGGTAATGAAGGTTGCAGGGCTGGCCTTGACCCCCGTCCAATTCGGCACGGCCGTCAGCAGGAATCCGGCTAGTACCGCGCCGCCGTATCCGAAGATCATCTCGTGGGCGTGCCACTGCTGCGGCGGTTGTGAGAAGGGAACGTAGGTCGCCACCGCGCCCGCCGCGTGGATACCGAGCCAGCCGAGCCAGATCAGCATCGCCACAATGGCATACACCGGTCCAGCGAAGAAGAAGAAACGGAAGCCTTCGCTCAATAAAATCGGTGCGCGCGACGATTCGATTACACGTGTCATGATGTTGCAGTCCTCGAACCGATCAGCGACAGGTCGCCGAAACGCCGCACGCGGCCCCTGCCATCCGCGCCAATCACCGCGATGTCGCCGATCGTCGAGGTGAGATCCGCGACCGCCTCATGCGGCAACACCGCGAATGCCGTCGATAGCGCATCGGCCGTTTCCGCTGTCGGCGCGAACACCGAGATGCTTTCCCAGTGGCGCGGGCTGGCTCCGGTTCTCGGGTCGATAAGGTGGTGGCGCCAGGAACTTTGGTCGAAGACCAGGGTCTTCGGTTCGCTTGTGGCGATCGCGACTTCAGCGACCGAAACGGCAGCCTTGGCCGCCGGAACGCCGACCGCCCTGCGCGCCTTGCCGGGCAACCGCAGTTCCCCGGCGTCGACCACGACATCCTCAAAGCCATGCGCGAGCAGCACTTCCGTGACGCGGTCGGCAATCCGGCCCTGCGCGATACCGTTGAGGGTCAGCCCAGCCCCCGGCGGGATCGAGATCGCTCCCACGCCGACGGCTACGGCAGCGCCCGCTCTCGCAACAAGCTCCGGTGTCGGCGCGATGCCATCGGCTGCAGCCTGCCACAGCGGTTGCACCGTCGGGTCGAATGCGCCGCCTGTTGTCTCGCGCCATCTCAGCGCCGAGCCGATCACGTCGGCAAGGTCGCGCGATGGGGACGCCAGGTGGCCATCCCGGTTGAGCCGGCGAAGTTCGGACGTCTCGCGATGTAGCGAGAAGATGTCCTCCAGCCGCTCAATCTCATTTGCCACTGCACTCAGCGCGCTGCGGGCGGCGTCCGTGTCAGCTCCATAGAGCGACACGCGAGCTTCGCCGCCGAGAGCGGAACCGCGCCAGATGAACCCGGGCCTTGCATCGCCCGAGGCGATGAGTGCCCCGAGGCCGCCTACGCTGCCGGCCGCGACAGCCGTAACGAGAAATCTCCGGCGGGTCATTGTCATTGAACGGTCCTCCTCGATTTTACATAGGCGGCGGCGCGGCCACCGGTGTTTTGGCAGCCGCAGCCGAAGCGCCACCATGGCGCGCCGCGCGCCGCTTCAGCACCACGCATTGTGCTTCGTCGTTCATGATCACTTGGCATCGCAGGCACAGGATGCATTCGTTCGGGTTGATCCGGCCGAGCGTATCGATGGCTCCGACAGTGCACTGCGTTTCGCAGAACCGGCACTCGCTGCCGCATTGCGGCCTGCGGTGCAGCCAGTCGAACAGCTTCAGTTTCGCCGGGATCGCCAGCGCCGCCCCCAGCGGACAAAGATAGCGGCAGTAGAAGCGCTCGATGAAAAGCCCGGCCGCGAGAAGTCCGACAGCGAAAAGGACGAAGGGCCATTCGCGCACGAAGCGGAACGAGATCGCGGTCTTGAACGGTTCCACTTCCGCCAAAATAAGCGCCTTCTCCATCGAGTAGAAGGACAGGCCGAGGATTACGACGAACAGCGTGTACTTGATCGCCCATAGCCGCTCCTGGATCGCAAACGGCACTTCGATCTGTCGCACGCCAAGACGCTTTGCGCCTTCGTTCAAGACTTCCTGCAGCGCGCCGAACGGACACAACCAGCCACAATATGCCCCGCGCCCCCAGAACAGCAGTCCGAGAGCCACGAAACCCCAGAGAACGAAAATCACCGGCTCGATGAGGAAGGTCTCCCAGCGGAATCCGTTGAGGAGCGAATGCAGGAAGGCGACGACCTGAACCACCGAGAGCTGCCCCTTGGCGATTCCTCCAAGGAATACTACTGTCAGGGCGAGAAATCCAAGTCGACCCCAAAGCCACAGTTTGGGCCGCCGTACGAAAAACTCTTGCACGAAGAAGGAGCCGGCGACGCCGATAATCATCATCGCGGTGAACGCAATCGTCAGCGGCTTGCGCTGCCACGCGGCCAGCCACAGCGGATCTTCTGCGGCGGCTTCGGCGGCACCCGTCATGTTGATATAGTGTTGCGGGATTTTGTAAGTGAGTGGAATGCGAAGAGTGGCTGGCGAACCGTCTTCGCGTTCGCGCTCCGCCGTCACCTCGATGCGAAACGCCTCGGACGCGCGCAAGCCGGTTTCGGCGCCGAGTCTGAAGACGCTGATCTCCTTGAATTCGGGCGCACCGGCAAGTGCGAGCCGGTCGATGCGCAGATAGTCCTCTTTCTTCAGTCGGATCGTCTTCTCATTCTGGATTATCTCGATGAGCTCGAAGATACCGGATTTCCGGTAGCTTGTGCCGCGGTGCGACTGCGCCCCTGAGCTGGCGATCATCAGCGCCGTGTCACCGGGGGCGAGCGCACTGACGGCGCGCGTATAGGCCTGCTGTCCGAGCAGATTGCGCCCGATCGTCGGCGGGTCGAGAATGGCGGCCGCCATCGCTATGAACGTTCCGTCGGTTTGCGGCAGAGGATGAGCGATTGCGCCGAAGCGCCTTCCAGCTTCATTGAATGTCATTGCGGTTTGGGTAATAGAACCGTCGCCGGCAAGCTTCTCCCAGTTTGCTTCGGAAAACGAAACGCGGTCGATATCCTGACTCGCCGTTTTGATCAGTCCGCGCCCGACCGCAACCGTCCGCGCGGTGCGCAGGATCGCGTCGCGGATCACGCCAGTCGAAACGGTTGCCCCCGCGATGATGGGCGGCAGCGCGCGCGAGTCCTTGAAGGCTTCGATTTTCGGCGCTGTAAGGTCGTAGCCCGCGAACCCGGCGACGTATCGTGCGATGTCCTCGCTCGAAATGCCGAGCGTCAAGACGGGCTCATTGTGCCTCATCAGTTCGGCACCGGAAATTTTTGCGTCCTGCGTTATGCCGACAAGAATATCGATCGGCCGGCCCGAGTAGCCAACCGACTCCGCGATTTCCCAGGTTGATGCGATCAGGCCGACGGTTCCAGAATTTTCGATGGCCGCCCAACCTTGCGGATTGTCCTCAAGCCTTTCGAGACGCTCGATTGAGCCGGCCTGTGGCAGCAGTCTGCCCGCCAGGGCACGATCGGGTGTGGCGGGTGCGATGGCATCGCTTGCAACAAAACTTGATTGCGACAGGGCTGGCTCGCCAGGAAGCCAGAGCGAGAACATACCGGCCACAAGTAGCGGGACCGCGACCGGCCGCGAAAACGCAAGCCGAACGCGGCGCAAGTCAATAGCCGGCCAATCTCTTAAGCCCATTCGCTCTCCGTTCTCGAGGGCCATCGCCAATCCTTTCTGATGACCCAGGTCAGTCTGTCACGGCCAAACGGATGAGCCTTGCCAAAAGTCAAATAGGGTACGCGAACTTTGGTTCATCCTTTTCGTGCACCATCAGCACGGAGGTTGATCTGCTATGGACACAAGAACCCGATTTCTCATTCGAACGGCTTCGCTGTTAAGCAGCGTCGCCCTGCCGTTGATGTTCACTGCCGTCCCCGTTTCGGCTGAGGACAAGCCCAAGGAGCACGGCAGCAGCCCGGCCGCTGCCTATGAACCGAGCATGACCACGCTCGGCCAGATGAAGCTTGAGATCCCCGGCCGCAAGCCTGACGATCCGGTCATGACGGCGGAAGAATTCAGCAAGGCGAACACGATTTATTTCGAGCGCTGTGCAGGTTGTCATGGCGTGCTGCGCAAAGGCGCGACCGGCAAGGCGCTGACCACCGACATCACGCATGAACGCGGCTACCAGCACCTCAAGGACTTCATCACCTATGGCTCGCCGGCCGGCATGCCTAACTGGGGAACCTCGGGGGATCTGTCCGAAGCCGATGTGGATATGATGGCCCGCTATCTTCTCATCGAGCCGCCGCAGCCGCCCGAATTCGGTATGGCGGAAATGCGCAAGACCTGGAAGGTGCTTGTCCCCGTCGATAAGCGTCCGACCAAGCCGGAAAACGATCTCCAGCGCGACAACATCTTCTCGGTGACGCTGCGTGATGCGGGCCAGGTTGCCCTCATCGATGGCGGCACCAAGAAGATCATCAAGATCATCGATACCGGCTACGCGGTTCACATTTCGCGGATTTCTGCTTCCGGCCGGTTTCTGTTCGTGATCGGCCGCGATGCCAAGCTCGACATGATCGATTTGTGGATGAAGGAGCCGACGATCGTCGCGACTGTCAAGATCGGTGCGGAGGCCCGTTCCATCGAAACCTCGAAATTCAAGGGCTTCGAAGACAAGTACGCTGTCGCCGGTTCGTATTGGCCGCCCCAGTACGTGATCATGGACGGTGCCACGCTGGAGCCGCTCAAGATCAAGTCGACACGCGGCGTGATTTACGACTCGCAGGAGTATCATCCCGAGCCGCGCGTGGCCGCGATCCTTGCCTCGCACTACCGGCCCGAATTCATCATCAACGTCAAGGAGACCGGCAAGATCCTTCTCGTCGACTACTCCGACATCAAGAACCTGAAGACGACGGAGATCGAAGCGGAACGGTTCCTTCATGACGGCGGGCTGGATTCAACGAAGCGCTACTTCCTCGTGGCCGCGAACGCCCGCAACAAGATCGCCGTCATCGACACCAAGGAAGGCAAGTTGACGGCGTTGATCGAAACCGGCGGACAAACCCCGCACCCTGGTCGCGGCGCCAACCTGATGCATCCAGTGCACGGTCCGGTCTGGGCTACCTCGCACTTGGGCGACGAGACGGTGGCCTTGATCGGCACTGATCCCGAAGGCCATCCCGACAAGGCCTGGAAGGTGGTGCAGACGCTCGAAGCACTCGGTGGCGGATCGCTGTTCGTCAAATCCCACCCGAAGTCCGATCACCTTTACGTCGACGCGCCGCTCAACCCTGAAGCTGAAGTCTCCGGCTCGATTGCTGTCTTCACGGTCAGCAAACTGGGCGATAAGGAGCCGAAGTACAAGGAGTTGCCGATTGCCCAGTGGGCCAACATCGGCGAGGGCCAGCCACGCGTCGTGCAGGGCGAATACAACCAGGCCGGCGATGAAGTCTGGTTCTCGGTCTGGAACGCCAAGGACAAGGTCTCGGCAATCGTCGTCGTCGACGACAAGACCTTGAAGATGAAAACCGTGATCAAGGATCCCAAGCTCATCACGCCGACAGGCAAGTTCAACGTCTTCAATACGCGCAACGACGTTTATTGATGCTGCGTTGACGGCAGGAAGCGGCCCTGCCGCTTCCTGCTTCGCTTTGATGATTACGCTTCCCGCAAGCCAGAGAACTGAGGAGTAGAGGACATGAAAATGCCCGGACGAGTTTTCCTCGTCGGCGCCGGACCCGGTGATCCCGATCTCCTGACGGTAAAGGCGATGCGGTTGATCTCGAGTGCCGATGTCATCGTGTTCGACCGGCTTGTCTCGAACGAAGTCCTGGCGCTGGCCGGTCGGCAGGCCAAGCTGATCCCTGTCGGCAAGGAGCCCAGACGCCACCCCGTTCCGCAGGAAAAGATTAACTCGATTCTGATCGCGGAGGCGCGGGCCGGCCGCAACACCATCCGGCTGAAGGGTGGCGACCCGTTCATCTTCGGGCGCGGTTCAGAGGAGGCCGTCGCACTGCGCGAGGCGGGCATTCCCTGCGAAATCGTGCCGGGCATTACTGCTGCGCAAGGTTGCGCGGCAAGCATCGGCGTGCCTCTCACACATCGCGGACTGGCGACCGGCGTCCGCTATATCACCGGCCATTGCCGTCAGGACCAGCCGCTCGAATTCGATTGGGCCGGGCTTGCCGACAAGGAAACAACGCTCGTCGTCTACATGGGCGCAGCCAACATCGCGGAAATCGCCGGGCGCCTCATCGAGGAAGGCCGGTCGGCAACGACCCCGGTGCTTGCTGTCAACAACGGCACCACCTCGCGCGAACGGCGTCTTGTCTCCGACCTGGAAGACGTCGCCGGAGCGACCGCCCGCGCCAACTTCGACGGCCCCGTCCTGTTCATCATCGGCGACGTCGTATCGCTCTATCCGAGCCGCGACATCTGCCCTGTCGTTCGCGACGCCATAGCTTTGCATAGAGCGGAAAAGGAGGTTGCCGTCCATGTATAGATTGTGGGTCGCAGCTGGCTTAGTTCTCTGCTGGTCGGCAACCTTATGGGCCGGAGAACACTTGTCTCGGACGGTTGACGCAGATCGTGCGGCAGCCCTTGAGCGCCTCGTTCTTCAGGACTGTGGCTCCTGCCACGGCATGACGTTGAAAGGGGGCCTTGGCCCCGATATTCGCGCCACGACGCTTAAAGGCTCGTCGCCGGAAGCGATCAAGGAGATCATCCTCGATGGGGTTCCAGGTACGCCGATGCCCCCGTGGCGACCGCTGCTCAGCGAGGGCGACGCGGAATGGATCGCCCACTATCTCTTGCAGCAGGAGGGCGGCCGATGAAGGTTCTGCTGAAAGCGCTGCTGGTCTTCACCTTGGGTCTTATTGCAGTCGGTGCCACGGGCGTCCTGCGGGCGTCGGAACAGGAACTGCGCGGTACTGGCGATCTGGGGATCGTCATCGAGCGCGCGACCGGTTCTCTCCTCATCGTCGATACCACCGGGCGCAAAACTCTCTCTCGCGTAGAAGGCCTCGGGGACCTGTCTCACGCCTCGGCCGTCTTTTCCCGCGACCAGCGCTACGCCTTCGTCTTCGGCCGCGACGGCGGCTTGACCAAGGTCGATCTCCTCACCGGCTCGATTGCCGGGCGCGTAGTCCAGGCGGGGAACTCAATCGGCGGGGCGATCTCCGATGACGGCACCCTCGTCGCGGTTTCGAACTACGAGCCCGGCGGCGTCCGCGTGTTCGATGCCGCAACGCTTGCTCCGGTCGCCGACATTCCGGCGGCGTGGCCGGGGGGTCTATCGAAGACGATCGGCCTTGTCGATGCGCCCGGCCGCAGGTTCGTTTTCACGCTTTGGGACGCAGGCGAAACCTGGATCGCCGATTTCTCGAAAGGTGCTGCACCCTGCATCATCACCAAACTGGAAGGCATCGGCGCCAACCCCTACGACGCCCTAATCACCGCCGATGGCCGCTACTACGTCGCCGGCCTCTACGGCGAGGATGGCCTCAGCCTTGTCGATCTCTGGGACGATACCGTCAAGCCACGGCGCATTCTCGACAACTACGGGCGCGGAGATGAAAAACTCCCCGTCTACAAGATGCCTCATCTCGAAGGCTGGGCGCTGGCCGGCGACCGATTCGTGTTGCCGGCGGTGGGACGCCACGAAGTACTCTTCGTCGACACCCGCAGTTTCGCGGAGGTCGGCAGGACGAAAGTGCACGGCCAGCCGGTCTTCGCCGTTGCGCGGCCAGATGGACGCCATGTCTGGGTCAATTTCGCCCATCCCTTCAATGACACGATCCAGGTCATCGACTCGCGTACAGCCGAAGTCGTCAAGGAATGGAAGCCGGGTCCGGCAGTCCTGCACATGGAATTTACCGCAAGGGGGCATGAAGTCTGGGTCTCGGTGCGCGACGCCAATGCGGTCCACGTGTACGACGCACGGACCTTTGAAAAGAAAGCTGAGATTGCCGCTACCAGCCCGAGCGGAATTTTTTTCACCTCGCGTGCGCACCGGACAGGACTGTGAGCCATGGGTGTCTCGTCAAGCGATAGTTTCGATAGTCAACTGCTGGAAGGCTGGCAGCGCGCGCTGCCCCTTGTTGAGCGTCCGTTCCTGGAGATTGGAAACAAGATCGGCCTCGCCGAAGAGGACGTGATCGCTCGCCTTTCGAGGCTTCAGGCATCTGGTGTAGTTGCCCGTGTCGGCGGCGTCGTGCGCCCGAATACGCTTGGGGCAAGCACTCTCGCAGCGATATCGGTGCCCGATCTGGACGTTGACAGCAAAGCTGCGATTCTGTGCGCCGAGCCGGGCATCAACCACGTCTACCTCAGAGAAAACGATTGGAACCTTTGGTTCGTGGTGACCGGGCCCGACCGTGCCTATGTCAACGCGGCGATCGCCAAAGTGGAAAGCCAAACCGGCAACCGGGTACTCGAGCTGCGCCTGGAGCGCCCCTATCACATTGACCTGGGATTTCCACTTTCCAGCGAGCAGGTGGTTCGGCATGATCTCGTCGACATGGCCACTGCGGACGTCTCGCGCCGCAGCCTCCGCGAAGGCGACCGGCAACTAGTCCAGGAACTCATCACAGGGCTGCCGTTGGTCGCCACGCCATTCCGCGAAGTTGCAGAACGGCTGGGCCGCGCCGAAGGCGACGTCATCGCCCGTACCGGCGAGCTTTGCGAGGCCGGAGTTCTACCCCGGATTGGCGTCATAGTCCGCCATCGCGCGCTTGGCTGGAGGTCGAATGCGATGGTGGTCTGGGATGTCGATCCAGCCGACATCGACCGCGCCGGCGCAGCCCTCGCCAAATGCCCCAGCATCAACCTGTGCTACCGTCGCACGCGCTACAAGAGTGAGTGGCCCTATAACCTCTATTGCATGATCCATGCGAAATCGCGTGACGCGGCGCTGCGGGCACTGGTCGAAGCTTCCACGGCCGCCGGACTCGACGACGTTCCCCGCCAGATCCTTTTCTCATTGCGCTGCTTCAAGCAGACGGGCGCGCTGGTTGCCGCTTCAAAGGAGGCTGCATGATGTCCCGACACCACTTGGCCGCAAGCATCGGCCTCGACGACCTGGACCGCCGGATCATCAATGTCCTTCAGGAGGGATTTCCGCTGGTCACGTCGCCTTTTGCCGCCGTCGCGGCCAAAATCGGCATTCCCGAAAGCGAATTGATCGCGCGGCTGCAGCGGTTGGCCGAGACCGGCGTTGTTACCCGCTTCGGACCGTTCCTCGATGCGGCAGCCATGGGCGGCGCCTTCTGCCTGTGTGCGCTCTCAGCCCCCGCGGATCGCTTCGAGGAGATCGCCGGGATCGTCAACGGCTTTCCTCAGGTCGCGCACAACTACGAGCGCGAGCATGCCCTCAACATGTGGTTCGTGCTTGCAACCGAGTCGCCCGAGGAAATAGACAGCACCGCCCTGCGTATCGAACAGGCAACCGGCCTTGCCGTGCTGCGCTTTCCCAAACTCGAAGAGTTCTTTATCGGCTTCAGGGTGGCGGCATGAGCAGTCTCGATTCAATCGACAGGAGCATCATCGAAGCGGCTCAGGCCGGCCTCGCGATTACCCCTTGCCCCTATGCCGAAATCGCAAAGAGCGTCGGCATCGGCGAAGCCGACGTCATCGTGCGGCTTGGCCATCTGATGGAACGCGGAGTCGTTCGTCGCATAGGAGTCGCGCCAAACCACTATGCCCTGGGCCTGATCGCCAACGGAATGACGGTTTGGGACATCGAAGACGAAGTCGCCTCCGAAGTCGGGCGCGAGGTCGGCGCGCTGCCTTTCGTGACGCACTGCTATCTGCGCCCGCGCGCACTCCCGTCCTGGCCCTACAACCTGTTCGCGATGGTTCATGGCACAACCCGTGACGAGGTCGAAACGAAGCGGCGTGAGATCGCACTGCTCGCCGGACCGGCTTGCCGCGCTTGCGACGTTCTCTATTCGAAGCGGATCCTGAAGAAGACCGGACTTCGTCTGTCCGGTAACGGAGGCTGAAGCAATGTTTCGCCTGTCGCATTATATGCACCAGCTCATCGAACCGACACCGGTACGCCGCCGCAAGGGGCCGGTGCGCCCCGTTGTGATCTGGAACCTGACGCGGCGCTGCAATCTCAAGTGCCGTCACTGCTACGCGGTTGCCGCCAACCGCGACTTTCCAGGCGAACTTTCGAATGAGGAAGCCGTCGTCGTGCTCGACGATCTCGCTGCCTTCGGCATTCCCGCGCTGATCCTTTCGGGCGGAGAGCCGCTGAGCCGCCCCGACACCCTCGATCTGGCACGGCGCTCCAAGGCCCACGGCCTCTACACCGCGCTCTCCACCAATGGCACGACGATCAAGGAACATGACGCCGACGAGATCGCCGAGATCGGCTTCGACTACGTCGGCATCAGCCTCGATGGCATCGGCGCGACGAACGACTGGTTCCGTGGCGCGGCGGGCGCATTCGAGGAGGCGCTTGCCGGAGTACGTGCGTGCAGGGCGCGCGGCATCAAGGTTGGCCTGCGCTTCACGATGACGAAGGACAATGCCCAGCAGCTACCCGACCTCCTGGCACTGGCCGGTGACGAAGGCGTCGAGAAGTTCTACCTATCCCACCTTGTCTACGCGGGCCGCGGCAACAAGCACCGCGCCGACGACACGCAATGGCAAGTGACGCGCCAGGCGGTTGAACTTCTCATCGAGCGCGCATGGCGGTCGGCTTCGAACGGCGAGGCATTCGAGATCGTGACGGGCAACAACGATGCCGATGCGGTCACCTTCCTGCGCTGGGCGCAGAGCCGGTTCACGGCCGAGGCTGTCGCACATTTGCGCCAGCACCTTGAAGCCTGGGGCGGAAACTCTTCCGGCCTCGGCGTCGCCAACATCGACACCCAGGGCGTCGTCCACCCCGACACCTACTGGTCGGATTATTCCATCGACAGCGTGCGCAACCGGCCGTTCAGCGAGATCTGGCAGGATCTCGGCGACCCGATGCTGGCAGCGCTGCGCCTGCGCCCACGTCCCCTGAAGGGACGCTGCGGCGCCTGCGCCTACAAATCCGTCTGCGGCGGCAACACCCGTATCCGCGCCCTTCAACTGACCGGCGACCCATGGGAGGCCGATCCTGCTTGTTATCTCGGCGACGCTGAAATCGGCCTCTCGGAAGGCATCTCAAGCGAATCCGACCGACTCCAGATGAAACCATTCCGAGGCCGAAGCAATGATCCCGCGCACCGCTTTGCCTAGCATCATCTTCACTGCCGCGTTCGCATGCACTGCCGCGGTCTCCGTGAATGCAGAAAACGCGACGACACGTGCCGTTCAACTCTATCAAGCCCATTGCGCGAATTGCCATGGCGCTGAAAGGCTTGGCGGAACAGGCCCGGCTCTGATTCCGGAAACCTTGCACCGGATGCGCGGCCCAGCGGTTTCGGACGTCATCTCCATGGGCCGCGCGGCGACCCAGATGCCGGCCTTCGCCGACATGCTTTCTGAACACGACATCGCAGCCCTCTCCGAGTTCATCAAGACGCCGCTCGGCACAAAACCGACGTGGACCACGAATGAAATCGCCGCGAGCCTCACCCTAAATGCAGATTACAGAGCTGCTTCCAAGCCGGTCTTCGATGCCGATCCACTCAATCTGTTCCTGGTCGTCGAGACCGGCGACCATCACGTGTCGATCCTCGACGGCGACACCTTCAACCGCCTGGACCGCTTCGCCACGCCGTTTGCCGTTCACGGCGGGCCGAAGTTCTCGCCCGACGGCCGCTTCGTCTTCATCATGTCGCGCGATGGCTGGGTGCAGAAATACGACATCTGGTCGCTTCAGGAAGTCGGCCGCATCCGCGCCGGACTGAACGCCCGCAACATCGCCATCTCGAAGGACGGCCGTTGGCTGGCGGTTGCCAATTATCTCCCCAACACGCTGACGATCATCGCGACATCGGATCTCTCCGTCGCCCGCGTTTTCGATGTTTCCGACAAGTCCGGCGTCCCTTCGCGTGTTTCAGCGGTTTACCAGGCGCCGACGAGAGACAGCTTCGTGCTGGCGCTGAAAGATGTCGCCGAGATCTGGGAGATCGCGACCAACCCCGATGCCGAGCCGGTCTACCAGGGCTACGTGCACAGCCACGAGAAAGGCATGGTCGAAGCGCTAGAATCCTCAAAGGGGCTGTTTGCGCTGAGACGAATAGCTGTCGCCGAACCCATCGACGACTTCTTCTTCGATTCCGACTACCGCAATCTGATCGGTGCATCACGTGACGGCGGCAAGGGCGTCGTCGTCAACCTAACGGTTGGCCGCGAAATCGCAGAACTGCCGCTTCCCGGCATGCCGCACCTCGGCTCTGGAATCTCCTGGATTCGCAACGGCCGCCGCGTCATGGCGACACCGCATCTGAAGGAAGCCAAGCTCAGCGTTATCGCCGTCGACGACTGGTCCCTTGTCACGACCATACCGACCGATGGCCCCGGCTTCTTCCTGCGCTCGCACGAGAATACGCCCTATGTCTGGGCTGACGTCTTCTTCGGCAAGAACAAGGATGCGATGCACGTCATCGATAAGCAGACCCTGAAGATCGTCAAGACGCTGCGGCCCGTGCCCGAAGCAACCGTTGCTCATGTCGAATTCGACCGGTCCGGCCGCCATGCCCTCGTGTCGGTCTGGGAGGATGACGGCGCCGTCATCGTCTACGACGCCGAGACCCTGGAGGAAGTCCGCCGCCTGCCGATGCGCAAGCCGTCGGGCAAGTACAACGTCTGGAACAAGATCACGTTTTCGGAGGGGACGAGCCATTGACTCAGCTCAATTCGAGAACTTGCGCAACCCCCTATGTTAACTGCCAGGTGCATCGTAAATCGAGATTCACCCCCGATGTTGAGATATCGCATGCTATTCGTCGGCTGGCTCGCTTTGGCGATCACCGCGGCGTCTCGCGATCAACAGGTTCTGGCACAAGCACCCGACCCTCACCAGATTTTTGAGCAGCGGTGCGGTGGATGTCATTCCCCCCACGCGGGCGACTTCGCGCGCAACTATCTCGTCAGGTCGCAAGGAAAGATGCTGACGCGCAAATCCTCGCGGGAGCTGCGCGGCTTCCTCAATTCCGGCCACGGTAAACTGTCCCCGGTGGAGATCGACGTTCTCGTCGTGCATTTCGAGAACATCCTGAATTCGGGAGGCCTGTTTCAGGACAAATGCCGCGTCTGTCACGATCGTGCCGTCGAACTTGCGAGACACCAGTTGATCCTGCGGGAAGGCACGCTGACCGGCCGATATACCGGCCGCGACATCGCGGAGTTCCTGCAAAATCACGGCCGGTTGCAACAAGACGAAGTGGAAAGAATGATCGCTGTCCTTAAGCGCCAGCTGCATTAGCCGAGGGTTCCGGGCTGACGCTTGGGAACCAAGTGCCCGTTTGGGATAATTGCCATGAACATTTTGATCGTCTTCGCAACGACGGAAGGCCAAACCGGAAAGATCGCTCGTCGGGCTGCCGGACATGTCTCGCGGAAAGCCCATCATGTCGATGTCATCGATAGCGAAGAACCGGGCGCGCTGCCGGATTGGGAAAATTACGACGCCGTGATATTAGCCGGCTCGGTTCATCAGGAACGCCATCAGGACAGCCTCATAAACTTCGTCATCGCCCACCGCGAACAGTTCAACTCTCTGCCCTCGGCTTTGATATCGGTCAGCCTTTCTGCTGCGACCGACGACGGACGCCCTGCCGCGCAGAAGTACGTCGAACGATTTTTATGGATCACGAAACTCCAACCTGTCCGGACTCTGCTGCTTGCCGGCGCCCTGCGCTATTCGCAGTACGAGTACTTCAAGGTGGAAATCGTCAAGCACATCGTCTCCAAAACCGCCGGAACCTTTGAACAGACCGGCGACCACGAATTCACCGATTGGAACGCGTTGTCTCAGTTCCTCGATAAATTCCTCGATCAAGTCGCGCAATCAAGGGCGAGCAGGGCTGAATAGTGGGCTTTGGGCGCCACTAAACAATTCTGCTTGGAAGTCGGTATGGCGCGTCCAAACAAAGGCCGCCGCAGTTGAACGCTACGGCTCAGATGATCTCGTCTTCGTCGAACAGCGGATCTGCGACGAGTTGACTTGCAAGGCTGTCGATCGTCGCTTCCGCGTTGTCGGCCTTCCTGATCTTGGCGATATGAAACAGCCCGTCGCCTTCGTTGACGATCGGCAGGTTTGTGCGCCCGATGATCAGGCCGCCGTAGTCAGCGGTGATCTCTGTTTCGGTTTCGCCGAAGGGATCGGCGACGATACCGAGAACGCTTCCCTTGGGGACCTCCTCGCCGATCGTCTTGAACGTCCGCAGGAGGCCGCCCGCCGATGCACGCTGCCAGTAGCTCGCGGTCGACTGGATCGGCTCCGCCTTCGGTTTCGAGATGCCCTTTCCCGAGACCATGTCGAGTTTGCGCATCACCCGGAGAATGCCGCTGACTCCGGTCCGCACCGCGATCTCATCGAACCGCAATCCCTCGCCGGCTTCATAGAGCAGAATATCGATGTTCTTCTTTGCCGCCGCCTGCCGCAGCGAACCGTCCCGCAATCCGGACGTCAAAATGAGCGGTGCTCCAAAAGCCTCAGCAAGTTCCATCGTTGCCGGTTTCGAAGGCGACACCCGCACCTGCGGCAGGTTCGTCCGGTGGATCGCTGCTGAATGTAGGTCGATCCCGAGGTCCGACCGCAGGACGATTTCCTGCAGGAACAGGTTCGCCAGCCGCGCCGCGAGCGACCCTTGTGCGCTGCCGGGAAACGAGCGGTTGAGATCGCGCCGGTCGGGCAGATAGCGGGAATGATGCATGAAGCCGAACGAGTTGACGATCGGCACGGCAATCAACGTGCCGCGCATGTTGTCGATATTGGGCGCGCGCAACAGTCGCCGCACAATCTCCACGCCGATGACTTCGTCGCCATGCACCGCCGCGCTGACGAACATCGTCGGACCCGGCCGGCGGCCGTGAACCACGTGGGCGGACAGCGTGACGGGAGTGTGGTCCGACAGAACGCTGACCGGCAATTCGACCGTCTGCCGCGTTCCCGAAGCGACGATCGACCTGCCGATCTCGAACGGACCCGTCTCTCCCATCAGCCTTTGCCCTTCGTTTTGGTCTTGCCCGGCCTCGCGTGGCTGGCAAGAAAGTCGATGATCTGGCCGGCGATGTCGATCCCCGTGGCCTTCTCGACACCTTCGAGGCCCGGCGAGGAGTTGACCTCCATGACGACCGGCCCGTGATTGGCGCGCAGCATGTCGACGCCGCACACGTTGAGCCCCATGGCTTTTGCAGCACGCAGAGCCGTCGCGCGTTCTTCCGGCGAGATCTTGATCGCTTGCGCACTGCCGCCCCGGTGCAGGTTGGAGCGGAATTCGCCTTCCGCTCCCTTCCTCTGCATCGCGGCGATGACCTTGCCGCCGACAACGAGCGCCCGGATATCCGTGCCGCCGGCCTCCTTGATGAACTCCTGAACGAGGATGTTGACGCCCGCCCCGCGGAACGCCTCGATCACCGATTTCGCCGAGCGGTCGGTATCGGCCAGAACGACGCCGATCCCCTGGGTGCCTTCGAGCAGCTTGATGACGAGCGGCGAACCACCGGCGAGCCGCAACACTTCCTCGGTCTGCTTGGGGTCGTGGGCGAAAGTCGTCACCGGCAGACCGACGCCGTCTCGCGCCAGCAGTTGCATCGAGCGCAGCTTGTCGCGGGACCGCCCGATGGCCACCGACTCGTTCAGCGGAAATACGCCCATCATCTCGAACTGTCGCAACACCGCCAATCCGTAGAAGGTGACCGATGCGCCAATGCGCGGGATGACGGCATCGTAGTGCGGCAGCTTATGGCCATTGTAATAGACCTCCGGCCGCCGCGACGCGATGTTCATGTAGCATTGTAACGTGTTGATCACGTCGATCTGGTGTCCGCGTGCCTCGGCGGCCTCCACCAGCCGCTTGTGCGAGTAGAGGTTGGCGTTGCGCGCCATCATGGCGATTTTCATGACCTGCCCTTTCTAAGGCATAGGACCGGTGGACCGGCTGTCGGACGGGGCACTCTTCGAGAAAGGCAGCGTGCGAGGAAGCTTTTCAGAGAATAGCGATGGGCGGACCGGCGAGAAACGAGCGGCCCGGATCCACGAGCAGGCCGTGCCGGCGAATTGCCGTTCGCCCCAAAATGATGTCGAACTCCATTTTCTCGCGGTCTGCCAGCGAAAGTTCGATGTGCCAGTGGCGCCGGCCCAGGATCAGCGTCGTCGAAATGACGTAGCGCAGCTTGGGAACACCGCTGGTGTTCTTGATTTTTCGCTCGTCAACAATAATGGCGCGGCAGAGGTCGGTGCGCGGAACACCGGCGCGCGGGACGTGGAACTCGATCCATCTGACGCCCTTGATTTCGAATGGCCTCAGGTTGACGGCATGCAGTGCAGACGTTCGCGCCCCGGTGTCGATCTTGGCCTTGATCGAGGTGATTTGAAGCGCCGGCAGGCCGATCCACTCCCGCCAGCCGATCCGTGTTGTGTCGGTTCGCGGGCTGAGTGTCTTGGCGGCCTTCACTCCAGGCACTCCTCGTTGGCGCGGCGATAGTTGACGAACGTGTTCGCCGACATCACGACGAAGAAGCTGTCCATGTCGATGAGAACGAATCCGCGCTCGATCATCGCCCGCGACAGATCGCGAACATCGTCCTCGTAAAGTCTGCGCCGCCCTGCAAGCGCACGCACAAGCTTGGCCGCGATACGGTAGCGGCCGTTGTCCTTGCCCCCGAAGGGGCCGTTATAGAGAGCCGCCAGCCGATCGGCCACGACGCCAATTGTGTACTCATCCATTCCCATGCGGGTTGCCTACATGACAACAAAAATATTGTCTATAGATAAAATAAAGATGCACATAGATAAAAAATCTACGCTACTCGCGGTGGCGATGGGGCGCGTTGCCTTGTCTGAGGCGTGTTGGGCATCTGCGGGGCCACGCGTTACCGCCGAATGTGGCTGACACGGGAGGATTCTTCCTCATCCTCTGCCCTGGCGATCAGCCTCTTGACCGGCATCGTTTGAGGGTCGGCGATTTTCGAATGGTGTCGGCGGATTTTTATCGCCTTCAACTGCCGAGTGAATGGTAACTGGCGACACGAAGAACCAGTTGGGATTACTTCCATCTTCATGTCTTAAGACATAATCGATAGAGAAATGATGTCGCGGCGGGTTTTGCGTATAGTGTATAGTGGATGATCCTCCTCCTACAGCGCGTGGTAACTTGGGTTGATAACTCTTGCTCGTATCTTTGAGAATCGACCACAGACAATCCGTTTCAGGATCGTTTCTCTTGTCACGCTCGTCCTTATTCCGTTGATCGCGCTGTTCGCCTGGGTGGCGGTGAACTACGCGAATGCGAAGCGCGATCTGATCGAGTTGCAGCGCTTCGACACTGCGACATACATTTCGTCCGCAGTTGACCAGGATATAGCGGAATACGTCGGAATGCTGCGAGCCTTGTCCGGCTCGGATGATCTCAACCGCAACCAGCTTGATAAATTCGTCCAGCAGGCCGATACCCTGGTAGCCCAACCAAGAGTGCGAAGAATCTGGGCCTTTGCCGTAGACGGAAAAATCGTTGCTGGCACCAAGGCCGAACCCACCGAAGAAACAGCGGTACTCCAACGAGAATTCATCGACAAGGTCTTTACTGGAAGTATCGCAATATCGCATGTCTACGGCACTGGCATCGAGGACGTGACGGCTATCGTCGCAGTTCCCGTGTACGACCGCCAAAGTGTCAACTATGGCCTCGCCGCCGCTATCAGTGTCGGCCAGCTCAGTCGGCTTTTCTTCGACGTCGGCTTGGATCCCGATTGGCCAGGAGGGGTCGTTGACAAGAATGGTCGATTTGTCGCTCGAAGCATCAATCCCGAAAAGCTCGTTGGTAAAATGGCGCGCCCGGAACTCGTTGCCGCCGCGCGAGGCCGTGACAATTCAGGCACCTTCGAAAACACGACCTGGGAGAATCTCAAGGTCTACAACGCCTATTATCGCTCAAATCTTACCGGATGGACGTCAGTCGTTGCTGTTCCAAAGAATGTACTGATCGCTCCCCTGCAACGCGCTGTCATTCTGACAGTACTTGGCGCAGCAGCAATCCTGACTGTGACGATAATGGTGGCGTCAGTCATGGCACAGCGGATTTCAGAGCCGGTACGTGATCTCAGTAGATATGCAGCTGCACTGGCCGACGGGCGACCTGTCGACGAGGTCGCCTACAACGTTATCGAACTCGATGAAGTGCGCTCCGCGCTCGAAGCGGCGATGGCCAAGAACGCTCGTCTCGCGGCACTCGTGGCATCGTCGGGTGACGCCATTTTGAGCATGGACCTCGACGGCACCGTCACCACATGGAACGAAGGTGCTGAGGAACTTTTTGGATATACCGCTGAAGAAATCGTCGGCAAACCCAAGTCAATAATCGTCCCGGTCGGCATGCTGAATGATTTCGAGGAGCAAAAGTCGAAAGTCTTGCAGGGTGAATGGATACGTACGGAAACGGTCCGCCGAAGAAAGGACGGCAAGCTGATTGACGTCTCCGTGAACGCAGCGCCCATCCGCAGGTCGGACGGCCGGATCATTGCGATTTCGTCGATTATCCACGACGTCAGCGAGCGCAAGGCGGATGAGGCTCATCGTCATTTGCTGATGCGCGAGCTTGCGCACCGCTCAAAAAATCAACTCGCGATAATTCAATCCATTGCCAGCCAAACCGCCCGGAGTTCGGACTCCATGGAAGACTTCCTGGCCGATTTCCGCCAGCGGCTTCGAGGAATTTCTATATCGCATGACCTATTGACAGGTCAGGACTGGCGTGGGGCCTCGTTGACTGAACTCGTTCATCGTCAGCTCGCGGTATTCGTCGGCGATAACAGGGATGACGGTGATCAGGGGCACAAGTGCTACAGCAGCCACAACGGTGAGAGGGTGACCGTTTCGGGACCAGACCTCTTGCTCAATACCTCAGCGGCAGAAGCAATCGGCCTTGCCCTGCACGAACTTGCAACCAATTCGGTGAAGTACGGTTCCCTGTCCGTCCCGGACGGTAAGGTATTGGTGCGATGGCAGTTAGCATCCAACGGCTCGACGCCGCAGAAGCTGTCTCTGGAATGGGTAGAAGAGAATGGTCCGCCGATAACCGAACAACCATCTCGCAAGGGATTCGGCTCAAGGATTATCGAGTCATTGGTCGCAAGTGCCGTCTCCGGCCAATCGAACATCGAGTACAGGCCCGAAGGCGTCTACTGGCGCCTTGATTGTGATTTGCCGCATGCCGGCTCGTAACGCTTCACACCAGGCCCGACTTGGTCGCGCGGAGGCTCGCGGGTGGGGCCGGTAGCCCTCGGGCATCGAGCGAACCTCATACCAGCACCGGATCGCGAACACTTTTTTGGGTCCGTTCGGAGATTTCCTCTTGCGATTCACTCCCGACATCGCATATGCGACTGCACCCGGATTAGGGATGTCAGGAACGGCGGCTAGTCGCGCGACGGTCCGTCTGGGGGATGCAGGGCAACCAGGCGACCTGACCGTGCCGGCGATGCCTCGATCCAGAGAACCGGAGCCAATGTCCGATGCGGACAAACTGCGACGCGCAGACCACCTCTCCAGAGGTGGAAGAACCTCCAAGTATTACGACGGCTCGCCCGTCCACGACCCCGACCAAAGCCGACATTCTGAAACGGGCGCTCAGCCCTCGCGGACCGGCCGTCAACGCGACGGAGTCGGCGGCCAAGGTTGTGCAGATTTCGGAAGCACGCCGCGAGCGGTTCCCTGTCGGACCCGACGCTCGCCAGTTCCAGAAGAAGTACTTCCCAGCCGCCACCGCTGCCGATTGGAACGACTGGCGCTGGCAGTTGCGTTCGCGCATCAAGTCGCTTTCCGAACTGGAGCGGATGTTCCTCCTGTCGGATGACGAGCGCGATGCCGTGATCCGCCACAACGGATCGCTGCCGGTCGGCATCACACCCTATTACGCCAGCCTTCTCGACCGCCAGAACCCGGACGACGGCCTTCGGCGTACCCACATCCCCGTGGGCCAGGAATATATCCGCACGCCGGGCGAGGCCGACGACCCACTTGGCGAAGACCATGACGCGGCCGTCCCCGGCCTCGTCCACCGCTATCCCGACCGCGTCCTGTTCCTGGCGACGGGCTTCTGCTCGACCTACTGCCGCTATTGCACGCGTTCGCGCATGGTGGGGGAGGCCGGCGGCGACTATTCGTTCTCCAAGTCGCAGTGGGAAAGGGCACTTCAGTACATCGAGGCCAACCCGCAGATCCGCGACGTGCTGATCTCGGGCGGCGATCCGCTGACCCTGTCGGACGACAAGCTCGACTACCTGCTCGGCCGCCTCAGGGCGATTCGGCATGTCGAGTTTGTCCGCCTGGGCACAAAGGTTCCCGTCGTACTTCCGATGCGGGTCACGCGTGCCCTGGTCCGCACGCTGCGCAAGCATCATCCTCTGTGGATGAGCATCCACGTCACCCACCCTTCCGAGCTGACGCCTGAAATGACTCACGCCGTCACCCGTCTTGCCGATGCGGGTATTCCGCTCGGCAGCCAGACCGTGCTGCTGAAGGGCATCAACGACGAAGTCGAAACGATGAAGTCGATGATGCACGGGCTCTTGATGCGGCGCGTCAAGCCCTACTACCTCTATCAGTGCGATCCGATCACCGGTTCGGCGCAATTTCGTACTCCCGTCGACAAGGGCCTCGAGATCATCGAGGGCCTGCGCGGCCATACGACTGGCTATGCGGTGCCTCAATACGTCATCGACGCACCCGGCGGCGGCGGCAAGATCCCGCTGCTCCCCGAGTATGTCGTCGGCCGCGACGGCGACGACCTCTTGCTTCGCAACTTCGAAGGCGGCGTCTACCGCTACAACGATCCGGGTGGAACGGTCGGTTCAGGCAGGACCGTCGGCCTGCCTGTGTCCGCTCCAGCGTTCCTGGAGGGCTGAAGCCATGCACATCGGCTTTGTCTACGACCTGCGCGACGAGTATCTGGACCTCGGGTTCTCCGAGATCGAGGTCGCCGAATTCGACTCGTTCTCGACCATCGCGGAGATCGAGGCGGCTTTTCTCCGCCTCGGTCACACCGTGACGCGTATCGGGCGGGGGCAGAACCTCGCCCGGCGTCTCGGGGGCGGGGAGCGCTTCGATCTTGTCTTCTCCATCGCCGAAGGGTTGTGGGGGCGTTCTCGCGAAGCCCAGGTTCCGGCCCTCTGCGAGTTGTTCGACCAGCCCTACGCGTTCTCCGATCCGCTCACCATGGCCGCCACCCTCGACAAGGTGGTCGCCAAGCAGATCGTCATGGGCTATGGCGTCGCGACGGCGAAGTTTGCGCTTCTCCGCTCCGCCGGGGACGCCGACCGCGTCGCGCTTGCCTTCCCGTTGTTCGTCAAGCCGGTCGCCGAAGGCACCGGTAAGGGCTGCGATGCCGCCTCCATCGTCACCAACCTGGAGGAGTTGCGCCGGACGGCGGCCAGTTTGATCGACCGGTTCGACCAGCCGGCGCTGGCCGAGGTCTACCTGCCGGGCCGCGAGTTCACGGTCGGCATCCTTGGTACCGGCGATACGGCACGAGTCATCGGTGTCGCCGAGATCACCGTGCGCGAAGAAGCGAAGGACCCGGTCTATTCCTTCGAGAACAAGGAAACCTGCGAGGAAACGGTCGTCTACACGCTGGTCGACGACGAGGAAGCGCATCGCGCTGCCGCAACGGCGCTTCTGGCCTACCGCGCGCTCGACTGCCGCGACGCCGCCCGCCTCGACTTCCGTTCCGACGCCACAGGTGTGCCACACTTCCTGGAAGCAAATCCGATCGCCGGTCTCCATCCGAGTCACTCGGACCTGCCGATCATCGCCGGATTGTCGGGAATGGGTTACGACGGGCTGATAGCCGGCATCCTCGTTTCGGCGGCGCACCGGTTGGGGTTGCCGGTCGAAATCGCCGCTTCCGGCGGCCACTCCTGCTCGTGCTGCTCTCACCAAGCCCGAGAGGTCGCATGAGTCGTAATGAGCAATCGCTTTGTGCCCGTGATCCACGGGGCGGCACTCGACCGCCCCGACGAGCAGGATACCATCGACGCGGCTGAGAACGTCGCCCGTTCGTTGACGGGTCTTGGCTTCGCGAGCGAAGTCATAACCATCGGCGCGGAACTCGCGGCCCTGGACGTTCTTGCTGAGCGATGTCCCTACGTCGTCTTCAATCTGGTCGAGGCGCTGGATGGTGAGGCAGCTAGGGCGCAGTACGCGGTTGAGCGGCTTGAAGCCCTCGGTGTTCGCTACACTGGCGCCCGCGCGCCGGCCTACCTGACTTCCAACGGCAAGCTTTCGAGCAAGTCGTGCTTCGCCGATCACGCTATCCCTACACCGGCCCACTGGCTGGCGGGCGAAACCGTGCCGCAAGGCGAAACCGTCATCGTCAAATCCATCGACGAACACGGTTCGCTAGGCATCGACTCGAACTCGGTCGTGGCCGGCGAGGATGCGCAGGCGGAAATTGCGCGCCGCGAAGCCAGGTTCGGCGGACGCTTCTTTGCCGAAGCGTTCGTTGACGGGCGTGAATTCAACGTATCTGTGATCGAAGCCCGCACGGGGCTGGTTGTCCTCCCCATTGCCGAAATCGATTTCGACGAACTGCCCGGAGAGGCCCTGCACATCGTCGACTATGCCGCCAAATGGGACCCTGCCGCAGTCTCTTATCACACCACACCGCGGCGCTTCGGCCTGGACAAGGCCGAACCCCATCTCGCCGCCGAAATCCGCAGGCTGTCGCTCGCCTCATGGCATGCGCTCGGCCTCGCCGGTTATGCCCGGGTCGATTTTCGCGTCAGCCGCGACGGCGAAGTGCTCGTCCTCGAGGCCAACGCCAACCCCTGCCTCGCGCCCGATGCCGGTTTTGCCGCCGCCGCCGCGGAAGCCGGTCTTTCCTATGACGACGTCATTGCAGCGATAGTCGATACGACCGCGCATTCCTGGAAAGTAGCTCAACTGTGATCAAGATCCGCCGCCTGCGCGGCAGCCGCACGCAAACCGATGAAGCCACCCTGGAGGAAGTGCAGGCGATCATGCGTGCCCAGTTCCCGCTGATGGCTGAAGCAGACGTCGCCAAGCTTCCCGAACAGCTCACCGATCCGCTCAAATACCGGTTTGTCACCGAACTGCTCGTCAGCGAGGACTCCAAGGGCGGCGTCAAGGCCTTTGCCATCCTGCTTACCGCTCCCGACCTTGGCTTCGCCTATCTCGAAACGATCTCGGCTGCCCCCGGTCGCACCGGCGGCGGCCTGGGCGCGCATCTCTATCAGGTCGTCCGCGAGGAAGCCCTGCAGCTCGGCGCCAAGGGACTGTATTACGAGTGCCTGCCCGACGACCCGCGCCTCAGCCCCGATCCGAAAATCCGCCGCCAGAATGCGCAAAGGCTCAAGTTCTACGAGCGCTACGGTGCCCGCCCGATCATCGGAACCGCTTATGAGACCCCGATCAATGAAGGCGATACCGACAGCCCTTATCTCGTCTTCGACGGGCTTGGTAAGTACAAGTTGCCGCCTCCTGCCACCCTGGCGACGATCGTCGAGGCGATCCTTGAGCGGAAGTACGCCGCTATCTGTCCGCCCGGCTATATCGGAACGGTGACGGCCTCCGTGAAGGCCAGCAAGTATTGTTTGCGCGAGCCGCGCTATACCGACACGCCGCAGCCGAACAACAGGCACGCCAAGCCGCAGTTGTCCGCCCCCATCGCGCTCATCGTCAACGACCGTCACACGATCCACCACATTCGCGAGCGCGGCTATGTGGAAGCGCCGGTCCGGGTTGCTGCCATTGAACGAGAAATCCTCAAGACCGGTTTGTTCGAACCGATGCCCGCGCGCGAATTCCCCGACCGCTTCATCCGCGAGGTCCACGACAGCGGGCTGGTCGATTATATCAAGCAGGCCTGCGCGGAAGCGCCCGAAAAGAAATCGGTCTACCCTTATGTCTTCCCGGTCCGCAACGAGACGCGCCAGCCCAAGGAGCGCAGCGTGCTGTCGGGCTACTGGTGCATCGATACCTTCACCCCGATTAACCGCAACGCCTATCCGGCCGCCCGTCATGCCGTCGACTGCGCGCTGACCGCCGCCGAAGAGGTCTTGAAGGGCCGCCCGCTCGCCTACGCGCTGGTCCGCCCGCCCGGCCACCACGCCGAGCACCGCACCTTCGGCGGCTTCTGCTACTTCTGCAACTCGGCGATCGCCGCGCATTTCCTGTCCCGCCATGGCCCCGTAGCGATCCTCGATATCGACTATCATCACGGTAACGGCCAGCAGGACATCTTCTACGAACGCGCCGACGTGTTGACCGTCTCGGTGCACGGCCACCCGAGCTTCGCCTATCCATACTTCACAGGATTTCCGGACGAGCGCGGCCGCGGCCGCGGCGCCGGTTTCAATGTCAACCTCGCGCTTGACGAACACATCGCCCCCGACCAGCACCGCGCCGCCGTCGCGCAGGCGCTGCGCCGCATCGCTCGCCATGATCCCGCTTTCCTCGTCCTGTCAATCGGCTTCGACACCGCCAAGTCCGACCCGACCGGAACCTGGTCGAATGAAGCTGCCGACTTCGTCAAGCTCGGCCACATGATCGGCACTGCCGGTTATCCGACCGTCGTCATTCAGGAGGGCGGCTATCGCATCAGGACGCTCGGCACAAACGCCCGCAATTTTTTCAACGGCCTCGCTGCCGGTATTGCCGAAGCCGCCCCCGCTCCCCGCAAGCGCAATAGCGGGCGGGCCAAAGTCAAAAAGGATGCCGCCCTGCCCCTCCGCTATACCGATACGGTGACCGATGCCGACATCGCAACGATCCGCCAGCTCGTCGCCTCGACGGATGTCTTCACCGCCGCCGAAACCGACATCGCCGTCGAATTGGCCGAGGAGCGCATCGCAAGAGGGATCAGTTCGGGCTACGAGTTCATCCTCGCCCATCAGGGCGATCGCGTCGCAGGCTACGCCTGCTATGGCCCGACGCCGGCCACCGATTCGGCTTTCGATTTGTACTGGATCGTCGTCAGCGCCGACGCGCAAGGCGCTGGCATCGGCCGCCAGCTCCTCGCCAAGGCGGAAGACGCCGTCCGCGCAGCAGGCGGCACCCGCATCTACGTCGATACGTCCTCCCAGGAAAGTTACGCCCCGACCCGCGCGTTCTACCGCAAGACCGGGTTCCGCAAGATCGCGGAAATTCCCGACTTCTATCGCGTCGGCGACAACAAGATCATCTATGAGAAGGCAGTCTGAAGATGTCTGAGGTATTCAGGAAAGCTTGCAATCAGAATGAAGCATGCGTTCCCCTCGATTGGGGAGTCCGTACTCAGAAGGCGGTGCCCGGCTCCTCGCCGGGACGCGGTCGCGGGCTGTTCGCGGGCGGACACATCGCTCGCGGCGAGATCGTAGACCGTGCCTGCACGGTCTTCATTTCCGCCGAACAGGCGAAGGCGCTCGACGCGATGCAGCCGCTTGGCGACTTTTACTTCGAGCACCCGCGCGCGAAAGAGGAAGGACTTATGGTTCTCGGCATGGCGAGCCTGTGCAATCACGCCGATCAGCCGAATGCCCATGTACGCTTCGTCGACGGTGGCCCGTGCGGCTGGGTCGCCGAACTATACGCCCTCGACGACATTCCAGCGGGCGCCGAGATCACCTACAAGTACCGCTGCGCGCTCTGGTTCCAAGAGGTCAAATAAGCCCAAGAAGTTGAAGCTGGGACCGTCCGGGGTCTCCTCGCCAACGTCTTCGTCTTCATCACCATTTGACTCGCGCCGCGCTTTGTTTTGTTCCGCCTTTGCAATCGCACAGCCGTTTGCAGCGATGGCTGGTGGAGCGCTGGTTCCGAAAACGTGATCCACACCAAGCTGGACACTAAGGCCGATAAGAACTAACAGTCGCTACGACGGTATTGTATCAGGCAATCTTATCGGGCGATCTGATGATAAACATTACCTTGAAACAATTGAGATACTTCGATGCACTGGCTCGCGAACTGCACTTCGGTCGCGCTGCGGAGGCCTGTTCGGTAACTCAGCCGGCGCTCTCCATGCAGATCCAGGAGTTCGAGCAGAACCTGCAGATGCATCTGATTGAGCGCACGCGCTCCGGCGTCCAGTTGACCCCGCAGGGTGCCGAGGTCGCCGCCCGCGCAGCAAGGATACTGAGCGAAACCCGCGACCTTATCGACCTTGCCCGTGCCGGCCAGTCGGTCCTGTCCGGCGCGCTCCGCTTCGGCGTTATCCCATCGATCGCGCCCTATATGCTGCCGCCGCTGCTGCCGATTTTACGCCGCGAACACCCTGATCTCGAACTGTCGCTGCGAGAAACGCAGACCCACGCACTGGTACAGGAACTCGCCGACGGCAAGCTCGACGTGCTGCTTCTCGCATTGCCGATCAAGCACTCCGACGTCGAGGTCGAACCGTTGTTTGAGGATCGTTTCGTATTGGCGCTTCCAGGTGACCGCGAAATGACCGAGGACGTGCGTGCGACTCCCGAATTTGTCGAACACGAACGGCTCTTGCTGCTGGAAGAGGGGCACTGCCTGCGCGATCAGGCCCTGTCGTATTGCGAGTTGCAGCAGGTCAAGAACCTGAACACTTTCGGTGCGTCGAGCTTGTCGACGATCGTCGAACTCGTAGCGGCGGGACACGGGATCACGCTGTTGCCGGAGATTTCACTTGGAGTCGAATCGCGCGGGCGCTCGCTTAATCTGATGCGCTTCGCAGAACCCGAGCCCGAGCGCCAGCTGGGTCTCGTCTGGCGCGCCACCTCGCCACGAAAATCCGATTTCCTGGAACTGGCCCGCATTGTCCGCGAAGCTGCCGAGCCGCTGGTAAGAGCCGCTCGCGAGGACATCCCCCCGGCGGCTGCAAACGGCCCCAAAACATCAAGACGCAAGAAGACCGTTTGAAGCCGATGCACCGCGCCGGATGCTGCCAGCCCCACACGACTTCAGGAAGTGTGGGCCGACAGAAGTCCACACGACTTCAGGAAGTGTGGGCCAACAGAAGTCCACACGACTTCAGGAAGTGTGGGCCAACAGAAGTCCACACGACTTCAGGAAGTGTGCGCCAAGAAGCGGTGGGCATCCGAGGAAGCAAGTAGCTTCAGCGCATCGAAGTTCGCACGCTGCGGCTGGAAAGCCCGCTATCGCCTTTGCCTGACTCTTGCGCGTTGCCCTGTAACGCGGCCGGATTGATTGCTGAACCCTTGAACTGTTGCGTAAAGAGCATTTCGGCGACCTGCTGTGTGGCGGTGAAGCGCATCGGCAGCGTGATGCTTTCTTCATCCAGAAGATCAAGCGTCGCCAGCACGTCGGGATGCTGCATCGTTGCAAGCGCCGGATCGTCCGGCGAAGAAGAAGACGTCATTAGGGGCGCCAGTGGGAACGGACGATAGAACAGTTCGTCGGGATGCTCTTCGTCGAAGGCTGGCGCGGATGCGAAGCCATTCGACCAGCCAGCCATCTCGGCTTCTGCGATGAGCTTTCGAATCGACGGCTCATCGTCGCCGTGACTTCGCACGCCGAGCCTGGACTCTGTGGACGCTTCGAACATTGCGGATTCGGTTGTCCGAGCAACGGTCTCCCCGTTGATTTCGGGTGCGGATCGTGGTGCGTCCGTTGCCGCTGTAGAACCGACCAGCCAGGAACCGCCAAGGGAAGCCAGCGCGAACAGGCTTGCGAGCTGCTGGCGGTCGTCGTTCGAGGCCATGGCAACAGCCGGCTTTTCTGGGCGCGTCACGGGTTGCGGCGAAGGCGGCGCCATCGGCGTGAGGGAAGCCACCCGCAGTTCAGCCCGCTCAGGCGCACGCGCAACTGGCTGCGGAAGCTTCGGCATGAAATCGTCGTTCGGGCGGACTTGCGCGCCCCAACCGCTGGCAACCAGCGTCGGCTTCGGCGCAGTGGGACCGTTGCGGAATTCGTGGAATTGCGCAATTTGCACGGCAAGTTCGGTGTACTTTGCCCGTGCCGTCTTAACGTCGGAATAGGTTATCGGCCGGCCGTCGGAGGGTACGTGGCGTGACTTGCCGTCAGGGAACAACAGCGCCAATTCATAGCGCGGCATACGCGGCCAGTGGCGCGTGCGGCCGGTATCGATGTGAACGAACGGCAGCGCCGACGTCGGGTAGTAGCCAACTCCGCCGCGCTCGCGGATCAGCGCCGAGTAGCGCAGCCGTTTCAGCGGCACGTCGGGGAACTGGATATCCATCGCCTTGCCGAGAATGTGCTGGCTCTTCGTGGCCTGGCCGCCGCGGGTCTTGCGCAGCATGCTGTTGGTCTTTGGCGAGCGGAACCCTGAAATTACGTGCGTTGGCACTTGTGTGCCAAGTTCGGCACGGATCTCCCATAGGAGATCGACAAGTTCGGGGTCCATCGTTGTCGGCTCGTTCTCTCGCCAGTCGCGCAGCAGCCAGTTGATCTTCTGCATGGCGTCGGGCAGCCGCTTGCCGTCGCGCATATAGACGATATCGAGTGTTTCCTTGGTGTGGATGTTATAGAGCGCGATCCGGCGCTCGCCATCGCGGCCCGCGCTCAGGTGCTCGACGCCGAAAGCAGCGAGGAATCCCACCCCGAGCACCAGAAGGCTTAACAGCCCGGCGGCCCTATGGAAGAGTCCGATTTTCAAAATCCACCCGTCGAAAGCGCTTGGCTTTGCCCGCCACCCCGGAACTCCCGATTCTGGTTCGATTCCGAACCGCGATCCGGCCCCCTCCGGGAGGGCGATGCACCCATTCACAAACCGTTAGGCATACCAGAAAGCCATTAACGTCCAGTGAGACGTCTTTTCTGCCAGTGCTATTGGGCGCGAACGTGGCGGAGAATTGCTCACGGCGGGCCTATCGGCAAGCCGCCCCCGGCACATGTTCAGCAAATGCGTACGCGGTGTCTTGCCGAAGGCGAGGTACTCCACGAAAAGTGGACGCGCTCTAGACCATCATGTCCGCTGGGGACACGGGTGACCTGGATGGTGACCCGCCCCGACGTGTCGACTAAGGCGCATGGAGCGCAACGGGGGTTGCTTCGCTTGAGCGAGGCCTATCCCCAGACACGAGGAGCGGATCAGGATGGAGACTACCATTTTCGTGGGCCTCGACGTCCACAAAAAGACGATCGCGGTGGCGACGGCTGCAGCGGAGGCTTCGGCGTCGGTTCATTTTTACGGCACGATCCCGAACACGCCCGAGGCGATCCGGTCGATGCTGAGGAAGCTCGCCAAGGGCGGGCAGAAGCTGCATCTCACCTACGAGGCGGGGCCCCTGGGCTACAACCTCTATCGGCTGTCGACGGGGCTCGGCCATCGCTGCGACGTGGTGGCGCCGTCGCTGATCCCGCGCAAGGCCGGCGACAAGGTCAAGACCGACCGGCGCGACGCGATGATGCTCGCCCAGCTGCTGAGAGCCGGACAGTTGACTGAGGTGTGGGTTCCCGACGAAGCGCATGAGGCGATGCGCGATCTCGTACGCATGCGGGCTCAAGCGATGAAGGATCTGCGTAAATCGCGCCAGCAGTTGCACAGTTTCCTCTTGCGGCACGCCCGCGTGTTCCCTGGCAAGCACTGGACCAAAGCGCACCGGCGCTGGCTCGGCGAGTTGAAGTTCGCCCATCCCGCGCAGCATCTCGTTCTCGAGGAGTTGCTGGCCCGGATCGAGCGCGCCGAGGAGCTTTGCGACCGGTTGAAGAAGTCCATCGTCGATCTGGTACCGCAATGGACGCTGGCGCCGGTGGTCGCAGCCGTGCAGGCGCTGCGCGGCGTCTCGATCCTGGTCGCCGCGACGGTGGTGGCCGAGGTCGGCAACTTCAGCCGGTTCACGAGCCCGCGCCAACTGATGGCCTACCTCGGTCTCAACCCCTCGGAGCATTCGAGCGGAGCAACCATCAAGCGCGGGGCCATCACCAAGACCGGCAACAGCCTGGCGCGCACGTGCCTGGTCGAGGCCGCCTGGACCTATCGGCCTCCCGCGCGCGTCACGAAGATCATACGCGACAGGCTTGAAGGGCTGCCGGAGCCGATCCGGGCCATCGCGTGGAAGGCGCAGGTTCGATTGTCGGCGCGCTATCGCAAGCTGGTTGCTGCCGGCAAGCCGGCGCCGAAGGCGATCGTCGCGGTCGCCCGCGAGTTGGTCGGTTTCATCTGGGCGATCGCACGGCTCGTCGAGCCGAAGGCCGCTAACATGAGTGCGCCGAAGGCCGCGACCATCGTCGAGCCCAAGGCGGCATGAGACCGAAGTGGATCAACACGAGAAAAGGAGGCCAGCCAGCAGCCGAGATATCGGTGCCCAAAGCGGGCGGCAGGGCAAGAGAGGGTGGGGAGCCCTCGCATACACGGGTTTGAGCAGGCAACGCGTTTGCACCTGCGGCCGACACGGATTGCCCACGCTCGTTTTCTAGACAGAGGAAGCCCCGCGACGAACCCTGGTCATGCGGTAGCCAACCCGCGGATAAGAGCCGGATCAACCGTCGTTCCTTCGCCCTGTCGCCTGCCTTGGGCATCGATCAACTGCTTGTGCCGCGAAAGCGGATCGAAGACGCGCGCCTCGACGTTGACAAAGCAGACATAAGAGCCTGAATTTCTCCCAGCTGTCAGGAGCATCGGGGCTCCGACTCAGTGAAAGTGCTTCTGCGACAAAGACTTGAACCTCGCAGGAGATGATCCCCGATGCCGACACAGTGTAACCAGGCCGATCTT
>Ga0209347_1000592_pt1 | contig 85601 bp, 35 predicted proteins | sample AutmiccommuBRH23_FD_187382 | JGI IMG/M metagenome (GOLD analysis project Ga0209347, IMG submission 187382) | Deep subsurface microbial communities from Mt. Terri, Switzerland - Autotrophic microbial communities BRH/23 (SPAdes) (version 2) | ecosystem: Environmental > Aquatic > Deep subsurface >...
AGGTCCCATGACGAGATCCTCGATCATTGCTGTGACGCCTGGAGCAAACTGATCGACCAGCCCGACCGCATCGCCTCCATCGGATGCCGCCAATGGGCACAAGAGTGCTGATCAGTGCAGGTTGGTACAAGACGTCGAGATAAGGGCCGCGCCTGCCTGGGCGGCCGCTCTGGCGGGCCGGTGCCAGATGCGCCATCTTGGCAGAGAATCGTTCGGTTGCAAGATGTTCGGCCGTCAAAAGCGCCTGCCGGGGGGCAGCATCTGCGATGGCGCGCGTTATGCAGAGGTCTTCATCATGTCCCTGGGCGTGAAAGGCCCGAGCTCGCCGCAACACGGCCCCGCCTCAGACCATCATCTCCTTGGTCGCGGTCAGCGTAACATCGGGGTAATCGCGCGCCACGCGGTCGATATCCCATTGCAGGCGCGTCAGATAGACCACGTCGCCGTCATTGTCGTGGGCGATATGGGCCTTGTTGGCGGCGATGAAGGCGTCCACCTTGTCGCGCGGCCCCGTCACCCAGCGCGCCGAGGTGAATTGCGACGGCTCGAAGCGCACCGGCAGGCCGTATTCCAGCTCTATCCGGCTGCCGAGCACCTCGAATTGCAACTGCCCGACCACGCCCACGATGAAGCCTGACCCAAAAGCGGGCTTGAAGACCTTGGCGGCGCCTTCCTCGGCGAATTGCATCAGCGCCTTTTCCAGATGTTTGGCCTTCATCGGGTCGCCGGCGCGGCAGGTCTGCAACAGTTCCGGCGCGAAGGAGGGGATGCCGGTGACGCGCAAGGCCTCACCCTCGGTCAGCGTGTCGCCGATGCGCAACTGCCCGTGGTTGGGGATGCCGATGATATCGCCCGCCCAGGCCTCTTCGGCCAGTTCCCGATCGGAGGCCAGAAACAGCACCGGCGCCGAGACCGTGATCGGCTTTTTCGCCCGCACATGGGTGAGCTTCATGCCGCGCCGGAAATGCCCCGAGGCAAGGCGCACAAAGGCCACCCGGTCGCGGTGCCTGGGATCCATGTTGGCCTGCACCTTGAAGACAAAGCCCGCAACCTGCGTTTCCTCGGGCAATATCTGGCGCGGCTCGGCGCGTTGCGGCTGCGGCTCGGGGCCATAGGCGCCGATGCCCTCCATCAGCTCGCGCACGCCGAAGGAATTGATCGCCGAGCCGAACCAGATCGGCGTCATGTGCCCCTCGCGCACTGCGGCCACATCGAGAGCGGGCAGCAATTCGCGCGCCATCTCGACATCCTCGCGCAGCTTGGCCAGGAGGGCGGGCGGAACGTGCTCGGCCATTTTCGGATCATCCAGCCCCTCGATGCTGATGCTATCGGCCACGCGGTTGCGGTCGGCGCGGTCCATCAGTTCCAGCCGGTCGTGGATCATGTCATAGCAGCCGAGGAAATCGCGCCCAACCCCGATCGGCCAGCTGGCCGGCGTCACGTGGATCGCCAGCATTTCCTGAATCTCGTCGATGATCTCGAAGGTGTCGCGGCTCTCGCGGTCCATCTTGTTGCAGAAGGTCAGGATCGGCAGGTCGCGCATCCGGCAGACCTCGAAGAGCTTGCGCGTCTGGCTCTCGACCCCCTTGGCGCCGTCGATCACCATCACGGCGGCATCGACGGCCGTGAGCGTGCGATAGGTGTCCTCGGAAAAGTCGCTATGGCCGGGCGTGTCCACCAGATTGAAGCGCCAGCCGCGGTAGTCGAAGGACATGGCCGAGGCCGACACCGAAATTCCCCGGTCCTTTTCCATCTGCATGAAATCGCTGCGCGTGCGCCGCGCCTCGCCCTTGGCGCGGACCTGTCCGGCCATCTGGATCGCGCCGCCATAAAGCAGGAATTTCTCGGTCAGCGTGGTCTTGCCCGCATCGGGGTGCGAGATGATCGCAAAGGTGCGTCGCCGCGCGATCTCGGGCGGCAGGGCGGGGCGGTTTTGTGTCTGGTCCAGCATGGGGCCGCGTATAGTGGCGCCGCGCGCGCGGCGCAATATGGCCCCCCGTTCCCGCGCGCATGGCGCGCCCCGGCCGCGATCCTGTCAAACCCGCTCTACGGTGACGTTATCGGTGGCATAAAAGGCGATGTGGTCCTTGATCGCGGCCACCTCCGGCTTGGGGGCCTCATAGCTCCAGGCGGCGTTGGCCAGGGTCTGGCTCTTGGTGACGATCGAGAAATAGCGCGCGTCGCCCTTGAAGGGGCAATGGCTAATCTGTTCGCTTTTGTCGAGGAATGCCATGGCGATATCCTCGCGCGGGAAATAGATCAAAAAGGGATACTCGCCCTCGGTCAGCTCCAGCGCGTTGCGGCTCTCGGCGAGCACCGCGCCGCCTGCGCGCACCGTCCAGGTGCCGTCTGCCTTGCGAATGGTGATCCTGGTCATCTGTCGATCCTTCACGATACGGGCGAGGGTTCCGGTCTGCCGCCGAAACCTCATGGAATTATGTCAAAGCGGTTGTGCCGCGTGATCCAACCATAGCCGCGCCGGACCCGAAAGCAGAGGGCCTATCTTGTCGCGGCAGTCGGCGTGGTAGCCGTCGAGCCAGTGGCGCTCGGGGGGCGAGAGCATGTCGGTCACGATCAGGCGGCGGTCGATGGGGACATGGGTGAGCGTCTCGAAATCGAGCTGCGTTGCCGCATCGCCCCCCGCCACGGGTGCCGCCTCGCGCACCACGATCAGGTTCTCGATGCGGATGCCGAAGGCCCCCTCGCGGTAATAGCCCGGCTCGTCCGAGAGGATCATGCCGGGTTCGAGCGGCACCTCCGAGACGCGCGACAGGCGCTGCGGCCCCTCGTGAACGCAGGCATAGACGCCCACCCCGTGCCCGGTGCCGTGGCCGTAATCCATATCGGCAAGCCACAGCGGATAGCGCGCCAGCGCATCGAGATCGCGGCCCGCCAGCCCGCGCGGAAAGCGCAGGCGCGATACGGCGATCATGCCTTGCAGCACGCGGGTAAAGGCCGCGCGCTCGGCCTCGCCGGGGCGGCCCACGGGCAGGGTGCGGGTGATGTCGGTGGTGCCATCAAGATATTGCCCGCCGCTGTCGAGCACCAGCAGGTCGCCCTCTTGCAGCCTGCGGTTGCTTGCCTCGCTCACCCGGTAATGCGGCAGCGCGCCATTGGGGCCGCTGCCTGCGATGGTGTCGAAACTGATATCGAGCAACTGCCCGGTGGCGCGGCGGCACTCTTCGAGCCGCGTCACCACGTCGATCTCGGTCAGTGTGCCGGGGTCTTGGCCGTCGAACCATGCGAGGAACTCGCAGACCGCTGCGCCGTCGCGCAGATGGGCGGCCCGGGTGGCGGCAATCTCGGCGGCGGTCTTGCGCGCCTTTGGCATGATGCACGGATCCTCGCCCCAGACATGCGTCACGCCCGCCGCGTCGAGACGCTGCACGACCCAGACCGGCACGCTCTTGCGGTCAAGCTGCACAGGGCCTCTCAGCGCGTCGAGCGCGGGGCCGAAATCCTCGGGCGCGGCCAGCGTGACCTCGCGGCCGAGATGCGCGCGCGCGGCCTCGTCGAGCTTCGACGGATCGGTGAAAAGCGCCACGCGGCCCGAATCGTGCACAATGGCAAAGCCCTGCGGGACCGGGTTGCGGGGAATGTCGCTGCCGCGGATGTTCAGAAGCCAGGCGAGCGAATCGCACAGCGTGATGACGGCCGCGCGCGCGCCCGCCTTGCGCAGCCCCTCGGCCAGCCGCGCGCGTTTCTCGGCATGGCTGGCCCCCGCGAGGGTGTCGGGCCAGGGCCGGATCGGGCCTTGCGGCGGCGCGGGGCGGTCGGGCCAGATTGCGTCGATCAGGTTGGCACCGGGGGTCAGCCGGATGTTCCCGGGCAGCGCGGCCTCCAGTTCCTCGATCTGCTCGGGCGTGAAAAGCCACGGATCGAACCCTACCGCGCCACCCTCGGGCAGGTGGCGCGCGAGCCACGGGCCGGGGCGCGTCGCGGGGAAATCCACCGGCGTGAAATGGGCCGTATCCACCTGCGCGCGCGCCTGCACGCGATAGCGCCCATCGACGAACAGCCCCGCCACATCGCCCAGAACCGCGCAAAGCCCCGCCGAGCCGGTGAACCCCGTGAGCCAAGCCAGCCGCGCATCGCAGGGCGCGACATATTCGCCCTGATGCGCATCGGCGCGCGGCACGAGCCAGCCCCGAAGCCCCGCCCCGGCCATCGCGCGGCGCAGCAGGGCCAGGCGCGGCGGGCCGTCTTCGGGGCGCGCAGTCTCGGTAAAGCTCTGGAACATCGGCCATCTCCTGCTTGGTGCGCGGTGCGGTCCAGTGCTAGAGAAGGGGTGCCGGATTGGCAACAAGCGAGGGGTGGCAATGGAAAACCGGGTGCGCGCGGGCGAAAGGCTGGTCGAGGTGCCGCAGGCGCGCGATGCAATGCTGCATTTCATCGGGCGCATCCACACGCCCTGGACCGCGCGCGGGGACTGCCCCCGGCAGGGGCGCGAGGACGGGCCGGCGTGCCGGGTCGAGGTGTTCGCGCCCTGGCACGCGGCGCTTGCAGGGGTCGAGGCCTGTCAGCACCTTGACCTGCTTTACTGGCTCGACCGGGCGCGGCGCGATCTGGTGGTGCAGAACCCCGGCAATGACGGCGCGCGGTATTTCGGCACATTCGCCCTGCGCTCGCCGCAGCGGCCCAATCCCATCGGCCTGTCGCGGGTGCGGCTGGAGCGGGTGGAGGGCGCGGCGCTGATCGTGCGCGGTCTCGATTGCCTCGACGGCACGCCGCTTCTCGACATCAAGCCCGCGACCTGCGAGTTCACCCCCAAGGCACCGCCCGGGGGCTGAACAACGCGGTGGTTCCAAGCGCCGGGCGAAGGTGCTAATCCCCGCGTCAGCCAATCCATGAGGGCCGCCATGACGACGATCAAGCTGCACAACACGCGCACGCGCAAAAGGGATGTTTTCACGCCGCTCGACCCTGCGAATGTGCGCATGTATGTCTGCGGCCCCACCGTCTATGACCGCGCGCACCTAGGCAATGCGCGCCCGGTGGTGGTGTTCGATGTGCTCTACCGATTGCTCCGGCATGTCTATGGGCCGGATCATGTGACCTATGTGCGCAATTTCACCGACGTGGACGACAAGATCAACGCGCGCGCCGCCGAGAGCGGGCGGCCGATTTCCGAGATCACGGCGGAAACGACGCGGTGGTTTCTCGATGACATGGGGGCGCTTGGCGCGCTCACGCCCGACCACATGCCGCGCGCGACCGAGTATATCCCGCAGATGGTGGCGATGATCGAGGAACTGATCGCCAAGGGCCACGCCTATGTGGCCGAGGGTCATGTGCTCTTTGCCGTGGAGAGTTACGCGGATTACGGGCGGCTCTCGGGGCGCACGGTCGAGGACATGATCGCGGGCGCGCGCGTCGAGGTCGCCCCCTACAAGCGCAACCCGATGGATTTCGTGCTGTGGAAGCCGTCGAGCGACGATCTGCCGGGATGGAACAGCCCGTGGGGGCGCGGGCGGCCCGGCTGGCATATCGAATGCTCGGCGATGGCGTATGAATTGCTGGGCAAGTCGTTTGATATTCACGGGGGCGGCAACGATCTGATGTTCCCCCACCACGAGAACGAGATCGCGCAGAGCTGCTGCGCCCATCCCGAAGGGGAATTTGCGCGTGTCTGGCTGCATAACGAGATGCTGCAGGTCGAGGGCAAGAAGATGTCCAAATCGTTGGGCAATTTTTTCACGGTGCGGGATTTGCTGGATCAGGGTGTGCCGGGGGAGGTGATCCGGTTCGTGTTTCTCTCGACACATTATCGCAAACCGATGGACTGGACGGCAGAGAAGGCGCGGGAGGCTGAGGCGACGCTTTGGAAATGGCTCAATCATCTAAAAAATGGGCACTTTGCCTTCACGGAACAAAACTCTGCGATTTATTTTGATGAGAAACGCTACCCGCCGGATGAATTGTTTGTGCATGCGATCGCTGATGACTTGAATACTCCAAAGGCTATTGCTCGGTTGCATGAGTTAGCGAAAAAAAATGATCTTGATTCTTTAAACTATCTTTGGGGGTCTTTGGTTTACTTGGGTTTGATCACTCAAAACAGCCAACTTGATATGCTCTCGGGATCGGGTGTTGCTTGGCTGGGGGAATATGACAAGGAAACAGAAAGCCTAATCAACGCCCTTGTCTTTAAAAGGCAAGATGCCAAGAAAAAAAGAGATTTTTCTACGGCTGATACCATCAGGGATGCGCTGAACGCAGCGGGCGTGCGTATTGTGGACTCGGCCGATGGACCTGAGTGGTCTCTTGGGGATAACTTTGACCCGACCAAGTTGGAGGTATTGAAGTGACGCGGTCCTTGCCACAACGCTTGCCTGCCGGGCAGCGCCCGACCGCGGGGGGGCGCTCTGACGGTTTTGTGGGCCGCTTTATGGTACCTAATACTGCCACGACTGGACGTTTCTGCACCGTCGCAAGAGCGCCCGCCCGGGGGGCGGTCGGGCGCTGCACGGCAGCGCGCATGGCGCGCCTTGATTCCGCGCAAAGGCGCTTTGGGGCAAAGGGCTCGCGTGATGACTAAAGAACGCCTCTATCTCTACGACACCACCCTGCGCGACGGGCAGCAGACGCAGGGCGTCAGCTTTTCCACGCCCGAGAAGATCCAGATCGCCCATGCGCTCGACCGCCTCGGCGTCGATCATATCGAGGGCGGCTGGCCCGGTGCGAACCCCACCGACAGCGCGTTCTTTGGCGCGGCGCCGCAGACGCGGGCCACCATGACCGCCTTTGGCATGACCAAGCGCGCGGGCCGCTCGGCGCAGAACGACGAGGTTCTGGCCGCCGTGCTCAATGCCGGGACCAGGGCCGTTTGCCTTGTCGGCAAGACGCATGATTTCCACGTCACCGCGGCGCTCGAAATCACGCTGGAGGAGAACATCGACAACATCGCCCGCTCCATCGCCCATGTCGTGGCCGAGGGGCGCGAGGCGCTGTTCGATGCCGAGCATTTCTTCGACGGCTACAAGGCCAACCCTTCCTACGCGATGGCCTGCCTGCAAGCGGCGATGGCGGCGGGCGCGCGCTGGATCGTGCTGTGCGACACCAATGGCGGCACCACCCCCGCCGAGATCGGCCGCATCGTCGCGCAGGTGATCGCGGGCGGTATTCCCGGCGCGCGCCTCGGCATACATACGCATGACGATATGGGCATGGCGGTGGCGGGCAGTCTGGCGGCGGTGGAGGCGGGCGCGCGGCAGGTGCAGGGGACGCTGAACGGCCTTGGCGAGCGCTGCGGCAATGCCAACCTGACCACGCTCATCCCGACGCTGCTGCTCAAGGCGCCATATGCCGACCGGTTCGAGACCGGGGTGACGCTCGACGGCCTGCGCGGCCTGACCGCGATCAGCCGCCAGCTTGACGAGATCCTCAACCGCGTGCCGCTGCGGCAGGCGCCCTATGTCGGGGCCTCGGCATTCGCCCACAAGGCCGGGCTTCATGCAAGCGCGATCCTCAAGGATCCCAGCACATACGAGCATATCGACCCCGCGCGCGTCGGTAATCAGCGCATCATTCCGATGTCCAACCAGGCCGGGCAATCCAACCTGCGCCAGCGGCTCGCGGAGGCGGGGATCGTGGTCAGCCCCGGCGATCCGGCGCTCGCGCGGCTGCTCGATGTGATCAAGGAGCGCGAGGATCAAGGCTATACCTATGACAGCGCGCAGGCCAGTTTCGAGATCCTCGCGCGCAAGGAGCTGGGCCAGATGCCGCAATTCTTCGAGGTCAAGCGCTACAAGGTCACGGTGGAGCGGCGCAAGAACAAGTATGACCGCACGGTGAGCCTGTCGGAGGCGGTCGTCGTGGTCAAGGTCGATGGCGAGAAGAAGCTGTCGGTCAGCGAATCGATGGATGCCGAGGGCTGCGACCGGGGGCCGGTCAATGCGCTGGCCAAGGCGCTGGCCAAGGACCTGGGCCGCTATCAGGATCAGATCGCCGATATGCGGCTGGTGGATTTCAAGGTGCGCATCACCCAGGGCGGCACCGAGGCCGCGACCCGCGTCATCATCGACAGCGAGGACGGGCAGGGGCGGCGCTGGTCCACGGTGGGGGTCAGCCCGAACATCGTGGATGCGAGCTTCGAGGCGCTGCTGGATGCGATCAACTGGAAACTCCTGCGTGCTTGATGCCGACACGCGCGCCTGCGCCGATCTGGTCCGCCGCGCCGATCCGGCGCGGTTTCGCGCCACCATGGCCGGGCCGGTGGCGGCGCGCGCGCGGCTGTTCCCGATCTACGCCTTCAACCTCGAGGTGGCGCGCGCGCCCTGGGTGACGCGCGAGCCGATGATCGCCGAGATGCGCCTGCAATGGTGGCGTGACGTGCTGGCCGAGATCGCAGGCGGCGGCCCGGTGCGCCGTCACGAGGTGGCGGTGCCGCTGGCGCGGGTTCTGGATGCGACGGGCGCGCGCCTGCTCGATGCGCTGATCGAGGCACGCCGCGCCGACACCCTGCGCGCGCCCTTTGACGATGAGGCCGCCCTCTGGGCCTATCTCGACGCCACGTCGGGCAATCTCATGCGGGTGGCGGCGCGGGTGCTGGGGCCGGCGGGCGAGGGGGCCTTGCGGCCTGCGGGGCTGGCGCTGGGGCTGGCGAACTGGCTGCGGGCGATCCCGGCGCTCGAGGCCGCCGGGCGCGCGCCCCTGCCCGATGGGCGACCGCGGGCGGTGCGAAAACTGGCGCAGGCCGGGCTGGGGTATCTGCGCGCGGCGCGGGCAAGGCGGGCGGAGGTATCGCGCCCCGCGCGCCCCGCGCTGCTGCCGCTCTGGGAGGCGGGCGCGGTGCTTGCCCGTGCCACGCGCGATCCGGGGGCCGTGACCGCGGGCAGGCTCGATCCCGCGCCGGCAATCAGCGGCGCAACCCTCCTCTGGCGGGCGGTCTCGGGGCGATGGTAGGTGCCCGGCATCTTTCGCAGGCCCCGGCAAGCCGGTCTTGCGCCGGGCGGCGGCCCCCTGTCGCCGCCACCACCGCAAGCGCATTTGCGCTTTCCTTCTGCCCCGCGCCGGGCTAAAGCGCAGCCATGATCGCGCGCACCACATATGCCGAGACCCGACGCCGACGCATCCGCGCCTGACGGCGTTGCCTGCCCGTGATCCCCGGTGCCGTTGGCGCTACTCCTCCCTGATCTTCTCCCTGATCGTTGACTTGCCCCCGCCCATGCGGCACTCAGAAAGTCCACTGCGCAAAAGGACCATGCCATGATCCCGTCGATCCTTCCCACCTACAACCGCGCGCCGCTCTCTTTCGTCAGGGGCGAGGGCAGCTGGCTCATCGAGGCGGACGGGCGACGCTTTCTCGATCTGGGCGCGGGCATCGCAGTCAATGCGCTCGGCCACGCCCATCCCGATCTGGTGGCGGCGCTGACCGAGCAGGCGGGCCGGCTCTGGCATACCTCGAACCTCTACCATATCCCTGCGCAGCAGGAACTGGCCGACCGGCTGGTGGCGGCGACCTTTGCCGATACGGTGTTCTTTACCAATTCGGGCACCGAGGCCTGCGAACTGGCGGTCAAGATGGCGCGCAAGCATTTCCACGACGCGGGCCAGCCGGAGCGCACCACGATCATCACCTTCGAGGGCGCGTTCCACGGCCGCTCTTCGGCGGCCATCGCCGCCGCCGGATCCGAGAAGATGACCAAGGGGTTTGGCCCCCTCCTGCCGGGTTTTCGACATGTGCCCTGGGGCGATCACGACGCGCTCCACGCCGCGATCGACGAGAGTGTGGGCGCGATCCTGATCGAGCCGGTGCAGGGCGAGGGGGGCATCCGCGTGCTGCCCGATCAGTGCCTCAAGGGCCTGCGCGCGCTGTGCGACGAGCACGGGATGCTTTTGATCCTCGACGAGGTGCAATGCGGGATGGGGCGCACGGGGCGGCTCTTTGCCCATGAATGGGCGGGCATCACCCCCGATATCATGATGGTCGCCAAGGGCATCGGCGGCGGCTTTCCGCTGGGCGCGGTGCTGGCCACCGAGCGCGCAGCGGCGGCCATGGGCGCGGGCACGCATGGCTCTACCTATGGCGGCAACCCGCTGGCCTGTGCCGTGGGCTGCGCGGTGATGGCGCATGTGGCGGACGCGGACTTTCTGGCCGAAGTCAACCGCAAGGCGGCGCTCTTGCGACAGCGCCTCGAAGGTCTGGTGGCCGCGCATCCCGAGATCTTCGAGGAGGTGCGCGGCACGGGGCTGATGCTTGGCCTCAAATGCCGGGTGCCCAATGCCGAGGTGGTGCAGGCGGGCTATGACGCGCTTGTCGTCACGGTGCCGGCGGCCGAGAACGTGCTGCGTCTGCTGCCTGCGCTCAACATCGCCGACGACGAGATCGCCGAGGCGCTCAACCGGCTCGACGCGGCCGCGGGCGCGCTCGAATCCGCCTGAATTCACCGTTCCACAAATAGTCCGGGGGGTGCGGGGGCTGGCGCCCACTGACCCCCCGGGGACAAAAGCGAAACGTATCATGACCCATTTTCTCGACATCCACAAAACCCCCGCCGCCGATCTGCGCGCGATCATCGAGTGTGCCCGCGCCATGAAGAAGGCGCGACAGGGCCGCCCGCGCGGCGCTCCCGACGATGTGCAGCCGCTCGCGGGCCGCATGGTCGCGCTGATCTTCGAGAAGCCCTCGACGCGCACGCGCGTCTCCTTCGATGTCGGGGTGCGGCAGATGGGCGGGCAGACCATGGTTCTTTCGGGCGCCGACATGCAGCTTGGCCATGGCGAGACCATCGCCGATACCGCACGGGTGCTGTCGCGCTATGTCGATCTCATCATGATCCGGACCTTTGACGAATCCGTGCTGCTGGAAATGGCCGAACATGCCGATGTGCCGGTGATCAACGGGCTGACCGATCGCACCCATCCCTGTCAGATCATGGCCGATGTGATGACCTTCGAGGAACATCGCGGCCCCATTGCCGACAAGAAAGTGGTCTGGGCCGGTGATGGCAACAATGTCTGCGCGTCCTTCCTGCACGCGGCTGCGCAATTCGGCTTCGATCTGACGTTCACCGGGCCGGTGCAGCTTGACCCCGAGGGCGAATTCATCGGGCTGGCGCGCAAGGCGGGCCGCGCCATCACCATCGAGCGCGACCCGCTGAAGGCGGTCGAGGGGGCCGATCTGGTCGTGACCGACACTTGGGTGTCGATGCATGACAGCCAGTCCACCAAGGAACGCCGCCACAACATGCTGCGACCCTACCAGGTGGATGCGCGGCTGATGGCGGCGGCCAGGCCCGATGCGCTTTTCATGCACTGCCTGCCGGCGCATCGCGGCGAGGAAGTGACTTCGGAGGTGATGGACGGGTCGTCCTCGGTCGTCTTCGACGAGGCGGAAAACCGGCTTCACGCGCAAAAGGCGATCCTGCGCCACTGCCTCGGGGTCTGACGCGGCCCGGCCCGACGGAGGCCCGACCGCAATCGGCGCGGCTGACCTGCCCGACGCCGCATCCCGGCCGATGCGTTCGGTGACGGGCAAGGCGCCCGCCTCCTATGTCACGAGGCGCAAGGCGGAAATGCCCGGCGTCCCTGGCGGAGGCGGGGCGGCCAGATGCTGCGCCTCGCCCATGATGGCGCTCAACACCGCCACATGGCGCGCCGCGCGATAGCCTGCGGCGCGCGCCCGTCGCGCATCTTCCCTGTCCGCCTCGATCTCGATGAGCCGCGCAAGCGCGGTCGTCGTGCCGGGCTGCGGAACGGAGCCGATGAGGCGCGCGAGATCACGGTCGCGGTCATAGTCCTGCGCCCCGATGCGCGCGGCGCGCACGAGCAGGGCAGGGCGGCGCAGGTGGCCAAGAAGGTCATGAATGTCCGGCATGTCTCATCTCCTTATGCGGTTGTTTGGCTGAGCCTTGCACGGCCATGTGTGCTGTTGCGAAAAGCCCTTTTTCGGCGCGCGGCGGGGGATGATTTTGTTTACCTTTCATAAACAAAGGTTGATTTCCGGAAACAGTTAACGAACCGGTAATCTTTGCACGTTTAAGTTGCGAGCGCCATGTGGACAGTCTTGTGGATAACCTGGCGGGCGCGCGACTTGCCTAAAACGGCCGAACTCTGGGGACTTGCGATGCGACAGCAGCTTATCACGAAGCAGACCCTGCCCAAGGTGCCGTCCTGGGTGCCCGAGGCGGCCCGCAATTACCTGGCGCATACCGAAAGCGGGGCTACGATCCGCGATCTTGCGCGACACTCGGGAAGGCACGCCTCGACCGTTCTGCGCCAGATCCGCGCCTGCGAAACGCGCCGCGACGACCTGCTCGTGGATGAGGCGCTGAGGCGGCTGGGTGGTCTGGTCAGCACCGCAAAGAGCACCGGTTCTCCAACCAAGGAGCGCCACATGAACGGCAACACGATCTCTCGGAACGGCACCGGGACCACATTGAGCGAACTGCGGCTGAGGCAGGAGGCGCAGCGCGTGTTGCGGCGGCTGTGCGAGCGTGGCGCGGTGCTGGCGGTGGCCACCGAGATGGACAGGGCCGTGGTGGTGCGCGAGACCGAAGGCGGCACCACGCGCACCGCCGTGGTGGATCGTGACGTGGCCGAGGCGCTGGCGCTGAAGGCGTGGATCATCTGCGACACGCCGGGGCGCATCTCGCGCTATCACGTCACGGCACGGGGGCGCGCGGCGCTTGGCGAGCTTATGGCCGAGGAGGAGAATGCCGCCACCGGCTTGCGCGAACCTGCCGTGATCCTGGCCGCCGACGGCGCGGCGCCGCGCCCGTCGCGCGTCGCCCCGAGCGACACGCCGCTTGCGGCGCTGGCGCGGCGACGCGACAAGGACGGCACACCGTTTCTCGGCGCCGATCTGGTGCGCGCGGGCGAGCGGCTGCGCGAGGATTTCGAACTGGCGCAGATGGCGCCGCGAATGGCGCAGAACTGGGATCATTTCCTGATCCATGTGGATGAGGGCGGGGCCGTGCCCGAGGCACCGGGCTACGGGGCCGAGGCGGCGCGCGCGCGTCTCATCGGGGCGCTGCGCGACCTGGGGCCGGGCCTGGGCGACGTGGCGCTGCGCTGTTGCTGCTACCTTCAGGGGCTGGAGACGGCAGAGCGAAAGATGGGCTGGTCGGCGCGGTCGGCCAAGATCGTGCTGCGCATCGCGTTGCACCGGCTCAAGCGCCATTACGAAAGGCTGGGCGCGCGCGCCGACATGATCGGCTGATCGTCCTCGCACGCCGCAGGCGGGACCGCCACGCAAACGGCCCGTGACGTGAATGCCGCGCTCCGCCCGACAGCGGGGCACCCGTGACGGCGGTGGCACCGTTTACCCAGGGCATATGCCAGAAATCCGGCAACGCCTCACTGGCACTCTCCACCGCTGTCGCTTATATCCTGAAAAGGTTACCAATCCATTTTGCGGGGAAGATACCGTGCGCGATCTCAAACAGCCCGGCGGGCGCCATCCCGAAAAGGCGCACCGCCCCGACAATGCCCAGCCGAAAAAGCCCGACTGGATCCGCGTCAAGGCCCCGACATCGAAGGGCTATTTCGACACCCGCCGGATCATCCGCGAGCACAAGCTGGTCACGGTCTGCGAGGAGGCGGGCTGCCCCAACGCGGGCGAATGCTGGGGGCAGGGGCACGCCACCATGATGATAATGGGCGAGATCTGCACCCGCGGCTGCACCTTCTGCAACGTGGCCACCGGCAAGCCGCAGACGCTCGATGCGTTCGAGCCGGGGCGCGTGGCCGATGCGGTGGCCAGGCTGGGGCTGAAGCATGTGGTGGTGACAAGCGTGGACCGCGACGATCTTGACGATGGCGGGGCCGGGCATTTCGCACAGACCATCCGCGCCATCCGCCACCGCGCGCCCGGAACGACCATCGAAGTCCTGACGCCGGATTTCCTGCATTGTGAGCCGGGTGTGCTGGAAACCGTCGTCGCGGCAAGGCCCGACGTGTTCAATCACAACCTTGAAACCGTGCCGGGCCTTTACCCCAGCGTCCGTCCCGGCGCGCGCTATTTCCACTCCTTGCGCCTGTTGCAGCGGGTCAAGGAAGTCGATCCGACGATGTTCACCAAGTCCGGTATCATGGTGGGCCTCGGAGAAGAGCGGCAGGGTGTGCATCAGGTGATGGACGACATGCGCGCGGCGGATGTCGATTTCCTGACCATCGGGCAATATCTGCAACCCACGCCCAAGCATCACGCGGTGGCGCGCTTCGTGCACCCGGACGAATTCGCGGCCTACGAAAAGGCGGCCTATGGCAAGGGGTTTCTCATGGTCTCGGCCACGCCGCTCACGCGGTCGAGCTATCACGCGGGCGAGGATTTCGCGCGGCTGCGCGCGGCGCGGCAGGCGAAATTCGCCTGATACCGGGACAGGGGGCCTGCAGCGTTCCGGCTTTTTGCCGAACCGGCGGAAACGGTGCAAGTTATTGATCAGTCGTGATTTCGACCCGAAAAAGTCGGTCAACCTTTTCTGAAATTGCGCCACGCAACGGCTTCGCGCTTCAACGCGGACCCTGCCACTTTTTTGAAACCATATCCTTCATCGCGGCGAGATCCGGCATCTGCTCGGCCAGAAGTTTCTTCAGCTTGGCGGTCTCGTCCTCCAGTGACTTCAGCCGCCTGACCTCTGACACGGGTCATGCCGCCATACTTGGCCTTCCAGTTGTAGAAGGTTGGGCCGGTCTCTGATCGACGGTGCTGAAAAAGATCCCTTGGCAAGACCCCTGCATAACGTGCGCCATCGCCGATATTCCCCGCCCGGCGGCCGCGCCGGGCAGCGCCTGCCTGCCCTCCGGCGGGCGCTTTTGGTAGCGCCCCGCCAGAGCGCCCGCCCAGGCAGGCGCTGCCCTCATCTCGAAGTCTCACAGGTGTCATGCAGAGGTCTTTTGGCGGGTCACCAATTGCGCAAGCGTCGGTTCCTCGCGGATCGCTTCGCGCGATCTTCACCTTGAACTCAGGCGTATGCGTCTTTTTCCCTGCCATTTCGGATCGTCTCTTTCGTCATGCGATCCACCTTGAACTCTGGTTCAAATTTCCGCGACCACCTCTCTGTCGGGCCGATTGGGGGCCGTTCACGGACCCTTGAAATTCCTTGATCGAATCGTGAGGTTGTCCTAGCATCAAGGTGCGTATGAAATTTCAGATGTCTGCGGCTGCTGCTTCGTTGTATTATGGTTGTGTATTCTCAACATGTTACGGAACGCTATTGTTCCGACTGTGCCAGTGATCAACGATTGACAGTTCGGCGATTGGTCGCCTCATGCCGTTTTCATCGAGTTCGCAGGGAGAACTTCGATGGCGTTTTCATTCAACTTTGACGGTCGTCGCAACAGGTTTAGCAACTCTCCATGGCGGCAGGCTTTTGCCTGGTTCAGGGCCGAGGAGCGGACCGATTTCCGCAAGGCGATGAGCGCCCGGAAAGGCGGCGGGCTGCCGGGTTTTCGCATGGAGGCGCTGGAGCCGCGGTTCCTGCTCTCGGCCGATCCCGCGCCGTTCCTTGCGGACATGGATGCGTCCGATGGCAATAACTATTCGCTGCGCTACGATGCGCTGACCCAGTCCCTTAAGCTTTATGACCAAGAGGCCAATTCCCTGTTGGCGCAACGTCTGGTATCTGAAATCTCCTATGTGCGGGTGACCGGGACGGCGTTCGATGACAATCTGACGCTTGATTTCAGCGACGGGTTCGTCTCTCCAGTCGATGTCCGGTTCGATGGCGGTGACGGCAACGATACGCTGACTCTGGCAAATGCCAGCCTCGACACGGTGTCGCTGTCCGTGGACGGGGCTGACAGCGCAACGATGACGCTCGATGACGGCGCCGGCAGCGTGGTGACGATTTCGCTCAGTGGCACCGAAGAGGTCAGAGATCAGTCCGCGGCGATGCAGAAGCTCTATTCCGACACGACCGCGCACGGGCAGCACCTGCGCATCTCCGATGCGGGTGCGCCCGGTGACGGAATCGGGGCTATCACCTCGGATACAATGGTGGACTACACCTTCAGCGCGCCGACCGATCAGGTCGTGGTCGAGGCCGGAGAGGGTGATGACACGATATCCCATGACGGCATTGACAGCCAACTCGACGGCAAGGTTCTGCTGAGCGGCGGCGCCGGGACGGACGCGGTTACCGGGCCGCCCGAGAACCCGACCTGGAACATTACCGGCGCAAATGCCGGCGACGTTGCGGGCGTGTCCTTCGTTTCGGTCGAATACCTGGTGGGTCAGGCCGACAACGAGGACACGTTCGTCATGTCTGAAGGGGGGAGTCTGTCCGGCGGCCTGGACGGCGGTGACGGCGGTTTCGACACCCTTATCTTTGACGGAGGCACATTCGACCGTGTCGAATATGTGGCCTTCGACCTCAATTCCGGCACCGTCACCCGCGATGGCCAGACCTTGTATTACGACGGGTTGGAGCCGATCAACGACAACACGAGCGCGACGGACCGCGTCATCGATCTTTCGGCTTATTCCGATACTGCCGAAATTACCCAGACGGGCGGCACCGGCCTCAGCATCACGCCACAAGCGCCGGTCGACAGTGATTTCCTGGACGACGTCTTTACCTTTCTCGGCAGCAACCTCACCTTCGAGACGATCAATCTTGCCTCATTGCCCAGCAACTCGCTGACCATCAATCTCGGTACGAGCAATGATCTGCCGTCGGACTTCGACGATCCGATCCCGCTTTTGTCGCGCGACGAGGTCGCGATTTTGGGCACGGTGAATCTCGGGACGACGAATCTGATCATCGACGGACAGGATCACAAGGATATCGTCAGGATCGAAGGTGATCTGACGGTTGGCAACCTGACGGTGAATGCCGAGATCATCGAGGTGTCGGGCACTGTCACGGCCTCCGGCGACGTGACGCTGAATGCGCTGGCCGAAGATGACGGGGTCATCGTGGATGAAGACTCCCCGTCTTTCCTGCAGGGAATCGGGCTAGAGGGCTTCTTTGTTGCCGTGACCACGGCGACCATCGACGTTACCGGCACGATCAACGCCGGCGGCGACCTGACCATGACCGCCGAAGGGGCGGCCAGCATCTCGACGACGACCGGCGACCTGGCCGGGGCCGGCGTTCTTGACGCGACCGGGGTCGTAATCCTGCCCGAAGTCCGGATTGCCTTGTCGGGTGCGACCCTGACGGCCGACAGCATCACGGGCACGGCCACCGCCGATATCGACGTGGCCATTGCCGACGACGCGGACGCATCCGATGCCGACGGTGGCAGCACGACGTCTTCGGACGCTGCCGTGTCGGTTGTGGTGGTTCTGGGCAACAGCACCATGACCGTTGACGGGGCCTCCTCGATCACCGCCTCGAGCGGTGCGGTGACCCTTGGGGCCGCGTCGGAACTGAATATCGCAAGCAAGGCTGACGGGTCCGCCGAAGCTGGTGCCAAGGGCGCTACGCTGGCGGTCACGGAGGTCGGGATTGTAACGGCAACCAGTATCGCCGGTGCCGCCACGATCAGCGCAACGGGCGGTGATGTCGGGTTGACGGCGACGCTGACCGCGGACGTCTCGACCGAGGCGATCTCGACCCAGGAAGGCTCGGATTCCGCGGGCGGCGGAACGACGAGTTCCAATGCCTCCGAACAGCGCCTGGCCGACCCCAATCAGGACGGTGATACCAGCGACCAGGCTGCGGCGCAGGGTGGCGGCATCAGCTTTGCCGGCGCCGTCGTGGTCTCGGACTATCGGCCCCAGACCACGGTGGAGATCGGGGGCACCGGCACAATTTCGACCGACCAGGCGCTGACCATAACGGCGATGAGCACCGATACGGTGCTCGCCAGGGCCGATGGCTCCACCACCGGCGGAAGCGGCACTGGCGTGGGCGTGGCGGTGGCCGTCGCGGTGGTCGATCCGACCGTCAGCGCGTCGATCACGGGCAGGAGTCTGTCCGCCACGAACGGTATCGGCCTGACAGCGCAGATGGATGCCGACAGCACCTTCACCGCGCGGGCGATCTCCGGCGTGGGCGACGGATCGAAAACCGGCTTTGCCGGAGCGCTGGCGATTCATGTGACGCTGGGATCGGTCAGCGCGACGGTGAGTGGCACGGTTGATCTGGGTGGGTCCGACCTGACGGTGACTGCGCTCTCCGAGACCAGGACCGTGACTGCGGCGGAGCCGTCCGAGGACGGTACGACCGGATCGAAGCTGGGCATCGGCGCATCGGTTGCGCTGGCCATCATTGATTATGACACATCCGCCGGTATCGCCGCCGACGCGGCGGTGACGAATGGCAATGACGTCACGGTGAGTGCAACAGGTACGCATGATGTGGACACGACCGCCAAGGGCGGCGCGTCCGGCGCGACCGGGGCTACGGTGGCAGTTCCCGTTTCTGCGATTTCGCTCGTCTTCTCGGACACCTGGGCGGAAATCGGCAGCGGCGGGCCCGGGCTGAGCTTCGCCGGAGATATCGGCCTGTCTGCCACCCATAACAGCAGCGTCGATACCGTGGGCGAGGGCGATGCCGAGGGCGGCAGCACCTCTGTCGGGATCACGTTCGGCCTGACGGTCGATGAACAGACCTCCATGGTGCGGGTGCTGCGCGACCTGGTAACGACCGGGGGCGCGATTGCACTGACCTCCACGGGCGTGATGCGGTCGAAGACCAGCGCCAAGGCCGCCGCGGCGGGCTCGCAGCAGGAAGGCGAACAGGGCGGAACGGTCGATAGCCAGGGCCAGGCGCAGTCGGACTTCGCGCAGACACAGAGCCAGCAACGCGCGGGCCAGCAATCCGCGACCGCCAACCAGCAGAACCCGAGCACCTCGACCGGCGGCGGATCGCTGACCGTCGCTGCGGCCCTCGGTATCAACATCCAGGATGTCGATATCGGCACGGATCTGGGCGCGGGTGTCAACATCACCGCCGACCGGTCGGTGGAACTCAAGGCGCTCTCGAATGTGGACAGCTGGGCCGTGGGCGACGGCAGCGCGGCGCAAGGGACGGGCACGACGATCGGAGCAGGGGCCTCGATCAACTATGCCAATGTGAGCACGACCGCGACGAGTGGCACCGCGACGCTCACCGGCGACGGCATTACGCTCGAGGCGGGTACGGCCCGCCGCGATATGAGCCTGTCGGCCAGCCAGGGCGTAACGGTGGACACCGCGGCGGACACGATATTCGTGGGTAAGGGTGCCGGGCTCGAGACCGGCGACGCGGTGGTGTATGACAGCGGCGAAGGCGGCACCGTTATCGGCGGTCTCAGCGACACCACGACCTACTATGTGGTCAAGCAGGACGACGGCCGGATCAAGCTTGCCGCCTCCGAGGCCGACGCAACGGCCGAGACGCCCACGACGATCGACCTGACGAGTCAGGGCGCGGGTGACGAGCACACTCTGACCAAGGGATCGGAAGATCCGATCACCTTCGATCCCGACAAGGACGTCTTCGCGCTGGACAGCGACGGCAAGGACGGCCTGCGCACCGGTGATGCGGTGGTCTATGGTAATGGCGGCGGCACCGATTTCGGCGGGTTGAGCGACGGCACGACCTATTACGCGATCATCGACGAGTTCGGCGACCTGAAGTTGGCCGAGAGCCGTGACAAGGCGATCAAGGGCGAGGCCGTCGAGATCACGAGCGGCGGCACGGGAACGGATCACACTTTGACCGAGACCACGAGCCGCGCGGCGGCGGATTCCGTTTCGGGTGCGTCGGGCGGAACGCTGAGCTTTGCAGGCTCTCTCGCCATCAACGTGGCCGAGATGAACACGAAGGCGGCGCACACGAGCGGCGCAACCGCGAACCTGATCGATGGCGGCGATACCGAAAGCAATGTGGGGGCGCTGACGATCTCGGCCACCGCGGACACTTTCGCGGGCGTCGATGCGGGCGCCAGGCAGGAAGCGACAGAGAATACCGGCGTGGGCTTCTCCTTCGGGCTGAATATCGCCGATCAAAATACCGATGCGGTCTATGAAAGCGGCGCCAAGGTGGGGGCCTCGACAGACGACATCACGCTGGAGGCTGATGGTACCTATGTCATGCGCACCAACGTGACGGGCGGCGCCCAGTCCACGGGCGGCACCGGCGCGACGCCGGTGCTTGGCATCTCGGTCGCGCTGAACGACACGGCCGTCACGGTCGAGGACGGCGCGCTTCTGGCTATCGCCGGCGACCTGTCGATGACCGCGACCCATGTGGCCGAGACAGTCACCTCGGTAAAGGGCGACACCAAGGGCGCCAACGCGGCTGTGGGCATTTCCTTCGGTCTGACGGTGGCCGAGGACGACGTGCGCGCGACGCTTCTGCGCGACGTGACCACCGGGGGCGGCGTGACGCTGGTGGCCCAGGGTGCGGCGGCGAGCCGGACCGAGACCGAGGCCAGCGCCACCGGCGCGCCGGAAAACAACGGTGGCCAGGACGTCAATGCCCAAACGGCGCAACAGACCGGCGCCGCCGAGACCCAGACCACCCAGCGCACGAGATCCGGCGCAACGCCGGGCGCGGCCTCGACGGGGCAGGAGCAATCCGATGCCTCGAATAACGGCTCGTCGCTGACGGTGGCGGCGGCGATCAGCCTCAACATCGCGAGCCTGGACGTCCTGTCCTCCATCGACAACGATGCAACGGTGAATGCCACCGGCGGCGCGGTCGAGGTGACAGCGCGCGGCAATCTTGACGCCGCGTCGAAGGCCGATGGCAGTGCGACGACGATCCCGGCAAGTGGCACGAACAGCACCAATATCGGCGCCGCGGTGGCGCTCAACTGGGGATCGGGCGATATCGACGCCACGGTGGCGGACGCCAACGTGACGGCGGGCGGGCTCGACGTACAGGCGCTTATGTTCGAGCGCGGCGACGACAGCACGCATGAATTCAGCGCCGAGGCGATCTCGGGCGCCAGCGGCGGATCGACCGGTGTGGCGGGATCCTTTGCCCTGAATCTGCCCAGCGTCGCGACCTCGGCCCTGATTTCGGATTTCGCGGACGTGACGATCAACGGCGGCGGCGACGTGACCGTGAAATCTGAATCCACTTCGAGGGCCACGACGAAGGCCGGGGCCACGACGGAGGCCAAGAAGGCAGCTTCGTCCGGTTCGGGCACCAGCGGGACGACCGGCAGCAGCGGCAGCACGGGGTCGAGCTCGACCAGCTCGGGCAGCACGATCGGCGTTGGTGTGTCGATCGGCATCGCCGTGTCGGACATGTTGACGCGGGCGATGGTCGCGGGTGACGCGGCGCTGACCGGGGCGAACAACCTGACCATCCAGGCCGATGGCACCCATGCCATGTCGACCGAGGTCGAAGGCGGCGCGGCGGCGGCGAGCGGCTCGGCAATCACCCCGGTCATCGGGATCACGGTGGCGCAGAACGACGTTCTGGCGCGGCTCGATTCCGGCGGCACCGACCTCACCATCGGAGGCGATCTGTCGATCAAGGCGACGCTTGATGCCGACACGGCGACCGAGGCCAATGGCAGCGCCGATGGCAGCAAGGCGGCGATCGGTGCGTCGTTGGGCCTGACCCTGACCTTCGACAGCGTGGCGGCAACGCTGGCACGGTCGATCACTGCCGCCGGCACGATCCTGGTGTCGTCCAAGGCCACGACCACGAGCCGCGGCGACGCGCGTGCATCGGCTCAGGGTGCCAAGAGCGAGACCGGTTCGGAGACCACGCAGAACGGCCAGAGCGTGCAGGGCCAGACCAACAATCAGGTCACCGAGGCCAACAGCCGGACCTCGGGCGGGCGCACGGCGTCAAGCCCGGACACCTCGACCTCGCAAGGGTCTCTGACGGTGGCGGCGGCCATCGGCATCAACATTGCCGACACCGCCACCACGGCTGCCATCTCGGGCGAAGCCGGGCCGATCACGGTGACGGCCGGTGGCGCGGTCACGGTGAAGTCCGCGGCCAATGCCGACGCCTACGCCCGCGCCGACGGCCGAGCGGCGTCCAAGAGCAACCAGTCCACCACGGTGGGTGCGGCGATCGCCGTGAACGTGGCGGATGTAGACAACACCGCCTATGCCGACGAGGTCACGCTGACTGGTGACGGCGTGTTCGTCGAGGCTGCGATGGTGGCGCGCGATATAGAGATCGAAGCGTCCGAGCTTCAAACCGTCGATACCGACGCCGACACGATTTTCGTGGGCGAGCCCGAGGTGGCTTTCACCACCGGTGAAGAGATCACCTATTCCAACGGCGGCGGCACCGATATCGAGGGGCTGACCAACGGCGCGACATACTATGTCATCCTGGGCGAAAACGGCACGATCCAGCTGGCCGCGTCGCTGTCGGATGCGCAATCGGGCTCGGCGATCGACCTGGAAAGCCAGGGCGCGGGCGATGCGCATCAACTGACGCGCACCGCAACCAAGCCGGGCGGCGGCACCGCCGACGCGGTCAACCTCGACCCCGATGAGAACCGCTACGAGATCAGGTTCGACAATCCGGGCGGCCTGCAAACTGGCGAGGCGGTCCTCTACGACGCCGAGACCAGCGCGATTGGCGGGCTGACCGATGGCGAGACCTATTACGCGATCGTCGATGGCGATGGCCGGCTGAAGCTGGCCGAGGACCGCAAGAAGGCGCTCGAGGGCGAGGCGATCGAACTGACCGGCACCGGCTCGGGCGACCAGAAGTTGACCGAGGCCGCCCACAGCACTGGCGCGAGCGCCGTTTCGGGCGCGGCGGGCGGCAAGACCGGCGTGGCCGGATCGGCGGCGGTCAACATCTCGCTGGGTGATGCCAGCGCATATTACGGCGAGACGGCGGTGGTCAATGGCACCCCGGGCGTCACCGGCGCCAGCGGGGCGAAGGCCGCGGCCGCCACATATTCGCTGGCGCGCGCGGTGCCCTTCGGTCTCGCGACCGGCACGAAGACGGGTGTCGGCCTCTCCTTCGCATTCAACCTCAGCGATCACAATGCGCGCGGTGCGGTGGAAGCGGGGGCCGAGGTCAACGGTCTGGCCGACCTGACGCTGGGCGCCGTGGGCAATCACGAGATGGTTACCGTGGCTGAAGGCGGCGCGAAGAGCACCCAGCAGGGCGGCACTGCGGTGGGCGGTGCGCTGGCGCTGGCGGTGTCGCTCAACAACACCGATGCGGTGGTGCCGGCGAGCATCAAAACGCTGGACGTGAACGGCAACCTGACGATCCAGGCGGCCTCCACGCTCGACATGCTGACGACGGCCGATGCCGACACCAAGGGTGGCGAGACCGGCGTGGGCATCGCGCTGGCCATGGGCTGGGCCGAGGACGACACCTCGGCGCTTCTGGCGCGCAGTTCCGGCGTGTCGCAATCGAATGACGTCGTGGTGGTGGCGACCGGCAAGATCACGGCGGTGACAACGGCCAATGCCAGTTCGCAAGGCGCGAACAAGACTGGCAAATCGGCGAACCAGCAGACCAGCGACAATACGTCTTATGCCGGCGGGCGGTCGGGCACGACGCTGAGCGACCCGCAGCCGGGCACGCAAGCCGAGAGCGGCAACAACACGGCGCAGACACAGACCGCCAATCCCGGCGGGCAGGGCGGCACCGGCCAGCAAGCCAGCCAGACGACCAAGACCGCCTCGATCCGGATTGCCGGCGGGCTGGGCGCCACGGTGGTCGTGCCGACGGTTACCGCGACGGTGGCAGATGGCGTGACGCTGAACGCCTCCGGTGCGCTGGAAGTGAAGGCGGAAAGCGAGGCCGACGCAACCACCGAGGCCTCGGGCCTGGCGCTTGATACCTCGACCGGGGGCACGGGGATCGGTGCGGCGGTCGCAGTCAACGTGGCGGTGCTGACCACCACGGCCTATCTGGGCGACGGCGGGACCACGGCCGGATCCGTGGCGGTGACGGCGGGCACGCCGGACGGCGAAAGCAGCGACATGAAAACCCTGGCGCTGGCCGGGGCAGGGGCCAAGCAGAAATCGGACAATTCGGGCGGCAACACCAATGGCGGTCTGACCATTGCGGGTGCGGCGGGCATCAACGTGTTCAATAGCGACACCGACGCCACCATTGCGGATGGCGCGACGGTGATCACGAATACCGGCGACGTCGATGTCACGGCCCGCACCAATCTGGGCGTGCAGAACATCTCGGGAGGCGCGGCGCTTTTGATCGGCAATTCCGGCAGCGATGGCGGCACCAGCGTCGGCGCCGCCGTGGCGGTCAACATCGCCACCTTCTCGACCGACGCGGCGATTGGCGCAGGTGCGACGGTTGATGCCGCAGGATCGGTGGATGTGCTGGCCGCCAGCAACATTTCCAGACTCGAGATCATCATTCCACAGCTTGAGGATGTGCCGCTTCTGGATACGGAAACGGGCATCTTTGTCACTGCGATCGCCATCGGGGCCTCGGTTGCCTCGGGGGGCGGGGATACTGATAACGGGGCCGATGCCGGCGCCGGGTCGGGCGTGGTAAACGTGTTCACACCGACGACGCGGGCGAAGATCGGCGCGGGCGCCGATATCGACGCCGGGGAAAATGTCACCGTACGTTCGCTGTCGGATGTCGAGGTTGCCGATTTCGCTGGCACCCTGGCCGGGTCGAAGGACGGCTCGGGTGTGGGTGTGGGCGTGGACGTGACAGTGCACCTGGCCACCACCGAAGCGGTGATCGAGGGTGGTAACGGTACGCCGACGACCGTAGATACCACGGGCGGCAATGTGATCGTCGAGGCCGACGCCGCCGAAGAGTTCTTCCAACTCACCGCCAATGCGGGCGCAGGTGACAGCACCTCGGGTGCCGGGTCGCTTAACATACTGGTAAATATTACAAATACCCGTGCGCTGGTGAATGACGATCTGGACGACCAGACCTCGGCGGATGCCACCGTCAACACCACCGGGAGCATCGAGGTGGCGGCGGTGTCGCGCACCGATGTCGAGAGCTATTCGGGATCGGCCGGCATCTCGCTCAGCGGCTCTGCGGTGGGTATTTCTGTCGGTGTTGTGGTCGATCTGGACGACACGCTGGCCCTGGTGGGTGACGGCACCGAGCTGACCGCGCTTGGCAACGGCGCCGAGATCGAAGTGGCGTCCGGCGGCTTCAACATGGTTGAACCGGCTGTGGACACCGATCCGGAGGTGGGCGAACCCACTGACACGACCGCGCGCGGTCTGGCGGTCACCGCGACAAGCTATGATGATATCTACATGCTGGCGATCGCGGCCTCGGCCTCGCTCGGACAGGATTCGAGCGGCAACACCTCTGGTGAAGGCGGTGGCGGCAGCGAAGCAGGCGGCGGCACGAAAGTCGGTATCGCCGGCGCGGTCACCGTGGCCGTTGTCAATGGCGAGACCAAGGCGATTATCGGCAATGACGTGGACGTCAACACCGACAATACCGGTGCCAATCTCGATCAGGGTATCCTGATCCGGGCCACGGACGAGACCAAAATCACCAACGACCTTGGCGGGCTGACCTTCGTCCTTGACGGCGATGCCGGTGTGACCGGCTCGGTCGCTGTCAACGTGGTGACAAGCGATACCTGGGCGCAGACCGGCGGGCTGAACACGCTCAACTCCCGCGAAGGCGGGGTGACCGTTGACGCCAATGGCAAAACGGATGTGAACGCGCTTGTAATCGCCGTCGCAGGCGTTGTCGAAACCGGTAATTCCGGCGAGGGCAACAACACCTCGTCGACCATTTTTGCCGGTGTGGGCGCGGTCAGCGTGAACGTCGTTGACACTGAGACGCTGGCCCGGATCGGGGCCGGCAGCGATGTCGATACCGAAGGTGATCTGAACATCACCGCCGACGACGCATCGGTGATCGTGGCCGATGCCGGCGGTGCCGCTTTTGCGATTTCCGCCGCGGATGGGTCGAACGCGGCCAGCGTCGGCGCGTCTGTGGCGGTGAACGACATGGATGTGTTCGTCAGGGCAACCGCGAGCGATACCCGGATCGAAGCCGACAACGTGAGTGTCATGGCCACGAACGCGGCCAGCATCGATGCGCTGACCATCGCCGGTTCGGTGTCGGGGGCAAGCGGCGGCTCTGCCTTTGCCGGGGCCGGTTCAGGTTCGGGCAACTACATCGAGGCCGCAACGGAAGCCGCGATCAAGAACCCCGGCGGTCAGAAGGACGTGACCGTTGAGAACTCCGTGACCATCATGGCGACGGATTCCACCACGATCAACGCCGATGCGGGCAGCGGCGCGCTGGCTGTGTCAACAGATTCCAGCGCGCTTGGCGCCGTCACGGCCGGGGCGTCGGCCGCAGAGAACAGGATCACCCGCTCGACCGAGGCGAAGCTGCAGAATGTCAGCGTCAATAGCGACGGCGGAACGGCCAGGATCGCGGGCGGTGTGACCGTCTCGGCGTCGTCGTCGGGCAGCATCGACGCCTTCACGCTCGGCATCGCCGGTTCGCTATCGCAAGGCGGTACGCTGGCCTTTGGCGCGGCCGGCGCCGGTTCGGGCAACTATGTCACCGAAAGCACGGTGGAGGCGCTGGTCAACCCGAGCGCGATCTACGCCACCGGCGCAGTGAGCGTGACCGCCAGCGACACCACGACGATCAATGCGCTGGCTGGCACGCTCGGCCTGTCGCTCAACGTAGGCAGCGGCGATGGCGCACAGGTCGGGGTCGGTCTGGGCGTCTCGGTAGCAATCAATGAAATCGATGTCGATACCTCTGCCAGGCTGGTCTCGACCACAGTGGATGCAGATAGCCTGACGGTGAGCGCCGATAGCGCGGCCGTGATCGACGCGCTGGCCTTCGGGATCGGCCTGTCGCTCACCCAGTCGTCGAACAACACGAGCGTCAGCGCGGCGGCGACTGGCGCTGCGGCGGACAACGTGATCACGAATTCGGCCATTGCCGAGATCGAGGATATCGCAGACCGCGGTGCCACGGTGACCACAAAACACGATGTGACGGTAAGCGCGACGGATGCCTCACAGATCACGGCCGACGCCATCGCGGCTTCGCTCAGCCTGTCGATCAGCTCGAGCGGCACGGCGGTAAGCGGCGATATCGGCGTGGCCGTGACCCTGAACGATATTGATAACACCGCTCGGGCGGCGATCAGCGACATCGGGGTGACGAGCACCCTGGGAGCGGTCGATGTCACGGCGGACTCGACCGCCAGCATCTCCACAACCGTGGTGTCTGCGTCTCTGGGCGTTTCGTCTTCGTCCAGTGGCACCAGCGCAAGATTCTCGGCGGATGTATCCCTGGCGTTCAACGACATCGACAACACCGTCGAGGCGGTGATCGAGAACGGAGCCGACGTGACCGCGAATGGCGCGGTTACCGTGACGGCCACCGATAATTCGTCGATTTCGGCCAGCATTGTGGCGGCCAGCATCAACGCGTCGGTCAGCGGGTCGGGCAGTTCCGGCGGGCTGTCGATCACGGCGACAAATGCCGACAACGAGGTGAACAACACGATCCGTGCGGTCGTCGATGCCTCGGATGTGGCAGGCGCATCCCTCACGATGGAGGCGGTGTCGAACAGCTCGATCGACGTGGTTGCCGTATCGGCGTCGATTGCGGTCACGATCAGCGGGTCCTATTCGCTGGCCGGCAACGGCACCGGGGCCGGAGCGCAGAACACCATCGGCAACACGATCGAGGCCGGGCTGAAGAACGGTTCGGAGGCGATCCTGACCGGCGCTGCCACCATCCTTGCAGAGAACAACGCGACCATCGACGCCGATGTGGCGGCGGCCAGCGCGTCGGTCTCGGGCAGCAGCAATGGGTCAATTCAGTTGACGGTGACCGTGGCGACGGCGACAAATGTCATCGCCACCGACACCTCGGCCGTGATCGAGGGCAGCCGGCTGAGCGCGGGTGGGCTTCTCGACATGGATGCGACGTCGGCGGGCAGCATTGATGTTCTGGGCCTCGCGGCGACGCTGAGCGTTACGGCGTCGAGCGGCAACATCTCGGTTGGCGCGTCCGTCACGGTGGCCGAGGTTGACAACGAAGTGATGGGATCGGTGGAATCCGTCATTCGCGACAGCACGGTGACAGAAGCCGGCGACGTGGCCGTGACGGCCGCCAATATCGATATCGACGCGTCTAACGAGACGATCATCAGCGCGACCTCAGGATCGGTGGCCGTGGGTGTAACCGTGTCGAGCGGCACAATCGCCTTCGGCGCAGATGCCAGCGCCGCGGTGGCGGTGAACACCATCGGCACCTCGACCACGGCAGGCATCATCAATTCGGCCGTCACCACGCCGGGTTATCTGGATATCGGGGTCGATTCCTCGGTCGATGCGGATGCGACGGCTTTTGCCGTCAGCGTGAGCGTGGGCGCGTCGGGCGACATCTCGGGCACGATCGCAGGGGCGGGTGCCGGAGCGTCGAACACGCATACAGGCGTGTCGCGCGCGATCATTCGGAATTCCCCGGAAGTCGAGATCGGCGCCACGCCCACGGGCGGGGTGCATGCCGGTGGTGCGTTGAACGTCCACGCGACCGATAGCAACGCTCTGGACGCCGAGGTGGTGGCCGCGAGCATCGCTGTCTCGCTGGGCAGTTCCGCGGCGTTTGCGGTGGGCGTTTCGGTCATTGTGGCCACAAACACGTTCGACGCCGACACCCAGGCGCAGATCTTCGATTCCACCGTCAGTGGTGCGAGCGTGGGCGTGCGGGCCGATGGCGCGGCGACGATCCTGTCGACCGGCGTTGCCGCCAGCGTGGCGGCGAGCAGCGGGGACATCTCGTTCTCCTTCGCCGGGTCCGGCGCAGGCGCGGACAACTACCTCGACAACACCGTGGGGGCGGTCATCTCGGGCAGCGATGTGACAAGCGGAAACGGCGTGGAGGTGTTTGCCGACGACGAATCCTCCATCACCGCGACGGTGGTGGCAGCGTCGGTGGGCCTGTCGATCAGTCAGGGCGGATCGGCCTCGATCTCGGCCGCGTTGGCAGTGTCGGTGTCCCTCAATGAGATCGACTCGGACCTTCTGGCGGCGATTCAGGGCGGATCGACCGTGGATGCGGGTGGCGGGCTTGTGAAGGTCGAGGCGCTCAACAAGGCGACCATCGACGCGAACGCAGTGGCGGCGTCGATTTCGGCAGCAGGCGGCGGCAGCGTGTCGATTGGCGCATCGGCGTCCGGTGCTGGCGTTGACAACGTGCTGAACAACTCGGTCACGGCGACGATCCTGAACTCGACTGTCGGGAACGTGGGCAATGTGACGGTGCTCGCCGACAACGAAGCCAGGATCGATACGACGGCGGTATCCGCCTCGGTCAGCCTGTCTTTCGGGAACCAGGCCTCGATCTCGATCAGTGCGGCGGTGACGGCCGCAGTCCTGACCATGAACACGGCGACGTCGGCCAATATCACCGGCTCGACCATCAACGACCCGAACGCGGTGACGGTCCGGGCTTATAACGACACCGATATCGAAACACAGGCCATCGCGGCAAGCCTGAGCGCCGCGGCCTCGGGTGGATCCTTTGCCTTTAGCGCGGCGCTGGCGGGTGTCGTGACTACCGCGAATGTCGGCGGATCGACGACGGCGGCGGTTTCCGGTTCGACCATCTACGAGGCCAACAGCCTGACGGTCGAAGCCTTTGACATCAGCGAGGTGGACACGCTCTACGTCTCGGCCGCGCTGAGTGTTTCGGTGTCTTCTCAGGTGGCCCTCGATGTGGCGCTTGCGGTTGGTGTTGCAGTCACCAATGTGTCGCAGACGGTTCAGGCGACAATCAACGGATCGACCATCGACAGCACCACGAATGGCGTTGCCGATGTCGTGGTGAAGGCGCAGAACTTCGACGGGACGGACCGCGCGCGGGTGACCACCATCGGCACCTCGGCAGCTCTGTCGGTTGCAGCAAGCGGCAACTTCTCGTTGAGCGGCGCCGGCGCCGGCGCGGCTGTCGAGGCGCATATGTCGAACACTGTGCAGGCCGATGTGACCGGCAGCACGCTGGACGTGCGGTCCTTGTCGGTTACGGCTGAGGACCGCGCCGACCTCAGCACGACGACGGTTGCGGCGGCGGCCAGTGTGTCGGCGAGCGGCACCGCCGCGGTGTCGATTGCCGGGGCAGTCGCCGTGTCGATCGTGTCCTATGACAGTTCGACCCGGGCGGTGATCTCGGGCTCGGACATCACCCTGACCGGCGGCGCGCTGACGACCGTATCGGCGAAGACCGACGCGGATGTTGTGACGTTCTCTCTGGGCGCAGCAATCTCGGTCGCGGCCAGCGGCACGGTTTCCCCGTCGGTCGCCTTTGGCGTATCGATTGCAACGGTGACCACTTCGAACAAGACCGAGGCGCTGCTGGCGGGCGGCAGCAGCTTTGCCGGCCCGGGCGGGCTGACGCTTGATGCCTATGATGTTCTGAACATCGACACCGATGTTGTCGCGGCGAGCGTCGCGGTCGGAGCATCGGGCACGGTGGCGATTTCGGTATCGGTGGCGGCGTCCAGTGCCGACAACACCTATGACGGCACAACGCGGGCCAAGATCGCAGCCTCGGACGTGGATATCGACGGTGCCCTTACGGTCAAGGCGGAATCCGAGGCCAATCTGGACGTGCTGGGCGTGGCGGCGGCCATTTCAGTCGCGGCATCGGGCACGTTCTCGCTGGCCGGATCGATCACGGCCGCGGTGACGTCGAACACGGTGCAGGGCCTGACCGAAGCCGTCATCGAGGATTCGAACGGCCTCGACTCGGTCGTGGCGGGCGGCAACATCCTTGTCAGCGCGGTGGACGATCTGTCTGTCAGCGCCGATGCGGGCGCCGCGAGTCTTGCCATCAGCGGCTCCTATGTGGGCGGCGCGATCAGCGTCGCGGCGGCCGTGTCCTCGAACACCAACACCAGCAAGACCAGCGCGCGAATCGATAATTCTGTCGTGACATCCGAACTGGGAACCGTGACCGTCGATGCCAAGGGCGAAACAGATCTCGACGTGACGGTGGCGGCGATTGCGCTGTCGGTGTCGATTTCGCTGGGCATTGCCGCTTCGGGCGCGGGTGCGTCGGCGAGCAACACCTCGACCGCAACGATCGAGGCGCTTGTCGAAGGCGGATCTAACGTGACCTCGGCGGACGATGTGACCATCCGCGCAAACGACGTCTCGAGGATCGAGGCAGACGTGGTGGCGGTTTCGATTTCAGTCGGTCTGATCGGCGTTTCCATCGGAGTGGCGATTGCCGAGAACGACGTGCAGAACATCGTGGCCGCCGGGGTGTCCGGCGGCAGCGTGACGGCGAACGGCGACGGCAACATCCTGATCGACGCTGATGCCTATGCGGGCGATCCCGCCGTCGATACGGCCTTTATCGATGCGACCGCCACGGCGGTGTCGGTGTCGCTGGCCGTTGCCGGCGTGGCCGGTGCGGGCGTCAAGGCCGAGAACGACATCGACACGACCGTGACCGCCTTTGCCAATGGCGCCAACCTGACTGCTTCGGGGAATGATATAGATATCGACGCCGACAGCACCCTTATCGCCAATGCCACGGGCATCGGTGCGGCGGCCTCCACCGGTATCGCGATTTCGGTTGTGGATGCCCGCACCAACGTGGGCGGCGCGACGCGCGCCTATGCCTCGGGCGACATGACGGTGAACGCGGCCTCGATGGACGTGACGGCGGATTCCACCGCCTCGGCGCTGCCTGACGTGGTGACGGTGTCGCTGTCGCTGGGCGGGGCAGGGTCCGGATCGAACGTGATTTCGACGGTGGACCGGACGACCGAAGCCTATGTCGGCGCGCGCGAAGGCACGGTGCCTGCGGGCATCACCGACGTGACGCTGATCGGCGGACCGCTGAAGATCGCCGCCAATTCGATCTTTACCGCGACGGCGAACCCGGTGACGCTGGGTGTGAGCGGCGGGATCTCGGTGGCTACAACCGTCACACAAGCCACGATCAATGGGCAGACGCTGGCCTATATCGGCGAAAGCGCCGATGTGAGTGCCAACAACATCACCATCACCGCCGACAGCACGGAAATCGCGCTGTCGAAGACGGTGAACGTGGCGCTTGGCGCCGGCGCGGCGATCGGGGTTACCAGCGCAACAGCCGCGGTCACCTCGGATACCGAGGCCTTTATCGGTGTGCGTCTGGGTGAGACGCCGCTCGGCGCGCTGTCCGACGTCACGGTGACAGGTGATGGCTCGCTGCTGATCGATGCCACGGCCAGTCGCTCGGCCACGGCCGACACGCTGGGCGTGTCGGCGAGTGCCTTTGCAATTTCGGTAGAGGTGTCGCTGCCCACCGCGCAAATAGGCGGGCGGACTGTGGCGGCCATGGATGGCGACGTCATCATCGATGCCGGTGCCGTGACGATGGGGGCGCAGGCGGATAACCATGCCAAGGCCAAAGCGCTTGTGGTTGGCGTGTCGATCCTGGGTCTGGGTGCGTCGGGCGCGGACGCGGTGGCGATCATCGACGATACCGCCGATGTGGAGACGGTGGTGGGCGACGACGTGGAGATCACGGCGAACGCCCTGTCGCTCGATGCGCGCCATATCGGCGACCGAAACAAGGCAGAGGCGATTGCCGAGGGTGGCGCTGGCGGCCTGATGGGCGGTGCGTCGGTTATGCTGGCTGATGCGAGCGTCGCAGGCGGAGTCCGTGCCGAGCTTGCGGGTGACGTGCTGTCCTCGAGCTCGATCAGCGTGACGGCCGATGGCCGCAACCTTGCCGATGCCGACACGCTGGCGGTGGCGCTTGGCCTGGGCTTCGGTGCCTCCGGCACGGCCACCAAGGCCGAGGTGACGTCGGCGGCGACGATCGAGGCCAGGGTGGCCTCGACCGCGAAGGTTCAGACCACGGGCGCGGTCACGGTGACGGCAACGGGCGACAACGATGCCCTGTCGCAAAGCGATGCGGGCGCGGGCGGCCTTGTCGGCATTTCGGCCGGCGTGCTGAGTGCCAAGGTCGGCGGCGCGGTGCGCGCCGAGATGGATGGCGACGTGCAAGGCGCGAATGCGCTGACCGTTACCGCGACCGGCAACAACAATGCCGAGGCGAAGGCACTGGCGGTTGCGGTGGGGCTCGCCAGCGGGTCGGGTGCCGATGCCTATGCCGAGGTGACCTCGTCGGCCGATGTGGAAGCCTCGATCGGGTCGAGTGCGCAATTGACCATTCCGGGCACGGCGATCGTCGTGACGGCGACGGGCGACAACAACGCCGCCGCCGAGGCCAATGGCGGCGCGGTGGGCCTTGGCCTGGCGCTTTCGGTCATGCTGCCCGAAGCCAAGGTGGGCGGTGGCGTTCTGGCCGAGTTCAGCGGCGATACGCTGGGCGGCGACGCGACGTCGCTGACCGTGACGGCCAACGGCGAGAACACCGCCGACGCCAGTGTGCTGGTCGTCAGCGTATCGTTGGCGGCCGGCGGCGCGGGCGCGAATGCGTCGGCCGAGGTGACCGCGGATGCGGATGTTCAGGCACGCGTCGGAAGCAATGCGAATTTTGGCACTTCGGGCGCGGTGCAGGTCGTCGCCCAGCACACCGGGGTCGGCAACAAGGCCACGGCAACCACCAAAGGTGGCGCGGGTGGCATCCTGGCGGGCGCGTCGATCTTCGTGAGCAACGCGACAGTAGGCGGCGCGGTCCTCGCCAACCTGAACGGCACGGTGACCGGGTCGAACGGGATCACGGTAACGGCTACGGGACGCAACCTCGCGCGGACCGACACGCTGGCCGTGGGCATCGGGGCGCTGGGGGTCTCGGGCACCGGCGCGGTTGCGACGATCACCAGCGATGCGGATGTGATCGCATCGGTCGGAAGCGCGGGTTCGCTGACCACGAGCGGCGCGCTCCTGGTGCAGGCCACTGGCGACAACGACGCCATCGCCGAGTCCGATGCCGGGTCCGGCGGGCTTCTGGGTATTACTGGCGCGGTGCTGCATGCCATCGTGGGCGGCGGTGTCTATGCCACGCTCGACGGGAATGTGACCGGGGCGACCTCGATCCAGATACTGGCCACCGGCAACAACAACGCCGATGCGAGCGCGCTGGCGATTGCCGTGGGTCTGGCCGCCGGAGCCGGCGCGGACGCCTACGCCGAGGTGACAAGCACTGCAGATGTGGAAGCCACGGTAGGCTCTGACGCAGTCATCAACACGCCTGCGGGCGGCACGGTGCTCGTCGATGCGGAGGGCCACAACTTCGCCACGGCCGACGCCGCGGGCGGTGTGGGCTCGCTGTCAGTGTCGATTGCGGTGATGCTGCCAGAGGCAAAGATAGGCGGCGGTGTGCTGGCCGAGTTCGACGGTGAACTTGTCGATGACGACAGCGACGCGGCGAGCCTGATCCTCGAGGCCACAGGCGAAAACGTGGCCGATGCCGATGTCAATATCACCAATATCGGCCTGCTCGGCGCCGGTTCGGGCGCTAAGGCGATCACCACGATCACCAGCGCAGCGGATGTTATCGCGGGGATCGGCGCGTCGGCATTGGTGGCCGCGGGCACCATTTCGGCGAGCGCGGCGCATACCGGACAGAAGAACAAGGCCACATCGAATGTGCAGTCCACGGGCGCCGCGCTTCTGGCCTCGGTATCGGTGGTGGATTCCGTGGCCAACGTGGGCGGCAGCGTGATCGCCAGGATGGACGGCGACATCACCGACTCGAACTCCGTTTCGATCACGGCGGATGGGCGCCATTACGCGGCGGCGATCACCGAGACGGCTGGCGGCGGTCTTGTCGGATACCAGTCGGCGGGCGCCAACGCCACGATCACGAATACCGCCTCGGTCGAGGCCAATGCCGCGAACGGATCGAGCATTGTCACCGATGGTGCGGTGCTGTTCGAGGCCACCAGCGACAGCGACGCCTACGCGTTCTCGGACACGGTAACGATCGGCCTTGTCGCGATCGGATCGGGCAAGCCCGCGGCAAAAGTCGAGGCCGACACCAAGGCCCTCGTCAGTGCCGACATCACCGGCGCCAACCAGATCACGGTCGATGCGATCGGGGCCAACAAGGCCAATGCGATTTCCGACGCGGTCGCGGGCGGCCTTGTCGGAGCCAACGATGCAAACGCGGCGGCCGATGTGACCAGCGGCGCGCTGACGCTGGCCGAGATCGGCAGCGGGGCCGACATCGCCTCTCCCAATGCCACCGTCACGGTGCGGGCGACATCGACGAACGAGGCCGTCGCCAAGACCGAGACCACGACCGGCGGCTTTATTGCTGTCAGCGAATCCACGCCGAAGGCGGCTTCCGACGGCATCACCCGTGCCAAGATTCTGGGCAACGTCCGGGTCCTCGACGGCATCGAAGAGTCGGCCGGTGCGGCCGCGATCACCGTACTGGCGCAAGGTACCGATTACGCGGTTGCCAACATCGAATCCACCGGCGGCGGATTTGTCAGCGCGCAGTCGTCAGCGGCCAAGGCAAGGACTGCGGGCAAGACCGAGGCCGAGATCGCCGCGACCGGCAAGCGCATCATTGCGACCAATGATATAGAGGTGAACGCTCTGGGTCAGACGGATGCCGATGCCACGACCAGGTCCAGCGGCGGCGGCGGCGTCAACATCAATACCTACAACGGTAGCGCCGATGCCGATACCGAGGTCAACGTGGCGGTCGGGTCTTCGGCGCTGGTGCAGTCGCTGACCGGTCTGGTGAAGATCGTGGCACAGCACAACGTGCCGCAGGCGGAGACGTCGAGCGGGGAGTTCAACGCGGCGAGTGTCCTGGGCGGCGGCAACGTGAACGGTGCGACCGACACGATCACCTTCTCGGACGGGCTGGTGCACGGGCTGTCGACGAACGGAACGGTCGTCTATAGTTTCTCAGGCGGCACAGCCGTTCAGGGCGTGGGGGGCAACGACCTGGAGAGCGACGAAAGCTACACGATCATCGCAAGCTCGCCCACGTCGATCCAGATCGGGGCGGAGTTCACCGCCAGCGCGGAGAGCGTCGATATCGTCAACGACACGATCACCTTCCCGGTGGCGCACAACCTGCGCGACGGGGACAAAGTGCGCTACGAATCCACCGGCGGCAACCCGATCAACCTTCTGGTGAACGGCGTCAGCACACCACTGGCCTCAGGGTCCTTTTTCGAGGTGGTCGTGATCGACGACTCCACGATCAAGCTGCTGCCTTGGGGCGCACCCACCGAGGTGGTCCAGATCAATGCGACCCAGATCGACACCAACACCGTCAACCAGTCTCACACCTTCGAGTTGAACGATGCGGTGACCTACCTGCCGGGCGGCACCGAGTACACCTTCACGGCGAATGTGGTGGACGTGACGATTGCCTCGCAGAACATCGATTCCGATGGCGACGGCGACACCGATACGTCCTTCTTCGGTCCGAACAAGAACCCGGACGGAAGCATCGTCAACAACACATCCGGCAACAACATTTTCATTGGTGAAAACGACTTCTTCGTCGGCACCAAGGTCGTCTACACGGTCGATTCGCCGACCCTGACCACGACCTTTACCTTCGACACCAACGGCCAGTTGAACGATGTTCCCGTGAACTATGTCCGCAACGGCGATATCGTCGAGGTGCGCCGACTGGACAGCGGGAACTGGATGGACGACGGGTTCCTGACCAACAGCGACGTCACCATCAGCGACAGCACCGGCGCGAACGGCTCCTACAACGTCGTGTCCATCTCGACGGACGGCCTCGTTCTGACGCTGGACGGCAACGACACGGGCACGCTTCAGGCCAATGTCATCCAGGGCACGTTCGGTTTCGACCGCGACGAGATCTTCGTCGATGTGGCCTTCGAATTCGTGCGCGACGGCGCGACAGTCAAGGTCGTGCGCACCGATGGCGGCAGCTGGCTGGACGACGGATTCGACGAGGTGGGCGCCGATCTGGTTATCTCGAACAGCCCGAGCGGCAACGGCAGCTACACGATCGCCTCAGTGACCGATACCGAGATCACGATCAGCGACGGCACCAACCTGATAGCCGGTATCGACGCCACGCGCATCGTGTCTTCGATGACCTTCGAGGGTGTGCAGACCTTCAACAACATTTCCGTGGATTACGTCCGCGACGGCTCGTCGCTGGAGATCGTGCGCAGCGATGGCGGCAACTGGATCAGCGACGGGTTCGGCGTGGTCGGGGCCGATCTGGTTATCTCGGACAGCCCCGGTGCGAACGGCACCTACACGATCAGCGCGGTGACGGCGAACGCGCTGACGATCACCGACGGTACCGAGTCGGTGGACGATATCGAGGCGACCTTCCTGATTTCCGACATGACCTTCGAGGGCACGTCCGTTTCGGGCCTGACCGTTGACGTGATCCGGACCGGATCCTCCGTCGAGGTGGTGCGCGGTGCAGGCGATTGGCTGGCGGACGGTTTTGTGGTGGGCGAAGAGGTCATCATCAGCGGTAGCGACACAGACCTGGCCGATGCGCTCTTCGGGTTCGATGGCATCTTCACCGTGACCGCCGCGACGGCGACCACGCTGACGCTCGCCGACAACGACAACGCCGTGGAGAACATCGCCGCGACGTCCTTCGTGTCGGGCTTCGAGTTCAACGCCGATGCCTCGGGCGATACGATCACCCGGACCGACGGGCGCACCTGGCTGGCCGACGGGTTCCGGAACGGCGACAGCTTCGACATCGTCGGGGCAGGGACGCTTGACGGGAACTACACCATCGTGAGCGGCGTCGATTCCGGCACGATCCTCCTGACCACGACAGAAGCCTTTGCCGACACCGTCGTCGCATCGGCCACGGCGGATCGTGGAAGCGAATCCGTGAATTTCGACCGGTTCGACCGCATCACACGGGATGACGGCCGCACTTGGGAGGATGACGGGTTTGGCTCCGGTCAGTCCTTTGCACTTGGCAATTCCGGCGGGCGCGATGGAGTCTACACGATCCGGAGCGGGGCCGATACCAGCACCATCCTGCTGACAAGCACGTCCGGCATTGCCGATGGCAGCGAGACGAATGTGGAAGCCGATCGCGCCTCGGGCGTCGTGGTGCTGGTGGACGACGGTGTGAATCTGCCGGTTCCGGTGGCGCAGCCGGATGTGACCGGCGACTTCCTGCAGCCGCTCGACGGGGACCAGATCACCCGCAATGACGGACGGACCTGGACCGATGACGGCTTTGCCGTGGGCGACACGATCACCGTGTCCGGCACCGCCGATTTCAACGGCGTCTACGAGATTGCGTCCATCGACGGCGATACGGTGACCCTGACGGTGTCGGGTGCCTTTGCCGACGGAACCGACGCGAACGCGCAAGCCGCGCGCGCGGGCCTTGAGGGCGATTTCGACCAGCCGGCCGAAGGCGACCGCATCATCCGCACGGACGGGCGGACCTGGGCCGATGACGGGTTCTCGGACGGCGACACGGTCCAGATCACGGGGGCAGGGGCCTATAACGGCACCTACACCATTGCCTCGGGCGCGGCGACGGGCTCGATTACGCTCGATGCAAGCGGTCTGTTCAGTGCAGACGCCGAGTTTGCGGCTGTCGCACAACGCGATACGGGCAGCACCGCTGGCGATTTCAACCAGTCTGTCATCAAGGACCGGATCACCCGTACCGACAGCAAGACCTGGGCCGAGGCCGGATTCAACGACGGCGACAGCTTTGCGATCAGCAATGGTGGCGCGAATGACGGCACCTACACGATCCTGTCGGGTGCGACCACGCCGACGATCACGCTTACGGTGTCGAACGCACTATCGGACGCCACCGGGGCGGCGACAGCGACGTTGCAGGAGGGTGCGATCGGCGGGCTTGTCAGCGGTCGGCCCTACCGGATCGCGACTATCGACAATGGCGTTGCGGTCCAGCTCAAGCGTAACGATTTCCTGGATGACTTGCCGATAGATTTCGTGCGCACCGGATCGACCGTAGAGGTTATTCGCCGCGATGGCGGGGACTGGCTCGAAGACGGGTTCGGCATCGATTCGAACGAGACGATCATCATAACCGACAGCGAAGGGTCGAACGGCACCTACAGGATCTCGAACGCGACGGCGACCACGCTGACCCTGGTGTCGAACGTGACAAACGTGAGCACAATCGACGCGTCAATCATCAACACGACGTTCGATTTCATTGATGCGGGCGGGTCCAACAACGACCGGATCAAACGCAATGACGGGCGCAACTGGAATCAGGATCTGTTCGGGAACGGCGACAGCTTCACGATCACGGGCGCCGGCGCGCGCAATGGCAGCTACACGATTGTGAGCGGGGCCGGGACGGATACGATCACCGTCAACAGGACCAACATCATCGCTGGCGCCAATGTCAGCGCGACCGCCGACAGCGGCGACACGACCGCCGATTTTGACCAGCCGATCATCGCGCTGGACCCGTCGGTGGCGAATGCCGAGACGCTGCATTCGTTGCAGCGCTTCGAGGATCAGTCGTTGCCGGGCCTGATTGCCGGGCAGACCTACTACGTTGTATCCCCGGACAGCGGTGACAGCTTCCAGCTGGCGCTGACACCGAACGGGACACCGATCAGCCTGAACCCCGGTGCCCTCACGGGCGGGCCGCACCGCTTCGAGGTGGTGGGCATCGACTTTGAGACCGTGGGCAGTGGCGCCAAGCAGATCATCCTGGACATTTCGCCCGGATCGGGCACGCATACCTTCGACCTGCAGAACGCGGCGAACTTCATCGGCGCGCCGTCGGGCGACGGGGTGGTCACGGCATCGGCCTCGGGCGGCGGCGGCGGCTTTGTCGACGTGCAGAGCGCCAATGGCGATACCGATGTCGAGGTGACCGGCACGCTGACGGTAAACGACGGTGCCGTGATCAAAGGCAACAGCGTCGAGATCCGCACAGATATCCGCGGCTCGACCAAGGCGATTTCGGCCAATTCCGGAATCGGCGCGGTGTCCGTGGGCGATGCCGACGCGCTCGCGCGGATCGACGTGGACAGCAAGATCGACATCATCGACACCGGCACGCTGAACACGCTCATTCAGGCAACGGGGCTTCTGCCGCTCGAGCCGAATGCCGGGGACGTCAACATCACTGGTGCGGTCCGGGTGAACGGCGATGCCTTTGCCTCGACGAATTCGGGCGGTCTGGGCGCCGGCGTGGACTCCCGCGCCGAGACGCAGATCGGCTATGTGAACGAGATCTATCTCGATGGCGTGATTGACGCGGCGCGGGATCTCGCGGTGCTGGGCGCCACCTTCGTGGTGGGCGACGTGAACGCCAAGGCCTCGGCCGCGGGCCTGGGCGCGGATTCCGACGCCAATGACACCGGCGGCCACGGCGTGCGCATCGGCGCCGACAGCAATGGGGCGCTGACGACCGTTCAGGTCAAGGCCAGCGCGCGTTTGCAGGGCAACACCGTCAGCCTTGTCGCCAAGAACGACATCGACGCGCGCGCGGATGCTCGGTCGCGCGCCACCGCGCTTGGCGCGGATTCGGATGCGCGGGGCGACATCGTGCTACGTGGCTCGGCGCTGACGCTTCTCGAGACCGGATCGGAGATCGTCGGCAACGTGTCCGTGCTGCTCCAGGCGCGTTACGACAATGTCGATCTTCTGGCCGATCCCTTCGCCAAGACATCTGGCGTCGGCGGCGACACGGATTCACGCGCGACCATCGACGTTGCGACAGAGTCCAAGGTCATCGGACGGGACGAGTCGATCATCAGGACCGCGCGGCTGGACGTGGATGCGCTGGCCTTTATCGACCGCTACGACAGGCGGCCGACCCGAGACGGCGCGCTCTTCGACAGCGGCAACACCAGCCAGAACGGCACTCCGACCTTCCAGCGCGAAATCTTCTGGGAAACGACGGTCAAGATGCTGGGCGAGCCGAACCCGATCCTGCGGGTGGCCGAAGACGGCACGATCCTCGAGTTGCAGAACGTCACGATACTGGGCGGCACCTTCAATGTCGGGGACAACGTCGGCGGCGATTTCGCGTTGGCCGACATAATCTACGACACCACCGGGTCGGCCGAGTTCGTCGGCAACACGCTGGGCAACTTCGACGGTGAATCGACGCCTAACAGCGATATCTGGGGCAACGCCGGATTGTTCGAGATAGAGCGGACCTGGGATTTCGTCCTGCTCGAGAACGCCAGCCCGTATGACATGACCGTCAACAGGATCGACGTCATCCTGGACGGCTCCAGCATCACTGGCGACTTCGACCCGGCCGATATCGAGATTCGCGTGAACGATGTTCCGGGCGGCGTGAACAACCCGGCGAACGATGTGTCGCTGAGCACCATAGCCGGAAGCGAGGAGAGCCAAGACAGCGGTGTGACCTTTGAGTTCGACGTGCTCAACAACTGGGTGCGCACGACCGTCGATATTCTCAACATTATCGACGATGACGTGACGCCGTCCGATATCTACCTCAACGGTTTCATCGAGAACCCGATTGGCATCACCACGGTGCGCAACGAGCGCGGCAGCATCCTGTCGGATGCCGACCACGAGGTGATCCGCACATCGGAGATCGATTTGAACGCCGATGGTGGCTCCATCGGCTATGTGGGCGATGACGACACTTCGGGCGCGCTTCCCTATGGCGGCGACGCCAATGCCGTGAGCAGCACCGGCGACCGCACTCCGATCCATGTGGAGCTTGTCCGCTGGACGGATTCGGCCGATCCGGAACTAACGCCGAGCATCACCGCAGGCATGACCTTCGAACCCGATATCGAGGCCGATGCGGATGGCGATGTGGTGCTCGACCTGTCCTATTTCGATGCGGCGGACGGCCTTCTTGGCGGCGATCTTTCGCAGGATGCGGTCATCCGGCACATCCGCGCGGGCGACGATGTGAGCATCGTTGTGAACGACATGCGCGAGATCGTCGATCCGGGCGAGGTGCCGGGCCTGACCGTCGCCGATCGCGGAACGAGCGTGGATTTGCGGCTGGTACGCAACCACTTCCGCCCGGATGAAAACCCGGGGCCGGCGTATGGTGCGATCCTGCGCGGCACCAACCAGGATATTGATCAGAGCAAGATCTTCGAGATTGATTCAAACTGGTACTTCGATGACTTGCGTGCCGGTGACGATATCGACGTGGGCCATATCACCACCGTGAGCGGGTTTGTCGGCGACGAGCCGCGCACCTATGACACGACCAGTATCGCGGGATCCCAATACGGGGCGTCCGTGACCTCGGTGGCACCCGATACGACGGTGAACCTGTTCCTCGTCCTCGATGCGGCCTGGGCTGATGGCGAGGTAAACAACCTCACCGAGATCGAACAGATCTTCGTCACCACGAACGGCAACATCGAGATCGAAGAGCTGATCGGCGACATGCCGGTGGGCCATGTCCATTCGGTCGCGGGCGACGTGACGCTTCGGTCCGGCGCGCGGATTGTCGATGCGGATGGCCGAGTGACGGTCGACGTGCAGGGCGAGAACATAACGCTCCGCTCCGGCGTTCCGACCGGCGAGACGCCAACCCCCGAAGTTGGCGGCATCGGATCGGCGGCGGACTTTCTGGAAATCAACGTGGACCGCAACGACAATGGCGGCAAGCTCGACGCGTATGAGAACACTGCGTCGGGCAGCCATGACGGTATCTTCATCGACGAGTTGACAGGCAACTTGCGGGTCGGCATCGTTACGACGGTCGAGAACGTTGGCCTGCGCACGGTCGCCGGGTCGATCGTGGATGCCGATGACGAGTTGGCGGCGGACGTGATCGGCCAGACCATCGACATCGATGCCAACGGCATCGGCGCCTCGATCGGGGAGTTCGGCAACGATCTGGATATCGACAGCAACCTCCTGATCACCGAGCCTGATTTCTTCGGGGACACCGAACGGGATGCGGCGCTGAGCGACACCGGGCTCGACGACGTGTCGCTTGAGGCTTATGGCAGCATCTACCTCAGCGAGACCGACGGCGCGCTGCGGCTGGCGCTTGCGCACAGCTTTGTGGGCAACATCCGTCTGACCGTTCGCGAAAGCGCGGATCTGGACGAACACCTCTATGTGATCGAGCGCGGCTCGGCGCAATTCGCGGAATCGAACGTGCGCGATCCGGGTGGCCAGACCGACGACCTGCGGGAGTTCAACAACGGCACGATCTTTGCCGAGAGCGGCTCCGTCACGCTTTATGTGGGCGACAGCATCGCCTTCGATCCCAATGCAGACATCCTGGCGGCGAACGGCATCAACATCTTCGGTGACGCCAATTACCAAAACGGCATGGACCTGATTGCCGATCCCGATCCCGATCACGGCGCGACGATGATCCTGCGCGGCCGGATCATCGCCGGAGCAGATGTGACACCGGGCAATGACGGCGTGAACGAAACCGGAGACAATGCCCTGGGCACGGCCATTCCGACCTACACCGCGCCGGTGTACAAGACGCTGATCTTCGGCAACGACGATGTGGACGTGATCCAGTTCGGCGACACCGGCGGCATTGCGGGTGGCACGGAGCAGGGCGATGCGGGCTACATCTTCCTCGGGTCGGCAACGCGGGCCTATGGCTCTGCCGACGCACCGGCCCTGACCGGACTGAACGGCAAGGATCTGACCACGGGTGACGACGGGGAAGATCTGTTCCGCGTCTACTTCCTGCAGGACACCACGACGGTGACCTCGCCGTCGATCCTGAGCAATCCGAACGACAGCGTGCCGGGCTACGGACCCGACCTGACCGATCTGGATCGGGAGAACGCGGCCCATACGCTTACGCTTGACGGTCAGGCCGATACCGACACCTACGAGATTTATGTGATCGGGTCGGACGGCAACGACACGCGCAACTACATCGTCAACGCGCTCGATACGGGTGCCGAGGATGACGGGGTGGACGAGCTCTTTATCCTCAGCCCCGGCGGTGAGGATGCGACGAACGACATCTACCTGTTGCGCGCGATGCAGGCCATCGACGGCGAGAACGTGGACCGTCCGGGTATGGTGTCGATGCTGCATGGCACCATCGGGACCTACCAGGACATCGTCCAGTATAACGAGAACAGCCCCGAGGTTCAGCGCATCCAGTACGACACCGGCATCAACGGGCGCCTGACGATCGAGGCGCGCGAGGGGGACGATGCGTTCTATTCCGACGACACGACCGTCATCACCACCATGGATGGCGGGGCGGGCGACGACAGCTTCCAGGTGGGCCAGATCTTCGGCCAGAACCGGACGATCGAGGCCAACCTGCTGCCCAACGATGTGTTCCCGGAACTGGTGGCGACGACCCGCGGCTGGCTTAGCCCCGGTTCCTCTTCGCCGATGCTGGCGCAGGGCGGCACCGGCAACGACACGTTCCGCGTCTATTCCAACCAGTCCGAACTGCGGCTGGAAGGGGATGACGACAACGACCTGTTCATCATCCGCGCCTTCGCGCTGGCGGCGACGGTCGATTTCGACTGGAACGACGACGACGTTCTGGACGTGAACGATCTCGATGACGGCGTGGCCCTGCTGCAATCGCTTCAGAATTACCAGGCCGGCGCCGATGGCGTCATGGGCACATCCGACGACCTTGTCGGCGGACCGGAAGCGGCGATCGACGCGCTGGTGATCGACCCGATGTTCGCTGCCGAGCTGAAGACCGCGCTCGGCATAACGAGCCCGTTCGACTGGACGGACGGTGGTGCCACTGGCGGCCGTGCGGTGGTGCTGGCCGCGCTGGAAGACCTTCAGGACGGGGCGGACAACATCCTTGGGACCGTTGACGATCTGAGCACGCGGACGGCGATCAATAATCTGGCTGTCGGCAGCGATGGCTGGAAGGAAGATCTGACCACATGGCTGCTCAACACCTTCGACACCAACGGCGACGGCGGGATCAACTTCCTTGATCTTCTCCTGACCGAAACCTCGCAGGACGACACGATCGTTCTCGACGAGGACGGCGTGGCGACGCCGCAGATCGGACTTGGATTTTCGGTGGCCCAGGCTCCTGATATCCGCGCCGGCGGCGGCCAGGACGAGGTGCGCTACAATGTTAATGCGCCGGTGAGCGTCGATGGCGGCACCGGGTTCGACAAGATGGTGATCCTCGGCACCGAGTTCGCGGACGACATCGTGATCCGCGCCGACGGCATCTTCGGTGCGGGCCTCAATGTCCGTTACTCAACGATCGAGGTCGTGGAAGTCGACGGACTGGAAGGCGATGACGAGTTCTTCGTGCTCTCCACCGCCGTCGGCGTCAGCTACCGCGTGATCGGCGGGCTTGGCTCCGATGTGATCAACGTGGGCGGTGACGTGACCGAAGACATCGTCACCCGCGAGCTGGAAGGCGCGTCGGGCACGGTCAACCACCTTGTTCGCTCCGAGGGTGATGTGCTCTACGACGGGCTCGTGGTTGACGGGTTCGACTATAACGTCGCGCGCGACGGCGAGGGTCTTGTTGTCATCAACGAAGAGGCCAATGCGCAGACGCCGGGTGACACGGTGGTGGACGAATCCGCCAACCCGGCGGGCACACATATCGACTATTACACGGTGTCGCTGGCCGAGGCGCTGACTTCGGGGCAGGTCGTCTATGTGACGGTCTCTGCCGCGCGTTCGCCGCAGGAGGAGCAGGACGATACGCTGCAGAATCCGGCCGATGAGGGCTTGACCGATGGACAGGGGGAATCCGTCTGGTTGTCGCTAACCGGACCGACCGGCACGTTCCTAAACGATTACAACACGTTGAACGGGCTCGAGGCCGATGCCGATGACGGCTTCCTGCGCAAGATCGTCGTGAACGGTCAGGATGTGTGGGTCAGCAAGAACGCGGTGAGCATCGCGTTCACGAGCGACGGGGCGGGTGACACGTTCAAGTGGTCCGATGAGGTGAAGGTCTATGTATTTGCACCCGACGATACACGGTCGGAAGGCGACAGGGTCACGGTGGTGCAGCATTCGGTCGTGTCGAATGTCGACAAGTATGACGGCATTGATGTGCGCAACGTGGAAGTCACGGTGCGCGACAACGACACGCCGGGCGTCAAAGTCCGCGAACTCGACATCAACGACATCACGATCGAGGACGGCCAGACCACGGTGATCGAGGGTGATACCACGACGCAACTGACTGACGTGATCGCCATGTCGCTGGCCAAGCCGCCGGCAGGCGGCACTAAGGTGGTCGTCGATATCGTGTTCGACGTGGACACGGACAACGCGATCCGTCTCGTGGACGACCCCGATGGGGCAGGCCCGCCGAGCGCGGACGACCGCCTAACGGTCTTCAGCAAGGAAGATAAGATCATCCGGCTCGATGGAACCGTCGTGGTGGGCCAGATGACGTTCACCGACGCCAACTGGGATCAGGAAATCCTTGTGGGCATTGAGGCGCGTGACGACTTCGTGCGCGAGGATCTGCAAATCGCCGTGATCGAGTTCGAGCGCAGCGAAGGAACGACCGATCCCGACTACATCTTCCCGAACCTGCGGTCCGGGCTCCAGCGTCTGGATGTGGAGGTCTATGACAATGAGACCGCCGGCGCGGTCGTGCTGGAATCGGCCGGCGACACGCTCTTGGTGCCCGACGCGGCAGACGGCGCGGACGACTACACGATCCGCCTGACACGCCAGCCAGATGATGAGGTCACGATTGCGGTTCTGACCGACGGTCTGGCCGATGTGACGAAGGTCACACTGGACGATGGCACGGTGCGGACCATAACCCGCAACGACTATTTCGAGGTGGGCGGGCTGCTGGCCGCGCAGGTCTTCGGCGGCAACATCGTCTTTGGGGTCGATGGCGGCCAGATCACCCTGACCCGCGGGTCTGGATCGGATCTGGGCAGCTTCCTCGAGGAAGGCTTCTTCGGGGCCGGTGAAGTGGCCGGGGTGGTATTCGATGGCGCGCTTGGCTTCTCGACCACGACAATCGCAGGCGATGTCTACCGCGCGATTGACGTCACCGGGCTCGATACCGAGTTCAGCGCCGGCGACCTGCTGCGCATCCGCGCGACCGGTGCTGCGGACGGCAACAACGACGACTACACCGTATTGTCCGTGACCGGGACGCGGATCGTCCTCGAGGGCATTCAGGGCACGGATTGGGTGGCGGCCGACTGGACCGCGGGCGCGGCGCCGGACGTGAAGCTGAGCGAGTTCGTGGAAGTCGAGGGCCAGCGCATCCGCATCGGCGGCAGCTCGGTCGCGCTGACCGAACAGGTGGTCACCTTCGGACACGACGGCACGAACCTGACCATTGCCGGGTCGGGCAGCTTCCTGGACGACGGATTCCTCGTCGGTCAGGTGCTGACGGTGCTGGCCGATGACGACAACGGCTATGATGCCAACAACGGCACCTATACCATCAAGGCTGTCGCGGCAGGTCTGTTGACGCTGGAAGAGACGGATTCATGGGCGAAGGCCGGCACCACGATCGAGGTGGTCGAACTTGGCGTGTCGAACGACGGCGACTACCGGATCGAGTCGATCTCGGCCGATGGTCAAACCATCACCCTGACCGCGCCGCCGCCGGCCGTCTTTGTCGAGGGCGAGACGAATGTGCCGCTGGTGCTGTCTGATCTGGCGGAATCGGGCATCTTTGACGGCACGGTCACCTATGGGGTCGAGCTCGACGAGTTCAGCTTCCCGGGTCAGTTCCTGGATCTTGGTCTGACCGGAGCCGAGGAAGGCTGGCTGGCCGACGGGTTCCTGGAAGGCATGTGGGTTCGCATCATAGACCTGAACGGGGTCGAAGCCGATGTCGACGCCAAGATCCAGCTCATCCGGGGCGACAACGACGACAAGGACGCCAAGCTGCAACTCATCAATGTGCATGAGGGCGGCACGCTGGTAACCGATGGTCTTCTGCAGAACTCCTGGCTGGCCGGTGCCGTGGACGCCAACGTCAAGGTCGTGCGCGTCGCCGTGGAGGTGACCTTCACGGGCGATCCGGCGGATGCCGATGCCTGGTACAAGCAGCAGACCGTGACGCTGGAGGCCGACAAGAACTACATCGTGCCGCCGACGCGGGATGGCGTGAAGATCTTCCCCGTCAGCACACATCTTCTGTCCAAGCTGCGCGGGCCGCTGGCGGTCGAAGGTGGGCCTGCGGGCGCCGACAGGTCGCTGGTCCCGGGTGTGAAACTGCCGGGTGAGACCGACGATTTCCTGATCGCGGTGGGCGAACAGCCCCCCGAAAGCCAGCAGATCGACGTGCTGAACATTTTCAATGACTCGAGCCAGGCCGATGGCGAGGGTACGCTGGATCAGACCACGCTGCGCGGCTTCGGCATGGCCAGGGATCTGGTGTTCGAGGACGTCTCGGGGCCGCTCTTCGGAGAGGGCTCGATCCCGGAAGGACAGCAGACTACGGATATCGTTGTGCCGGGCGGCATCAGCTTCGGGAAGGTGAATTTCGGCTCGGCGGGCTTTGGCACCGATGGAGCGCAGTCCACGATCGAAGTGGTCAATCTCTTGCTGGGGTCGGGCAACGACGCCCTCGATGTGGCCGGCACGCTCGACCCGGCGCCGTTCGTGTCGGCGCAGAACGCGTTCGACTTCCATGCGCCTGCCGATGTGGCCGCGAGCAGTGCGACCGACCTTCTGTTGCCCGATCCGGATCCGGAGTTCGCGGACGTTTACACGGTGAGGTCCGACGTGGTGGACTGGAAGCGCGAAGGCTTCCTGCCCGGACAGCTGGTGACGATGGATGTGGACGGCGAGGTGTTCGCCCTGCAATTCCGCGTCGTGTCGGTTGAGGATGCCGTCTATCTGGACGGCGACGGTCTGCCGGTTTCCGACGGCATGGGCGGGTTGCTGCGCGATCCGAACGACAACTCGGTTCTGCGGCTGGAACTGGTTTCGGGGTCGCTGGAAGATGTCAATGACCTGGCCGAGGCCTTTACCGAAGGCGACGTGCGCCTTGTCGCGGTCGATCCGCTGGTCCTGGCGAACGTGGACTTCACGGCGGCCAGCACGGCGACGGGCGGCATACTAACGCTCACCGATGGCAATGATTGGGCCGATCTGGGCTTTCTCGAAGGGCACCTGATGAATATCGGTGGCGAGGATGGCAGTTTCGTTCTGGCGGCGCAGTACCGCGTGCTGTCGATCTCGGACGATGGAACGGTCATGGAGGTGATCGGAGAACCGTTCGAGGATGGCCCGGTGACGGGTGTGAACGTCTGGGTCCAAGGTCCGCATGGTGGTCTGACCATGGTGCATGGCGGCGGCAACCTGCCGGTGCAGACCTTCGGCTCCTACACGCATGAGACCATTGACGACGTGAACTACCTGTTGCGCGACGATGGCCGCGACTGGACCTCGGACCGCTACGCGGTGGGCCAGATCATCCATATCGAGGGTGAGGGCACGACCCGCGAGATCCTCGCCATCATTGATGCCGACGAGGTTCCGGGCACCGCGACCGGGGAGTTCGACGCGCCCGATGATGCCGCGGCGACCTGGGGCATCCGGTCGGTTCTGATCCTGTCGGGCGACACGCCGATCGCTCCCGCCGATACCGATGGAGACGGCAAGATCGACGTGAACAAGTCGATCCCGGCGCGCGTGGAGGTGTCCGTCAAGGTCGAGCTTCTGGCCGACAAGTTGACGCGCACCGGCGGCGGCAGCTGGCTGGCCGATGGTTTCGACATCGGGCAGGTCATCTTCATCGAAGGCATCCCGGGCGGGTTCGAGATCGTGGACATCTCCGAGACCGTCATCACCCTGGGCGGTGCGGCGATCCACGACTGCGTGATCGTGCCAGGCACGGAAATCTCGGTCCACCGTATCGACGTGACGCAGGCCGGCGGCGCCCAGGTGGGCGGCGATACCTTCATCATCGGCCTGCAGGCCGGTCTGGACGGTCTGACCTACGACCTTGATGGCGAGGGCGGCGACCCGGCGGTGACGCTCGACCTGTCCGACGGTGTCGATGCAGATGAGAAATCGGTTCTCGATGCACTGGGTCTGACCGGCCTCCTGGGCCTGAAATTGACCGATCCGAACAACCCGACGCTTGACGATGTCACCATCCTCAACGACCGGTTCACGGTGCTCGAACTGGGTGTGGACTTTTCGGACGGCATCTCGCCGGAAGAGCAGGCGATCATCGACCTCTTCGATGTCGAGAACAGCGTTCTCGCCGGTGCGGAAAGCGCGCTCGTGGTCTATGGCGACACCAGCCAGGACGGCGTGTGGTATGGTGGGCGGCCTTATGACCGTCTTGGGCTCGAGTTCGGCGAGAAGCCGTTCAACCCGTTCCCGGATCTGCCCGACGGAGAGAACGAGGATGACGAGTGGGTGTTCCCGCTGGCCAATCCGTTCGACTACGCGGGTGATGACGTCATCGATGCCGCTGCACTGTTTCTGTTGCGCGAGGCGCCGGAAGGTCCGGCCAATGTGGGCTTCGTGGCCTATGGTGGTGCGGGCAACGACTCGATCATCGGCAGCCAGGCGGGCGACCATCTGGCCGGTGGCTCGGGCGATGACACGATCATCGGCCAGGCGGGCACCGATCACATCTATGGCGACAGCGGTGTGAACGTCGATATCATCACCCGGGCGCTGTACATCCCGACGGTGGACGGCAGTCCATCGCCCACGGTGGACCCGACGCTCAGCGCGTCCGACCAGACCTTCAAGCCGGTCAAGGTCGCAAGCCCGATGCGCGACGACATGGTTGCGGGCAACGACGTGATCGATGGCAACGGTGGGCCGCTTGGCGACACCGAGAACATCATCTTCGGCGACCATGGCGAAGTGCAGATGTGGGTCGATGACCCGAACCTGCCGCCGGTTCTGCTTCAGCGCATCCAGACGACCGACCTGGCGCTTGTCACCGCGATCCTGTCGAAGGAACCGCAGAATGGCGGCGACGACATAATCTTCGGGGATGAGATGCCGGATCTTCTGATCGGTGGCGCCGGCAACGACATGATCGACGGCCGCGAGGAAGACGACCTGATTTTCGGCGACAACGTGGAGCTGTTCCGCCGCGCCGATCCCGGGGCCGCGGTGCTCGATCCGCTGAACGACATCACGAGCTTGCGCTTCCAGGCGCTGGCGGGTGTGATGATGTATGGCCGTACGGACCGGAACTCCGAGTTTTGGCTGGGCCAGTATGCCGATATGTCGACCGACCCGGCTCAGACAGCGGAGTTCGCCTATGACTCGACAGGCACGGGCCAGATCGGCGAGGATAACTCGGGGCGTCTGCTGACCAACGGCATCGCCTATGACTACCGCGATCCCGATGGCGTGGAATGGTGGGCCGAGTACGAGATCGAGTATGCCCAGTACCACAATTTCGGGATCAACGACGGTATCTTCGGCCAAGGCTCCTTCGGCAACGACTACATCGCCGGCGGCGCGGGCAACGACCATATCTTCGGCCAACTGGGCAATGACTGGATCCAGGGTGATGGGTCTATCGTCAGCGCGGTCGAAAACATCGCCCATGTGGGCGCGGCTCGTGTGCCGGATCTCAGCGATCCGATCATCAAGGATGTTGTCGGTCCGCTGACGGTTGTGGCGTCCTTCGAGGCGGCGACCGATGGCGAGGACTATATCGAGGGCGGCGGCGGACGTGACGTGGTGTTCGGCGGCCTGGGCCAGGACGATATCGTGGGCGGCTCATCGAGCTTCTTCAGCCTCGTCGATCCCGAGAACCGGCCGGACAGCGACGACTGGCTGTTCGGCGGGGCAGGGACCCAGATCGCGCGGAACAACGGGTTCGATCCTGACGCCGATACGGATGGAGATTCGAGCAACTTCGGGGAGAATATCCTTGAACTGACGGATGGCACGGAGTTCGGGGACCGCCACGCCCGCGACAGCGACGCGATTGCGGGCGACAACGCCGATATCATCCGCATTGTCGGCGTGCAGGGCGCAGACGTCATGGATGCCAACCCCAACGATCTCTATGTCCGGTTCAACTACGATGTGAACCGCCAGGAGGGTGGCGAAGCGCTGCCCGGCGAGTTTATCGTGGTGCGCGGCATCCGACTGCTTGACTACACGCCGGGCGGACCCGACTTCGCACCGGATAACTACAATGTTCCGGGCGAAGGTCACCTGATGTGGTCTGAGACCTGCGATCCGAACGATGGGTTCTGGTCGCTCGATATCGGCGGGCATGACGAAGTGCATGGCGAGACCGGCGACGACTTCATCTACCTCGGTGGCGGCTTCGACATTGCCTTTGGCGATGCCGAGGACGACGACATCATCGGCGGCTGGGGCCATGACTGGATCTCGGGCGGTGTCGGCGACGACGGTGTCCTTGGGGACGACGGCCGGATCTTCACCAGCCGGAACACGGCGGATTCCCACGAGGCGGAAACGCTCTACGGCATCCTGCCGTTGCTGGCGAACGACCCCGACACCCGGACGAACCAGGGTGACGTGCTCAACGAGCTTATCCGCACCCCGGGCAACGTGCAGGTTGAACTGATCAACATCGAGGGCAACCTGAAGAAATCGGTCGATCTGACACCGTTCGCCCTGCTCGATACCTGGGTTATCGACCTTCCGCTGGGGCAGGACCCGGTCCTGGCCGACGACGTGATCTTCGGTGGGCTGGGCGTTGACTGGCTGCATGGCGGAGACGGCGACGACGCGATCTCGGGTGCCGAGGCGCTTGCCGACTCCTACGCACCGCGCTTCGACGCCCAGGGTAACCTCGTCGGGCTCTACAAGTCCGATTTTTCGAGCCCGTACAACCCGTCCGACATCCTCAAATTCGGTGACGACACCGATCCGTGGAACGATCCCAAGCCGATCCAGCAGCGCTTGGGCGAGTTCTTCCTCTATGACGAATACGATCCGCGCCGCGTGATCCTGTTTGACCCGACCGTCACCGCGGCGAATATCGAGGACCTGATCTGGAAGGGCGAAACTTATGAAGATGGTCAGGTAGTCGAACTGGGCGATGTGTTTGACGCCGCAGGCGCCGGTCTTCGCCACTACTTCCTGAACTTCGATCACACCGAAGGCGTCAGCAACCTGGGCTTCATTGCCTTCAAACCCGATGGTCAGACACCCGATCCGGCCTTCGATCCGGAATTCCGGCAGTCTGACGGCGACGACATGATCTTTGGCGATCTGGGCAATGACTGGTTGGTGGGCGGCACGGGCCGTGACCGGATGTATGGCGGCTTCGGCAATGACCTGCTCAACGCAGACGACGTTCTGGGTACGCTCGATCCCGAGCGTCCGGCCAATAATCCCGGACAGCTGCCGCTGAATACCACCGACCAGAGCGTCGATACGCACTGGGTCTATGAGGACCGGGCGTTCGGTGGGGCCGGGCTCGATATCCTGATCGGCAACACCAAGGGTGACCGGCTGATCGACTGGGTGGGTGAGTTCAATTCCTTCATCGTGCCATTCGCGCCCTTCGGGATCGCAACGGTCAGCCGCCAGGTGCCGCCGCACCTGTTCGACTTCCTCTACGCGCAGGCGTTCGGGGATGGTGCGGACGTCACGCGGACGTCGGATGGCAACCTGCCCAACCACAATGATAGATACTCCAACGTGGCGCTGTTGCAGGGTGGCATCCGTGGCGAGATCGGCCTCGTGACTCAGAAGGATCAGGGATACTGGCAGGATCAGACCGGCGGTCCGAGTGATCCTCAGGCGGGCAACGTGCCCGGCGGTCGCCGCGACGTGCTGCGAACCTCGGACTTCAACAACAATTCCGGCGATATCTTCATCCGCGACTCGGGCAACATGACGGTGCAGGGTGGACAACTGACGCTGGCGGCGGAGTCCAATAGCGGTCAGGCATCGGCGGTCTACAACCTCGATGAATACCTGCCGGTTTACTACGAGGTTGCGGCGCAGATCTCGACGGCCAAGCCGACGGGCGGTGCCAAGGCCAATGCTTACATCATCTTCGACTACCAGTCGGATATCGACTTCAAGTGGGCAGGCATCAACATCTCGAACAACAAGATCGAGATGGGCTATCGCGACGCCATCGGCTATCATCAGTTGGTCCAGTCGAACAAACCCGTCCGGATCAAGCCCGACACGTTCTACAACGTGCTGCTGGCGGTGAACGGCAACAACGTGACGCTGATCGTCGACGGGGTGAACTGGTTCACCTACGACTACACCCCACGGCTCGACGAGGACGGTGTGCCCATCCCGTTAAACAGGGGCTTCGTGGGCTTTGCCACCCAGGGCGGCGTGGCCAAGGTGGACAACTTCACCGTTCAGGTGCTGCCGCCCGACTGGACGATTGAGGTAACCGACGACTTCACTGGACCGGACAGCCCCGGCCTGTGGACCCCGGCGACCGGCAACTGGAGCCGCTCGGGCGGCGACTACACGGCGACGCTGGACGGGGCGGATGCGGCCATCACCCTGGCGGATCTGGGCGAGAAGATCGGCTATGGCACGATCCTTGAGCTTGAGGCCACCATCGCCAAGGGCGACGTGGGCGGTATGGTCTTCGACTACTACGATGTCGATCGCTACAAGTTCGTCCTCGTGGATGCGGCCAATGACGCCGTGCTCGTGGGCCATGTCGATAAGGAGAACGGCAGGGTGATCGACCAGACCTTCAGCCGGTCGATGAACGCTAACCAGTCGGTCGATCTGAAACTGACGACCTCGGGTGCAGGTATCGGCATCACGGTCAACGGTTCCCTGGTTGGCACCTATGCCTTCAACTCGGTGCTGGTGGACGGCCAGTTCGGCCTTGTCACCTTCGATCAGGGTGGAGCGTCCTTCGAGGAGGTCACGATCCGGTCCAACGACGCCGTGTTCGAGATCGAAAACGCACTGCGCGTTTCGGTCGCCGCCGGACCTGATGCCAGCGGGGACACGATCACGAAAGCCGAGGTCGATGCATTGTTCGGATATGCGGTCGATTTCCTCGTCGCGGAGCAAGATCTTTCGGCCGAGGAAGAGGCGAGCCTGCGAGAGGCCGTGGTGCAGATCGAGGACTTGGACGGGACTCTTCTGGGTCTGTCCCATGACGACGGCACGATCTCGATAGATATCGACGCCGCCGGCCATGGCTGGTTCGTGGATCTCACACCGCTTTCGAACGAGGAATACCTTGCCGATGTGAACGGTGTGCTGCGCGCCCATGGCAACAGCGTTGCCGCGGGACGGGTCGATCTTCTGAGCGTTCTGACGCACGAACTCGCCCATATGCTAAACCACACGCATCTGCCCTATGCCGAGGATGGTCATCTGATGGATGACGATCTGGCTCCGGGTGTGCGCCTGTCGATCTTCGACGAAGAGCACGAGGATGAGGGTGAGACCCAGGGCGGAAACGCTGTGATGATCTACGACGACACGCTTGGGCGTTTCGTTACCGATCAGGGTTTGCGGCACATGAGTGCGGCGCGCAATCTCGGGCTCGACCTGTCCTTCGATCCCGACGAGCTTGTCGTGGTCGAACTGCCGCCAGCGGCCCTGGCTACCCCGCAGCCGGAACCGGAAAGCGCCAGCAAAAAGGGCCGGGAGGCCGCCGAAGCGACCGAGGCGCGTGGCAACGCTCTTGTTTCCTGGAGCGAGAAGAACAACCTGCTGAGCCGTCTTGGCAGCATGTTCAGGAAGTAAGATGCCGGTATCCGGAGGGTTTGGAAACACATGACGATTGACAGACCCGCCGATCCGGCCCCTGCGTCCCAGTCCTCGGGACAGGTTTCGTATGCGATCTTCGATCAGGCGCTCTGGACGCAGTTCTCGAATGCCGGGTCGATCGAGGAGTTCCTGAATGGCTGGCTCGCGCTCGTGGCGCGCTATATCGACGGCGCGACGGCGGCCCTGGTGGTGAAGGGCGAGCCCGATACCGGGCCTTTCGCGCCGGTTGCACATTGGCCCGAAGAGACAGAGGTGACGCCCACCCTGACCGCGATTGCCGATCAGGCGCGTGGCAAGCGCCAGCCGGTATTGACCAAGAGCGCCGCCGGCAACCACATCGCGCTGCCGCTTCTGGTGGACGGAGCGTTATACGGGGTCGTTGCGATCTCGGTCACCAGGGATGGCAGCGCGCCGGGCGAGGTGATCCGCCACCTGCGCTGGGGATCGGGCTGGATCGAGGTGCTGATGCGCCGCGACCAGGGGCGGTCCTCCGAGAAATTGCTGGACCGCACATCGGTCGCGCTCGACATGTTGGCGACGGTGCTGGAACAGAAGGGCTTTAACGCCGCCTGCAACGCGCTGGTGACGGAACTGGCGCAGAAGCTTGGCTGCGATCCGGTGTCGCTGGGTATCCGGCGGCGGCGCAACGTCAAGGTCGTGGCGCTGAGCCACGCGGCTGGCTTCGGCAAGCGCATGAGCCTTCTGCGCGACGTGCGCGCGGCGATGAACGAGGCCGTGGACCAAGAGGCGGTGGTGCTGTGGCCGGCGCGCAGCGGCTGGGAATACCGTGTGTCCCTGGCGCATGAGGAACTGGTGCGCGCGCACAAGGTGGATGCCGTCCTGACAGTGCCGATCCAGCATGACAGAGAGATCGTAGGCGCGATCACGCTGGAGAAACCGGGCGATGGCGGTTTCGACGAGGATACGGTGGAGCTTGTGGACGCCATCGCGACAGTGGTGGGGCCAGTGCTCGAGGAAAAGCGCCGCAACGACCGAATGCTGATCGTCAAGGTGTTCGAGGTGATCGGCAACCAGCTCAAGCGCCTGCTTGGCCCGAGTTATTTCGGGCGCAAGATTGCGACGATCATCTTCCTGGGGCTGGTCTGGTATTTCGCCACCGTTACGACAACCTTCACGATCACCGCGCCCGCGGAATTGCAGGGCACGATCCAGCGGACGGTGGCGGCACCGTTCAACGGCTATCTCGCCTCGGCGAACGTACGCGCAGGCGAGATCGTCGAAGCCGGGCAGGAACTCGCGCGCCTCGACGATCAGGAGCTTACCCTGGAGCGGTTGCGGCTGACCACGCAGCGCAGCCAGCGACGGGCGGAATACGACCAGGCGCTGGCTGCGCGGGAACGGGCCGGGGCCAACATCATCGAGAGCCAGATCCGCCAGATCGAGAGCCAGATCGCGCTGATCGACGAGCAGATCGCGCGTACCGTCATCACCGCGCCCTTCGACGGGCTTGTGGTGTCGGGCGACCTGAGCCAGTCCATCGGAACCACGCTCGAGCGGGGGCAGGAACTTTATCGCATCGCGCCGCTCGACGCGTACCGCGTCGTGCTCGAGGTCGATGAGACCGACATGGGCGAAATCGCCGTGGGTCAGAGCGGACAGCTGCGCGTGGCGCCGTTGCCGGACGTGCCTCTGGACTACACGGTTGAGAGGATCACGCCGATCTCCGAGCAGAGCGAGGGGCGAAACTTCTTCCGCGTGGACGCGGTGCTGGAGACAAAAGACCCCCGCCTGCGCCCGTCCATGGAGGGCGTCGCGCGTACCAGCGTGGATGAAAGGCTGCTCATTTCGGTCTGGATGCGGCCGTTCATCAACTGGGCCAAGCTGACATTCTGGCGCTGGAAACCGTGATCCCATGGACAAGTCGTTTCATTCGCAGAACTGGTATCGCGTCGCCGGATTGAAACCCCGGCTGCGACGCCATGCCCGGCTGTACCGGAACCACTACCGGGGCGAGCTCTGGTATGTCCTGCAGGACAGGACATCGGGCCGATTCCACCGCTTCTCTCCGTCAAGCTACATGCTGATCTCGATGATGGACGGGAAGCGCACGGTGCAGGAGATCTGGGAAATCGCGTGCGAACGGGTCGATGACGAATCGCTCACGCAGGACGAGTTGATCCAGCTTCTGGGGCAGCTTCACGCGGCCGACGTGCTTTATGGCGACCTGCCGCCCGATATCGGGGAGATCGCCGAGCGGGGCAGGAAACAGCACAACAAGAAGTTTCTGATGAGCTTCATGAACCCGCTCGCGGTGCGGCTGCCGGTGTTCGATCCCGACGATTTCGTTTCTGCGACCTTGCCCCTGGTGCGGCCCTTCATTTCCTGGTTTGGAGCGCTGATCTGGCTGGGGGTCGTGGGCTACGGCATATTTTTGGCGCTGTCGCACTGGCCCGAGCTGACCGACAACGTGTTCGACCGTGTGCTGACGGGGCAGAACTTTGGCATTCTCGTCCTTTGCTACATCACGATCAAGGCGGTGCACGAACTTGGCCATGCCTATGTGGTCAAGCGATGGGGCGGGGACGTGCACGAGATCGGCATCATGTTCCTTGTCTTCATGCCGGTCCCCTATGTGGATGCCTCGGACGCGATGCGCTTCAACAACAAGTGGCAGCGCGCGCTGGTTGGGGGCGCGGGAATCCTGGTGGAGGGTTTCCTTGCCGCGCTCGCCATGATCGTCTGGGTCAATGCCGAGGATGGGTTCCTGCGCGCGTTCGCCTTCAATACGATGTTGATCGGCGGGATCTCCACGGTGTTGTTCAATGGCAATCCTCTCCTGAAGTTCGATGGCTATTATGTGCTGTCCGACCTTATCGAGATCCCGAATCTCGCGCAGCGGTCCAAGACCTATATCGGCTACCTCATCAAGCGCTACGCTTTCGGGATGAAGCATGAACGCTCGCCGGCCACCGCCCTCGGAGAGCCCGGCTGGTTTGTGTCATACGGGGTGGCGTCCTTTGTTTACAGGGTGTTCGTCACCTTGGCGATCGTTCTGTTCGTGAGTACGCAGTTCTTTTTCCTGGGGATCATTCTGGCAATCTGGGCCGTGGTGCTGATGTTGGGCTGGCCCCTGCTCAAGATGATCTGGTTCCTTCTGGCCAATCCGGGGCTCAGGCGCCACCGCGGACGGGCTTTTGCGGTGACCGGCGGCGCCGTCGCGGCCATTGCTGCGGTTCTGTTCGCGGTGCCGGTGCCGCATGCCACCGTGACCGAAGGGGTGGTCTGGGTGTCGGGCGAGCAGATCGTGCACAGCGAGGGCGACGGCGTTGTTGTCGGTGTCGCGGCGCATCCAGGACAGGAGATCATGCCAGGGACGCCGCTGGTGCGGCTGGACAATCCGCTGATCGCGGCAAGGGCGCAGCTTCTCGACGGCTATATCGAGGAGCTGGAGCGGCGGCTCGCCGCGCAGACCTTTGCCGACCGATCCGCGGCACGGGTCCTGTCCGAAGAGCTGAACGCGGCCCGGGCCGACAGGACGGTGACCGAAGGGCGGCTTGAGAACCTCGTCGTGCGGGCCGATACCGAGGGTGAACTGATCATGCCGCGGGCGGATGACCTCGTGGGCCGTTTCGTGCGAAGGGGCGACGTGATCGGGTATGTAACGGATTACCGCGATCCGCTGATCCGGGTTATCGTTTCCGAGTCGCGCAGCGACCTCGTGCGCAGCGAAACACAGGCTGTACTGGTGCGATTCGCCTCCGATCCGGACCGGATCGAGCAAGGGCGGATCGAACGCGAGGTGCCCGCCCTCAGCGCGCGCCTGCCCAGCCTTGCGCTGGCCACCAATGGCGGCGGGCGCGTGGCGCTGGACCCGAACGCGCAGGGCCGAAATATGGCCTTGACCAACCTCCTGCATCTCGACGTCCGTATCAGCGAAGACACCACATTTAGGTATCTGGGAGAGCGCGTTTACGTTCGTTTCGATCATGGAAGCGAGTCGTTCGCGCGGCAGGTTTACCGGATGGCCCGGCAGGTCTTCCTGCGCAGTTTCGATATCTGAGGTCCGATCAGCCAAACCGGAAAACTCTTTGCTTGAAGGACGTTCACTGTTACGATGGCGGCGCTCCTGCCCAGTGTCCTTTTTTAACGGACAAAGCTTTTTCGAGGATAACCCATGACCCAGCTCCTGTTTTATGAAAATGCCGTGCCCGTGAGCTCGGAACGTCACAAGAACCTGTCCGTCAAGACCGGTGCCAACTACAAGTTCGCCGAAAAGGTCAACTCCGTGCCGTTGACGGCGATCGAGTTCGGGCAGGCGTCGGTAGAATACCCTATCGTGTTCACCGGCAACGAGAACGCGGTCATGCCCTGCGCGATTCTCGGCGCCACGGCCACGAAGAACCTCTTTGTCCAGGAAGACGGCACCTGGGGCGGCAAGTATGTACCAGCCTTCGTGCGGCGCTATCCTTTCGTCTTCGCGCAGGACCAGTCGGGCAAGCAGTTGATCCTGCATCTCGATGAAGGCTTCGAGGGCTGCAACAAAAAGGGCCGGGGCGAACGCCTGTTCGACTCTGACGGCTCGCAGACGCAGTACCTCAAGAACGTGCTTGCCTTTCTCCAGGACTACCAGCAGCGATTCAACCGCACGCAGGTTTTCTGCAAGCGGCTCCAGGAACTCGATTTGCTGAAGCCGATGGAGGCTCAGTTCCGCCTGCCGTCCGGCGAGCGCCAGTCGCTGTCGGGCTTCCAGACGGTCGACCGCGAAAAGCTCAAGGCAATCTCCAACGAGGATCTCGGCAAGATGATGCGCACCGACGAGCTCGAATGCATCTTCCTGCATCTCGCTTCGCTGCGGCATTTCGGATCGATTGCCGAGCGATTCTCGCTCGACGGCGATCTGGTGCAGGCCGCCTTCAATGCGTCGCAGGCTGCGCAGGATATCGAGGACAAGGCCGAAGAGGCGGTCGCGGATGTCGGTGACAAGGGCGGCAACGAATCGGTCATGCAGAATCCCACAAAGACGGATGCCTGACGACGGACTCCGGTCGGAAATCAGGCCCGACGCAGTTTCCCTCGCGGGCGGCGTGTTCCTCTTGCCGCAGCTGCGGGTCTATCCCGAAAGGGAGGAGCCGCGGCACCACTGGCTGGACCCCGCCGAGAACATTGCGCGTTATGTGGCCGAACGGGTAAGCGCCCCGATCTTCAAGCTGCGGCTGCAGGCATTGCAGAGACAAGTCCTCCGCAAGGCAAGGTCGGTGGCTGCGCTGGACGATGCGGCGCTGGCGGCGCGGGTCGGTGCCGTGCGCGACCGGATGCGGATCGGGGGGTTGACCGATGCATATGTGGCCGAGGCCTTTGCCCTGATCCGCGAATTGTCCCGCCGCGTTCTGGGGCTTTACCATCACCCGGTGCAAGTCCTGGGCGCGCTCGCCATGGTGCGCGGCGCGGTGGCCGAGATGGAGACCGGCGAGGGCAAGACACTGACCGCGACGCTGGCTGCCGGCACTGCCGGCCTGGCCGGCCTGCCGGTCCATGTCATCACTGTGAACGACTACCTGGCCGAGCGGGACGCGCAGACGATGGAACCGCTTTACGCTCGGCTGGGGCTGGGCGTGGGCGTGCTCAAGCACGGCATCTTTCCCACCGAACGGCGCGCGATCTATGCCCGCGATATCGTGTATGCGTCGAACAAGGAGATCGCCTTCGACTACCTGCGCGACCGGGTCAAGTTGCGCGGGCCGCCGCGCAACACCCATTTGAAGGTCAAGGGTGCCTTTGCCCGCCCCGAAGCGCGAGACCCTTTGGTGATGCGCGGGCTGCACTTCGCCATCGTGGACGAGGCAGACAGCGTGTTGATCGACGAGGCGCGCACGCCGCTTATCCTGTCGCGCGAGACCGATGCCGAGGCCGAGCGCGTCTGGGCGGAAACCGCCCACCGGCTGGCGTCGGAGATGTTCGAGAAGCGTGACTACGTTCTGCACCGCGCCGAACGGCGCGTAGAGCTGACCGACCGCGGCAAGCAGACGCTGGAACGGCTGGGCTTGCGGGCAGGCGGGATCTGGACGAACCGGATCCGGCGCGAACAGGCGGTGCGTCAGGTGTTGAGCGCTCGGAATTTCTTTGTCAATGGCGATCACTACATCGTCCAGGACGGCAGGGTGGTCATCGTCGATGAATATACCGGGCGCATCATGGAGGAGCGGTCCTGGAACGACGGTATGCACCAGCTTGTCGAGGTGAAGGAGGGAGTCGAGGTGACCCCGCGCAAGGACGTGATTGCGCGGATGACCTATCAACGGTTCTTCCGCCGCTACCTGCACCTTGCGGGCATGACCGGCACGGCGCGCGAGGTCGCGTCGGAGCTATCGTCGGTCTACCGGCTGAATGTGGTATCTGTGCCCACGAACGCGCACTCGCAGCGCCGGCGGCTGGGCGAGCGGGTCTGTCGCAGCGCGGACGCGAAATGGCAGGCGATCGGCGCGCGCGTCGCCGACCTGAACGCGCAGGGGCGGCCGGTTCTTTTGGGCACTCGGTCGGTGGCGGCGTCAGAGCAGGCCTCGGCCACGCTGAGCGCGATGGGGCTGGCTCATGATGTGCTAAACGCGAAGGAGGATGCGCGTGAGATGGAGATCATCGCGCATGCCGGAGAGGCGGGCCGCATCACGGTCGCCACGAACATGGCTGGGCGCGGTGTCGATATCGGGCTGGGTGACGGCGTGGCCGGGCAGGGGGGGCTGCATGTCATCCTGTCGGAACGTCATGACGCCAAGCGCATCGACCGCCAGCTTGAGGGCCGCACCGCGCGGCGGGGCGAGCCGGGGTCGAGCGAGGCGATCCTGTCGCTCGACGATGCGCTGCTCGATCCGATCGACCGGCCCGTCCTGCGCCGCCTGGCGTGGCTGCCCGGTCTTCCGGGCCAGGTCGCGGCGCGGCGGCTGTTTCGCGTGGCGCAGCGCCAGGCCGAGAAATCCCATGCCCGTGCCCGGCGGTTGCTGCTCGACCAGGACCGCCGGCTGGGCACGATGCTGGCCTTTTCCGGAGAACCCGAATGATCATTTCGAGGACTGCCATGCGTTTGAGCTCATCCCTTGCCCTCGCCACCGCACTGGCGCTGCCAGCCGCGGCCGAAACCTTCGATTGCGTCATCAATCCGGCGGTCACGGTCCGCGTGGGCGGACCGGTTCCCGGCCTTCTGGACGAAGTCTATGTGGACCAGGGAGATATCGTGACACAGGGTCAGAAACTCGCGCGGCTTCGATCCGAGGTGGAGGCGACGACGCTTGACGTGGTGGCGCTCCAGGCCGAGAGCCGGGCCGAGATCGAGGCGCAGGAATCGCGGCTGAAGCTGGCGCAGCAACGGCTCGAGCGGGTCCAGGAGATGGTCAGCCGCAACATCGCCCCACTCCAGGACCTCGAGGCGGCCGAGGCCGAAACGGACGTGATCGCGCGGGAACTGGCGATCGCGGAGATGCGCCAGAAGGTGGCTCAGCTTGAACGGGAGCGTGCTGGCCAGCTACTTGCGCAGCGCCTGATCACCAGCCCGGTGGAGGGCGTGGTGGTTGTGCGGCACCTGTTCGGCGGCGAGTATCTCGACCAGGACAGCCCGGTTGTTACGATCGCGCGGGTCGATCCGCTGCATGTGGAGGCGTTCCTGCCGGTGGCGCTTTATGGCTCGGTCGAGCCGGGCATGGTGCTGCCCGTCACCCCCGATGCGCCGATCACCGGCACGCGGGACGCGCAGGTGGAGGTGGTGGACCGCGTGTTCGATGCGGCGTCCGGCACGTTCGGCGTCCGCCTGAGGCTTGACAACGCGGACCTGTCGATCCCGGCGGGTCATCGGTGCCGGATCGAGATCCCGGCCGCCACCCAGTAGAGGGCCCGGTTGGGCATTTTCAAAGAAACCCACCTCTGGGTCGCGGGGTTTCGAAAATGGGGGCCTGCTCGCGGTTGTCGCAGTCGCTCAGGCCCGCAGGCGGCGGCGGTATGCGACGATCTCCTCCTGCACGAAATCGCGGAACACCGAGACCCGCCTGGACTGGCGTAACTCTTCGGGATAGGCGAGAAACACCGGCACCTCGGTTGACGCGACATCGGGCAGCACATGCACGAGCTCTGGAAAGTCATGCGCGAGGTAATCGGGCAGCACACCGATACCCAGGTCATGCAGCACGCCCTGAAGCACACCGAAGTAGTTGTTGACCGTCAGCAGCGAAGAGATGTCGTGGGTCATCAACTCGCTCACCAGCGTTGCGCCTGCCCCGGCCTGGATCGCGCGCGGGCTCTGGCAGATGAGCCGATGCCCGGCCAGTTCCGCCGGCGTTTCGGGGTGGCCGCGTCCGGCGACATAGCTCTGGGTGGCGAAAAGGCGCATATGCACGCCCATGAGCCGCTTGCGTATGAGGTCGGCCTGAGACGGCTCTTTCATGCGGATGGCGACATCGGCCTCGCGCATCGGCAGATCGAGCACACGTTCCTCGAGCATCAGGTCGATCTTGAGATCGGGGTATTTCGCAAACAGCTTGGGCAGGCGCGGCACAAGCCAGAGCGTGCCGAATCCGGTGGTGGTGGTCACGCGCAACTCACCGAACACCTCTTCCTCGCTGTCGTGAATGCGCGCGGTGGCGGCGTCGAGGCGCTTTGCCATCGCGCGGGTGGCGTCGAACAGCAATTCTCCCTGCTCGGTGAGAATCAGCCCGCGCGCATGACGGCGAAAAAGCGTGGTGTTCAGGGCCTCCTCCAGCGCACGCACCTGGCGCGAGACCGCCGATTGCGACAGATGAAGCACATCGCCCGCATGGGTGAGGCTGCCCGCATCCGCGACCGCGTGAAAGATTCTGAGTTTGTCCCAGTCCATGATCCTGACACCTGAAAAAAGAGCGCTGTTCCTGACGCAATAACAGCAAACGTTGGTCGGCCGATAGCACGAGCATGATCATTTCACGAAAATTGCGGCTTGTGGGTCACATATTATGACCTATCATCGGCCTATATAATGATCTATAATCACCCGTTGAAGGTGCATAGATCTTGCTTCAGGGAGGGCACGAAGTGACAATCCAAACGGTTTCGCTCAACGACCGGTTCGATCTGGAAAAATCGCCGGTGCTGCTCAACGGCACGCAGGCCCTGGTGCGGCTGATGCTCATGCAGAAGGCGCGCGACCGGGCGGCGGGGCTGAACACCGCGGGCTATGTCACCGGCTATCGTGGCTCGCCCCTGGGGGCGGTGGACATGCAGATGCGCCGGGCCGAAAAGATCCTGACCGCCTCCGACATCCGCTTTCAGGAGGGCCTGAACGAGGATCTCGCCGCCACCGCGCTGTGGGGCACCCAACAGGCAGAGTTGCGCGGCGAGGGGAAATACGACGGCGTCTTTGGTCTCTGGTATGGCAAGGGGCCGGGGGTGGACCGTTCGGGCGACGTGATGCGCCATGCCAACATGGCGGGCACCTCGCCCCATGGCGGCGTGCTGATGGCCATGGGCGACGATCACACCGGCGAATCATCGACCGTGTGCCACCAGTCGGACTGGGCGCTGGTCGACGCCTACATGCCGGTGCTCTCGCCCGCTGGCGTTCAGGAAATCCTCGACTTCGGGCTTTACGGCTTTGCCCTCGGCCGCTTTGCGGGCGTCTGGGTCGGCCTCAAGACGATGAAGGACACGGTCGAGGTGACAAGCGTCGTGGACGGCCGCCCCGACCGGATGCAGTTCGTCACCCCCGATTTTGCCATGCCCGAGGGGGGCCTCAACATTCGCCTGAACGATCACTGGATCGCGCAGGAGGCCCGGATCATCGACCACAAGCGCTTTGCCGCAGAGGCGTTTTCCCACGCCAACCGGATGGACAAGCGGATGCATGGCAAGGCGGGCGCGAAGATCGGGCTTGTCGCGGCGGGCAAGAACTGGCTCGACCTGCTGCACGCACTCTCGCTTCTGGGGATCGACGAGGCCGAGTGCGAGCGGCTGGGGATCACCACCTACAAGGTCGGCCAGATCTTTCCGCTGGACATGAAGGGGTTTCACGACTGGGCCGAGGGGCTCGACCTGATCGTGGTGGTAGAGGAAAAGCGCAAGCTGATCGAGGTCCAGATCAAGGAAGCCATCTTTGACGACCGGCAGGGCCGGCGCGTCTATGGCTGGTACAAGGGCGGCGCGGGCGGGATGCACCGCGAGGAACTGTTCCCGACGCGCTATGCGCTCGATCCGGTCTGGATCGCCGAGAAACTGGGCGAGATCCTGATCGAGGAGGGGCGCGGCACCGACCGGATCAAGGCCGGGATGGCCGAGATCGCCGAGGCAAAGCGGGGCGACAATGCCGAAGAGATCGCCGCGCGCCTGCCCTATTTCTGCTCGGGCTGCCCGCACAGTACATCGACCAGAGTGCCGGAAGGCAGCCGCGCCTATGCCGGGATCGGCTGTCATTTCATGGCGCAGTGGATGGATCGAGAAACCAGTGGTTTCACCCATATGGGCGGCGAGGGCGCGAACTGGATCGGCGAGGCGCCGTTTTCCACGCGCGGCCATGTGTTCCAGAACATCGGCGACGGGACCTATAACCATTCCGGCATTCTCGCCATTCGCGCGGCCCTGGCGGCGAATACCACGATCACCTACAAGATCCTCTATAACGACGCCGTGGCCATGACCGGCGGGCAACCCAACGAGGGCGGCCTCACCCCGCAGCGCATCGCGCAGGAGGTGCGCGCCATGGGGGTGCAGCATATTTTCGTGGTGCAGGACGAAAAGGAAGAAGTGGCGCGGGAGGGTTTCCCCTCGGGCCTTGAATTCTCGATGCGCGCCGATCTGCCGCGTGTGCAGGAACGCTGCACGCAGATCGAGGGCGTCAGCGTCATCCTCTATATCCAGACCTGCGCCGCCGAAAAGCGCCGGCGCCGCAAGCGGGGCAAATTCCCCGATCCCGACCGCCGCGTGTTCATCAACACCGATGTCTGCGAGGGCTGCGGCGATTGCGGGGTGCAGTCCAATTGCGTCTCGATCGTGCCGGTAGAGACGGAACTGGGCCGCAAGCGCGCGATCGACCAGTCGAGCTGCAACAAGGATTTCTCCTGCCTCAAGGGGTTCTGCCCCTCCTTCGTCACGCTGGAGGGCGCGAAAATCCGCAAGGAGGCAAGCGCCGATCTGGCCCTGCCCGAGATGCCCATGCCCACGCTGCCCGAGATCAGCGGCACGCATAACGTGGTCATCACCGGGGTGGGCGGCACCGGCGTTGTCACCATCGGCGCGATCATGGCGCAGGCGGCGCAGATCGACGGCAAGGGTGCGGGAATGATGGAAATGGCGGGTCTCGCGCAAAAGGGCGGCGCGGTGCATATCCATTGCCGTCTGGCCAATCGTCCCGAGGATATCAGCGCCATCCGCGTGACCACGGGAGAGGCGGATGCGCTCATCGGCGGCGATCTGGTGGTGAGCGCGGGCGCCAGGACGCTGGGGCTGACGCGCGCCGGGCGCACCGGGGCGGTGGTCAACAACCACGAGATCATCACCGGCGATTTCACCCGCAACACCGAGTTTCGCCTGCCCGCCGAGCGTCTGGAACTGGCGCTTCAGGCACGGTTGCGCGACGATGTGCAGCTTTTCGATGCCTCGGATCTGTCGCGCGTCGCCATGGGCGATTCGATCTATTCCAACATGATGGTGTTCGGCGCGGCCTGGCAGCGCGGCCTGGTGCCGCTCAGCCATGCGGCGATTACCGAGGCGATCCGCCTCAACGGCGCGGCGGTGGAGGCCAACCTGCGTGCCTTCGAGGTGGGTCGCTGGGCCGCGCATGACCCACAAGCGGCGGCGCGCCTGATCACGCCGAAACTGGAGGAGAAGCCGAAAACGCTGGAGGAGAAAATCGCCTATCGCGCCGATCGCCTCGTCGCCTATCAGGGCAAGCGGCTGGCCAGCCGCTATCGCAAACTGGTGGACGCGATCGAGGATGCGGGCGTGAAGGAGGCGGTGGCCAAGGGCTATCACAAGCTGCTCGCTTACAAGGACGAATACGAGGTGGCGCGGCTGCATCTGGAAACCGCCGAAAAGGCCCGCGCCGAGTTCGCCGGCGATTTCACGATGAAATTCCACCTCGCCCCGCCGATCCTGTCGAAAACCGGCCCCGACGGCCGCCCGAAAAAGCGGGAATTCGGCCCCGCAATGCTGCGCGGCTTCCGGCTTCTGGCGCGGTTGAAGGGCTTGCGCGGCACGCCGCTCGATCCGTTCGGCCGCAGCCCCGAGCGCCGGATGGAACGCGCATTGATCGCACAATACGAGGCCGACATGGCCGAGGTGCTGCCCAAACTCGATGCGCGCACCCGCGACGCGGTGATCGCCCTCGCCGAATTGCCGTTGCAAATCAGGGGCTTCGGCCCGGTGAAGGAGGCCAATGAGCGCAAGGCGGCCAGGCAGCGCGAGGAATTGCTTGCCCTGATCCGCGCAGGCGGCCCGGATATGGCGCGGGCGGCGGAATGACCGTCGTCAGCGTGCCCTCCTTGTTCCGGCCAATTCGCACTGGCCCTACCCCCTGAGATCGAGCATCTCGTCAAGTTCTGCCCGCGTGGTGCGAAAGCCGTTGGCGGGATGGTCGGGGTCCGGCCAGCCAAAGGAGATGGCACAGACGATGAGCCGCGTCTCGGGCAGGCCGAAATGCGCCCTGATAAACGGCGCATAGGACACGACCGAGGCCTGCGCGACGCTGCCCAGCCCCAGCGCGGCGGCCGCCAGCATGAAGATGGTCACAAAGCCGCCGCTATCGATCGCCCCGTAGGGCCCCAGCTCTGCCTCGGAATGAACGATGGCCACATGCGGCGCGCCGAAGAGGCGGAAATTCTCCATGCTCTGCTCGGCGCGGGCGGCGCGATCTTCGCGGGCAATGCCCACGGCCGCATAAAGTTGCATACCGCATTCCCGCCTCCGGGTGCCATAAACGCCCGGATAGGCTTCGGGCCGCGTCAGATCGGGAAGCGGCGCGCCGCGGGCCACCTCCGCAAGCAGCGCCTCGCGGAACCGCGCCGTCTCATCGCCCTTCGTCACCACCACCTGCCAGGGTTGCGCGTTGCACGACGAGGGCGCGCGCCCCGCTGCGGTGGTGAGGCGCGCGATCGTCTCGTCGGGAACCGGATCGGGGCGGAAGCCGCGGCAGGAATAGCGGGCGGCTAGCAGCTTCTCCAATCCCTCTATTTCGCTTGTCATCAGAATCTTCCTTCTATTGCAATAAGATAGCCTATAGCCCCCGCCATCAGCGCACCGACCATGATCGCCACGGTGACCTTCCACGCTGACCAGGGCCGCTCGCCCTGCACCCGGCCGGTACGCGCGTTGACCACGAACCGGTAGGTTCGCCCCCTGAACCTGTAGGCCGCAAGCCAGACGGGCAGGAGGATATGCTTGAAGGTGACATCCCTGATCGCGGTGTCAATGGCGTGGATGCGCTGCCGGTCGCCGCCGATGTCAAAGCGCACGTCGCGGGCGATCACGGCATCCATATGGACGCGAGCCTCGGTAAAGCCCTGTTCGAGATCGACGCTGTAGCCTTCAGCGCGAAAGCCTGCGAGATATTCCGGCGCATAAGGTTCCAGCGCGGCGAGATCCCAAGGCGCCAGCGCATCGGTAAAGCGTTTGGGCAGCGAGGTTGAGGCCAGCACCAGCACATCGTCGAAAAACCGCGCCACGCGACCGGTGACACCCCGCCAGCGCACCCTGGCGACCCGTATCTGTTGGCGCTTGCCGTTCCGGATAACGGTCTGGGTCTCGTAGTAAACCGTGCCGCGCTCGCCGCGATAGCGGCTGTCGGTCTGCGCATCGAACGTCCAGCAAGGCAGATAGACGCCCTGCATCCTTCGTCCCTTGCGGGCATAGTCCCGCAAGCCAGAGGGCGCAAACCAGAGCCGGCCCAGCCAATCGGTCATCGCGCGCCGCGCGGCGACCTCATCGAGCGAAAAAGGCAGCAAGGCCCTTGGCTTGATGTGCCGATGCAGCCCGGTATCCGTCACCACCGGCGAGGCGCAGAACGGGCATTCGGTGGCGTGGATGTCAGAGCCAAGCTCGACCTGCGCGCCGCAGCTCGTGCAGGTGGTGACGCGGGTTTCTTCCATCTCCTGCGCGGGCAACTGATCGCGGATCGCGGCGGCGAAATCAAGCTCTCGGATGCCGCCCTGCCATGGTCCGCTCGTCTCGATCCCGGCCACGTCGCCGCAATGGTCGCAGACCAGCCGCCGGCCACCCGGATCGTAGCGGTAATCCGCCCCGCAACTGGCGCAGGGAAAGCGGTGCTCGGCGGGGGCCGTGGTCATGCTGACGGGATCTGGCACGATGGCTCAGGCGCCGGGCGGCGGGGGCGGCGGCAGGATGGTAAAAAGCTGTGCCAGCTCCGTCACGTCCTCGGCGCGCTTCCATCCGTCCTGCCCGGCGGTCCAGACGAGCGTGTCGCGGGTCAGGCCGCCCTCGGTCACCATGCGCCCGAGACCGGCCCTGGAATAGGGGCCAAGGGTCTGGCCGTTCTCGGCGATGTGCCAGACATGCTCGACCGGCGGCGGCGGCGGTGCGGCTTCGGGGCGTGCGCCCCAAGGGCCCTGCGGCCGGGTCTGATCGGCCATCTGCTGCGCCATGGCCATGCCCATCCCAAGGCCGAGCCCCGCACCGATGCCGCCGCCGCCCGACGGGTTCTTGGCCGCGGCTGTCATCGCCTCGGCGGTGGAAAACTGCGTGAACCGGCTCAGATCGCCCGCGATCCCCATCGAGGTGCGTTTGTCCAGCGCCTCTTCGACGGCGGGGGGCAGGGATATGTTCTCGATATAGAATTCCGGGATCTCAAGCCCGTATTCGGCGACCACAGCGGTGATCTCGCCCGCGACAAGGCGGCCCAGATCGGCGGTGCTGGCGGCCATGTCGAGCACCGGGATGCCCGCACCCGCGATGATGCGCGAAAACGCCTGCACGATGATGTTACGGATCTGATAGCTGATCTCGTCCATGGTGAATTCGCCATCGGTGCCGACGATCTCGCCCATGAATTTAGCGGGGTCCGAGACGCGCACCGAATAGGTGCCAAAGGCACGGATGCGGGTAGGGCCGAATTCGGGGTCGCGCAGCATCACCGGGTTTTTCGTGCCCCATTTGAGGTTGGTGAACCGGGTGGTGGCGATGAAGTAGATTTCCGACTTGAAGGGCGAGCGAAAGCCGTGATCCCAGTGTTGCAGCGAGGTCATCACCGGCATGTTGTTGGTCTCGAGCATGTAGAGACCGGGGGTGAAGACATCGGCCAGTTGCCCCTCATGGACAAACACCGCCGCCTGCCCCTCGCGCACGGTGAGCTTGGCGCCATACTTGATCTCGTGGCCCTCGCGCGCGAAGCGCCAGACCATGGTGTCGCGGGTGTCGTCGGTCCAGTGGATGACGTCGATGAACTGACCCGAGAGAAAATCGAAGATGGACATGCGAGGCTCCCTGGTCCGCTCGTTTGACAGACAATTACCATGCTCAACGTGGTCGTGTCCCGAAAGTGGTGAAAATTCCCTGGCGAGGTCCTTCGGGCAGGTTGAAATGTGCCTGATCGAGCGACGAGGTCAAGGGGGATGGTATCGAAGGGACGAGAGGGCTGATCCGCCCCCGAACCCGTCTACCGCCCTTTGCAGGGGTTTCCTGCTTCATCAGGGAGACAGGCTGGTGATGCCCCCAGATCTCGTCAGCGTGATCGAGATCTTGTTGGCGATCGCGCCATGTGGCCGGTTCTCGTTGCAGTATCCAGCGCCAAGCCTCCAACTTTTCGGCCGCATCCGCAAGCGTCAAGAACCAGTGCGCGTTCATGCATACTGCCCGGATCCTGCCATTGAACGCTGCGATGAAGGCGTTGTCCGTCGGTTTGCCAGGTCGTGAGAAGTCGAGTGTGACGCGGCCCCTCTCCCGGCCGGAAAATCGTGGCGGAAAACCCCAGGCCCGAACCGTCCGGTTTGCGGGGATCGGATCAATTTCGGATCGCTTGCGAGCCCTCCTGCTAGCGGATAGGATGCGCCTGGCGGCCACAGGCGAACGGTCGTGTTGGATTCCGCAGGGCGTTCAGCCTTGATCAGAAGAATTTTTATCATTCACCAGGTCCTCGACCCATCTGTTACGGAGATATTTCGCAATGACCAAAGCCAAGAGCAGTCTATCGCGTGACACGTTGATGATCGACCTGGCTCTGCAGGGTGGCGGGTCGCATGGCGCATTTACCTGGGGTGTGCTGGACCGCTTGCTCGAAGCGCCCTGGCTCGAGATCGAGGGCATCTCCGGCACCTCCGCGGGCGCGATGAACGCAGCCGTTCTGGCGCATGGGATCGCGACCGGAGGACGCGAGGGGGGCCGCGCCGCATTGTCGGAATTCTGGCGACGCGTTTCGCGCGCGGCGGCGACAAGCCCGTTCCAGCGCACACCGCTCGACAAGATGATGGGGCGCTGGACGCTGGACAGCTCTCCCGCCTATCTGGCGGCGGACATGATGGCGCGACTTGTCTCGCCCTACGCTTTCGGAGTGATCGACTACAATCCGCTGCGTGACATCCTGTCCGACATGCTCGATTTCGATGCGATCGCCAGGGGCCCGGTCAAGCTATTTATCACGGCGACCAATGTCAGGTCCGGTCGCGGGCGGGTCTTTCGCAACCACGAAATCACGCCCGACGTGCTGCTGGCTTCGGCCTGCCTGCCGACGCTCTACCGCGCGGTCGAGATAGATGGCGAAGCGTATTGGGATGGCGGCTTTTCCGGAAATCCCACCATCACACCGCTCGTCAACGAGTGCGAGGCGTATGACGTGGTTCTGGTGCAGATCAACCCGGTGCAACGCCCCGACCTGCCCAGGGACGCGCGCGACATTCAGAGCCGGCTCAACGAGGTTTCGTTCAACGCCACGCTGCTCAAGGAACTGCGGATGATGGCACTGCTGCGCAAGGTTGTCGATGCGGGGACGGGTGAAGGCGCCTCCTGGGCCAACATGCGAATGCACCGGATCACGACTGATCTCATGCTCGAACTTGGAGCGTCCTCCAAGCTGAACGCGGAATGGGCATTTCTCGAGATGCTCCGCGACGAGGGAAGGCGCACAGCCAGTGCCTTCGGAGAGACCCATCGCGCGGATATCGGCCTGCGATCGACCTTTGACATCGAAGAGTTCATTGCCGATTCCTGCTGACCCGGGAAACCGTAACGGCTGGATCACTCCGGCGCGTAGTCGGCTGGCCATAGCCGCATGAAGGCAAGCGTCGCGGCCGCGCAGAGCGCCGCGAGCACGGCGAAAGTCAGGCCCATGCCCAGCTCTGCACCCAGCCATCCGGCCAGCGAGAAGCCGACAAACAGACAGGCGTTGGCGATCGACATCTGCGCGGCCATCAGGATCTGAAGATCGCTTGGGCGGGCAAGCCTTCGGATGAGGAAGGTTGCCGGCGTCAGCGCCAAAGCGACACCGATGCCCAGCCCGAACCAGAGCACCAGAAGCCCGAAAAGTCTCGACTGCAAAATGCCGATCAGCAGACAGCCGACAAGCAGCACCAGTCCGGCAAGCATGATCTTGCGATCACGAAACCGCTTGTGCAACATCGGCAGTGACACTGCGGCCAGGACCGATCCAAACCCGAAGGCGCCGAACGCGAACGCGCTCGCGTCGCGCTCCAGGTCGAACACGCCCTGCACCAGAACGACGGTGTTGACCTGCACCATGGCCGTGGCGAAGGCCACAGCCAGATCCAGCGCCACCACCGCCCGAAAGGCAGGCACCCTCAGAAAGAGCAGGGGTCCCCGGGCCAGCCGTGGCAAGAGCCCTGCATTATCCAGACGGGTGTTTGCGGCCGCCGGGATATGCGCTGCCCTTACAAGGAACGCTGACGCGATAAAGGCCGCCGCGGTCACCACAAGTGCGGCCTTGGGAAGCAGCACGAGCAGAAGCCCCGCCGCCACAAGCGGGCTGAGCGGTCCTTCCAGTTCGGCAGCGATCCGGGATCGGGCGAGCGAGCGGGTATAGTCCGCCTCCGTGCCCAGCAGATAGGGAACCACGGCAAGATAGCAGAAGGTGAATGTTCCCGATGCAAGGGCGAAGACAAAGACCAGAGCATAGATGTGCCAGATTTCGGATACAAAGACCAGAAGGACCAGAGATATGGCCCGGATCAGATCAAGCGTGATCATCACCGCCTTGCGCGGAAAGCGATCCATCAACACCGTCATTACCGGGGCCGCCAGAACATAGGCGAGTATCTTGAGCGACAATGCAGTGCCGATTACCAGACCTGAATCGTCACCCGCCAGATCGAAGGCCAGCAGGGCCAGTGCCACGGTCGCGACCCCGGTTGCGATCAGGGCAGAGACATAGCCCGCGAACAGCCGGTAATAGCTGGGCTTGTCGCTGACACCGGACCAGGCGAAGCCGGGCGCCGCGCCGGCGGCATAGGCTGGATCCTCGATCCGGGGGTCAGGCATTGTCCGTCGGGAATGCATCCACCGGGTCGCGGTGCAGTATGGTATACACGGTCGGCAACACGATCAGCGTCAGCACCGTTGCCACCAGCAACCCACCCATGATGGCAAAAGCCATCGGTCCCCAGAACAGCGTGGGCGCAATCGGCAGCAGGCCCAACACCGTCGACAGAGCGGTCAAAAGAAGCGGGCGGAGCCGATTCTGCGCCGCCGATACCGCCGCTTCGCGCACGCTCAGGCCAGCAGCACGCTCGTCGGTGATTTGCGTTATCAGGATCACCGCGTTCTTGGCGATCATCCCGATCAGCGCGAGAATTCCCAGAATCGCCACAAAGCCCAGCGGCCGACCGAACAACATAAGGGCCGTCACGACGCCGATTAGGCCCAACGGTACCAGCAACATGACAATCAGCACGTTGCGGAAGCTCTGAAGCTGGATCATGAGCAGTGTCAGCATCAGGAATATCATCAGCGGGACCACCGCAAAAACGGCCGCCTGACTCTCGGCCGAGGTCTCGGCGGTGCCGCCGATCTCGATCTGATAGCCCACGGGCAGCGACGCGTTGAGCGCGGCTATATCCTCCGCCAGGGCCTCGACCACCGATTCCGGCAAAAGATCGGGGGCCGTGTCGGCCAGCACGGTCATCGTCGGTATCCGGTCCCGGCGCCAGATCAGCGGCTGCTCTTGGGAATAGGCGAAGGTGGCGAAGGCCCCCAAGGCGACCGTACGCCCGCCGGGCACCGGCACCTGCAGCGTCGCAAGCCCCTCAAGAGAAATGCGGTCTTCGGCCTGGGCGCGCGCCACCACGTTGATGAGATAGATGTCGTCGCGCAACTGTGTGACCGTCGCCCCTGACACGGCGGTGTTGAGTGTATTGGCCAGTTGCGCGCTGGTCAGCCCCAGCCGGCGGGCCTGATCCTGATTGATGTCGATGCTCAGCTGCCGAGCGGGTTCGATCCAGTCGAAATGGACGCGCTGGGCGCCGGGATGCGACGCCACGACCTCGGCCAGCCGGAGTGCCTCGCGACGGATCACCTCGACGTCCGGGCCGCTAAGCCGATATTGCAGGGGCCAGCCGATGGGAGGCCCCATCTCCAGCGGGCTGACACGGACGACGGCCTCGGGAAAGGTTTCCACCAGGAAGGTGTCGAGCGCATCTTCCAGCCGCAACCGGGCCTCGAGATCCGTGGCAATTACCACGATCTGGCTGTGATGATCGCTCGGAGGCAGGATTGCCAGTGGCAGGTAGAAGCGCATGACATTGCGACCGATATAGCTGGTCCAGAAATCGACATCCTCGCTGGCGGCGAGATATTCTTCCACCTTGCTGATCGCCGCGTCGCTGGCGAAGATCGAGCTGGATCGCGACAGCTGAAAATCGATGATCAGCTCGTTTCGATCAGATGGCGGGAAGAACTGCCGATTGACCTGTTGCAGCGCCAGAATGGAGAGCCCGAATACGCCGAGCGTGACCGCAAGCGTGATCCAGCGCCCCGTGATTGCAACGTTGAGAACCCGGCCGAAAAGTTGCAGAAAGCGCCCCGGCTCATCCGTAGCTCCAGCCGCCGGCGGCTTCAGCAGGACACCGGCCACCACGGGAGTGAAGACCACCGCCACAAGCCACGAAGCGATCAGCGCGATGGCCACCACCTGAAACAGCGAGATGGTGTATTCGCCTGCCTGGCTTTGTGCAAAGCCGATGGGCACAAAGCCCGCGATGGTGATCAATGTGCCGGTCAGCATCGGCGCGGCAAGGCGGCTATAGGCAAAGGCCGCACCCTGGGCCACCGTATCGCCAACAGCCAGTCTGCGCAGGATCGCGTCGGTCGTGGTCATGGCGTCATCCACGAGGAGCGCTAGCGCGATTATCAGTGCGCCCAGCGACACGCGATGCAGGTCGATCCCCATGGTCTGCATTACCAGAAAGGCGCAGGCCAGTGTGACCGGGATCGCCACGGCCACCACAGCGCCAGGCCGCATGCCCAGCGTCAGGAAGCTGATCGCCAGGATAATGGCGATGGCCTGATAGAGAGAGGTGGTGAAATCGCCGATGGCGACATCGACAACCGCCGGCTGGTTCGAAATCAGATGCGGTTCGATACCGATGGGCAGATTCGCGATGATGTGCTTCATCGCCTGATCGATATCGGCCCCGAGCTCGAGGATGTCGCCACCCTCGCGCATCGAGATTGCCAATCCAATGGCGCGCTCACCATCGACGTTCAGCAGCGGCTGCGGCGGATCCACGAAACCCCGCCTGACGGTGGCGATATCGCCCAGCCGGATAGCCCGGCCATCGGCGATGAGCGACACGTTCAGCACATCGGTCTCGGTCTCGAAGGCACCGGTCACACGCAGGATCAGGTTCTCTTGCCCGGAGTTGATCGTGCCTGAAGGCCTAACCACGTTCTGTGCGCTGATCGCCGAAAAGATCTGGCCGTAGTCGAGCCCCATCGCCGCCACACGGTCGGGCTGGAACTCGATGAAGACGGTTTCGTCCTGGACGCCGACGAATTCGATCTTGCCGATGCCATCCACCTCGCTCAGGAGGTTCGAGCGCACGACATCCACATAGTCGCGCAGCTCGCGATTGGAAAACCCGTCTGCGGTGAATCCGTACATGATGCCGAAAACATCGCCGAAATCATCGTTGAAGAATGGCCCCAGCACGCCCTGCGGCAGTGTATGACGGATATCGGAGATACCGTTTCGCACCTCCTGCCAGACAGAGGGCACCCGCTCCGGCGGGAAGGCCCCGTCAAGATCGACATAGATCGTCACAATGCCCGGACGGGTGATCGAGCGCAGGGCGTCGAGACCCGTCGTCTCCTCCAGCCGCCGCTCCAGCCGGTCGGTCAGCTGGCGCTGGGTCTCATCGATGCTGGCACCGGGCCAGACTGCGGTGACCAGCATTGTCTTGATGGTGAAGCTGGGATCCTCGTCGCGCCCGAGACCGATGAACGCCATGGCACCGGCAACCACTGCCACCAGCATCAGATAGACCGTCAGCGCACGGCTCCGCGTCGCCCAATCCGAAAGGTTGGGGCCGATCATTGCAACAACCGCACGGCCTGGCCGGGGCGCAGGGCCTGGACGCCCGCCGTCACCACCACCTCGCCCGGCACGAGCCCCGTTGTGACCGAAACGCTGGCCGGCAGGAAGCGACCCACCTCGATGTCGCGCAGCGAGACGGTGAGGCTGTCGGGATCCACCACCCAGACAGCCGGGCCGGTTTCGCTGCGGGTCAATGCTGTCGCCGGCACCTCGATCCGGTTCACATCGCCGAAGATCGCCGTGCCGGTCACGGTCGATCCCAGCCGCAATGCGGCGGGCGGGTCGATCAGCCCGACGCGCACGCGGAAGGTGCCCGTCACCGGATCGGCGCGCGGCGACACCTCACGCACACGCCCCCCGGCACTGACCGAAGGGGTCTGCGACAGGGCCACGGTGATCGGGGGATCGGTCGGCGAGGTTTCCATGATGGCGGCGGGCACGTCGAACACCGCGTCTATCCCTCCGTCCCGCGCAACCTGCACGACCATGCGCCCGGCCTGCACCACCTCGCCGGGTTCTGCCCCAATCATGGTCACGCGGCCCGGCGCATCGGCCTGAAGCACGGTATCGTTCAGTCGGCGCTTGGCGATCAGATATTGCGCACGGGTCGCATTGACCTGTGACGTCGCAGTGATCAGTGCCGCCTCGGCCCTGTCGAGGGCGGCCCGGGCCACAAAATCGCGGTCATAAAGTTGCCGCTGACGTTCGAAGTTGTCCCGCACCTCGCTCAGCTGGCCCTCCGCTGCGGCGAGATTGGCCTCGGCTGCCCGCAGTCCGTTCTCTTCGTCGGCCGGGTCGAGCCGGGCGAGGACCTGATCGGTCTCGATCTGATCGCCGACATCGACCAGCCGCTCCACCATGCGTCCGCCGATCCGAAACCCAAAGTCGACCTGCACCTGGCTTTCGACCGTTCCGGCCAGCGTCACGCTGGTGCCGACCGTCTCCTCGGTGACCGTCACGGTGCGGACCGCCCGGACCGGCGGCTCTGTCTCGGTGTCTTCCTCGGTTTTGCACGAGGTCAGCAACAATGCCGCCAAAACCGCCAGCGGCAGGAGATATGCGGCGGAGAACCGATGGCTTTGCTTGGGCAGTCTACTCAACATGAAGATCTCATTTCACTCAACTGTTGCAGCCGTATGACGACCTGCGGTTTTCAGTTTTTGGCCCCGCACGAAGCGAGGCCAATAGCCTGTGTATCCCCTTGCCTCTCCCGGATCAGGACGGCCCCAGCGGAAGTCCGAAGCTGTACCAGGCAAGCAGCATGAGCGTCCAGAGCACGAGAAGGACGACCGTATACGGCAACATCAACGCGATGATTGTGCCGATGCCCGCGTCCTTCTGATATTTCTGGGCGAACCCGACCATGACCGCCAGATAGACGTTGAGCGGCGTGATAACGTTCATCGGGCTGTCGCCCACCCGGTAGGTCGCCAGCACCAGATCCGGATCGCCTCCCAGCCGCATGAAGAGCGGAATGAACACCGGCGCGAGGATCGCCCATTTTGCAAGCGCCCCTGTAAGGATGATGTCGATGATCGCGACCACGATCACGAAGAGGACGATGTAGCCATGGGCCCCGATCGGCGCGGTGCTCAGCAGATCGGCCAGATTGACCGCAAGGACAGTCGCAAGATTGGTAAAGTTGAAGAAGGCGATGAAATTCGCGATGACGAACAGCAAGAAGATCATGCCCGCCAGATTGCTCCAGGTCTTGACCACGAGACCGATGGCGGCAGTCACGTTCGCGATCGTGCCTGCACCGCGACCAAAGGCATAGCCGACCACCAGAAAAAGCAGGCTGATCAGCACGATCAGGCCGCTCATGAAGGGCGAGCCCGCCATGATGCCGCCGGTGTCCTGATTGCGCAGGATGCCGAATGGCAGCGGCGGCGCCGTCAGCAGGGCGATCACCACGACAAAGCCCAGCAGCGCGCGCCCGGCGAATTTCAGTCCGCGCTGTTCCTCGGGGGAAAGTTCGACCCCGCCCTCGACCGGCACGCCGCCCGTGTAGGGCCCGAGCCGCGGCTCGACGAAACGTTCGGTGAGGATGGTCACGATGATTGCCATGACGATCGAAGAGGCGATCATGAAGAAGAGATTGCCCACATCCGAGATTGTGGCGCTCGGATCGACCGTCTGGATCGCGTCATTGGACACCGCAACCAGCAGCGCATCCGTCGGCGTGACAAAGACGTTGACCAGAAAGACAGCCGCCACGCCCGCAAACGCCGCCGCAAGTCCGGCCAGCGGGTGCCGTCCCATGCTGTGAAACGCCGCCGCGCCCAATGGAACCAGCACGAGATAGCCCGCATCGGCGGCGATCGAAGACATGACGCCCACGATGACGATGATGAAGGTGAACAGGCGCTGCGGCGCGCCTGCGACGATCTTGCGCACCAGCGAGGCGATCAGACCAGATTCCTCGGCCAGACCCACGCCGATCATGGCGACAAGGATAACCCCGACCCCGGCGAAGCCCAGAAAATTGCTTACCGGTGTCGTGAGCAAGAAGCGGATTCCGTCGGGTGACAGAAGGCTTCGCACCGAGGTCGTCTGTTCCACGATGTCGCCGGTCGTGTAGTCGTAACCTTCATAGGTGACAGACGTGCCCAGTGCCCCGAAGATCACCGAGAACAGGATCACCAGCCCGATCAGCCAGAAAAAGATGATCGCGGGATGCGGCACCTTGTTTCCGAACCGTTCGATTGCGCCGAGAAAGCCCGACATGCCCTGCTGTTCGGTCGCCTAATTATCAGCCATGTTTCGCCCCCCGATATTACCTGATCTCTCAAATTCAACAAAGCCCGGACAGCGCGTCCGAAGGAACCCGCGGCGGCAATCAACCCGCCGATCAAACCATCATGAAGCCCACCAATGACCGAATTTTCAATATGGTAAGCCTCGAATCCTGTTGCCTAACATGCATTACCACGAAGAAAAGGGAAGTTGTTTTTCTGAAAAACCCCGTTTTTAAGACTGGCCGCAATCCGCGGTATGTGATTATAAAAACGAGTGTTGCGGCTGCCGTGACGATTGAGAAAATGTTCGGCTCTGCCAGGACCGAAGCCGCGAATGTTTTGGAGATTACCGTGAGCGAAATCTGGATTGTCTTCGCAATCATTGCGGCCCTCATCGTGTTGTTCATCTGGGATCGCCTGCCGGTCATCGCGGTCTGTGTCGGCGCGGCACTGGCGCTCTGGGCGACCGGCATCCTGACGATCAATCAGGCGCTGTCCGGCTTTGGCGATCCGGCGGTGATCTTCATCGCATCGCTGTTCGTCGTCTCGGCCGGCCTCGAGGTCTCGGGCGTGACGGCCTGGGCGGGGCAGATTCTCATCAAGCAGGCCGGAACGAGCCGCCCGAGGCTCATCATGCTGATGATGGGATTTGTCGGCTTGCTCTCCGGCTTGATCAGCGTCAACGGCGCTGTGGCCGCGCTCTTGCCGGTGGTGATCGTGATGGCGATCCGTCTGGGGCAATCGCCGTCGCAACTTCTCATGCCGCTGGTGTTCGGGGCGCATGCCGGGTCCAAGCTGATGCTGACGGGCAGTCCGGTGAACGTGCTGATAGTCGAGGCCGCAGCGGATGCCGGCGAGCGCGGGTTCTCCTATTTCGAATTCGCTCTGGCGGGCATTCCGCTGGCGCTCGGCGGGATCGCTATCGTGGTGTTCTTCGGGGAAAAGCTGCTGCCCCACCGCACAAGCGAGACGCTGCCGCCCGACCTGAGCCGCCACGCGATGACCCTGGTCGAACAGTTCCGGCTGGAAACCGAGGTCCATCAGCTTCGGGTGCGCGACGACTCGCCGCTTGTCGGCAAGGCTCGAAACGACCTCGGCCAGGACGTGAGTGGTGGCCTCAACCTCGTGACGCTCAAGGATGCAACCGGCAAGCCGATCCGGACCAGCGCGGTTGCAGCGGGCGATATTCTGGTGCTCAAGGGCGCGGCCGACGATGCGGCGGCCTTTGCGCAGGAGAACGGCCTCGCTTTCCGAGAGGATCTGCCGGAGGGCGGTGTGCGTGACCAGCTCTTCAATCGCGATTCTGGCCTTGCCGAAGTGCTGGTGCCGCCCCGCTCGCCGCTGATCGGACAACGCTTCTTTCCCGGCATGGTCACCGAGAGCGGCGACCTGATCGTGCTTGCGATCCAGCGTCAGGGGGACGATCTGCCGCCGAACGAGCCGCTGATGGCGGGCGATACGATGCTGCTCCAAGGCACCTGGAGCGCGCTCGACCGCCGCCTCAACCCGGCCGAGGTTCTTGTGGTCAACTCTCCCGATCTGGTTCGACGGCAGGCGGTGCCCATGGGTGCGGGCGCAAAGACCGTCCTGGTGGCGCTGGTGATCATGGTGGTCCTGCTGGCCACGGGTCTTGTGCCGCCGGCGGTCGCGGGGCTTGTCGCCGCGGGTATCATCCTGATTTCCGGCGTGCTCTCGGTGGAAGGGGTCTACCGGTCGATCAACTGGACAACGGTCATCCTTGTGGGCGCGCTCACGCCGCTTTCCATCGCCATGCAGCAGACCGGCGCGGCCAACATGCTGGCCGATAAACTGGTAACAGTGGTCGGCGACGCCGGGCCCTATGCACTTCTTGCCGGACTGTTCGTATTCTCCGCCGTGATGAGCCAGGTGATCTCGAATACCGCCACATCGCTCATCGTCATTCCGATTTCGGTGGTGACCGCGCATCAGATGGGCATTTCCGTGCAGCCCGTGCTGATGTGTGTGGGTATTGCCTGTGCTGCTGCCTTCATCACGCCGGTGGCGACGCCCACCAATCTGATGGTGATGGAGCCGGGGGCGTACAAGTTCGGCGATTACTGGAAGCTGGGCCTGCCCATCATGATCTGGTTCTTCGTCGTCTCGGTGTTTCTCGTGCCGATCATCTGGCCGTTCTGACATCCTCAACGCCCCGGCTCTCAGGTCGGAGGTGTTCCTATGAAGAGAGGTAATTCAATGTCCGATCTTGAAAAAGTCCTTGCCCATATCGACTCCGATTTCGACAATGCGCTCGACCGTCTGTTCCAGACCGTACGGCTCAAGTCGATCTCGACGGATCCCGCCTATGCCAAAGAGACCCGCGCCTGCGCCGAATGGCACTCGAGCGATCTTGCGTCGATCGGATTTGACGCGGAAGTGCGCGATACGCCCGGTCACCCGGTCGTTCTGGCCAGGAACCACGAGGCGACGGGAACCAGGGTGCTGTTTTACGGCCATTACGACGTGCAGCCGGCCGATCCGCTCGAGCTTTGGGACGGCGATCCGTTCGAGCCGACCATCGCCACCCTGCCTGACGGCAGCAAGGAAATCCGCGGGCGTGGCGCATCGGACGACAAGGGGCAGTTGATGACCTTCGTCGAGGCCTGCCGCGCCTGGAAGGCCGTGACCGGAAGCCTGCCGATACCGATCACCATCATGCTCGAGGGCGAGGAAGAGTCGGGCGGCGTCAACCTGCCGGGGTTCCTCGATGCGGCGAAGGACGAACTCGATGCAGACGTGGCGATGATCTGCGACACCAACATGTGGGACAGGGAAACCCCCGCCATCACCACCAGCCTGCGCGGCCTGTGCGCCGAGGAAATCTTCATTCACGCCGCCGACCGCGACCTTCATTCGGGCTTCTACGGCTCGGCCGCGGCCAACCCCAACCACATCCTCGCCCGTATTCTGGCCGATCTGCGCGATGACGATGGTCGCATCACGGTTCCCGGTTTCTATGACGGCGTGCCGGACCTGCCTGCCTCTCTGCGTGAAAGCTGGGAGGCCCTCGACTTTTCCGAAAAGGAGTTTCTCGGCGAGGTCGGCCTTGCAATTCCAGCGGGTGAAAAAGGCCGCAGCGTTCTCGAGCAGACCTGGTCACGTCCGACCTGCGAGGTGAATGGCATGCACGGAGGCTATACCGGCGACGGTTTCAAGACCGTGATCCCCGCTGTCGCGTCGGCCAAGATCAGCTTTCGACTCGTGTTCGATCAGGACCCGCACAAGATCCGCGCGGCCTTCAGGGAATTTGTCAAGGCGCGTGTGCCGGACGATTGCCGGGTGGAGTTCACGGATTTCGGCTCTGGCCGCGCGGCGGCCTTCGAGGTCAGCGCCCCGGCCTTTCAGCGCACCCAGCAGGGCATGTCCGACGAATGGGGCAAGCAGGCGGCCTTTGTCGGCGGTGGCGGCTCGATTCCCGTCACGACGATGATCAAGGAAAAGCTGGGTCTGGACGTGGTGATGGCCGGGTTCGGTCTGTCGGATGACCGCATTCACAGCCCGAACGAGAAATACAGCCTCACCAGCTTCCACAAGGGGATCCGGTCATGGGCACGGGTTCTGTCGCTGCTCTGACAAGGTGATGGACAGTCTCGAACGTTTCGGAGCCAGCGTATTGACGGTGGGAGTTTCTAAAGATCCGATTACGCGCGGGGTCATTGAGGATCCCGATTTTGACGAGTTGACCTGCAAGGACGGACAGCAGATTTGCTCTGCCGCCTCGACTTCGTGATCCTTGATGAGCTTGGCTGCCTCCCGTTCGCCCAGGCCGGATGGTCGTCCCATAGCTCAGCCGCAGCGCTTCAAAACCCGCGAATACCCCACAAACCGCTGGCCCGATACGGCTGCGCCATATGGAGGCTACACCGCATCGGGCCAGCTGACACTGCGCAAAATGGGCGTCATTTTTGGACGCCGATATGGGGTCAAAATTGCATGCCGATTGACAGGCGGGGGCAGACAGCTTCACGGTGCCGTTCTGGAATGATACGGTGCCGTTCTGGAATGATCTTGCGGATGATGAGGCCAATATCGCCAATGACGATTTGGTGATGGCAAGATCGTGGACGTGTTGCTGCATTCCCCCGCCGGTTGTGACGAAAGCAGGCTTTCGGATCGTGGCGGGGTTTACCTTCCTTCGGTGGCCGCGGCGCATATGCGGCTGCAAGCTGGTGGCTGCGCCCGATGACACTTGGCTGATCTCGACGCCTGACCCGGCGGTGAAATTCAGCCGGGCGGGAGAACACGCCGCCTGATCCGGGCTGCGTGATCCGGGCGCGCGGGTGGGCATTGGCACCGGCTGATTCTGTTGCACCGTGGTAACACGCTTCCCCGGCGCGATCTGTTGCCCCAAACGTCACCCCTGAGCAAAAACCACCAAGGCCGCTTGAGGTGGCTTGCTCTAACTTGCTGTTTTATTAGGGGTTTTTTGGTACCGCCTCCCTGGCTTGAACAGGGGACCTCTGGATCCACAATCCAGCGCTCTAACCAACTGAGCTAAGGCGGCATTGGGGGGCGACTTAACTTTACCGCTTTCCGATTGCAAGCCCGATCTGAGGCTGTCGATCCATGGCCCCGGGGCAAGCAACCCGCCATGCGACACGGCGCCGCGCTTGTCCATGACCTGCCCGGAAGGGCGAGCAGACCCGGGCCGCCCTTGCAAGCGCGCGCCCCCAAGTTTACATTTGTCGCAGTCGCCACCAAGAGGACACGCGCCATGGCTCTGCTCGCCTCCGATCTCGAATCGCTTATCCGCGAGGCCCTGCCAAATGCCAGGATCACCGTCGAGGGCGATGACGGCATGCATTTCGCCGCCGAGGTCATCGACGAGAGCTTTCGCGGCATGAACCGGGTGCAGCAGCAACGCCTTGTCTATGCCGCGCTCAAGGGCAAGATGGACGGGCCCGACGGCGCGCTTCACGCGCTCGCGCTGACCACCAAGGCGCCCGACTGATGTCGGGCGGGGGCCTTGTCACGCTTCTGTCGGTGCTCGTGTTCGTCGTAGCCGTCCTGCGCGCAGCGCAGGCCATCCGGCAAGACAGGGCCGCCGCGCGCGGCACCGAACCGGGGCCGGGCCATAGCGTGATCGACGCGACTTATTCCTCTGGCGGGGCGGGGGGTGGCCATGCCATGAGCTACCGCATCCCCCGTGACCCGCAAACCTATGCCAAACTCTTCATCCCGAAGGACCGCAGACAATGACCGACGCCAGGACCCGCATCGCCGAGACCGTCACCGCCCATGACGTTGTGCTCTACATGAAAGGCACCAGGGACATGCCGCAATGTGGTTTTTCCAGCCGCGTGGCCGGGGTGCTTACCTATATGGGCGTGGATTTCGCCGATGTGAACGTGCTTGCCGACGAGGACATCCGGCAGGGCATCAAGGACCATTCCGACTGGCCCACCATCCCGCAGCTTTACGTCAAGGGCGAGTTCGTTGGCGGCTGTGACATCGTTACCGAGATGACGCTGTCGGGCGAACTCGATCAGCTTTTCGACGCCAACGGTATCGGCTATGACAAGGCCGCCGCCGCGAAGATCCGCGAGGCCAACGGCTGAGCGGGCGGCCGCACGGTGATGCCCCGTCGCCACCCTTGCTGCCATTTGCGGCCCGCACCCGTTGACACATCGGCGGCCATCCTCGAGGGATGAGGGGCGGGAGAGGGCCGCGCGATGCGGTGCCCATCGACCGCCGGGCCTGATGCCACGAATCAGGGGGGCAGAGAACACAATGATACTGGCGCGACAGGAAGCATGATGATGCCGAAGGAAAAGGAGATCGCGCGGAATTTCTTCGAGTTCGGAGAAAAAGCCTTTCTGGACACACGCCTGAAAGACGATGCGCTTTTTGAAAAGGTCGTCGTGAATGAAGACAGGTTGGCGAAGATCGGGCGCAAGCCGCTGCCGGACAAACGCTATGTGGCCCCATCGGAAGGTTTCTTCGTAGAACCACGCTAAGGGGGAACTTTCAGAGAACATCTTCACGTTCCCCAGTCTCTGGCTGGCCTGATGTTCAGCGGTCGCGCAATTTTGCGGTCAGCGGCTCT
>Ga0209347_1000593_pt1 | contig 85601 bp, 80 predicted proteins | sample AutmiccommuBRH23_FD_187382 | JGI IMG/M metagenome (GOLD analysis project Ga0209347, IMG submission 187382) | Deep subsurface microbial communities from Mt. Terri, Switzerland - Autotrophic microbial communities BRH/23 (SPAdes) (version 2) | ecosystem: Environmental > Aquatic > Deep subsurface >...
CTCGCCATCGCCATGGATGTGCTGTCAGGCCCTGACGGCATCGATCCGCGCCCCTGTCCGCCCGCGCGGGAATTTACCGCCAGCCTGGAAGACGGCGTGGTTGGCATGCGATTTTTGTGGTCGCCGGATTATGGACACATCGATGTCGACCCTGCGGTAGCCGTCCAGGTCGGCAGCACTGCGGCCAGGCTTTCGGAGGCGGGCGCGGTCGTGGAGGACTTCGTTTTGGAGATGGGTCTCAAGACCGCTTTCAGGATCGAAGAGAGCTGGCCCTGGTTTGTCAATTTCCTGAGGGGCGAATCTGCCCACGGCAATTTTCCCCCGTGTTTTACCAACTCCCCGGACTTTGTCGAACGCTGCCTTGCCCCGGAGAATTTCCCACGGCTGATGGAATACAACCAGGCGGGGATGAAGACGCCGCCAGTTTCCCGCGAGGACTATGAGGCCGCCGTAAAATGGGTTGCAGAACTCGGACACAAGATCGACGCTTTGTTCGAGCAATACGATGCAATCCTGTCTCCCACCTTGCCCGTGGTGGCACCGCTGCTTCCAGACGGGATGGCAGATCCCTATCCCAGCTTTTGCTGTGGCACCTATTTCACCGCCATAGCCAATCTGCTGATGCTGCCTGCCTTGTCATTCCCAGCGGGTCTGGTCAACGGCATGCCGGTTGGATTACAGATCATGGGGCGCCATGGGCGTGAAGATCAGGTTCTGCGCATAGCCCGCGCACTTGAGCGAATTCAGCCCTTCGATGCGCACCCGGATGTATAGACATACAATCTTCAACACCTGAAAAATAAATCGTTCACCAAGGATTCTGGCAATACCCGCGTCTAACAGACAAGGAAACACACCGGAATGATGATGTCCCCGGACAAACAAACCCTGAAACGGGCGATGGATGGCGATGGCGCCGCCTTTGGCGAGGTGGTGGATATCTGCTATGACAGCATTTTTCGGTTTGCGATGAAATACACCGGGGTGCGGCAGGATGCCGAGGACGTGGCGCAGCTGGCGTGTATCAAACTCGCTCAAGCCATCCGCTCTTACCGCTTTGAGGCGGCCTTTAGCACCTGGCTCTACACGCTGGTCCTCAATTGTGCACACGATTGGTATCGCCAGCAGAACCGCCACCGCAGTGATGATGTAGAGATTGAGCATCTGGCTTCCCCGCAGGACTCGGAAGGTGAATCCCAGATTTACCTGCGTCAGGTGCTGGCCCAGGTCGAGGCCATGGGTGACGGCTTCCGGGACACCCTGGTGCTGGTGGCCGGGGAGGGTATGAATCACGCCGAGGCCGCCGCGCTGTTGGGAGTGAAGGAATCCACCGTGTCGTGGCGGCTGCACGAAATTCGCAAAAAACTGGCTTCTGCCCAGAGGCAGGAGGGGTTGCAATGACCGATGATGACCTGAAAACACTGCTTGACGATTCCGACAACAACGCCCCGTCAGAGGCGGCCCGCGCCCGCGCCAAAGCGGCCGCCATGGCAGCTTTCGCAGCTGCTGGGGAAAATGATCAAATAAAATCACCAGACACCCAAGGAAATGTCACAACGCTTCGTCCTACCGCTGACAACAACCCGTCAGTCAGGAGAAGAATGATGAACGCGATAAATCAACGTTGGGTCGTGAGTGGTGTGGCCAGTGCAGCGGTGCTGGTGATGACCGTATCGGTATTGATGAATGTGAGCGATCCGGTGGTCGATACGGATTTGGCGCCAGGCAGGGAAATGACCCTGGGCGCAGCCAGTGGTCTGGAGGAAGTGATTGTCACGGCGCGACGAAAACAGGAAGCGAAGGAGTTTTCCCGCGATCAATCCGCAGGGGCATTGCGGCAAGAGGAGTACCCTGCAGCGCAAATGGCGGAAAGCGATCTCGCCATGGCCGATTCTGTGGCTCCCGCCTCGCCCCCGACCGAGCGCCAAACCTTTGCCGCTGTTGCCAGCAATGAATCCCGCGCACCGGGCAAAGTGCTGTCGGCACCGGTTCCCGCTGATGTGGTGCTGCCGGGTTACTATCAGGACGAGGGCCGCGATCAGTTTGAGACTATTGTGCCCAACCCGGTGAAGCTGGTGGCCGAGGTGCCTGTATCCACCTTTTCCGTGGATGTGGATACCGCTTCCTACAGTTTTGTACGCAGGCAGTTGAACCAGGGCGTATTGCCCCAGAAGGATGCAGTGCGGGTCGAGGAGATGATCAATTACTTCGACTACGATTACCCGCTGCCCGAGAGTAGGGAGACCCCGTTCAAGGCCACCGTGGCCGTTACCGATGCACCCTGGAAGGCAGGTAACAAACTGGTCCATATCGGTATTCGCGGCTTTGATATTGCTCCCGGCGAAGCCCCCGCCAGCAATCTGGTGTTTTTGCTGGATGTATCCGGCTCCATGAACAGCCCCGACAAACTGCCGCTGGTCAAGCAGTCGATGGGTTTGTTGTTGACTCAGCTCAAGCCCACCGACACCGTGGCCATTGTCGCCTATGCCGGTGCTGCCGGTACTGTTCTGGAGCCAACCCAGGCCAGGGAAAAACAGAAAATCCTGGTAGCCCTGGAACGGCTCAATGCCGGTGGTTCCACCGCTGGCGGCGAGGGCATCAAGCTGGCCTACCAGCTGGCCAAAGCGGGTTTTAACAAGAGCGCGGTCAACCGGGTCATCCTCGCCACCGACGGTGATTTCAACGTGGGTATCACTGACCAGGAGGAACTGAAAGGTTTTGTGGAGCGCCAGCGGGAGGAGGGCATCTATCTCTCGGTACTCGGTTTTGGTCAGGGCAACTACCAGGACGACCTGATGCAGGTGCTGGCCCAGAACGGCAATGGTGTGGCAGCGTATATCGATACTCTGAGCGAGGCGCAAAAAGTGCTGGTGGACGAAGCCACCTCCACACTTTTTCCCATTGCCAGGGATGTGAAAATCCAGATGGAATTTAATCCGCAAACCGTGAAGGAATACCGTCTGCTGGGTTATGAAACCCGCGCGCTCAAGCGTGAGGATTTCAATAACGACAAAGTGGATGCCGGTGATATTGGCGCTGGGCATCGGGTCACCGCCATCTATGAAATCACCCCGGTCGGCTCCGCCAGCGGTTTGATAGAGCCTTCCCGTTATTCGCAAGCTGAGGCACCTGCTGCCGGACAAGGGAGCGAATACGGCTTTCTCAAAATCCGCTACAAATTGCCAAACGAGTCAACATCAAAACTGATCACCACGCCCGTAGCCGTTAAGGATTCAGCGCTGGTTGAGAATAAGGTGCTGGAGCGGGAAACCGGTTTCGCCATCGCCGTTGCGGGTTTCGCCCAATTGCTGCGCGGCGGTCAATACACCGGTGACTGGAGCTACCAGGACGTGATCGACCTGGCCAATAAAAACAAGGGTGATGACCTCTACGGCTACCGCGCCGAGTTTGTCCAGCTGGTGAGAAAGGCGTCGGTGGCGCATGACATGAAGTGAAATAGCCCCCGACCATATTCTGGCATCCCGGTTTTTGCAGCCGGGATGTCAGTCAGGTTGATGAAACACGCATAGAATAGACACACTCGACTGGCATCCTGTAGATGGCAGCTCTATAGTAAGACACTTACTGATTCGCCAATAAATAGTCTATAAAAAGGCAATATAAACAGAATCCATATTGCCGCCATGCAGGTCGTCAATCATGGGCAGTTTGCCGTGCTCTGGGCCGCAGCCCGTTGACTGACACGAGAGACACAATAAAAAGTGGAGGTTCCATGGCCAACCGTGAAGTGAAATCCTTTTGCCGTTTCTGCACCGCCTGTTGCGGTGTGACATTGACGCTGGATGATAACCAGCGCATCACCAAGGTTGTAGGCGACAAGGATGACCTGATGACCCAGGGCTACGCCTGCTTCAAAGGCTTGCAAGCACCTGCTGCCCTGTATGGAGAGGACCGTATTCTTGAACCGCTGAAGCGCCAGCCAGACGGTTCTTTCGCGCCAATCGACCTTGAAACAGCCCTCGACGAGATTGCCGCAAAGCTGGGTGAAACAATCGAGCGCCATGGCCCCGCAGCCATAGGCGGTTTTCGCGGCGGCGGTGCGGTGCTCAATGCCGGTGCCGGTGATCTGCTCCATTACTGGCTGCAAACACTGGGGTCGCCCAAGAGCTTTTCGACCACAACGATAGATCAGTCGGCCAAGATCATCGCCGCTGGTCGTTTGGGTGTCTGGGAGGCGGGCAAAGTGTCACTGGCGGACAGCGACATTCGGCTGATGTGGGGCGTGAATCCCCTGGTGTCCCTCGCCACCAGTTACTTCGATGTGTCGAATCCCAGCAAGCGCATGAAGGAGGCGCGGGCGCGGGGTATGAAGCTTATCGTCATTGATCCGCGTCGCACCGAGTCGGCCAAATACGCCGACGTTTTTCTTCAGCCCTATCCGGGCGAAGACCCGACCCTCGCCGCCGGGCTGTTGCGGATCATTCTCAGCGAAGGTTGGGAAGATGCAGAATTCTGCCGCGACCATGTCGCCGATCTGGATCGCCTGCGGGCGGCAGTGGAACCTTTTACGCCGGAGTATGTGGCCCGCCGCGCCGGGGTGTCCGCTGAGGATCTGCACCGTGCAGCCTCGCTGTTCGCGCGGGAAACATCGCGCGGCGGGGCCTCTACCGGCACAGGGCCTAGCATGGCCCCACACTCCAATCTTTCGGAGCATCTTATCGAGACGCTCAACGTTGTGTGCGGGCGTTATCTGCGGGCGAGTGAAAAAATCGCCAATCCCGGCGTATTTCAGGCGCGCATCCCGCGCCGCGCTCAGGCGGTGTCGCCCCAGCGCTGGTGGGAGAGTGGCTACAAGGGGCGGATCGGCCACTATGGCACGCTGATAGGCGAGATGATGACCGGCACCATGGCAGACGAGATTCTGGTTCCCGGCGAGGGGCAGATCCGCTGCTTTATCAGTCACGGCTCCAACCTTATCAATACCGTTCCCGATCGCAAGAAGATGGTGCGCGCGATGCGGTCGCTCGATCTGCTCGTCAGCATCGAGCCGTACATGAACGAAACAGCGCGGCTTTCCGATTACATCATTCCAACCAAGTTGCACTATGAACGCGCCGACCTGAGCATTTATGTGCACGAGCAGGCGCTGCTGCAAAAGCCCTACGCCCGCTATACCCACCCGGCAGCACCACCGCCAGCGGGCGCCAGGGTCATCGACGACTGGTATTTTTTCTGGTCCATCAGCAAGCGACTCGGCATGACCTTTACCGTTGACGGCACCGCCTTCGATATGACCACACCGCCAACCACCGACGATATTCTGGCTGTGGTCGGGCGCAATATCCCTGTGCCTCTGGAGGAGTTGAAACAGGCGGAAATGGGCCGCATTTTTGATGACGAGCCACAAATTGTCGGGCCAGCAGATCCTCAAACAGCCGGTAAATTCGAGACAATGCCAGCCGATGTGGCCAGTGAGCTGGCCGGGATCGCTGCCGAGGCATTCGAACCCGGTGTGTCGCTCAGCAACGGCCAGCGTTTTACGCACCGGCTGATCTCGCGTCGTATCCGCGATGTGCACAATTCCACGGGCCGGACGATACCGGCAGTGCGCCAGCGCTGGCCCTTCAATCCGGCCTATATGAGTCCTGAAGAGTTGAGCGCACTGGGGCTGCAATCCGGTGATCGGGTTACCATCAATTCGGATGCAGGCAGTATCGCGGCGATTGTCGAAAGCGATCCCACGGTGCGCCGAGGTGTGATTTCCATGTGCCACGGCTTTGGTGGTGACCCTGATCAGCCCGATTATGAGCGGGAAGGATCAAGCACCGGCGAACTGATCAGCACCGACCGCGATCTCGATCCGATCAACGCGATGCCGCGTATGTCGGCTATTCCGGTCAATATCGTTCCGGCCTGAAAGTGGGCCGGTTAAGTTTTGCTGGTGTAATCAGTGATTGTCAGTCTTGAATGACACCTCCACCGGATTGCCCGCTGGAGGTCTCGCTGGTTTATTGGCACCGATGGCCCTAAATTAAAGCTGTGCGATTTTTTGCAGTCGCATTTTATGCGCAACAGGTTGGTGACCCTGGAGCGAAGATAGCACAACCAGGCGTTTCAAATTGGCATCGCTATCGATGGACAAGCGCGTATTGATGGGTGTAGTTTCAAGCAATGCACAGTGTTGGTCGAGGGGTGAAGTCATTGCCTTTTTTTCTCGCGTACAACGGGTGTTTGTGCGGTGATGTTGTGACAATCCAGGTGAAAAAGCTGATAACGATGACAAGCAGTGACTTGCCCAACCCCGCTGACCATTGCGGTATCTCCGATGAATAAACAATAACCGCTTGCCCGGGTCTTTTTATCGAAGCTCCAGCTGCAGGCAATGGAGGAACAGATGATAAAACCAACAATTTTCCTGAGTGTGCTTTTCCCACTGCTGGCCATTGGCTCGGTCAGCGCCGCTGAGGCAAAGGACCGCTGTACCCTGGAGGGTATTCGCGGGATTAGCCCGACTGACAGCGTAATCGATTCGGTCAGGCATGTTGCCGCACCGGTCCCCCACTGCGAGGTGTTGGGCCATATCATGACCAATAACCCCGGACCCAACCGGGTCGGCTGGTCCCTGATGCTGCCGGACGATCGCTTTGGCGGGCGCTTCTTTTTTATGGGGCAGGGCGGCGGTGCGGGGCAGACCATCACTGCGGCGGCGGACAGCTATGGACAAGGCGCATCCACCAACAAGCTGCTGCGCAACGGCTTTGCCGTGTCGAGTTCGGACACGGGCCACAGCCCGAAGGACGGCGGCCTGGGGTCCTATGACTTCGGTGCCAACAATCCGGTGCGCAGGCTCGACTACGGCCATCGCGGTGCCCATGTGTCTACCGTTGCTGCCCAGACCATTACCCGGGCCTATTACGCAATGGAAGACAAACTCTACCGCTATCACATGGGATGTTCCGGCGGTGGGCGCATGGGGATGATGGCGGCAAGGCATCATCCCGAAGACTACGACGGCATTGTTGCGTCCACCGTTGCCAAAAGCGGCGGCGCACTGTATTTCGGCATTATTCTCCAGCACATCGTCAAGAACCCGGAAAACTGGGTCTCGCCGCAAAAGCTGGCGTTTCTCGAGCGCAAGGTGGATGAGCAGTGCGCCGGTCCCGATGGTCTGGTGCGCGATCCCTACGGCTGCGGCTTTAATGTCGACAAACTGCAATGCAAGGGTGGCGATAATGAGGACTGCCTGACGGCGGCGGAAATCTCTACCGTCAAGCTGATTACCAGCCGCTTCAAGCTCGGTTATGGCGAGGATGCGGATGTGCCCGGATTCTCTATCTCCAATCCAACGGGATGGACGTCGTTTTTGATGGGTGAAACGCGCCCCAGCAGCACGAATGTTGATAACCCCTGGGCGCCCGCACCGCCGGTTCCCGCCTTTATCGTGGGTCGCAGCATTGCCCGTGGTATGTATTTCGACAATCTGGCATTCGATCTCATCAACGATCTGGATTTCAATGACAAGAAGACCCTGGAACTCTTGACCGAACGCCATCCGGAATGGGGTGTGACGGATACAAACCTGTCCGGTTACCAGAAGGCGGGTGGCAAGCTGATCATGTGGGCGCCCTTGAGTGAGAACGCGGTGCCGCCTGCCAGTGAGCTGGAATACCACGACGCGATCAAGCGAGATATCCCCGACGCCGACAATTTCGTGCGCACCTACGCTGTGCCAGGTGTTTTGCATTGTCTCGGCGGTCCCGGCCCCCAGGATACCCCCGAGCGTCTGCTCGATGCGGTGATCGCTTGGGCAGAAGAAGGCAAGCGGCCCGATGAGCTGGTGGTCAGTGGCGGAGGCGCTGCACCGATTATTCCGTCTGTGCAGGGCACCACGCCACCGCCGCCCCCGATTGCACGCACCGTGCTGATTTGCCCCCATCCACAGCAGGCTGTCTTTAATGCCCGCGAGGGCGCATTCCCCTACACGGCATCCAACTGGGCGTGCAAGTAATGGTGTGAGAGTTCGGGGGTGCTTGCCCGGGGAATGCATTGAGTTGTTTGTGATAGCGATTGTCAGCCGCTGGCCGCGCCATAGAGAAACACTGGATGGCGCGATCAGCAGCTGCAAACAACATTTGACTTGTTGTGTGCTCTTGCCCTGGCCATGCCCCGCAGCATGGCGAATTGTGCTTTAATTGTCCCCCCAAACGGCGCCAGTCGTCGCTTATCGTCAGCAGCCTGTTGAACCATTTCACCCCAGTCCCGGCAAAAAGGGATTTCGACAGCCTGACATTTCCATCACCTGTCAAATGAGGTTAACCCTATGAACGAAGTCTGGATCATCGACGCCTGTCGCACTCCCCGTGGTATTGGCAAGCGCGGCAAGGGCGGGCTGTCCGGTTTCCATCCGCAGCAGCTGGGTTCTGCTGTGCTCAAGGCGCTTGCCGAGCGCAACAATATCAATACCGACGAGATTGACGATATCGTGTGGGGCACCAGCTCCCAGCGCGGCCAGCAGAGCGCCTGTCTGGGTCGTATGGCGGCACTGGGTGCGGGCTATGATGTGAAGGCCAGCGCCGTGACTCTCGACCGTTTTTGCGGTTCCGGCATCACTGCTGTAAACCTTGCTGCGGCCTCCATCGCCTCCGGCATGGAAGACCTGGTGATCGCCGGCGGTACCGAACAGATGTCCAACTACGGCATCGAAGGCAACGGCCAGGCGACCTTTATGGACAATGGCAACCTGGAACTGCGCAAGCTGCACGGCCAGCCCCACCAGGGTGTATGTGCCGACGCCATTGCCACCCTTGAAGGCATTGATCGCGAAACACTGGACCAGCTCGCGCTGTTAAGCCAGCAACGCGCCGCCCACGCCATCGCCAACGGTCATTTCGACAAGAGCCTGATCCCTGTCTATCACCCCGATGGCACCCTGGCGCTGGATAAGGAGGAATTCCCCCGCCCCGGTACAACGCTGGAAGGGCTGTCGCAGCTGCGTGCAGTGTTCGCTGACTTTGTTGATGTGCCTCTTGATGATGCAGGCACCACCAACGGTTCGATGCTGCGGCAGAAATACCCCGACATCAAACTCAACCATGTACACCACGCGGGGAACTCCTCCGGTGTGGTGGACGGTGCCGCCGCGCTGCTGATGTGCTCACCTGACTATGCCAAAAAGCAGGGCTGGAAACCCCGCGCCCGCATCGTGGCCATGGCCAATATGGGCGATTGCCCGACGCTGATGCTGAATGCCCCGGTGCCTGCCGCTCGCAAGGTACTGGAAAAGGCTGGCCTCACCGTCGATGACATTGACCTGTGGGAAATCAACGAAGCCTTTGCCGTGGTCGCCGAGAAGTTTATCCGCGATCTGAAACTGGACCGCGAAAAAGTCAACGTCAACGGCGGCGCCATGGCTCTTGGTCACCCCATCGGTGCCACTGGCGCGATCCTGATCAACACGATCATCGACGAGCTGGAACGGCGCGGTCTGAAACGCGGCCTGGTGACCATGTGTGCCGCTGGCGGCATGGCACCTGCGGTGATTGTTGAACTGATCTGAGTGATGGGCTTCGGCCCTTAAGCTCAATCAGCTGTCATCCGCTACACCACTGTCCCCGCCCAGGCGGGGACAGTGCTTTGAGCCTCTCCCATCTCCCATTCAGTCATCTCACGTCATTTACGCTACTGAATAATCGCCACTGACTTGATCTGCGCCCAAACCTGTTTGCCCGCTGCCAACGCCAGGTGGTGAGCCGAACGCAGGGTCAGGCGGGCAAGTATTGCGGTGTCACCTACTTTTAGGCGCACCAGAGCCAATCCCTGTTGCTGGTCGGTGGCGATTTCCATCACCGTGGCGGGCAGTACGTTGACGATGCTGGTATCGGCGTGATGGCTCAACGACAGGCTGACGTCCCTGGCAAGCACCCGGATACGCACCCGATCTTGCAGCGGGTGGCCGGTGTCTCTCAACCACAGTGCGCCGCCAGCAAAGCTGGCCTCGGCCAGGTGCCAGGTGGCATCGCGGGCGCTGATGGTGGCTTCCACTACCACGCCGGTGTCTTCACCCAGCTTGATCGGCGAGTCGAGTCGCGAGAGGGTTTCGCCCAGCGGGCCGCATGCCAGCACCTTGCCGTTGTCCATGGCGACGATCACATCCGCCAGCCGCGCCACTTCTTCCGCAGAATGGCTTACATAGACAATGGGCAGGTCCAGTTCTTTGCGCAGGTTTTCCAGGTAGGGCAGGATTTCCTGTTTGCGGGCCTGGTCGAGGGAGGCGAGGGGTTCGTCCATCAGCAGCAGGCGCGGGTTGATCAGCAGGGCGCGGGCGATGGCCACCCGCTGGCGTTCGCCGCCGGAGAGCTGGGCCGGGTAGCGCCCCAGCAAATGGCCAATACCGAGCAGTTGCACGGCAAAATCCAGATCGATACCGGCCCGGCTGTTGTCGGCCCGGCGGCGGGCAAAATCCAGATTGCCGCGTGCGTTCAGGTGCGGGAACAGGCTTGCTTCCTGGAACACATAACCGATGGGCCTTTTGTGCGTGGCTACAAACCTGTCTCCATCTTGCCAAACTTCGCCCTGAAAACTGATATGCCCCTGTGCTGCCCGCTCCAGTCCGGCGATACAGCGCAACAGGGTGGTTTTGCCCGAGCCGGAGTGGCCAAACAGAACGGTCACTCCCGAGGTGGGCAGGTTGAGATTCACGTCGAGGCTGAAGCCGGGGTAATCGAGTTTCAGGCGTGCGACGAGGCCATTTTGCTCGCTGGTGTAATCATTCATGGATGCAAACTCAATTCACCAGTGAGAGGCGCACGCTGCGGTAGTTGAAGGTGTAAAGCACAAGGAGTACCACGAATGAAAACACCACCATGCCCCCTGCCAGCCAGTGTGCCTGGACGTATTCCATCGCTTCCACCTGGTTGAAGATGAGCACTGACAGCACCTGGGTGGCACCGGGAATATTGCCGCCGATCATCAGCACCACGCCAAATTCGCCAATGGTATGAGCAAAGGTCAGCACGGCGGCGCTGAGCATCCCGTTGCGGGCCAGGGGCAGTATCACGTGGATGGCGGTGTCCCAGGGGCCGGCCCGCAAGGTTGCGGCGACCTCGAGGGGGCGCGGACCGATGTTTTCAAAGGCGGTCTGAATGGGTTGCAGGGCAAAGGGCAGGGAGTAGAGGGTGGAAGCCACCACCAGTCCGGTGAAAGTGAAGGGCAGGGTGCCGATGCCGAGCCACTGGGTGAACTGTCCGACAGGCCCATTTGGCCCCATCAGTACCAGCAGGTAAAACCCCAGCACCGTCGGTGGCAGCACCAGGGGCATGGCGCATAGCGCAGCAATCGGCTGCTTGAGGCGGGAGCGGGTACGTGCCAGCCACCAGGCAAGGGGCGTGGCCAGAATCATCAGCACCACTGTGGTGACGCTGGCCAGCTTGAGGGTCAACCAGATGGCTTGCCAGTGGATCAGAGTCGTGTCCATCAAAACTCCTTATTGCAGGGTTGCAGGCGCTTCGTAACCGAGTTCGCTGATGATCGCAGCTGCTGCGGCGGATTGCATAAAGTCCACAAAAGCGCGGCTGGCTGCCGGGCTTTTGGCCTTTAGCAGGACCACGGCAGTCTGGTCGATAGGCTGATGCAGTTCAGCAGGCACCAGCCAGTAACTGCCCCGTTCTCTGGGCGGCAGGGTCATCACCTGGGCAAGGGCAATAAAGCCCAATGGCACGTTGCCGCTGGCAATAAATTGCTGGGTTTGGGCGATGCTCTCACCCTGTACCAGCAGGGGTTGCACCTGGTTCAGCAGGTTCAATTTGGTCAGGGCATCCATAGCGGCCTGGCCGTAGGGCGCAGTTTTGGGGTTGGCGATGGCCAGCCTCGTAAACGCAGTGGTATTGAGAATGGCACCCTCGCTATCCACATAGCCCGCTGTGGCGCTCCATAGGGCCAGCCTGCCCCGGGCGTAGATAAAATACGAATCGTTCGCTGCGTCGCCACTTGCGATCAGCTTTTGCGGGGAGCTGTCATCCGCCGACAGGAATACGTCAAATGGCGCGCCATGGCTGATCTGGGCATAGAGTTGCCCGGTGGAGCCGAAGCTCGCTACCAGCTGGTGGCCGGTTTTTTCTTCAAACACCGGCGCCAGTCGCTTGATGGCAGCGGTGAAGTTGGCTGCGACTGCAACGGTAACCGTGTCGGCCAGGGTGGTGCTGGCGATGGACATCAGGGTGATGGCGACCAGCAGGTGGTTCTTCATGGGATAATTCCGGTCAAATCAGTGATCAAGCGTCATTACCCCAGCGGGCTTAGCCCTAATCAAGAACCGAGAGAATCACATGGGATGCCTTGATCAGGGCGCAACATTCACTACCCGGGGCAAAGCCGAATTCTTCCAGGCTGTCATTGGTGATCACGGCGGTGAGTACGCGGCCACCGGCGAGTGCAATCTTGATCTCGCTGTTGACCGCCCCGGCAATCACCTTGAGTACTGTGCCGGGCAGGCGATTGCGGGCGCTGACTCTCACGTCGCGGTCTGGGGAGAGGATGACAAAGCTCGATTTGATAAGAGCCACCGCCTCCTTGCCCGGAGCCAGTTGCAATTCCTCGATGGCCTCGTTGGTGATATTGGCAAAAATCTCCAGGCCGTCGCCAAGATCGAGGATGACGTTGCCGTTTACCGCACCTTTTTCGACCCGGGTGACGGTGCCTTTGAGCTGATTGCGGGCGCTGGTTTTCATGCCGAGAATCCTCATCAATTGGTGCAGTTCGTCGACATTGCCCAGTTGGCTGCTGACGCGTTCCAGTAATTGTTCGTATTCCTTTTGCAGGAATCGGTAGGCCAGGATCAGTCCGCGACCATAGCGGGTCACTTCGCTGCCGCCGCCGTTGAGGCCGCCTGCCGCCCGGGTTACCAGCGGCTGGTCAGACAGATTGTTCATCACATCGACGGCATCCCACGCCGCTTTGTAGCTCATGCCGATACTGCGGGCGGCCTGGGAGATGGAGCCGGTAGTGGCGATCTGTTCGAGGAGCTCAACGCGGCGGTCACCCAGGAAACTTTGTTCCCGGCGATTAAGGCGCAGCTCGCAATCGAACCCGCTGGCTGGATTTGTCATGGTGTTTTCCGGGCTCACGGTAATATAGCTGGGTATATAGCGGTCGTAATGTAAAAGGTCCAGGTGAAAATCGCAAGGGGCAGAATCGGTAGGCTATGGCTGGCGCATTTTATGAAAATAAGTCGTGTGTATTAACTTTTCCTGTTTTACAATCGATCCCAATAATGATCATGAAAGCCTGCCTGTGTTGGCACAAACAGCTTTAAATCATGCTTTTTTACTTATCAAAAACAAACAGATACAGGCCTTTTTTCAAAAATTCATCACTTGTTGATGGCCGCATAATCACAGACCAATAATTCAAACGGGAGATATCTACGGTGGATCAACCATCCAAAGCACCATCAGCACAGGTGCCCAGCCCTGAAGCTATCCAGCAGGGCATTATCGATTGGACCGAAAGCAACGTTGGCGGCAAGGTGATCCGCGTTGAACAGGTACGGCGCTGGCGCCCCATCTGGCGGGTGGATGTGGATATTGACGGAGCGATCAAGTCACTGGCCTTCAAGGGGCCGCGCGATGGCGAGGTGATTCCCTACCCGGTTGAGCACGAACTGAACATGTTGCAACTGCTGCGTGACAACGGCATTCCGGTGCCGCCGGTCCATGGCCTGTGTCCCTTCCCCCCGGCGGTAGTGATGGACTGGATGCCCGGTGGCCGCGACCCCGGCATGGTGATGATGGCAGCCGAGAGCGAGTCTGGCATGGGCGAGGATCGCTGGGCCGCCAGCCACGAATACATGGATCACCTGGCGGCGATGCACAAAATCGATCCGGCCAAATTTCTGGCTTCAGGCTTGTCCATGCCTACCGGGCCTGAAGAACTTGCCCTCAACGGCTTCGAGCGTTTTTATGCACTCGGCAAGCGCCACGGTGTTATCGACCCCTTTATGGAATTTTGCCGGGTGTGGCTGCAACGCAATGTGCCACAAAACCGCCAGCGCGTTTCGTTTGTGACCGGGGACTGCTGCCAGTTCCTCTCTGATGGCCTGGATGTGACTACCCTGCTGGATATGGAGATCGGCTATCTGGGTGACCATCTGTCGGATCTGGCCTGCTTTGTGGGTCGTCACCCGGTGGAAAACCTCGGTGATATCGGCGCCCTGTTCAAGCGCTATGAGCAGTCGTTTGGCGAGAAAATCGATGTCGATGCCCTGGCCTACCAGGTGGTGGTGTTCATGACGGTGGCTTTTATATTCCCGGTCTTTACCCTGCCGGTCACCCTGCCGGGTGGCGATTGGGTTGAGAGCCAGGTGCAGGTGGCCTTTTGTGGCCGCCGCTGTGCCGAGGCGCTGGCGGATGTGATGGGTGTCGCGCTCAACGACGAGATCAGCCTGCCCGCGCCAGTGGCATCGCCCCTGGAGGATATGGCCATCAACAAGCTGGTGGAGGAGATTGAAAACATGCCCACCACCGAGCTGTTTCCCGCCTGGAAGCGTGACATTATCAACAAAATCCCCCGCTGGCTGGCCAGCCAACTCCACTATGGCCGCTGGGCAGAGCAAGAGGATCTCAACGATCTTGAGAAAATTCTCGGCGTGCGCCCCGCCAATAACAGCGAAGGCGACAAGGCGCTGTGTGACTTTATCGCTGTGGCAGGCCCCGAGCATGATGAAAAACTGGTGCGGTTTTTTTACCGCCGCACCCTGCGCCAGTGCCATATCTGCGTAGGCCCCGACGCGCCCAAAAACCATATTATCTTTGCCCGCCTGGAAGCGGTGAAAAGCCTTTACCAGGTCTGATAGTTCAGGCGTTTTCTGACCCAAATATCAAAATAAAAACAGGTAACACAGCATGCATACACCGAACCATTCACTGCAAGATAAGGTTGTACTGATTACCGGCACCGCCAGTGGCCAGGGCCGTGAGGCGGCGCTGCGCTTTGCGGCGGTAGGCGCCAGGGTTATTGGCTGCGATGTATCGGAAGAAGGCAACCTCGAAACCCGCAAGCAAGTCGAAGCTGCTGGCGGCTCCATCATCACCATGGAGCCGGTCAATCTGGCCGATCCCGTTTCCGCCCGCCAATGGGTGGAGGAGGCAGCTTCCATTCACGGTCGCATCGACGTGCTTTACAACAATGCGGCGCGCCCGCATTTTGCCGACTTCGAAACCTTTCCCCTCGATGGCTGGCAGTTCACCATCGACAACGAACTCAACCTGGTGTTCTACACTACACAGGCGGCTTGGCCGTTTCTGAAAAAGCAGGGCGGGGTGATCATCAACACGGCGTCCACCGCCGGTATGACCGGTTCCGGTTACGGTGGCGCAGCCCACGCGGCGGCCAAGGCCGGTGTGATTGGCTTCACCAAGCACATGGCGTTTGAAGGCGCACAATTTGGTATCCGGGTGGTGTCTATCAGCCCCGGCGTGATTGAAACTCCCGGATTTGTTGCCTGGGCCAGGGATAACCCGGATGAGGCAAAACCGCTGCTGGCGAAAAACCTGATTCCCCGTTTCGGCAAACCCCAGGATATTGCCGGGGTAGCACTGTTCCTCGCCAGCGACGATGCTGCCTATATCACTGGCGACAATATCGTCGTCGATGGCGGGCGAGTATCCTGGTAGCACCTTTGCTGCTGCCAGTGGTCAACAAATTATCAACAACTGTTCCATTGCATGACTATTGCCTAATTAGGGTTCCATAACGATAGCTAACGTTCAATCTGGAGGTGTTTATGCCATATCGCGTCACGATCCCCGAGGGCGAGGTCGCCCTCGACCATATCCTCAACCGTGTCGGTACCGATTCACTGCTTGCCAGCCGTCAGCAGATGTTCAAGACCGTCTACACCAACCACGACACCACCCTTACCCCGCGCGAGCGCGAGGGTATGCGCATCCTGCTAACCGCCATCATGGGCTGCCCGATCTGTAACAGCCTGCGCATGTGGCGCGATTACCCCGGCTTTTGCGACGATGAAATCCCCGAGGCGTTTTACCAGAATGCCCTCGACAGGAACTTTGACTGGGAAGGTTTCAGCACGCGGGAGCGGCTTGTGATTGAGTTCGCCGACCGCTTTGCCAACCAGATCGACGGCATCAACGGCGACGATGACCTGTGGGACAAGTTGCACGCCAACTTCAGCGAAAAGGAACTCGGCGATATCTGCTATTTCAACGGTTGCTGGCTGGGAGCAGGCCATACCCTGAAAGCCATGGGCATCGGCAGCGTGTGCGAAATACTGCCGGGCCATGACAGCGATGTGATCGAACGACTGAGAAACCCTGCCTGATCAGCGCTCGCTGGCCCAGGTGGCCCTGGCCATGGCGACGATAGTCGCGATGTCTTCTTCAGGGACCTTTTCAGGGCTGCCGGGTTCGAGACTGTCGTAGTGGAACAGGTATAGTCGCGAAGCGAATTGCTGCACGGGGAGTGACGCTTCGCCGAAGCGCTCCCCGTGTCCGCTGGTGGACACAATAACGTCATCGCCCCAGTCCTGGCCGCTGTCATTGTTGGGGTTGAAAAAATACGCCCGCATCATGTCTTCCTGATCCAGGGCGACTCGCAGCAAGGTAATGGCGTGCCAGCCTACAAAGCGTCCCGCGGAGTTTGTCACGGCAATACCGGCGGGTTGCGGGTGTATCACCGGCTGGTTGCCATTGTAGTAAGGGTGATAACTGGCGTAGAAATAACGCAGGAACGTCTCGTACTCCGACAGCAGCCCGCTGGCAACGTCCACGGCGATATGAAAACCCCGTCCTACCCACCAGCCGTGAAACTCCGGATTGATCCGCCGGTGGGGATCTTCGCCGCGTTCCATGCACAACTGGCCCATGGCCATATAAATGCGATCCAGGTGTGGTGCCACCACCAGGGAAACCGGATCGACATCCAGCACCCCACCCTTGGCCAGTCCTTCCACGGCCTGCCTGGAGGAGACCGGCTGTCCCTCGAAATGCATCACCACTTCGTTATCCCGCGCGGCCCAGGCAACCACCTGTAGCAGGTAGTCGGGGTCGTTGTAGGACCACATCGAGATGGCGCGGGCCGCCTGGCAGGTGGGGTTGTTGCCCTGGCCTACCCCAAGGGGCTGGCCGAGGGTGTTGAGTACACCCGCCAGCAGATAGACGTGGGCAGGGTGTGCGTTGCCAAAGGCGCGAGTCAATGCTTCGCTGGTGGCGTCAGACAACGGCAGTGCCAATTGACGCCACAGTGCCGGGGCCATAGCCGGGTGATAGAGAATGCCACGCTCCAGCAGCGTTGCCAGGCCATACACTCCCTGGGCCGTTTCGGGAAAAATGGCCTTGTCGATCAGGGCCTGAATCAGAGGCTGATAGCACAGCAGCACTTCGCGACCAGTGCTGCTAAGGCCAAGTGCCGCAGGCAGCAGATCGGGTCGCCGTTCGTTGATATCCCGCAAAAAAACCGTGTGGTAGACAGAGACCAGCCCTGTGTCGTGCATGGCGCGGGCGAAAGCCCCCGCTTCCTGCTGGAAGGCGTGTTCATCCATGGCCTGCAGGCGCTGCATATAAGCATCAAACCCCGGGTCCTCGCGACAGCCGTGGCTGGGGTTGAACAGTGCGCTCACCAGTCGGTCGCCACCGCGGGGTGTGCCCATCTCGGGATTGGCCATGCACACGGCAATCTGGGTGATGACGGTTTTTACCGTGTCCACCTGGATGGGACGCTGGGCGAGAATCCGCCACACCTCGTCAACCACCCGGTCGAAGATATTCTCATAGCCGATGTGCTCAACCAGGTGGAGATAGACAACCCGGGCGATTTCGTTGAGCCCCGCCTCGCGCTCCCGTTCGGCTTCACCAAAACTGTCGAACAGCAGATTGAGGTTGAGGGCCAGCACCTGGGATAAAAAATGCTGGGCGTGCTCGGATGAGACTGACGGATGAAAATAATCCCCGCGCGCAACCGCCAGAAAACGCAGCTGGCTAAGGCATTCGAGTATCACTGTGTGGCGATTGCCCATGCGCAGTGTATTGGCTGCCAGCAGCGGCTGCAGAATCTCCGGCGTTGCCCAGTCGGAGCCGTCAAAAATACCGCTGCGCTCCAGAGCCGCAATACGGTCGTAAACCAGGTCCACGCTGTCCGCAGACATCAGCGCGCGTTTGCAAATATCGAGCACGCGACCACTGAGCGCCGGTTTTGCAAAGGATCTTGCTTCGTCAAGCCTGGCAATGGCGTTGTCCAACTGTATTTCAAGTTGATGCCGGGGTGACCTGGTTGTCACAGTCGGTTCCGCAACCATGGAATAATTCCTTTGCAATAACCCTGGGTGTTGTGGCTGGCCAGTGTGGCGGTTTTGTCAGATGTAATAATCCAGGTCTTCCTGGGCCTTGAGCAAGTCCCTTAGCTGGTGAGAATCGTCACCAAAGAAGTACACCAGTCCCCAGTGGGTGCCGAAGGCTGTGCGCTTGGTGACCTTGTTTTCAAGGGGTTGCTGCAATTCGTGGAATTCAAAGTAGGGGTGCTGCTCCGTTTCTGGCGGAATTTCCAGGTTGCTGACCACGCGGCGGCGGGGATAAACCCCGAAGCAACCGGCATAGCCCTTGGCATCCACCACTTCTTTGGGGAAAAAGGCGGTGATTTCCTCGTCGGTCGTTTTCGGGTCAAACGACAGCACCAGCCCCTGGTAGGCGTTAAAGCCATAGCTGCGTTCCAGCAATTCGAATACCTTGAAGCCCGGCGGGCGGTAGGCGACCTCACCAAAATACATAACGCCATCATTGGTGACAAAGTACTCCGGGTGAATAAAGCCGAAGTCGATATCAAAGGCCTTGATCAGTTTTTCAATTTCCTGGGTGATCTGGGCGCGGTATTTTTCCAGCTCCGGTGTGGCGGGTACAAACACGGAATAACCGAGGGTGACATATTCCGAGATATTCAAAAACCGGATCTTGCCGTTGTGAATCCACGCTTCCACCGCGAATTCCCAGCCATCGAGATGGCTTTCCAGCAGGGCCGGGAATTCATTGTCGGGAATGTTGTAGACATCCTCCGGGGTGCGGATCACCCGGTGGCCGAGACAGCCAGCCTTGTCAAAGGCTTTCATATGAATGGGATCGTTGGGATCGCCTTCCAGCTTGAGAAGCGTCTGGTTGACACGTTTGAGGAAGCGGATGACGTCATCCTTGTCGTGGGCTTCTTCAAAAATACCGACGCGGATGCCCCCGAGCTGGGCGCGGCGTTTCATCAGCGCCTTGTCGCGGAACAGCAGTGCCTGGCCGTAGATTCTCGGCTGGTCGAGCAGCACCGAATTGATGGCCCCGGCCCACTCCACGGTTTCTTCGAAGAGCGGGATCGCCACATCCACGCCAGCTTCCTTGAGGGTTTTGGCGATCTCCATGGAGCGGTCGTTGAGGCGTTCGAAATTCCACGGGATATAGGGGATGTTGTTGGCGTTGGCGAATTCCTCTGCCCAGGCCGGTGCCACGATAACGTAGCGGCGGTCGAAGCGGTCGATGGCGTCAATCGCAGCGAGGCTCCAGCCTAGAATGGCCACAAAACCCTTGTCGGGATTCTTGTTCTTGTTGCTGGGATGATCTTTCAGACTGGTGCCAGTCATGATGTCTCTCCTTGTGTCGCAAGAATGTAAGCCAGTTGTCAGGGCTTTACAGCGCAATTTGCAAGGACTGGAACCAGAGATACACCTGAATCAGAGGGGGCTATCCCGAAGAGAAGACAGATAAGAACTGCAGCACCGCGCCCGTTAAACAATTGCGCTGTGATATTGCCTGAACCGTGGCAAAAGCCACACCACTGTGACGGATCGGGCCGTTCGGGTCAAGTTTGGCCACTTCCAGCAGTACCGCGCTGGGCAAAAGAATGGACCAATAATCTGCTATTGGCGCCGCCACGCCCTATCTCCTGCACTGCTGTTTCCTGCACTGCTATCCAGCCACACGGTGGCACCCTACAATAGCACCCCCTAACGCTTAAGGAGTCGAAACTGTGTTGCTAGCTGCTGCCACTATTGTGATTGGCCTTACCTTGCTGGTCTGGAGTGCTGACCGCTTTGTTGATGGCGCCGCTGGGTCCGCCAGTCACTTTGGCATGTCACCGTTGCTGATCGGCATGGTGATTGTCGGTTTTGGTACCTCGGCGCCGGAGATGGTGGTGTCGGCGATTGCCGCCACGCAGGGCAATCCGGGTCTGGCACTGGGTAATGCCTACGGTTCCAATATCACCAATATCGCCCTGATCCTCGGCCTGGTGGCGCTGCTGAAACCGGTTGCAGTGGGCTCCAGCGTATTGCGCAAGGAATTGCCAATCCTCGCGGCTGTCACCCTGTTATCCGGCTGGCAACTTTATGATGGCAATCTCACCCGTCTCGATGCCCTGGTGTTGATGGTGGTATTTGTCGCGGTCATGGGTTGGTCGATTTATCAGGGTATGAGAGGGGGCAGTGATCTGCTGGCTGTCGAGATTACCGAGGAGCTGGCCTCCCACCCCATGCCACTCAAAAAAGCCATTTTCTGGCTGCTGGTGGGGCTTGTGGTGCTGGTTGCCAGTTCCCGGTTGCTGGTATGGGGCGCTGTGGATATTGCCCAGTACTTCGGTATCAGCGATCTGGTGATTGGTCTCACCATCGTCGCAGTGGGCACCTCCCTGCCGGAACTTGCCTCCTCGCTTGTCGCCGTGCGCAAAGGTGAGCACGACATCGCTCTGGGAAATGTGATTGGCTCCAATCTGTTCAATACCCTGGCGGTGGTGGGTATCGCGGCAGGCATTCACCCACTGGCGGTGGAAGCGGTGGTATTCCAGCGCGACTGGGTGGTGATGGCGCTGCTCACTGCGGCCCTGTTTGTGTTCGGCTATGGTTTCCGTGGTCCGGGGCGCATCAACAGGGTCGAGGGCGCGGTACTGGTCGCCGCCTACGTTGCCTACACCCTTTATCTGGTGGTGATGGTGATCGGCGGGGTTAAATCCTAAATCGCACAGGCTGGCGCCTAGAGTCAGTCTGGGCTACAGGTTATGATAGCGACCCAATAAGGCAAACGGCCAATCCTGCGGATTAGCCGGAGATTTCGGAGAAGCTATGATCATCAAGCCCAGAGTGCGCGGTTTTATGTGTATCACCACCCATCCGCTGGGATGTGAAGAAAACGTGCGCCAGCAGATTGCCTATATCAAATCAAAACCAGCCATCGATAACGCCCCCAAGCGGGTGCTGGTGATCGGTGCTTCAACGGGCTATGGCCTGGCTGCGCGCATCACCTCTGCCTTTGGTGGCGGGGCTTCCACCCTGGGGGTTTTCTTCGAGAAGGAAGGCGTCGAAGGCAAACCGGCGACGGCGGGCTGGTACAACTCAGCGGCATTCCACAAGTTTGCCGAACAGGACGGCCTCTATGCCAAAAGCATCAATGGCGATGCTTTCTCCGATGAAATCAAGCAAAAAGCCATCGATACCATCAAGCAGGATCTGGGCCAGGTAGACCTGGTGATCTACAGCCTGGCTTCGCCGCGCCGCCAGCACCCGAAAACCGGCGAAGTGTTTACCTCTACCCTCAAGCCCATCGGTAAATCCGTCACCCAGCGCGGTATCAATACTGACAAGGAACAAATCCAGGAAGTCACTCTGGAAGCGGCCAGCGACGAGGAAATCGCCAGCACCGTCGCGGTGATGGGCGGCGAAGACTGGCAGATGTGGATTGACGCCCTGAGCGAAGCTGGCGTGCTGGCCGAGGGCGCCAAAACCACAGCCTTTACCTATATCGGTGAAAAACTCACCTGGGACATCTACTGGGATGGCACCATCGGCCAGGCCAAGAAAGATCTTGACCGCCGGGTGGTGGATATCCGCGCCAAACTGGCAGCCACCGGTGGCGACGCGCGGGTGTCGGTGCTCAAGGCAGTGGTGACCCAGGCCAGTTCCGCCATTCCTATCATGCCGCTCTATCTGTCCCTGCTGTTCAAGGTGATGAAGGCGGACGGCAGCCACGAAGGTTGTATTGAGCAGCTGTACCGCCTGTTCAGCGAATGCCTCTATAACGATCAGCCCCGCACCGATGCCGAAGGCCGCCTGCGGGTTGACGAGCTGGAGCTGCGCCCCGAGATTCAGGATGCCGTGGCTCGCGCCTGGTCGCAGGTCAGCAGCGACAATCTCTACGACTTTACCGATTTTGCCGGCTATAAAAAGGACTTCCTGCGACTGTTCGGCTTCGAGCTGGATAACGTCGATTACGATGCCGATGTTGATCCGGTGGTGCCTATCCAGCAGATGGTGTGAGGATCGGAGATGCCGATACCTGAATCCTCTATCGTTGCCGGACAGGTATACAACCTCTCCCCGCTGGTGCGGCGCATTACTGCCCCCAACGGCGGTCGCATGACTGGCCCCGGCACAAACACCTACCTGGTGGGGCACGAAGAGGTGGCGGTGATTGATCCCGGTCCTCTGATCGACAGCCATGTGGAAGCGATTCTGGCGGCAGCAGAGGGGCGTATCCGCTGGGTGATTGTCACCCACACCCATCCTGACCACTCCCCGGCGGCGCGCGCCATTATTGATGCCACCGGCGCCCGGGCCATTGGTTGTCTGCTGCACCCCGACGATGGTCACCAGGACACCACCTTTGTGGTGGACCATGACGTGACCCACGGTGAAACCATCGTCGGCGCGGAATTCACCCTCGAGGCCATCTTTACCCCCGGCCATATCGGCAATCACTTTTGCTATTTTCTCCATGAGGAGCACTTACTGTTTGCCGGTGATCACATCATGGAGGGGGTGAGCGTGATCATCATCCCGCCCACCGGGGATCTGAAGGATTTTCTCGATTCCCTCGCCCTGTTGCGGCAGTACCCGCTGAGCGCCATCGCGCCCGCCCACGGCCATCTGCTCAACGATCCGGACTATGAGATCAGCAAGCTCATCAAGCATCGCCAGTACCGAGAGCAGAAAGTGATTTCCGCCATGAAAGCCCTGGGAGAGGCGAGTCTTGACCGCCTTCTGCCCCTGGTTTATGACGATGTTGACCCGGAGTTGCACAAGGTCGCCCGCTTTTCCCTCTGGGCCCACCTGCTCAAGCTCGAACGTGAATGCCGCGCCGTAAAAACCATTGCCAGTCATTGGGCCTTTGGCGAGGAACAGTGGGTCCTGCGCGATGGTGTCCCCAGCCTGCGCGAGAGCGACCTCTGACAGTTCAGGCCGTACGGTCTTCTAAGGCAAAGATGGAACCAATCCGATTCAATCGCAGTTTTCTAAAGCCCCGCTACTGGTCCACCTGGCTGGGCATGGGACTGTGGTGGCTGGCGGCACAGTTGCCCTTTGGCCTGCTGATGGCTATGGGGCGGCTGGTGGGGCGCACCCTCTATTTCGTCGGTGGCCAGCGGCGCAGGATTGTCGAGCGCAATCTCGAGCTGTGCTTCCCTCACTGGAGTCCGCACAAGCGTGACGAGCTGGTGCGCAAGAACTTTGAAAGCTACGGCATCGCCCTCTTTGAAGTGCCCTTTGCCTGGTGGGCGCCAGCAAAGCGCTTTGACCGGCTGGTGCGGGTCGAAGGGATGGAACACATCGCTGACCTCAATGGCCAGGGCGCGCTGCTGATGGCAATCCACTTCACCACCCTTGAAGTCGGTGGCCAGGCGATAGGCCGCTTTTTCCCCATCGACGGCATGTACCGCCCCCACAATAACCCGGTCTATGACTATGTGCAGCGCAGGGGGCGACTGGCCCGCAGTAAGGCGTCGGAGGTGTATTCACGCGACGATGTGCGCGCTGTGGCCCGCGCCCTGCGCAATGGCCATGTGATCTGGTATGCCCCGGACCAGGACTATGGCCGCAGGCAAAGTATTTTTGCGCCGTTTTTTGGCGTTCCCGCTGCGACGGTGACAGCCACCGGGCGTTTTGCCCAGATGGGCAAGGCCAGGGTAGTTCCCTTCAGTCAGGTGCGCTTGCCCGGTGCGGCGGGCTACCGGGTCACGGTGCATCCGCCGCTGGAAGATTTTCCTGTGGGCGATGATCTGGCGGATGCCGTTCGCATCAATACCCTGATAGAGGACTTTATCCGCCAGCAACCGGATCAGTACCTGTGGGCCCATCGCCGCTTCAAAACCCGCCCGCCTGGCCAGGAGCCTTTGTATACTTTCCTGAAACCTCGCAAGCGGCGTAAACGGCGAGCAGCATGAGACAAATTGCCGGGTTGCGGCCTGGCCAGGCAAAACCCCCGGCTGGGCATCGCACTTGTGCCAGAGTGCTCTCTGTGATGGCTGCTGAGCAGGCCGCGCTTGTGCCGCCCCAGCCACACCAGTAACATTGCGGTTTTTTCCTGCGGAGCACTGAATGATCACCGGTAGTATGGTCGCAATGATTACCCCAATGGTGTCCGGCACCCTGGCCGTCGATTGGGTTGCGCTGAAAAAGCTGGTGGAGTGGCATATTGCCGAGGGCACTGATGCCATTGTCGCGGTGGGGACCACCGGCGAGTCGGCAACCCTCGATGTAGATGAGCACCTCGAAGTCATTCGCTTCTGTGTTGAAACGGCCAGGGGTCGCATTCCCATTATTGCCGGCACTGGCGCCAACAGCACCAGTGAAGCCATCGAACTGACCCAGGGTGCGAAGGACGTCAACGCCGATGCCTGTCTGCTGGTTGTGCCCTATTACAACAAGCCCACCCAGGAGGGCATGTACCTGCATTTCAAGGCCATTGCCGAGGCGGTGGATATTCCCCAGCTGCTTTACAATGTGCCCGGTCGCACCGCCTGCGACATGCTGGGCGAGACGGTGATACGCCTGTCTACAGTGCCCAATATCGTTGGTATCAAGGAGGCTACCGGTGACATGAGCCGCGCCCGCCAGCTGATCGAAGCCTGCCCCGCTGACTTTGCCGTTTATTCCGGCGATGATCTGACCGCGATCGACCTCATGTTGCTGGGCGGCAAGGGCAATATTTCCGTGACTGCCAATGTGGCGCCAGGAGTCATGCGCAAGCTGTGCATGGCCGCCATTGCGGGTGACACAGCCACCGCCAGGGCTCTGCAGGAACAGCTTCTGCCCTTGCACCGTGCGCTGTTTGTGGAGTCAAATCCGATTCCGGTGAAGTGGGCGGCAGCGCAGCTCGGGCTGTGCGATGATGCCATCCGTTTGCCGCTTACGCCCTTGTCCGCGCCGTTCCGGCCCGTTGTGCGAGAGGCACTGATTGCCGCTGCGGTATTACCTGCCGCCTCCTGAGCCTCTTCAATGGGCCTTCTGAGGCGACTACGTTTTCCTTTTATGGAGTTAACCGATCAATGAAAATAAAGCTTCTGGCCATCCTGACTGCAGGTTCATTGGTATTGCCCGGTTGTGGCCTGTTCGGTGAAGACGGTACCTTCAGGAACCGTGGCAAGGATTACCTGTTATCGGAAGAGCTGCCACCGCTGGTAGTGCCGGAAGGTCTCGACGGCGAGGGTATCGGCCAGTTGTATCCCATCCCCCCCATTGCCGACACGGCTGTGCTCGATGAGACTGACGGTGTTCCCCGGCCCCAGCCCCTGTCTGCCAACAGCCTCGAAGAGCAGGTGAAAATCCAGTCCCTGGGCGATGAGCGCTGGATTCTCAGCAACCGCGGCCCCAGTGAAGTATGGCCACGGGTGCGCAATATTCTCAATCGCAGCTCCATTCACACCGCCAGGGCCGATGCCGCCAAGGGCATACTGGACACGGTCTGGTTGCAGTTCCAGGGTGACAACGATTTTCATCACCGCTACCGCTTTTCCATCCAGCCAGGTGTGCAGCTGAACAGCACCGAAATTAAAGTGCTGCACGACCAGATGGTCCCCGGTGGTGTGGAACCCGGCAAATGGCCAAAGGTTTCGGCTGACAGCAAGCGCGAGATGGATATGGTGGAGATTCTCTCCGAAGCCCTCGCAGGTGATGCCAGCAGTGGCACAGTCTCACTGCTCGCCCAGGATATTGGCGGCGCCGAGAAAGTCGAGATTGTCACCCCCCGGGTGGCCGATCCCTACCTGGCCATGAAGCTCGATTATGACCGTGCCTGGGCATCCCTTGCCTATTCCCTGCAGCGGGGCGGTTTTACCACCATTGACCAGAATCAGTCGGGCGGTGTTTTCTACGTCAACTACACATCGGAAGAAGAGGATAAGCCCGGCTTTATCCGCCGCCTGTTCACCAGTGATGAGAAGATCCTTGAGATTAACTATGTGGTGCTGATCACGGCTGTTGAAGATGGCGTGCAGATCCGTGTGGTGGACAAGGACCGTGCCGGACTTGAGCGTGCCGAGGCCATCCGCCTGCTCAAGAGCGTGCGGGCGAACCTGTCCTAGATTCTGCTGACGCTGCCCGGGGATGACTATCCGCTTTGCCTCTCTGGGCAGTGGCAGCAAGGGCAATGGCACGCTGCTGGAAAGTGCTGGCACCTGTGTTCTGGTGGACTGCGGCTTTTCCATCCGCGAAACAGAGAAGCGCCTGGCGCGACTGGGTTGCCGGGCCGAGGACATCAGCGCCATCCTTGTCACCCATGAGCACAGTGACCACGGGCGTGGCGTTGTCCCCCTGGCAAAAAAGTATTCCATCCCTGTGGTGATGACCGCAGGCACAGCCCGCGCGCTCAACCCCGCAGGATTGCAGGAGATACGCCTGATCAATGCCCAGGCCGCGTTTGCTGTGGGAGGTATGACGGTAACACCGGTGGCGGTGCCCCACGATGCCCGCGAGCCGGTCCAGTTTGTGTTCACCCGCCATCAGCGACGGGTGGGGATACTCACGGATCTGGGGTGTATCACGCCCCACGTGCTGAGCAGTTATGATGGCTGTGATGGCCTCTTGCTGGAGGCTAACCACGATGCAGCATTGCTCGCCGGGGGCGCCTATCCGGCCTCACTCAAGCGCCGGGTGGGCGGTGACTGGGGGCACCTCAACAATGGCCAGGCTGCGGGTCTGCTGGCGCGCATCGAACGCCGCCGCCTGCAAGTGCTCGTCATGGGGCATATCAGCCAGCAGAACAATCACGTCGATCTGGTCAGGGACGCAGTGGCGCCCTACCAGGACGATTTACAGAATGTGCACTATGCCTGCCAGGAAGAGGGTTTCCACTGGCAGGTCGTCGACTAATTGACAAGAGGGTTAACACCAATGGAAAAGCGCGAGCAACTGTATTCCGGCAAGGCCAAGTCAGTATTTGCCACTGATGAGCAGGATCATCTGGTGATTTTGTTCCGCAACGACACCTCGGCTTTCGATGGCCAGAAAGTGGAGCAGCTGGAACGCAAGGGCATGGTCAACAACAAGTTCAATGCCTTCATTATGGAAAAGCTGGAAGCAGCGGGTATCCCCACCCATTTCGAGGGCCTGCTCAGTGATGTGGAATCCCAGGTCAAACGCCTGGAGATGATCCCCGTGGAGTGTGTGGTGCGCAATGTGGCCGCTGGCAGCATCTGCCGCCGTCTCGGGATTGAAGAGGGCAGGGAGCTCAATCCACCCACCTTTGAGCTGTTCCTCAAGAACGATGCGCTCCACGACCCGATGATCAATGAGTACCACATCCGCTCTTTCGGCTGGGCCAAGGCCGAGGATGTCGAAAAGATGAAGGCCCTGACCTTCAAGGTCAACGATGTTCTCAAGCAGCTGTTCCTCGATGCCGGCATGATTCTGGTGGACTACAAGCTGGAATTTGGCCTTTTCCACGGCGAACTGCTGCTGGGTGATGAGTTCAGTCCCGATGGCTGCCGTATTTGGGACAGGGACACCCGCGAGAAACTCGACAAGGATCGATTCCGCCAGGATCTTGGCAATGTCATCGAATCCTATGAGCTGGTAGGGCGCCGCCTGGGTATTTCCTTTGATTGATTGAGCTGTTTTGGGCGTTCAGCAAGAGGGGCTTGTCAAGCCCCTTTTTTGTGCGCGGGCTGGCTGATTATTAACCGTTTGCACGCTTCGCCAGCAAAACTTTTCCACTGGCCCTGTTGGGGTGCACCAAGTTAGCCCGCCATGTTTAGATTTATTATTGAAGTGCGCCATAAGTCATTGATATTTGATTTAATGGTTTATAACTTATTGATTTATATAAACTTAATAAATTGATCAAAAAATAATCAATTCGCTGAATGGTCCCGATTCAGTGGCTGCGGGGTTGGTTTTTCGAAAGTAATTCACAGAGTTATCCACAGATTTTGTGGGTAAGTTGAATGGGCATATAGGCTGTGTAGAGGGGAAACAAGAGGGGTCTTTGGCGAAGTTTTTGGGTACTTCGGTAACCGGAAAAGCTGACGATGTGTAAGCTGATCGGGTAACCCCTTGAAGGGGCGACCCTTTCACAGGCTCCTGCTGTTACCCGCAGTGATCAGGCAAAATCACCTCGCCTGGCAGTTGCGATTTGAGGGTGATTGCGTCCTTGCACTCCAGCTTGGGGTTGCCGGCCAGATTGATTGCCTGCAGCTTGCCCATAAAGATCAGCAGGCTGACGTCCTGGAGATTGTTGTTGGCCAGGTTGAGGGTATTGATCTGGCTGAACAGCTGGAGCCCCTCGAGGGATGCGATGGCACCATCACTACAGTTGAGCTGTTGCAGCTGGTCCGGGCTGGTGATACTGCGATCCTTGATGGTCTGGGTGACACAGGCTTCGAGTCCCGCATCCGCCAGTGAGTAGTCGGTATACAGCGTGGGTGGGGTGTGAATGGTGCGTTCATTGAGGGTGACCTGGTAGCGGTTGCAACCAGTCAGCGACAGGCAGACCATGACAAGGCTTGGCAAAAGGGGATAAATCGGGATTTTCATGGTCTGATCCTTAACTCAATGAAGTGCATGATGCAGGAGGCTTGATGGGCTCTGATTCTAGCTGGTGTGATGAAACAAGGCTATGATCAGCCCCCGAGATTAGTCCCGGTATTGATGAACAAAGCGATATTCGTCCCGATGCGGGCAACTATTTCCAATAGCAGTCACGAGGTAAGGTAATGAAAAAAGTTCTGGCGATACTCACAGTCATGATTTTGGCCGGTTGTGCTTCCACCGATCCCTACACAGGGCAGCAAAAAACCAGCAGTACTGCCAAGGGGGCAGGGATTGGCGCCGTCGCCGGTGCGGTGGTGGGTGCTGCCACATCGAGCAGCAAGGATCGCGCAAAAGGTGCGGCGATTGGTGCCGCGGCTGGTGGCGCCATCGGCGGTGGTGTTGGCTATTACATGGACCGCCAGGAAGCGGCCCTGCGCGCCAAACTGGAGGGCACCGGCGTGCGTGTGGCCCGTGAAGGCGACAATATCCGCCTCATTATGCCCAGTGCCATTACCTTTGATGTGAACCGTCATGAAGTCCGCCCCGAGTTTTACCAGACCCTGGAGTCGGTTGCGGTGGTCCTCAAGGAGTACGACAAAACCAATGTGCGGATTGTGGGCCACACCGATTCCACCGGCAGCGACAGCCTCAACCAGACCCTGTCCGAGCGTCGCGCGGCCAGTGTTGGCGAACTGCTCATCTCCCATGGCATACCCTCTGGCAGGGTATGGACCAGTGGCATGGGTGAGCGTTACCCGATCGCCAGCAACGACAACGAAGCGGGCCGCCAGGCCAACCGTCGGGTAGAAATTGAACTGGTTCCCACCGGCAATTAGCCGATCGGTCTATTGCAAACACAGGCGGGCAGAGACCTGCCCGTGAACCGAGCTACACCCTGAGGGGCACCAGGTGCCCCTTCTTTTTGGCTGGAAGAGCAGTCCATGTCTGAAATGATCAATAGCCTGAATCTTCTCTGCGCCGCAGATTTCTCAATCCCGGCCAAGGCCCTGGCCGACAGGTACGGCTTTGTGTTTGGCGGGGAGCGTGACAACCTGCTGCAGGAAGTCGACCCCCTGGTGCTGTGGCTGGATGAGTCCGGCCTCAGTGTGCGCCAGACCGGTCCCAAAGCCATGGGGCCAGTGCAGGTGGATTTTGCTACAGGCAGCGCCCGCCACCGGCGGCTTTACGGTGGCGGCAAATCCCAATCCATCGCCAAGGCCGTGGGCCTGAAAGACAAAATCAGGCCTGTGGTTGCGGACCTGACTGCCGGTCTTGGCGGTGATGCCTTTGCCCTGGCGAGCCTGGGCGCCACCCTGATCGTGGTGGAGCGCCAACCGGTGGTAGCTGCATTGCTGGAAGACGGCCTGGCCCGCGCCCGGTTGGCCGCTGGCGACGATCCAGACCTTGCATCCATCATGGCGAGAATCAACCTGGTTCACCGCGATGCCAAGCAGTGGCTGCTTGAGCTGGGCAACGATGAATTGCCCGATGTGATCTACCTCGACCCCATGTTCCCGGAAAGGCGCAAGTCCGCCCAGGTCAACAAGTCGATGCAGGTATTCCACAAACTGGTGGGCGCCGATGCCGATGCCGATGAGCTGCTGCCGCTGGCACTGCAAAAAGCGCGCTTCAGAGTGGTGGTAAAGCGCCCGTCCCACGCTCCCTGGCTCGATAACCGGGAGCCGGGTTATGCGCTGGAGGGCAAGTCCGTGCGGTTTGATATTTATCCGTTGAGGAGCATGGTCGGACGTCTGACGTCTGAAGTCTGAAGCAAAAGCGGCCAATGGCATAATCCTTCACACAGGCTGTACCGAGAGGCTTGATCGGGATTGGATCACCAGAAGGTGGCACCCAAAAAGCGTCCGACTTCAGACTTCCGACTTCAAACCAATAGCCTCTCCATAATCCCCCGATACATCAAAGCCAACTCATCCAGCCCCGCCACTGAAGTATTCTCATCCACCTTGTGAATGGTAGCGTTGACCGGCCCCAGCTCCACCACCTGGGTGCCGAGGGGAGCGATAAAGCGTCCGTCAGAGGTGCCGCCAGCGGTGGAGAGTTCTGTTTCAAGGCCTGTCACCGCAAAAATGCTGTCCCGCACTGCCTCTACCAGTTCGCCGCGCGCTGTCAGGAATGGCTCGCCGCTGAGGTTCCAGTCGATGCTGTAGTTCAGATCATGCCTGTCGAGGATTGCCTGGGTGCGGGCTTTCAGCTCGTCAGCAGTCACTTCGGTGGAGTAGCGGAAATTGCACAGTACTTTCAGTTCGCCGGGAATCACGTTGGTGGTGCCACTGCCGGCGTGAATATTCGAGACCTGAAAGCTGGTGGCCGGGAAAAACTCATTGCCGTTGTCCCAGTGTTCGGCGGCCAGCTCCGCCAGCGCCGGGGCGAAGCGGTGGATCGGGTTGTCAGCCAAGTGAGGATAGGCCACATGGCCCTGAACACCCTTGATGGTAAGCGTCGCACCGAGGGAGCCACGGCGACCATTTTTAACCACATCGCCACACTGGCTGGTGCTGGAGGGTTCTCCCACCAGGCACCAGTCGGGGATGGTGCCGTGCTCGGCGAGCCATTCCACGACCTTCACCGTGCCGTCAACGGCGATACCTTCCTCGTCGCTGGTGATCAGGAAGGCAATGCGGCCGCGGTGATCCGGCTGCTCGGCGATAAAGTCTTCGCAGGCGGTAATCATCGCCGCCAGGGAGCCCTTCATATCCGCCGCACCGCGGCCGTAGAGTATTCCGTCCTTGATAACCGGCGCAAAGGGCGGGGTGGCCCACTGGCTTTCGTCGCCGCTGGGCACCACATCGGTGTGGCCGGCAAAACACAGGATCGGCCCACTGCTGCCATGCACCGCCCAGAAGTTGTGAACATCGCCAAAGGGCAGCTCGGTCACCACAAAACCAGCTGTCCGCAAACGCCCGATCATCAACTCCTGGCAACCCGCATCTTCAGGGGTTACCGAACGGCGGCGAATCAGGTCGCTGGCCAAAAGAACAGTGGGGGAATAATTACTCATGGCAATGCTCCGCTTTGGCGACTGTCGCCAGACATCGAAGATCTGGCCCCAGGTACAACTCAGTTGTGCGCATGCAAGGCCGCATTCAACTCAATTGCCGACTGGTTGGTCAGGCATTCCACCGCCCCGCTGATGGAGTTGCGGCGGAACAGCAGGTCGGATTTGCCCGCCAGTTCTCGGGCGCTGATTTCCCCTACCGGCAGGCGCTTGTCATCAAGGATCAGCACCTTGGTACCCGCTGTGATGTACAACCCGGCTTCCACGGTGCAGCGATCCCCCAAGGGAATGCCGATACCGGCATTGGCGCCGATCAGGCAGCCCTTGCCCACCGAGATAATGATGTTGCCGCCGCCGGAGAGGGTGCCCATGGTGGAGCAGCCGCCGCCTAGGTCGGAACCGGAGCCGACAAACACACCGGCGGAGATGCGGCCTTCCACCATGTTGGGGCCTTCAGTGCCTGCATTAAAGTTGACGAAACCTTCGTGCATGATGGTCGTGCCTTCGCCCAGGTAGGCCCCCAGCCGTACCCGCGCGGTGTCGGCGATGCGCACTCCGGCAGGGACCACGTAATCCACCATTTTGGGAAATTTATCCACGCAATCCACCGACAGGGTGGTGCCTTTGAGGCGTGCGGCCAGCTGGCGCCGGGGCAACTCCTGCAGATCAATGGCACCCTCGCTGGTCCAGGCAACATTGGGCAGAACACCGAACATGCCGTCGAGCACCAGATTGTGGGGTTTGACCAGGCGGTGGGACAACAGATGCAATTTGAGGTAGACCTCAGGTATCGATTGCGGCTTGGCATCCTCGGCAATCACCGTCAGCACCGCTGGCCTGGCGCTGCCCTGCAGGCTGCTGGCAAGCAGGGCCAATTCGCTTTCACCGGCGGTCTCAAAGGCGCTGGCGAGTTGCGCCAGGGTGTCGTCGTCCAGATCAGCAAAACCGTTGCCATTAGCCAATCCGGTTACATTGCTAATCACGTCGGCAGCGGCTGTGGAAGGGGAGAGCAATGGTTGAGGGTAGAAAATTTCCAGCCACTCGCCCTTGCTGTTGCGGGTGCCGATGCCCAGCCCGAGGCTGTGAAGAGTTGTCATGGGTGTCTCCAGTCAGTGAATAAGTTGCTGCCAGGTTTTTTCATTAAAACCTGTGCTCAGGCGGTCGCCAATCTCCAGCACCGGCCTTTTAATAAGGGTAGGGTGAGCTGCCAGCAGCGCCGGGATATCCGCCTCAGCGAGATTGCTGCGCGTTGCCTCATCGAGGTTTTTCCAGGTGGTGCTGCGCTTGTTGAGCAGCGCTTGTGAGTCAATGCGGTTGAGCCAGTCCTGGATGGTTTCGAGGCTCAGGCCGTCGTCACGGAAATCGTGGTACTGGTACTTCACGCCCTGGCTGTCGAGCCATTGGCGTGCCTTGCGCACGGTGTCGCAATTCTTTATACCAAAGAGTTTGATGCCAACAATCTTGTTGTCGGAGTGCTTCGCGTCCGTGGATTTCATGATGGATTGCTTCTCGCCCTTGCAGTGGAGTGATGCCGGTTTCATGACCCGTTATCCCCGCTATGGTCATGAATCTGTCATCAATCCGGTGTTTGATGGGCGCGTAAGCATAGCAAAATTGATGTTCCCGTCCACAGGAGATCCGCGTGAAAACACTTTTACTGATCCGCCACGCCAAATCCTCCTGGAAAGAACCCTCCCTGACTGATCTGCAGCGACCGCTGAAAAAGCGCGGTATTCGCAATGCCTCCGAGATGGGGGAGCGCCTTGCCAAACTTGATCACCGGGTGGAACGGATTTTCACCAGCCCGGCCCGGCGCGCCATGCAAACCATCGAGTTGATGGCTGAGTGCGCCGGATTTAACAGCGACATGATCGAGGTGTGCCCCGATCTGTACAGCTTCGATTACGATGATGTGATGCTGTACCTGCGCAAGCTCGATGCCCAGTGGCAGTCGATCGCCGTGGTGGGGCACAACCCCGCCATCACCGACCTGGTCAATTTTCTCGCCCTCGACCATATCACCAACATCCCCACCTGCGGTGTTGCCCAGCTGGAGCTTGATATTGCCTCCTGGAATGCGCTCAAGGCAGGCTGCGGCAAGTTGCTGCACTACGATTTTCCCAAAAATGACCCGGATGTTGAAGACTGATAGGCAGCCATGAATATTGATTCGACACGAGCTAAACGTAAATACCGTTCGGCCTGAGCCTGTCGAAGGCCTCGCGTGCTTCGACAGGCTCAGGCCGAGCGGACTCCCATGCTCAGCACGAGCGGACTCCCAAGCTCAGCACGAGCGGGCCCTTAAGCGCTCAGTCCGAGCGGAATCTCAGGCTCAGCATGAACGGACTCTTAAGCACATCACGAACTGATTCTTAAACACATCACGAACGGGCTCTTAAGCACAGCACGAACGGATTCTCGAATAAAACGTACCGCATCAATAAAAACCACGCACATATTGCGGTGGTGGTACCTTCACCCGGATAATCCGCGCCCGCCCCCACCCTTCCAGGCACAGCATGGTTCAGCAATCCGGCCCCAAGGTTATCGTTGGCAATCAGGAGTGGTGTCACCTCACCGCCCTGAATATTCCTGCCATCAAGGCCCGCGTCGACTCGGGCGCCAAAACCTCTTCCCTCCATGCCTTCAATATCAAGCCCTACACCACGGACGGCGAGCTGTGGGTGAGTTTTGAGGTCCACCCGTTGCAAAGCAACCGCAAGGTGCTGGTGAAGTGCGATGCCCCGGTGGTGGACCGCCGCACTGTGCGCAGTTCCACCGGCGAGACTGAAAAGCGCTATGTGATCCGCACTCCCCTGACCCTCGGCAACGATACCTGGGATATCGAAGTCACCCTCACCAACCGCGATTCCATGGGTTACCGCATGCTGCTCGGCCGCGAGGCCATGAGCGGCCGCCTGCTGGTGGACCCGGATGCCAGTTTTCGCCTCGGCGAGGTGGCGGTCGATGTATTCCGCCAGCATTACGACACGGCAGAGTTTACCCAGGGCGGGCTGAAAATTGCCGTGGTGGCCAGCAACCCGGAGCTGTACAGCAATGAGCGCCTGATGGAAGCGGGTCGCGAGCGCGGCCACGACATGATGTTTCTCAATATCCGCCACTGCTATATAAAGCTGGATGCGGAAAAGCCCGAGGTTCATTACCGCGGTGGCACCATCATCAGCGATCTCGATGCCGTGATCCCGCGCATTCGCCCCAGCATGACCCACTACGGCTGCTCCCTGCTGCGCCAGTTCATGACCATGGGGGTGTTGTGCCTCAATGACAGCGAGGCCATCACCAAATCCCGCGACAAGCTCTACTCCCTGCAAGCGCTGCTGGATTCAGGTCTCAATATTCCCATCACCGGGTTTGCCAACTCGCCCCTTGATACTCAGGACCTGATCAGCATGGTGGGCGGCGCGCCCCTGATCGTCAAATTGCTGGAGGGCACCCAGGGTCGCGGCGTGGTACTGGCCGAAACCAACAAGGCCGCAGAGAGCGTGATCAACGCCTTCAAGAGCCTCAACGCCAATATCCTGGTGCAGGAATTTATCAAGGAGGCCAAGGGCAAGGATATCCGCTGCTTTGTTATCGACGGCAAGGTGGTGGCGGCCATCGAGCGCGAAGCGGCGCCCGGCGAGTTTCGCGCCAATCTCCATCAGGGGGGCAAGGCCTCCCTGGTCAAGGTTACCGCCCAGGAGCGGCGTATCGCTGTCAAAGCCGCAAAGGCCATGAATCTCTCGGTGGCGGGTATTGATCTGATCCGCTCATCCAAGGGGCCGCTGCTGTTGGAGGTGAATTCCTCCCCCGGTCTGGAAGGCATTGAATCTGCCACCGGTATTGATATCGCCGCCATGGTGATTACCGCCATTGAGAAAAAACTGGGCTGGAAGCGCGGCGCTTAACGAAGCAGGCCCATGCCAGCCTAATTGATACACACTTTTACACAGCCACTTGACCGAGCGCAGGGGACTGGGCTGTGTTGATGTAGTACCCTAGCTCGCAACAATCATGGATTGTCATTGGGCAGGAAATTGCATGAAACGCTGGTTGATTGCGGCACTGCTGGTGCTGCTGGTGGTTGTAGCCTACTACCTGGTATCGCGCCCCGATAAGGTTGTCGTTACCCTGCTGGAAGTGGAGCGCGGCGCTGTTGAGCAAAGCGTCGCCAATACCCGCGCAGGCACTGTGGAAGCCTGCCAGCGGGCGCGCCTGTCGATGCCCATGGGCGGACAGATATCCCGGTTGCTGGTCACAGAAGGTGACCAGGTAGAGGAGGGGCAGCTGCTGATGACCCTGTGGAATCTGGACCGCGCAGCGCGCCTGAGTGAGGCCCGCGCTGCCCAGGTGTCGGCGGTCGCCGAGCGCCAGAGCAAATGCATTTCTGCCCGCTCCGATCAACGGGAGAGCAAACGCCTGGAAGGATTGGTGAGTAAAAAACTGGTCTCGGTGGAGTCTGCCGATCTTGCCAGGGCCAGGGCTGAAGCCAGTGCCGCCGGTTGCGAGGCCAGCAAGGCGCGGGAGCAGCAGGCGCTTGCTTCCGTCGAACTGGCCCAAGCGCTGCTCGATCAGACCGAACTGAAGGCGCCCTTTGCCGGTGTGGTTGCCGATGTCACCGGCGAGCTGGGCGAGTATGTGACCCCTTCACCCCCCGGCATCCCCACCCCGCCCGCCATCGACCTGATCACTGACGATTGCCATTACATTTCCGCCCCCATCGATGAAGTGGACGCCGCCAGTATCAGCGTTGGCATGCCGGTGCGGGTCAACCTCGATGCCTACCGGGGTGTCAATTTTGATGCCAGGGTCACCCGTATCGCTCCCTATGTGGTCGACTACGAAAAGCAGGCCCGCACTGTTGAGGTGGAAGCAAAACTGACCTCGCTGCCCGAGGGTGTCAAATTGCTCACCGGCTACAGTGCCGATATGGAGGTCATTCTCGACAGCAATGACCATGCCTTGCGCATTCCCTCTGAAGTGATCCTCGACGGCCGCTTTGTGATGGTGGTTAACGACAGCGGTTATCTGGAAAAGCGCGAGATCACCACCGGCCTTGCCAACTGGCGCTACTCCGAAGTGACGGGCGGACTCAAGGCGGGTGACAGAGTGGTGTCCAATGTCGGTGTAACCGGGGTGGTGGAAGGCGCGCGGGCCGAGATCGAGCCAGCCGACTCAGACACCACTGCGAACAAGTTCCGGCAATAGCCATGGCTGAGCTTTTCACAACTGAGTCGGCCAGGACTCAACCGGCAGAGCCTGCCATGATCCAGCTGCGCGGGCTCAACAAAACCTACCAGATGGGCGGCCAGCCCCTGCACGCGCTGCGCGATCTGGATATGGATATCCAGACCGGCGAATATGTGTCAGTGATGGGGCCGTCCGGCTCCGGCAAATCGACCTTGCTCAATATGCTGGGACTGCTCGATCGCCCCGATAGCGGCAGCTACCACATCAACGGCATTGCCACCGAGCAATTGGTTGAAGAGCAGCGCGCCGCCCTGCGTCGCGACAATATCGGCTTTATCTTCCAGGCCTTTCATCTGATCGGTCGTCTCAATGCCTTTGAGAATGTCGAGCTGCCCATGGTGCTGGCGGGTGAAACAACCAGGGCGCGCCGTGAAGCGGTGGAGCACGTACTGCAACTGGTGGGCCTGCTCGACCGCAAGCACCACCGCCCCGGTCAGCTCTCAGGCGGTCAGCTGCAACGGGTGGCTATTGCCCGCGCCATCGTGATGAAGCCGCGCATCCTGCTGGCGGACGAGCCCACCGGCAATCTCGACCAGAGTTCGGGGCGGGATATTGTCAACGTGCTGGAAAACCTCAACAGCGAGGGCATTACCCTGGTAGTGGTGACCCACGATGGCAATTTGGGCCAGCGCGCCCAGCGCCGTGTGCGCATGGTGGACGGCCAGATTGTCGAGGATGAGCGCCATGCGCCTGGCTGACCAGCTGCGCTTTAACTGGCAGGTGTTCAGCGGCAACGCCCTGCGCACCGGCCTGTTGCTGCTGGCGGTGGCCATTGGTGTGGCCTCGGTGGTAATGCTCACCAGTGTCGGCGAGGGCGCGCGGCGCTATATCGACAGGGAGTTCTCCAGCCTCGGCAATCGCCTGATCGTGGTGTTCCCCGGTCGCAATGAAACCGTTGGCGGCAGGCCGCCGCTGTTTGGCAATTCGCCCCGCGATCTCACCCTCGACGATGCCGATGCCCTGGCGCGCATTCCCTCCATCGGCGCTATTGCCCCGATTATTGCCGGCACAACCATAATATCCCGTGACAATCGCTCGCGGGAGGCGATGGTGATGGGCAGTGGCCGGGGATTTTTTGCCGTGCGCCAGATGACCGTCAGCCAGGGGCAGATTTTCCCCGAGCGCGCCAATACCGACGCCCTCTCTATCTGCGTGTTGGGGGCTGAGCTCAAGCATGAGCTGTTTGGCAACAACCGTGCGGTGGGTGAGTGGGTACGAGTTGGCGAACGCCGCATGCGGGTGACCGGTGTGCTCGCCGATACCGGGGAATCCTTCGGGATCGATATGAGCAACCTGGTGCTGATTCCGGTAAAGACGGCGGAGCAGTTGTTCAACTCGCCGGGTCTGTTTAGGGTCATCATGGAGCTGAAAGAGGGCGCCGATGAAAATCTCGCCAAGCAGCGCATCTACCAGGTGATCCGTGAACGCCACGATGGCGAGGACGATATCACCATTGTCACCCAGGATTCGATGCTTGAGTCTTTTAACAATATTCTCACTGCCCTGACTCTGGCCATTGGTGCCATCGGCGCTATCAGCCTGCTGGTGGCCGGTATCCTGATCATGAACATCAGCCTGATCTCTGTCAGCCAGCGGCGCGCCGAGATCGGTTTGCTGAAAGCCATCGGTGCCAGCCGCAACCAGGTCCGGCAATTGTTTCTGGGTGAATCCATGCTGCTGGTGTGCCTGGGCATTGTGGCGGGCATCGCCTTTGCCTATGGCGCGGTGTTTCTGGTGCGCCAGCTGTATCCAGTCTTTCCCCTGATGCCGCCCTGGTGGGCGGTGCCCGCTGCAGCTGCAACTGCACTGGCGGCGGGGCTGGTGTTCTCCTGGCTGCCCGCCAAGCGCGCCGCCGGGGTTGATCCGGTGCTGGCGATGCGCGGTGTGCTGCAATGATGGGCCTTTCTGGAGTAACCAACCCATGAAAGCCCGCGACAGCCTCAGCTGGGTAGTGCGCGCCCTGTGGATGCAGCGGGTGCGCTCACTACTGACTATTGTCGGCTTTGCCATCGGTATTGCCGCCATGGTGCTGCTCACCTCCCTGGGTGAAGGGCTGCGGGTGTTTGTGCTCAAGGAGTTCACCCAGTTCGGCAGCCATATCGTCGCCATCACACCTGGCAAAACGGAAACCTTCGGCATCGGCGGCATTATCAATACCACCCGGCCCCTCACCCTGGCCGACGCCCAGAGTCTTGAACAGCTGCCGGGGGTGGAGGAGGTGGTGCCCCAGGTGATGGGCAACTCCCAGGTCAAGGCGGGCTCGCGCAGCCGCTACACCAATATCGCCGGTGTGGGGCCACAGGCCGACAAGGCCTGGGGCATGGTGGCGGCGAGTGGCAAATTTTTGCCGGTCGAGGATTTTGAGCGCGCCCGGGCCTTTGCCGTGCTGGGCAGCGAGCTGAAAACAGAACTGTTTGGCAGCGCCAATGCCCTGGGTGAATTTGTCCATATCGGCGGGGTGCGTTTCCGGGTGGTGGGCGTGATGGAATCGAAGGGCGAATTTCTCGGCGTCGACCTCGACGACATGGTTTATATCCCGGCCAACAAGGCCCTGCAAATGTTCAACCGCGAAAGCCTGATGGAAATCGACATTTTTTACAGTCCATCGCTCAGTGCCGAGGATATTGCCGAAAGGGTAAGGCAGCATCTGATACGCCGCCACGGTTTCGAGGATTTCACCATCGTCACCCAGGACCAGATGCTGGCGACCATGGACAATATCCTGCTGATCCTCAAATTCGCCGGGGCAGGGCTGGGCGCCATCTCCCTGCTGGTGGGTGCGGTGGGCATCACCACCATCCTGATGATCACCGTCACCGAGCGCGTCAGCGAGGTGGGCCTGCTGCGCGCCTTGGGCGGTACCCGCAACCAGGTGCGTAACCTGTTTCTTGGTGAGGCAATCTTCCTCGGCTTTGCCGGTGGCGCCTGCGGTGTGGCGGCGATACTTGTCTTTTTGGGATTGGTAACACTTTTTGTCCCCAGCCTGCCGGTTGCGGTCGAACCCGTGGTGGTGATCGGCGCCCTCGGATTGTCCATGGCTATCGGCCTGGTGGCCGGGTTGCGACCGGCCATGAATGCCACACGAATGAGTCCGATTGATGCCTTGCGGGCCGAATAAGCGGAGATTGCCATGCAACCCGAACAGGTGCTGACCTTCTGGTTTGACGAAACACAGCCCGCCCAATGGTGGAAAAAAGACCCCGCCTTCGATCAAGTGATTGCACAGCGCTTTGGCGAACTGCACCGCCAGGCGTGCCAGTGCGAACTCTATTCCTGGCGCGCCAGCGCCGAGGGGAGACTGGCTGAAATTATCGTCCTCGATCAGTTCTCCCGCAATATCCACCGCGATACTGCGGCAGCCTTTGCCAGTGATGCGCTGGCCCTGGCACTCGCCCAGGAGGCTGTGGCCGCCGGGGCCGATCAAGCGCTGTCAGCGGTGCAGCGCAGCTTTCTCTATATGCCCTATATGCACAGCGAATCACTGCTGATTCACGATCTCGCCGTTGAGCTGTTCCGCGCCAATGGCATCCAGAACAACCTGGATTTCGAGAACAAGCACCGCGATATCATCGTCCGCTTTGGTCGCTATCCCCATCGCAACGGGATTTTGGGGAGGGATTCAACTGAGGACGAAATCGAGTTCCTTAAACAGCCCGGTTCAAGCTTCTAGTCGAACTCAAGTCAGGTGCGATTCTGGCTTTGCTGGGCCAGCCACTGATTCGACACGCACTGCCTGATCCACATGGCCTTTGCCATCCTCAGCCAGTGCTCTGCTGCTTCCTTTACTCAGTATCCTGCCACTTGCCGCTCAACCCATATGGCCTCAGAATTGCGCCCCGCGCTGCCAGACCCCGCCGCAGTCATCCATTCTTCGGACCCGCCATGCCCGCCACCGGAAACCTCTACGCCGATCTCTCGGGTTACTACGACCAGTTCTGTGCCGAGGTGGATTACGCCGGGCAGTGTGACTTTGCCCTGCGGGCTTTTGAGTGCTTTGCCTCATCTGGCGGGCGAGACTCTCTTGGAAGAGACTCTTTTGGACGAGAGTATCTGGACCTGGCCTGCGGCACAGGCCAGCACTTGTTGCACATGCAGGGGTTGGGCTTTGTTCCCAGCGGGCTGGATAACAGCGCGCAAATGCTGGAGCAGGCGGCAGCCCGATGCCCGGGGGCGCAGCTGTTGCTGTGTGATCTGGCGGCTTTTGAGCAGGTGGCCGCTTTCGACCTGATCACCTGTTTTTTGTATTCCATCCATTACAGTTACCCCACCACTGCGCTGGCGCAAACCCTGAGCTGCGCCTGGCAGGCTCTCAAGCCCGGCGGCGTGTTTATTTTTAATGCGGTGGATGCGCGCGGTATTCGCAATGACAACGGCATTATGACCCGCGTGGCGGATGGCGCTGGCGTGCTCAGTTTTCAATCCGGCTGGTATTACCGTGGGGAGGGTGATGTGCTGGATTTAAGGCTTTCCATCACCCGTGAATCCGCCGCTGACACCCGGCACTGGCGCGACCACCACACCATGACAGCAGTCACCCTGCCGACGCTGGAGAAAATGCTTGAGGAAGCAGGTTTTGACGTCACGTTGCTGGAGCATGATTACAGCGTCATGAGCCCATGGGGTGGGCAGAATTTTAACGCCATTGTTGTTGCTGTCAGGCCGCTTTAGTGATCTGGCACGAAGTAAACGTGAATACCGTTCGGCCTGAGCCTGTCGAAGGTCTGGCGAGTGCTTCGACAGGCTCAGCACGAACGGACTCTGAAGCTCAGCACGAACGGGCTCTCCAGCTCAGCACGAACGGACTCTCCAGCTCAGCACGAACGGACTCACTGGCTCAGCACGAACGGACTCACCGGCTCAGCATGAACGGACTCTCGAATAAAACGTACCGTTTCAATAGTGTTCACGCTGAGCGATGCCCATCGATACCGCAAGAACACGATGCTTATCGCCGTGCTCCCCATCCTGCAAACTACATAACCGGCATAAAAAGCTTTCTGCTTATATGCCGCTCTTCATATAAAGCTGTCCTATTATGCGTGTTTTAAGCTGCTTATTTTTTAAAAATTAATCTGGCTAATTTTTTGAGGCAGTGTCTTTGGCACTGTTCATCCTGTGTCTGTGTGGAAAAAATAACATTGAATTTATAAAGCATGGGCTTGTCGAATTTTCCATCGCCTTCAATTGCCGCTGCGATGATGACAGGGTGATTTTTCGGCGATAACAAGCAGAAATTAAGTCAATTCTGAATTAATCGCAGGCTGTTTTCGCAGATGCCCATGAGAGAGGAGGCGTTATGTCCAGCAAGAAAAATCTTAAAACCACCAGAGGAAAAGGCGGCGAGCTACACCAACAGGCTACAGGTGTAGACGATATCCTTACCACCCAGCAGGGGGCGCCCGTTGCCGATGACCAGAACTCCCTCAAGGCGGGGGTGCGCGGCCCGACCCTGCTGGAAGACCACATTCTGCGCGACAAGATCTTTCATTTTGACCATGAGCGAATCCCCGAACGGGTAGTACATGCCCGGGGTTACGGCGCCCATGGCTATTTTGAAACCTACAATTCCCTCAAGGACATCACCAGCGCCGATATCTTCCAGCGCAAGGGCGAAAAAACCCCTGCCTTTGTGCGATTTTCCACTGTGGCGGGCAGCAAGGGTTCGCCGGACATGGCGCGCGATGTGCGGGGTTTTGCTGTCAAGCTCTACACCAAAGAGGGCAACTGGGACATCGTTGGCAACAATATTCCGGTTTTTTTTATTCAGGATGCGATGAAATTCCCCGACCTGATTCATGCTGCCAAGGAGGAACCCGACAGCGGCTTTCCCCAGGCCCAGACTGCCCACGATAACTTCTGGGATTTTATTTCCCTCACGCCCGAAAGCATGCACATGGTGATGTGGATCATGTCAGACCGGGCGATTCCCCGCTCCCTGCGTTTTATGGAAGGCTTCGGTGTGCACACCTTTCGCATGGTCAACAGCAAGGGCGCGGCGGTTTTTGTCAAATTTCACTGGAAACCCCGGCAGGGGATGCAATCCGTGGTGTGGGACGAGGCAGTAAAGCTCAATGGCGCCGACCCGGATTTCCACCGTCGCGATTTGTGGGATGCCATCAGTCGCGGTGATTTCCCGGAGTGGGAGCTGGGCTTGCAGGTGTTTGACGAGGACTTTGCCAAGCGCTTTGAATTCGATGTGCTGGACGCCACCAAACTGATTCCCGAAGAGCTGGTGCCGGTGCGCATCGTCGGGCGTCTGGTGCTGGATCGGGTGGTGGACAACTTTTTTGCCGAGACCGAGCAGGTGGCCTTTTGCACCCAGAATATCGTGCGCGGTATCGATCAGTCGGAAGACCCGCTGTTGCAGGGCCGCAATTTTTCCTACCTCGATACCCAGCTCAAGCGTCTGGGCGGGCCGAACTTTACTCATATTCCCATTAACGCCCCCAAGTGCCCGATGCGGCATTTTCAGCAGGATGGCCATATGGCCATGCACAACCCCAAGGGCCGCGCCAACTATGAACCAAACAGCTGGGGCGAGGAGGGCGGCCCACGGGAAAGCCCGGAAAAAGGCTTTGCCAGTTACCCCCAGCCCGTGCAGGGCGAAAAGCAGCGGGTGCGTTCGCCCACCTTTGCCGATCACTACAGCCAGGCCCGGCAGTTTTATATCAGCCAGACCGCCACCGAGCAGCGGCATATGGCCGATGCCCTGGCCTTCGAGCTGAGCAAGGTCAAAACCGTTGCCATCCGCGAGCGCATGGTGTCCCACCTGCTCAATATCGACAAGAATCTGGCCATGACGGTGGCTGGTAACCTGGCCATACACAGCATGCCCAAGCCAGCTCAGGCTGCCGTGAAAACACGTATGGACCTGCCCGCTTCAGACAAACTCAGTATTCTCAAAAACGGTCCGGACAGCTTCAAGGGCCGCAAGGTGGGTGTATTGGCTGGCGAAGGATTTGACGGCGCGCTGTTCAGCCAGCTTGAAAAAGCTCTGGAGGCCGAGGGAGCGATCCACGCCCTGGTAGCGCCCCATGCCGGGCAACTCAAAGACAGCAGCGGGCAGGCCCACACCATTGATGAAAAGGTGGATGGCGGCCCCTCGGTGCTGTTTGATGCCATCGTTATCCTGCCTGGCAAAGGCAGTCAGGACGCGCTGCTTAAAAATCCGGCGGCCCTGGCGTTTATCAGCGATGCCTTTAACCACCACAAGTTTATCGGCTATGGTGAAGAGGCGAAGCCACTGCTGGATAAGGCCGGGATAGGCGATGTTCTCGATAAAGGCTGCCTTAAACTGAAGGATGCCAAATCTGTCTCGGGGTTTATCAAACAGTGCCGCCAATTGCGCTATTGGCAGCGCGGATTATGACAGGCGACTGATTCCGACAGCGGGGGCATGACAGAGCGCAGCGTTCGACAAACCCCTTGCTAAAGGTGACTTATGGTGGCCAGACGCTATTCCGTTACCCTCATCGCCATCCTCCTGGTGGTGCTTTTACTGGTGATATTGCGTCTGGCCTTGCCATCCCTGGTCAAGGATTACCTCAACGACAAAATGGCGCAGATGGGCGCTTATCGCGGCCTTACCGAGGATGTGGGCATCGCCCTGTGGCGCGGTGCCTACACCCTCTACGATCTTGAGGTGGTGAAGGTGGACGAAGCGGTGCAGGTGCCGTTTTTCCACGCCGACAGTATCGATATGTCCGTCAGCTGGTCGGCCCTGTGGCGCGGTGCGGTGGTGGCGGATGTGGATTTTCTCAATCCCGAACTGCATTTTGTCGACGGTGAGCGCGGCGCCCAGGCCGGTGCCGGTACCGACTGGCAGCAGGCCTTGCAGCAACTGGTGCCCATCAGGATTGACCGGCTGGGTATCCAGAACGGCAAGCTGCATTTTCACAACTTTACTTCGGACCCGCCGGTGCATCTGCTGATGACTGATCTGGAGGGCGCTTTTACCAATATCACCAATGCCGATCGCAGCGAGGGCACCCGCCCTGCACAATTCACCCTTCAGGGCTTGATGCTGGAAAATGCGGCAACCACGCTGGATGGTTTTCTCGATCCCCTCGGCGATTTCCACGATTTCGATATCAATATGAAGATCACAGACATTGATCTGCGCCGGATCAATGATCTGGCCGAGGCCTATGGCAATTTTGACTTTCAATCCGGCGAGGGCGCATTTGTCATGGAAATCAACGCCAGAGATGGCCAGCTCAACGGCTACGCCAAGCCGCTGCTGGACAATGTTGAGGTGCTTGACCTGGAGAAAGATATCGAAAAGGGCGTTTTCAGTGCCGCCTGGGAGGCTCTGGTAGGCGGCTTGGGCAGGATCTTTCGCAATCAGCCTGAAAACCGTATTGCCTCCCGCATCGAGATCAAGGGTAACCTTGAGCGCCGCGATATCAGCGCCTGGCAGGCCTTTTTGTCAGTGCTGCGCAATGCCTTTGTGGAGGCGTACCAGGCCCGCTTTGAACGGGATGACACAAACACTGCTAAGTAAAATTTTGCACGGCAGGGCAACCTGCCACACAGCTACTGGCGGCTTCTGATGGCGTCAATCAGCTCGCTTTTGGTCATGCTGCTGCGGCCTCTTATCTGGAGTTCTGACGCCCGGTTATACAGCTCCTGACGGGTGCGGGAGTCCAGCGGGCTGTTGGGATTGCCCGTGCCCTGGGATTTACGCGAAGGGGTACGACCTTCCAGCCGCCGCTGCTTGTTGACGGTTCTGGCGGCGATTTCCTCGGCCCGCTTGCGGGGCTTGCCGCTTTTTTCCTGCTCCTTGCGGACATGGGAAAACTGGCGTTCGTCTTTGTCGCTCCATTTGTCAGGCATCGTATTCACTCCATTTGGTCAGATATACATTGCCCACATCGCAGCGGCCATCACCACCATGCCGATATCTTCTGTGAGGGTGACGGTGCTCAGCGGCACATCGAGCACAGAGCCCATGCAGGGGCAGTTGATATCCAGCCCCTGGCGCAGCGCGGCAATAACTCCAAGGGCGCCAAATCCCATAACGACAATGGTGGCGCCATATACAAAGGGCGGCTGAAAAAACGCCAGGTAGCCCAGCCCCAAGGCAAGTTCAATATAGGGGTAAACATAGCCGTAACCCCGCAGCCGTTTGGCGAGCAGGTCGTACATGGCAAAGCCATCGACAAAGGCGGAGGGGTGAAAGAGTTTGAGCAGGGCGAAGACACACAAAAACAGCCCCATGAAAAAATGCATCCAGGTCGTCAGGCCGCCAGCCACCGGTTTGGTCAGGGCGAATGCCGCCAGGGCCGCCACCGCGATCAGTGCCACAAGGGGCCAGTAGTCGCCGGGGTGGCTGCCCCTGTCTTCCTGTCTTTGCTTGAATGCGGGTTTGGTCGCCATATCAACCTCCTTGGTTGTTATGGCGTTTTTTCGCGGTGAAAGTTCCTGTGAAAGCTCCTTGTGAGAATTCCCCCTGAGAGCTTTGTAGGATGGGTTGAGCATAGCGATACCCATCAAGATCTAGCGGCATCGATGGGTATCGCTATGCTCCACCCATCCTACGTGACTGCTGCACAAAAAAGCCCGGAAATTCCGGGCTTTTTTGTAGAGACATGAGTGATTGGCTAGCGCCAACCCCCCAATTCCTTCCATCTGTTGACGATCAGGCAAAACAACTCGGCAGTGCGCTCGGCGTCGTAGGCGGCGCTGTGGGCTTCGCGGTTACTGAAGGGGATTCCCGCAGCGGCGCAGGCGCGCGCCAGCACCGTCTGACCAAAAGCCAGGCCCGCCAGGGTGGCGGTATCAAAGCAGGAAAAAGGGTGGAAAGGGTTGCGCTTGATGCCCGCGCGCTCGCTGGCGGCATTGACAAAACCCAGGTCAAAGTGGGCGTTGTGGGCGACGATCACGGCGCGGGTGCAGTCGTTGTCGCGCACGCACTCGCGCACCTTGGCAAAAATGTCGTGCAGGGCTTCCTTTTCCGGCAGGGCGTTGCGATTGGGATCGCTGGGGTCGATGCCGGTAAAGTCCAGCGCCGCCTGTTCTATGCGCATATCCGGGTGGGGAATCACCGCTGCGGCGATAGTTTCGCGACGCACCAGCTGGCCGTTGTCGTCCATGTCGAGGGTGACGGCGGCAATTTCCAGCAGGGCGTGCTCCTTGCAGTCAAAACCGCCGGTTTCCACATCGATGACCACCGGCAAAAATCCGCGAAAGCGGTTGCCGAGGGTGGTGAGGCCATCCAGTTGGTCCGTGAACGAAATATCAGTCATGGCTTACCTGCCAGTTGCCGGTTGTGAGCTGCCAGTTGAGAGTCTCGCCCGCCATCAGTGGCACCATCGCCTCCCCGCCCAAGGGCACAGTGGCGGGCAGTTGCCAGGGCTTGCGCACCAGGGTGATGGTGTCGCTGTTGCGGGGCAGGCCGTAGAAGTCGGCGCCGTAAAAACTGGCAAAGGCTTCGAGCTTGTCGAGAGCGTTTTCACGCTCAAAAAATTCCGCATACAGCTCAATGGCCGCGTGGTTGCTGTAGCAACCGGCGCAACCGCAGGCGTTTTCCTTGCGGCTCTGGCTGTGGGGCGCCGAATCGGTGCCGAGGAAAAAGCGCGGGCTGCCGCTTATAGCCGCTTTGATCAGCGCCTCCTGGTGAATATTGCGCTTGAGAATGGGCAGGCAGTAAAAGTGCGGCCTGATACCTCCCACCAGCATGTGGTTGCGGTTGAACAGCAAATGCTGGGGGGTGATGGTGGCGGCAACATTTTCCCGCGATTCGCTCACAAACTGCGCGCCTTCGCGGGTGGTGATATGTTCCAGCACCACTTTCAGAGCCGGGAAGTCATTGACGATGCGTTTCAGGTGGCGGTCGATAAATACAGCTTCCCGGTCAAAAATATCGATCTCATTGTCCGTCACCTCGCCGTGCAGCAGCAGCGGCAGGCCCACCTTCTCCAGGGTGGCCAAAACAGCGTTGATCCTGTTGAGATCGGTGACGCCCGCGTCCGAATTGGTGGTGGCGCCCGCCGGGTAGTATTTGGCGGCAAAGACGATACCGCTGTTTTTGGCGGCAATGATTTCGTCAGGCTGGGTGTTGTCGGTGAGGTACAGCACCATCAGCGGCTGCCAGTGGCTTTGGGCAGGCCGGTTGGCGAGCAGTCGCCCGCGATAGTCGCTGGCCTGGGCCGTGGTGGTAACCGGGGGCGCCAAATTGGGCATCACAATCCCGCGTCCAAAATAGCGTGCGGCATCGGGCACGGTGGTTGCCAGGGCGTCACCATCGCGCAGATGGAGATGCCAGTCGTCGGGGCGGGTAATCGTCAGGGTTTGCATGGCGGGCCGGGCTGGTTGATCAGGGGCTGCATCCTACCGGAAAGTGCCGGGGCTTTATAGCCCGGGGTCTCCGGGCAGGGCTAACCGGGGCTGTGTGTGGCAGTCCGGGGGTTGGTCTTATCCCGAAGATGATTCAGGCCAGGATTAACGAGGTGAGGCTCGCTTCCGTTGATTCCTCAGTATGCATATCGAGTCTGACCCCCTGTCTCATCCGCCCTATCGGTAAACGTCGCGCCGATTGCCAACTCGAACCACCAGAACACGCAATGCGCCATCCTGAATGTCGCAAATCACCCGGCAATCTCCTACGCCGTAACGCCAAAGTCCTCCCAGCGGGCCAGTCAATGCCTTGCCTGTACTGCGCGGGTTTTCCAGCCCGGCGATACGCTCGTCCATAAAGTCGACAATGCGCCGCGCTGTCTGCTTGTCCAGTTTGCGCAGTTCTTTTTTTGCCGTCTCGGCGTAATCAATCGTCCAGGCCAAGGTCTTTTCTCAGGTCGGCTGCGGAATGAACCTGTTCCTGACCCTTGCGTACACGTTCCAGCACGTCGGCGGCAAGGTAGTAGTCCTCCAGGTCTTCAAGCCCCTGCTCGATAATTTCCCGCAGGTAGTAAGCCTTGGTGCGCCCGGTCTGGGTGGCGAGGTGGTCGAGGCGTTGCTCTATGTCGGGGGTAAGGCGAATCGAGGTTGCCATGGGTGAGTCTCCGATCAGATACTTGTATTCACTGCATTCAATGTATCACAGGCTCTGGGTGCCAGAAAATGCTTTCTTTACTTATAGAGCTGCTATAGGCCGGACTTCAGCTCAACAGTAGTCAGGTTACAAACAGTAGGTGCTCCAGGCGAAACTCGACCTACCAACGCAAATCGAGTCTGACCCCCTCGCACATGACCCCCTCGCAGACCGTACCTGTCGAGCCAATATGGCCTCGGGCTGGCCTGGTTTTCCAGCTCTCTGCCCACAAATGGATACTTTCTACCCCCTGGCTCTTGCCGAGCCATCGGAATTCGGATTTACTCAACCCTCCCCAGCCCGTCAATGTTGAACCGGCAGTCTCGCAACCATAGCGTTACCGCAGGAAATAAAGCCATACAGGAGAGTTAGGCGATGAATGGAATTGGAATGGTGTTGCTGGCTGTATCAGGCTCCATCATCGCCGTTCTGGCGCTGTTCGGTTACATCTATTTCGCCCGCAGGGCCAACCGCTACACACCCTTTACAGAAAAACTCCTGCGCTCACCCGGCTACAGCCTTGGTCAGCAGGTTGGCGACCAATATGCCACTCTGCTTTCAACTACTTGTGTCGTTGGGTTTATCCCGATTTTCTTTGGCTATCTGCTCAATCTTCCCAATCAATTCAATCCTGTGGCACTGGCAGTTTCAATGGCCGTTATGCTCGCCTGTGGTGGCGCCATTCTCACAGGGCAGATAAAAAAGTTGATGCGCTTAAAGCTGGGTATGGACGGCGAGGTCTACACCGGGCAGGAGCTGAACTTCCTGATGCGCCAGGGCGCATGGGTTTACCACGATATCCCCTACACCTACGGCAATATCGACCATATCGTTATCGCCACCGGCGGCGTGTTTGTGGTGGAGACCAAAGCCGTGCGCAAACCGGGCAAAGCCGATGGCGGCAGGGAGGCCAAAGTAACCGTTATCGGAGATAAGCTGCAGTACCCCCATGCCACCAACAGGTCTGCCATCCAGCAGGCCAAACGCCACGCCCAGGCCATGCAGCAATTTTTGCTTAAACGCTTGGGCGAGCATTATCCGGTAACGCCGGTAGTGGCGCTGCCTGGCTGGTATGTGACCCGTACAGGGGAAGGCTCAGGAAAAAGCAACCAGCAAAGCGACGTGCTGGTGATCAACCCCAAACGCGGCGCCGCGCTTCGCCGTTATGTGGCGCGCCAGCTGATCCCTGAAAAGCAGGTCACGCTTATCGCCAACGCCATCGAAGAGGTTGCCCGCTCCGTAACCGCAGCTACGGAAAAAATCGATCCTGATGGCCATAAAAAATATGATATCTGGTTGGGAAGGAGGGTTGAGGAGAATAGGCTTTGAATCAAGGCCGTTGGTCGGTATGCGTATTGTATAACTGTTTTCGATTGACGTAGATGCTCGATAGAAGCCTGGCGATGGAGCGTTATCCCTTATAGTCTCGCCTTCATGTTGTTATAAGGTTTCTGGCAGCGAGCAGTAAGAGTGTGAAAATTGTCATCGGATTTGCCCACAAAAGATCTAGGGAAAAATGCATTTTTTTAAAGATGAAAGCACGAAGAAAAGAAGCTCATCTCTAACCGAGGAATGACAATGACCGAATCGTTGAAAAATAGAATTCTGAATATTAAACATGAAGTCAAAGAACTTCATCCGTTGCTTCAGGTGATTTTTACCAAGATTCCAACCATAACAAGCGTAAGTTACACTCACGGCAACAGTGAAATGGGGGCAGATTTCATACTTACTAAAGTTGCAGAGGAAATTGGTGACACAGAGTATATTGGAGTGGTTGCCAAGCTCGGAAAAATCACACAGGACCTGAGTTCGATAAATCAACAGATTGAAGAATGCACTGTAAAGAGAATATCCCCGTCCGGAAAAAAGGAAATATATCTATCAGAGGTATGGATTGTTGCAAATGGATCTATTTCGACAAACGCAAAAGATAAAATTTACGAAAGGTATAAGTCTCAGAAAGTAAAGTTTCTCGATATCAATAGGCTTTACGATCTGACAGTCAAGTATGTCCCAGATTATGGTGTTGAAGTAGATTTGGCTGACATGCAAGTGCTTGAGCATGTAAGAATTTCCTGCGTTGAGCGAGAAAGAAAGCACAGCCTTATCCAAGAAGGTGTCTTACGCGAATTTATGCAGCCTGAAATTGAGAAGGTTGAAGATGATTTTAGTGGAAGAAAAATCTACATTGATATCTTTGATCAAATAAGCAAGTCCAATTTTGTTTCTATAGAATCACAAATGGGGGGTGGTAAAACAACCCTGCTAAATCAAATATGCAAGCACTATTCTGATCTTGAGATTTACAAGGAAGAAAAATTATTGCCAATCTACATTCCATGTAGCGAAATGGTGCACGAAGATTACTCGCTATCTACTCTCATTGATAAATACATCAGCCAATATAAGCTCCCAATATCTAAAGATAGGAAGTTTTTAATTCTCATTGATGGCGTTGACGAATCGAAAGATGAAAATGACGAAACGACAAATAAAATTCATTGCCTAATAGAAGAGCTTTCAGTCAAAGAAGACGTGAAGCTGATGATTGCTAGTCGTGAAATTACAAGCGATCTGTTAGGGGCGAATGACAAGTTTCGTAAGAATAGGTATGAGATTAAACCCTTAAACCTCAAGAGTATGATCAGGTTTTTGGAAAAACTCTGCTCTGGGCTTGACCTTAAAAATCGATTGCTTGAAGATTTAAAAGATTCAGAGTTATTTAAGATTCTCCCGAAGACTCCCATTGCCGCAATAATCTTGGCCAAATTAATCTCTGAGGGAGTAGAGGAGCTTCCGATGAATCTCACTGAACTTTATGCTAAATACTGTGAAATTTCCCTTGGGCGATGGGATATTCAGAAAGGATTGATGACTCAGAAGGAATATGAAGCGCTCGACGCAATATCATGCAAAATTGCTGAATATATGCTTGAGAATGAGCTTCCCAGTCTTTCACCAGAGGAGGCGAAGTCGTTCTTTAGAGATTATCTTTCCGAGCGAAATCTGCATCTGCACTCCGATGAGCTATTTGACAATATGCTTAAGAGGTCAGGAATTTTTATTGAGAGTAATAAGAATGGGGCATTCTCTTTCAAGCATAGATCTTTTGCAGAATTCTTCTATGCAAAAAACTTGCTTTCAAGGCAGAAAGTAAATATTGATTCATCAATTTTTCATCCCTACTGGACAAGCGCGTACTTTTTTTATGTCGGTCTACGTAGAGATTGTCCAGAATTGCTTGAGGAAATTATTTCGCTACCCATTAATCATGAAGGGCACAGATTTTCGAAGTTGATCAATATGGGGAATTTCCTTCTGGCGGCTTATCAAACTCCTTATGCGGTAATCGAAAGTGGAATCTACAATGTCATTTCCGATGCGGGACAGTACTATAGCGAAGTCGCAGATGAAAAAAATAAATCTTTTCTGGGTGTGTTCCCGCCGATACATCTCTTCGCAATATTCAATTCCATTATTTTAAGGCACTATAACTTCAAGTTTTTTGAGAGAGCAGTTGTTAGTGCGCTCGAAGAAATTAGTACAGATCCAAACAAGACAAATTCCAGCGCTTATTCATTATTTTTTTTGGATTCACTTCGCTTTTCACTTGGGCATCCTTCTCTGTTTGATAGCTTGTTAGAATTATGTGGAGATAATCTGCCGTTGGTGGTTCAACTTTCAATAAACCACGAATCCAAACGAAGGGATTATCAATCTCCTGCAATTAAGAAGGTTGTCAAAAGGTTGACCAAGCAAAGAAAAACCTCTCTCCAATTTGAAAGCTCCGTGACAAGGCTCTACGAAGCGACTAGTGATGGGACGAAAATTGTCAAATCGAGCGGGAGAAGACAGCCTTCATCCAAAAAAACTACTGGAAGTTCGACCAAGAAAAAATGAGGGTGACAAAGTTCTGTGTCTAGAGCTTTAAAGCCCTGTTTTGCCATCCTCGTAGTCCCGGTCATGCATTTGATGTATGCAGCGTAGTTTTTGCATGGGTTCGAGCAAGAGGAGTCCCTGGAGCAGGGCCGGGGTTGCTCTTGATGGTCAGTTTCTCGCTCTCTTGCCCTGTTGGGGAGGACGGGCATTCCCACGCGGAGCATGGGAACGAAAGATTCCGAAGCGGAATGGGAACGAGAGCGGCAGAGCGTGGAAACGATAGGTAGCTGCTTTAGCGCCCAGCGTCAGACGTCCAGCGTCAGACTTCAAGGCTCAAACCCTGTCCATCCCCCCCCTAAACCATTAAAATGCCCGCCCAAACCCCCATTCACACCCCAGCCAGGAGTTTCCCCCGTGTCTGCTATCAAAAAAGTCGTTCTTGCCTATTCAGGCGGTCTTGATACCTCTGTGATCGTGCGCTGGTTGCAGGAGAATTATGAGTGCGAGGTGGTGACTTTTACCGCCGATATTGGCCAGGGCGAGGAGGTGGAGCCGGCCCGCGCCAAGGCCCAGGCCATGGGTGTGAAGGAAATCTATATCGACGACCTGCGCGAGGAATTTGCCCGCGATTTCGTCTTCCCCATGTTCCGCGCCAATACCATCTACGAGGGCGAGTACCTGCTCGGTACCTCCATTGCCCGCCCGCTGATTGCCAAGCGCCTGATCGAGATCGCCAATGAAACCGGCGCCGATACCATTTCCCACGGCGCCACCGGCAAGGGTAACGACCAGGTGCGCTTTGAGCTGGGCGCCTATGCGCTGAAGCCGGGGATCAAGGTGATTGCCCCCTGGCGGGAGTGGGATCTGCTGTCCCGCGACAAGCTGATGGCCTACTGCGAAACCCACAATATCCCGGTGGAAATGAAGCGCGGCAAAAAATCGCCGTTTTCCATGGACGCCAACCTGCTGCATATCTCCTACGAGGGCGGCAACCTCGAAGATCCGTGGAGCGAGGCCGAGGAAGAGATGTGGCGCTGGACCGTGTCGCCTGAGGCCGCCCCCGACAAGGCCACCTATGTGGAGCTGGAATACCAGCGCGGCGATATCGTTGCCATTGATGGCGTGGCCATGAGCCCGGCGACGGTGATCGAGCACCTCAACAAGGTGGCGGGCGCCAACGGTATTGGCCGCCTGGATATCGTTGAAAACCGCTATGTGGGCATGAAATCCCGCGGTTGCTACGAAACCCCGGCGGGCACGGTGATGATGCGCGCCCACCGCGCCATCGAGTCCATCACTCTCGACCGCGAAGTGGCGCACTTGAAGGACGGCCTGATGCCCAGGTACGCCGAGCTGATTTACAACGGCTACTGGTGGTCGCCGGAGCGCAAGCTGCTGCAAACCATGATCGACGAATCCCAGCAGTATGTGAACGGCACGGTGCGCCTGAAACTGTACAAGGGCAACGTGATTGTTGCCGGGCGCAAGTCCAGCGACAGCCTGTTTGACGAGAAAATCGCTACCTTTGACGACGATGCCGGCGCCTACAACCAGAAGGATGCCGAGGGCTTTATCAAGCTCAATGCCCTGCGCATGCGCATTGCCGCCAACAAGAAGCGTACGCTGTTGTAGGGGGAGATGTCTGAATGGGAGAGGGGAGAGGGGAGACGGGGCGAGGTTTTCCGTCTCCCATCTCCCGCACCCCATCTCCCGCACCCCATCTCCCGCCATTTTTTGCACTGCACAACCCTGTGATTCCCCTCTAGTTGATTCAGGTCATGGGGATTGACCGCGCAATCATCAATAATCCTGTCGCAACTGATCCCTCCGCCCCTTCCGCACGACAGAGACAGGATTATTCAATGAGCGGTATTGCTGCCACCGGTCACGGGCCGGATCACAAGGTAAAGCCCGACTACAATATCAAGGTCGTCAAACAGTTTGCCATCATGACCATTGTGTGGGGCATCGTCGGCATGCTGGTGGGGGTGGTGATTGCTGCCCAGCTGGCCTTCCCCGACCTCAATGTTGGCCCCTGGTTTCACTTCGGTCGCCTGCGCCCCCTGCATACCAACGCGGTCATTTTCGCCTTTGGCGGCAGTGCGCTGTTTGCCTCGGCCTACTGGGTGGTGCAGCGCACCTGCCAGGTACGGCTGTTTGGCGGGCCGCTGGTGGCTTTCACCTTCTGGGGCTGGCAGGCGATTATTGTGGCCGCCGCCATTACCCTGCCGCTGGGGATGACCACCACCAAGGAATACGCCGAGCTGGAATGGCCCATTGATATAGCCATTGCGGTGGTGTGGGTGTGCTATGCGATTGTGTTCTTCGGCACCATCATGAAGCGCAAGCCAAAGCATATTTACGTGGCCAACTGGTTTTTTGGCGCCTTTATCCTCGCCGTGGCGATGCTCCATATCGTCAACAGCGCGGCGCTGCCGGTGTCGCTGTTCAAGTCGTACTCGGCCTATGCCGGGGCGGTGGATGCCATGGTGCAGTGGTGGTACGGCCACAATGCGGTGGGCTTTTTTCTGACCGCCGGGTTCCTCGGCATGATGTACTACTTTGTGCCCAAGCAGGCCGGGCGACCTGTGTATTCCTACCGCCTGTCGATTGTTCACTTCTGGGCGCTGATCGCCATTTATATCTGGGCTGGCCCTCACCACCTGCACTACAGCGCACTGCCGGACTGGGCCCAGAGCCTGGGGATGGTGATGTCGCTGATTTTGCTGGCGCCGTCCTGGGGCGGCATGATCAACGGCATCATGACGCTCTCGGGCGCCTGGGAAAAGCTGCGCACTGACCCGACTTTGCGCTTTCTGGTGGTGTCGCTGTCGTTCTACGGCATGTCCACCTTTGAAGGCCCGATGATGGCCATCAAGACGGTAAATGCGCTGTCCCACAACACCGACTGGACCATCGGCCATGTCCATTCCGGTGCGCTGGGCTGGGTGGCGATGATCTCCATCGGTTCGCTTTATCACCTGGTCCCGGTGCTGTGGCACAAGAAGGCCATGTACAGCGTGCCGCTGATCAACCTGCATTTCTGGATGTCCACCATCGGCACTGTGCTGTATATCGCCTCGATGTGGGTCAACGGTATCGCCCAGGGTTTGATGTGGCGCGCCTTCAATACCGACGGCTCGCTCACCTACAGTTTTGCCGAATCCATCGCCGCCAGTTACCCCGGTTATCTGGTGCGCCTGCTGGGTGGCTTTATCTTCTTTGCCGGCATGCTGGTGATGGCTTACAACGTGTGGCGCACCATCAGGGCAGAAGAAGAGCCTGCCATTGTCACCCAGCCTGAAGCAGCCTAAGGAGAGACGCCGGTGAAACACGACATTATCGAAAAGAATATCGGCCTGATGATCGTACTGATTCTGGTGGCCATCAGCTTTGGCGGCCTGGCCCAGATCGTTCCGCTGTTTTTCAGCAAATCGGTCACCGAGCCAATCGATGGCCTCAAGCCCTACACCGCGCTGCAGCTGGAGGGCCGCGATATCTATATCCGCGAAGGCTGCCATGTGTGTCACACCCAGATGGTGCGGCCGCTGCGGGCTGAAACCGAGCGCTACGGCCACTACTCGGTAGGCGGGGAGGGCGTATACGAGCGGCCCTTCCTGTGGGGTTCCAAGCGCACCGGGCCGGATCTGGCGCGGGTGGGTGGTCGCTACAGTGACGACTGGCATATGGCGCACCTCTACAATCCCCGCGATGTGGTGCCCGAGTCCAATATGCCCGCCTTCCCCTGGCTGTTCACCAATGTGGTGAGCGGCGAGGATACCGCCGCCAAGATGCGCACCCTGCGCACTCTGGGTGTGCCCTACAGCGATGAGGATATTGCTGGTGCTGACAGTGTGTTCGCCAAGGGGGATGTGCGGGAAATCGATGCCATCGTTGCCTATCTGCAAAACCTGGGTGTGTTAATCCAGCAAAAACGCTGAGGGAGGATCGATATGGATCAGGGTACTTTGCAGGGCATAGCGACCATTTTCGCCATGGTGGCGTTTATCGGGGTTTGCTGGTGGGCATACAGCAGCCACAAGAAAAAGGATTTCGACGAGGCCGCACAGTTGCCCTTTGTGGATGAAGAGCTGGATGACGAGCGGCCTGTCGGTGATGGCGAGAAGGAATCACACCAGGCTTCACAGGACTCTTCACACGATCCTTCACACGATAATGGTAAGGAGCAGCACAGATCATGAGCAGTTTCTGGAGTTGGTGGGTCGTTGTTCTGGTGGTGATCAATATCGTCGGGGTAATGTGGCTGCTGTTTGCCACCCGCAAAATGGAAGTCAGTGGTGACACCGAGGGCGGCGCACCCAAGACCGGCCACACCTATGACGGTATTGAAGAATACGACAATCCGCTGCCATCCTGGTGGTTCAAGATGTTTGTCGGCACCGTGATCTTCTCGGTGATCTACCTGGTGCTGTATCCGGGCATGGGCAATTTCAAGGGTGTGCTGGGCTGGTCATCGGCTGGCGAGTGGCAGGGCGATGTGGCCCGGGCCGAAGACAAATACGCGCCGCTCTTTGCCCGCTACAGCGACATGGCGGTGGAAGACCTGGCCGCCGACCCGGAAGCGCTGAAAATGGGCGCGCGCTTGTTTGCCAACAACTGCTCGGTGTGCCACGGCGCCGATGGTCGCGGCGCCTACGGGTTTCCCAATCTGGCGGACAACGACTGGCTCTACGGTGGCACACCCGAGGCCATTCACACCTCCATCGCTGCGGGCCGGGCGGGCATCATGACACCCTTTGGCCAGGTGATCGGCGAGAAGGGCGTCACCGATGCAACGAACTATGTGTTCAGCCTCAGTGGCCGCGACCACGACAGCGCCGCCGCCGAACGCGGGGCGACGATCTTTTCCACCTACTGCACCGCCTGCCACGGCGCCGATGCCCGGGGCAACCAGCTGCTGGGCGCCCCCAACCTGACCGACAACATCTGGCTTTACGGCGGCTCCCCGGAGATCGTCAAGCACAGCATCCGCAATGGTCGCCAGGGCAAGATGCCCGCCCACGGCGAACTCCTCAAGGACGACAAGATTCACTTGCTGACGGCCTATGTGTACAGCCTCTCGCGCAATGAGTGAATGGTAGCGCGCGGCGAATTGGTATTTTTGAGTTCTGAGCGGAGATATCCATGAGTGATGCTGCAGGGAGGGATGGCACAGGGGATGATCGCAAGCCCGCCTCCGATGAGGTGGTACGGGTTCTTGACCTGTACGAAACCCGCGAGAAAATCTACACCCGCAGGCTCCAGGGTTTTTACCGCAGCCTGCGCCGCTGGACCTGGATTCCCCTGCTGGGCGGTTATTTCCTGCTGCCCTGGCTGAATCTGGATGGCCGCCAGGCAGTGTGGTTTGACCTGCCCGCGCGCAAATTCCATATCCTCACCCTGACATTCTGGCCCCAGGATTTCATGCTGCTGGCCTGGCTGCTGATCATGGCAGCCTTTGCCCTGTTTACCGTGACGGTGCTGGTGGGCCGGGTCTGGTGCGGTTTTACCTGCCCGCAGACGGTGTGGACCATGCTGTTCATGGGCGCCGAACACCTCTGGGAAGGGGACCGCAACCAGCGCATGAAGCTCGACAAGGCGCCCTGGAGTGCCAACAAGCTGATTCGCAAGGGCGGCAAGCAGTTGAGCTGGGTGCTGATTGCTCTGCTCACCGGCTTTACCTTTGTTGGCTACTTCAATCCGATTCGCGAACTGGTGCCGGATTTCTTCACCCTCTCGGCCCATCCGGCAGCAGTGTTCTGGACCCTGTTTTTCACCGTCATGACCTACATGAATGCGGGGTTTTTGCGCGAGCAGGTGTGCCTGTATATGTGCCCCTACGCGCGCTTCCAGTCGGTGATGTTTGACAGGGATACGCTGGTGGTGTCCTACGACACCCGTCGCGGCGAGCCGCGCGGCGCCCGTAAAAAAGGTGTTGAGCATAGTAGCGAAGGCCTCGGTGACTGCGTGGATTGCACCCTCTGCGTGCAGGTGTGTCCCACCGGCATTGATATCCGCGACGGCCTGCAGTACGAGTGCATCAGCTGTGGCCTGTGCATCGACGCCTGCAACGCAGTGATGGAAAAAATGGATTACCCGAAAAACCTCATCAGCTTTACCACCCAGCATGTACAGGAGGGCGGCAAGCGGCAAATACTGCGCCCGCGCTTTGTCGGCTATGTGTTGGTGCTGGCGGCCATGGCAACCCTGTTCACCTGGACGGTGGCCACAAGAGTGCCCCTCGATGTCAGCGTGATTCGTGACCGCAACCTGCTGTTCCGCGAAACCCCCAATGGCCTGATCGAAAATATCTACACCCTGCGCATCAACAATATGGACAATGCAGAGCACCGCTACCGTATTGCCGTGGCGGGTGATCACGACTTTGCATTCAAGGGTGAGCAGGAAGTGCTGGTGGCGGGAGGCGAGGTGTATTCCGCCCTGGTGCGTCTTGAACTCGATCCGGGGTTGCTGCGTGAACCCAACAGCACAGTGACCTTTACCGTCAGCGGTATTGATAACCCGGCCCTGGCTGACAGCCACGAAAGCCGCTTTATCGGGCCATCCATGGTTAATCGCCGGTGATTATGGACGATACGTAGGTTGGGCTGACGAAGGAAGCCCAACATTTACCACCAATTATTGTTGGGCTTCACAAAAATCGTTCAGGGCTTGCCACCGCTGTTGGGCTTCACAAAAATCGTTCAGCCCAACCTACCCGTAAAGGAGAGATATTTTGCCGATTGCAGTGAACGAGTCCAAACCCTGGTACCGCCAGTTCTGGCCCTGGTTCCTGATTGCACTGCCGTCCACGGTGGTGGTGGCGGCGCTGTTTACCGTGTATATCGCCTTCCGCCATGCCGATGACCTGGTGATCGACAATTATTACAAGGCCGGTCGGGCGATCAACGAAAGCCTTGGCCAGGACAATACCGCCACTGCCCTGGGGCTTTCCGCCGCCATTACCTTTGATGCTCTCAGTGGTGAGGTGCTGGTTTCCCTGACGGGAGAGGGGGATAAGCCGCCAACCCTGCGCCTGCTGTTGCTGCACCCCATGAGCGCAGACCTGGATGACTCCCTGTTGCTGGCCTCCCTGGGCGATGGCCGCTACCGGGCGGATCTGGCGACCATGCCGCAGCAGCGCTATTACCTGCGAATTGAACCGGTGGATGATCCTCTGTGGCGTCTCAATGGCGAGCTGGATTTTCGCCAGGGCCATCAGGCACGCCTTGAATCCGGTCACAGCGGGTGATTACCCGGTCATGAACAGTCGCATCCCGATAAGCCCTGAGCAGGTGGCCGTCGAGTGCTATCACTGTGGCTTGCCGGTGCCCCGGGGCGCTGACTACAGCGTAGTTATCGAAAACCAGTCGCGGCCAATGTGCTGCCCCGGTTGCCAAGCCGTGGCCAGCGCCATTGTCGATGGTGGCCTCGACCGCTTTTACCAGTATCGCTCAAGTCTTTCAGCCACTTCTGCAGCCACTTCTGCCGCCAGCGCCGGGGCAAATGCCGACCCCCTCGCCAGCTACGATCTGCCCGAGGTGCAGGCGGATTTTGTCCAGCTCCAGGCAGGGGGCAACCTGGCCGCTGAATTCGAAATTGGCGGTATCACCTGCTCCGCCTGCGCCTGGCTGATCGAGCACCACCTGGCAACATTGCCCGGCCTGGTATCGGTTGTCGTCAATGTCTCCACTCACCGTTGCCGCCTGGTGTGGGAGCCGCAAACCATAGCCCTGAGTACCATTCTCGCCGCCTTTGAGCAGATCGGTTACAGCGCGCGACCGAGTGGGGATCTGGCAGCCGAGCAGACCCGCAAACGCGAATCCCGGCTGTTTTTGCTGCGCCTGGGGGTCGCCGGGCTGGGCATGATGCAGGCCGGGCACGCCGCCATTGGTCTTTACGCCGGGGCTTATAGCGGTATCGACCCGGAGTGGGTAGCGATACTGCGCTGGATGAGTTTGCTGGTAACCACGCCGGTGGTGTTCTTTTCGGCCCAGCCATTTTTTGCCGCCGCCTGGCGCAGCCTGAAGGTGCGCTACCTGGTGATGGATGTGCCGGTGTCCCTCGCCATTGCCCTGGCTTATGGGGCCAGTGTGTGGGCCACGGTCACCATGAGTGGCGAGGTGTATTTTGATTCGGTATCGATGTTTACCTTTTTGCTGCTGCTGGGGCGCTACCTGGAAATGCGCGTGCGCCACCGCAACCAGTATTTCTCTGGAGGCCTGTCGCGGTTGATTCCGCCGGTAGCCACCCGGCTTGGGGTGAATGGCGAAGAGCTGGTGCCGGTCAAGGGGCTGACGGCGGGTGACCGCATCCGGGTGGCCAGTGGCGCCACCATCCCCTGTGACGGGCAGGTAGCGCGGGGCCACAGCAGTGTGATCGAAGCGGTGCTTACCGGCGAGCAAAACCCTGTTGCCAAGCTGGCAGGCAGTAGCGTCAGTGCCGGTACCGTGAATGTGGACAATCCACTTGAGATTATTGTTAGCAGCACTGGCAGCAATACCCGGCTGGGGACCATCCTCGATATGGTCGGTGCCGCCGAGGCGGAAAAACCGCGCCGTGTGGCAGTTGCCGATCGGGTAGCCAGCTGGTTTGTGGGTGCGGTGCTGGTGGTTTCTGTGCTGGTGGCGACTGCCTGGTGGTTGATCGACCCGTCGCGGGCGCTGTGGGTGACGTTGTCGGTATTGGTGGTGACCTGCCCCTGCGCGCTGTCCCTGGCCACACCCACGGCGCTCACCGTTGCCAGCGGCGAGCTGAGCCGTCGCGGCTTCCTGATCCGCAAGGGGCATGTGCTGGAAACCCTGGCCACTCTCGACCGCTGCGTGTTCGACAAGACCGGCACCCTGACCCTGGGCAATATGCGCATTAATGCCGTGGTTCCCCTGGCCGATAGCGGTGAATCAGCAATGCTTGCCCTGGCTGCGGCACTTGAGAAAGGTTCATCCCATCCCATCGCCCGAGCCTTCAGCAACCTGCCAGATGCAGCTGTCACAGCGTTGGAAAGTGTGGAGATAGTTGTGGGGCAGGGGGTGGAAGGCGTCAGTGCCGGTGTGCGTTACCGACTGGGCAAGCCGGAATTTGTTGGTGGTGGCTTTGACCTTGCCGTGCCCACTCCGCCCCGGGAGCAGGGCCTGTGGCTGTTGCTGGCCAGCGAGCGTCAGTTGCTGGGCTGGATTCAGCTGGAGGATGAACTGCGCCCCGGCGCCGCCAGTGCGGTGCAACAGCTGCAAGGGCAGGGTATAGACGTTGAACTGCTCAGTGGCGACCGACCTGCCGCTGTGGCGAGTATGGCGCAGCGACTCGGCATCCCCCACTGGCTCGGCGGGGCGAGTCCGCAAAGCAAGCTTGCCCATATCCGCGATCTGCAATCTGCGGGGCAGGGGGTCATGATGGTGGGCGACGGCATCAACGATGTGCCGGTGCTCAGTGGCGCGGATGTATCGGTGGCCATGGGTGATGCGGTGGATATCACCCGCCTGCACGCCGATGCCCTGCTGGTGTCCGGCAATCTCGATACCCTCGCCACCGCCATCGGCCTGGCGCGCAAAACACGTGCCGTGATTCGCCAGAACCACGCCTGGGCGCTGGGCTACAACCTGCTGGCGCTACCGCTGGCGGCGGCGGGCATGATTGCCCCCTGGGTCGCGGCCATCGGCATGTCCCTCAGCTCGCTGCTGGTGGTGCTCAATGCCCTGCGGTTGGGTCGCCCTGCTCAGTCTGTGAGAGGTGACTGATGGAAAGCCTGTACTTCCTGATTCCCCTCTCGCTGGTGGTGCTGGCCGTAGCGGTATGGCTGCTGTTCTGGGCCGTGGGCAACGGGCAATACGACGATATCGACCGCGAGGGTGAGCAGATACTGTTTGACGATGATTTCGATCCGCCGCGCAGGGCTGGCAACGACAAGGGCGGCAAAACCGATGACTGAACCGCTGTCACTGCTGGCCATGCTGGTGATCGGCCTGCTGGGTTCGGGCCACTGCGTGGGCATGTGCGGCGGCATTGCCAGCGGGCTGGGTTTTGCCAGCGGCGCGAATACTGGCGATGCCGGCACTATCAGCAGTGACAGGGTGCGTGGCCCGCAGCTGGTACTGGGCTACAACCTGGGGCGTATCCTCAGCTACGGCATTGCCGGTGTGCTGGTGGCGAGCCTCGGTTATTGGGGGCGCGAGTTTCTCGCTCTCGGGCCGGTATTGAGAGTCCTGGCGGGTGTGATCCTGGTGCTGATGGGGCTGTACCTGGCGGGCTGGTGGAACATTCTGGTTCATCTGGAAAAAGCCGGTGCCAGCCTGTGGCGCCGCTTGCAGCCGTTGGGTCGGCCGCTGCTGCCGGTGCGGGGTGTGAGCCAGGCAATATTGTTGGGAATGCTGTGGGGCTGGTTGCCCTGCGGGCTGGTGTATACCGCCCTGGCCTATGCCGCGACCGCGCAGTCGCCTGCGGAGGGCGGGCTGATGATGGTGTTTTTCGGACTTGGCACCGCCCCGGCCATGGTGGCGGGAGGGCTGTTTTCCGCCCGCATCAGGCAACTGTTGCAGGATCGGCGCCTGCGCCAGTGGATGGCGCTGGCCATGATCGCGTTCGGGCTGTGGACCCTGGCGTCGGTCGCCACGCACAGCGGCCACATGGCTGCTGGCCAGTTGCATCAGGAAAACAGTCACCAGCACGGAGCTTCTGATCGGTGATTGATATTTATCAATGCGTTAAACCTGTTTCACCGCTATAAGACGTTATAACACTGGAGGAAAAATCATGTTTGGGCACATTTTTGGAATACTGCTGGAGCCGGTGAAAACCTGGGAAAAAATTGCCTCGCTGCCCGATCGCGAGATCAAGAAACTGTTGCCCTATCCCATCGTTATGGCGCTGATCCCGGCCATTGCCTTTTACTTTGGCACCACCCATTACGGCTGGAAGGTACTGGGCGATGATGTCACGCGGCTGACGGCGGAGAGTGGTTTTCCCCTCGCGGTGCTGTTTTATGCCGGGCTGATGGGCGCTGTGATTTTTATCGGCTGGATGATCCACTGGATGTCTGCGACCTACGCGGCCAGTTCGTTTCCCATCAAGGGGGTGGTGCTGGCGGGCTATGCCACAACGCCGGTGTTCCTCGCCGGAGCCTTCGCCGTCTACCCGGTGTGGTGGTTTGATGTGCTGCTCGCCACCGCCGCCTGCGGCTACGCCATTCGCCTGCTGTACCTGGGCGTGCCGCCGGTGATGAAGGTGCCGGAGGAGCGCGGTTTTCTCTATGCCAGCGCGGTGTTTATGATGGCCCTGGTGTATATCGTGCTGGTGCTGGTGGCCACGGCCATTTTGTGGGAGTTTGTGGCGACGCCGGTATTTACTGACTGATTTGTGTAATTGTTTTTTGCTTCGTGTGCCGCGACTTGCTTTTGTGCATCCCTTGGCTGGTAAGCATTTTCTGTGGCAGAAGGGTAAAGCCTGAGTGAGGCGGGGCTGTCCGAATCGGTCGCATCAAAGACAAAAAAACCGGCGCTGCGGAACTCGCACAAAACGCTCAGACAAGTCCTCGCGAAAACTCCGGCTTTTTTGTCTTTGATAGCAGCGCCCTGATTGATTTGAACAGCCCCGCCTCACTCAGACTGATTCGCTGGCAGCGTATTTCAGCTACTTGAGTTACTGCGGAAGCGCTGGCGCCACCAGCGCGTCACCGTCATAGCCATGGACAACACCAAAGCGCTCGCTGCCACTGTTCCAGTCGTGCAATGCCTGGGCGATATCCTCCTTGCTGTGGCCGACAAAGTTCCACCAGATAAAAATATCCCCATCGAGCGGTTCACCGCCCACCATCAGAACCCGCGATCCTGCGGGCAGCGAGAAGGTGACACTGTTGCGATGGATACCGAGGTAAGCCAGCTCATTGGTGGCAAAGGTCTCGCCGTTTGTTTCAAGACTGCCTTCCAGCACAAATAATCCGTATTCAAAATCCTCGCGCAGCGGAAGAGTCACCTCAGCCTGTTGCGGGGCATGGATGTCGACGCCGAGCAAGGGTGAGAAGCACAGGGTGGGAGCATGGTGACCCATAAAATCTCCCACCAGCAGGGTGAAATCCATAGCCTCCTGAGACCAGGCTGGCAGCTGTGGGTAGTGATCAAATCGCGGCGGCGTGTCCTTGTCGGCCAGGGGCAGGGCAATCCACAGCTGCGCCGCGTGCAGCTTGTCCTGGCCGGGCACTGTCTCTTCAGTGTGGGAGATGCCGCGACCTGCCGTCATCAGGTTGACCTGGCCGGGGCGGATCACCTGTTTGTTGCCCAGACTGTCGCGGTGCAAAACTTCGCCCTCCAGCATCCAGGTAAAGGTTTGCAGGCCGATATGGGGGTGCGGCCCCACCCGCATGCCGGGATTGCCCACGGCAAAGGTGGCGGGGCCTGCATGATCGAGAAAACACCAGGCGCCTATAAGACGCCGCGCCTTGGTGGGAATGGCGCGGGCCACCGAAATACCGCCCACATCGGCGATGCGCGGCGTCAGGCGCTGGATCTGATGACGCCCGTCCACTAACGGACATTCCCTTGACGAACCAAAACTTGCCGACCATCGGGTGTTGCTCATAGTGCCTCCACAATTAGTGTTTCCACAATTATTGATGCGGTACGTTTTATTCGAGAGCCCGCTCGTGCTGAGCTTGTCGAAGCACAGTCGCCAGGCCTTCGACAGGCTCAGGCTGAACGGCATTCACACTTTATTCAATAGCCCGCTCGTGCTGAGCTGGTCGAAGCACAGTCGCCAGGCCTTCGACAGGCTCAGGCTGAACGGTATTCACGCTTTATTCAAGAGCCCGCTTGTGCTGAGCTGGTCGAAGCACAGTCGCCAGGCCTTCGACCAGGCTCAGGCCGAACGGTATTCACGTTTTATTCGAGAGCCCGCTCGTGCTGAGCTGGTCGAAGCACTGTCACCAAGGCCTTCCCACAGGCTCGGGCTGAACGGTATTCACGCTTTATTCGAGAGCCCGCTTGTGCTGAGCTGGTCGAAGCACAGTCGCCAGGCCTTCGACAGGCTCAGGCTGAACGGTATTCACGCTTTATTCGAGAGCCCGCTCGTGCTGAGCCTGTCGAAGCACTGTCACCAAGGCCTTCCCACAGGCTCCGGCCGAACGGTATTCACGTTTAATTCGTGCCGGATCAATAGTGCCTCCACAATGGGTCCAGTTGTTGGCAAGTATGCCTGCCCATTGGCACGGGCAGGCAGTTCGCTATTTGCCTGATGTCAGGCTGTTATGGCTGGTAATCAGGTTGCGATAGTCGGGGATATGGTTGGAGAACAGCGTTCCCAGCCCTTCAACATCATTGCGCCAGTCGCGGTGCAGTTCGCAGGCGACCCCGAACCAGGTTATCAGCTGGGCGCCAGCGGCGGACATCCGGTCCCAGGCCGAATGGCGGGTCAGCTCGTTGAAGGTACCAGAAGCATCGGTGACCACAAACACCTCATAGCCTTCCTCAATAGCCGACAGCGCAGGAAATGCCACACAGACTTCGGTAACCACACCGGCAATAATCAGCTGTTTTCTGCCTGTGGCCTTGATGGCCTTGACGAAATCCTCGTTGTCCCAGGCGTTGATCTGGCCGGGACGGGCGATATAGGGCGCGTCGGGAAAAGTCTCTTTCAACTCGGGCACCAGGGGTCCGTTGGGGCCATTCTCAAAGCTGGTGGTGAGAATGGTCGGCAACCTGAAATACCGGGCCAGATCAGCCAGGGCCAGGACGTTGTTTTTGAAGCGATCCGGCTCAATGTCCCGCACCAGGGACAGGAGACCGGACTGGTGGTCGACCAGCAGTACAGCAGCCTGGTTTTTGTCGAGACGCACATAGGGCTTGTTCATGGTAGTTCTCCTTGCAGGTTGTCGGGCGCCATCGCGCCGTCAGTGGGTGTCGCCCCGGGTGGCCGGGGCGCTGGTCAGCTCGCCAAAATTGCCGCTGTTGAAATCAGCGATGGCTGCGGCAATCTCCTCCTGGGTGTTCATCACAAAGGGGCCGTAGCCTGCGATGGGCTCGTCGATGGGCTCACCGCTTAAGAGTAGTACGCTGGCATCGCTGCTGGCTTCGATACTGAGGTGTTGGCCGTCCCGGTCCAACACCACCAGTTGCGCCTCGCGGGCAATGGCATTGTCATTGACCAGCACTGTCCCTTTGAGCACGACCAATGCTGCACTCCAGCCCTGGGGTAGTGTCAGCTCACTGACGCTGCCCGCCGTCAGCGCCATGTCCCACACATGCATTGCTGTGAAGGTTTGCGCTGGCCCCTTGTGCCCGCCGTATTCACCGGCGATCACCCGCACCGTCCCTGCGTTGTCGGGCAGGGGCACGACAGGAATATCCCCGCTGCTGATGGCCTGGTAGCCCGGTGTGGCCATTTTGTCCCTGGCTGGCAGGTTTACCCACAGCTGGACCATCTCCAGGGTGCCGCCCGATTGGGCAAAAGCCGGGGAGTGGAACTCATCGTGGAGGATGCCGCCTCCGGCTGTCATCCACTGCACATCGCCTGGGCCGATCACACCGCCGTTACCGGTTGAATCGCGGTGGGCCACCTCGCCCTGGTAGACGATGGTGACTGTCTCAAAGCCGCGATGGGGGTGCTGGCCGACACCGCGCTGATGGCGGGAGGGCGCAAATTCAGCCGGGCCTGCGTAGTCGAGCAGCAGGAAGGGGCTCAGCTGCTTGCCGTGACCCTGGTAGGAAAACAGCGAGCGCGCCGGAAAGCCGTCTCCCACCCAGTGGGGACGAGGGGGGCTGTATACACCGAGAATGCGTTTCATGTGGGTCTCCAACGATGGGGTGTTGATCATCGTGGAATAAATCATAGTTTCGCTACGCTGATGTCGCTAGTCTGCTTAAATAGACTTCACAGACCTATTTTTAGAACGATGGCGCTATGATTCTTTAGAACGATAGGAGTTGCAATGCAGGATCTCAATGATCTTTACTATTTCGTCCAGGCGGTGGACCACGGCGGTTTTGCCCCCGCCGGGCGGGCCCTGGGAATGCCCAAATCAAAGCTCAGTCGCCGTATTGCCATGCTGGAGGAGCGCCTTGGGGTACGCCTGATCCAGCGCTCCACACGGCACTTTTCGGTGACAGAGGTGGGCCACACCTACTATGAACACTGCAAGGCCATGCTGGTGGAAGCGGAATCCGCCCAGGAGGCCATTGAGGCATTGCAGGCCGAACCGCGCGGCGTGATTCGCATAACCTGTCCGGTGGCAATGCTGCATGTTCATGTGGGGGCGATGCTGGCTGATTTTATGGCGCTGTATCCGCAGGTGACGATCCATCTGGAAGCCACCAACCGGCGTGTCGATCTGGTCAGTGAAGGCGTGGATGTGGCGATTCGTGTGCGGCCACCGCCATTGCAGGACAGCGACCTGGTGATGCGGGTGCTGACCGACCGCGGCCAGTGCCTGGTGGCCAGCCCTGAACTCGCCCGCCGGTTTGAGACGCCTGCCCAGCCCGCTGACCTCAACGGCTGGCCGAGCCTGGGGCTGGGTGTGCCGCAGCAAAACCACCGCTGGTTGCTGGAAGGGCCGAACGGTGCCCAGGTGTCACTCCATCACAGGCCGCGCTTTGTGACCACCGATATGATCGCCCTGCGCACTGCGGCAGTGGCGGGTGTCGGTGTTGTCCAGTTGCCGGTGATGATGGTGCGGGATCAGCTGGCTGCCGGGTCATTGCTGAGACTGATCCCGCCCTGGGCGCCACGCCGGGAAGTGGTTCATGCGGTGTTTCCCTCAAGGCGCGGGCTGCTGCCTTCTGTGCGTACCCTGATCGATTATCTCGCCCAGCGTTTTTCATCGTTCTGTGAGGACTGAAAGGACGTAGCAAAACCAGGCGCGGGGCCACAAATTTATGTGGATATGACAGCCGCGAACAAAAAAGGGGCGCATAATGCGCCCCTTTTTGAATGCCGCTTGGCGGGATTAACCCGTCACTTGATCAAACCGAAAGTAAACCAGCTGCGCCAGCTTCTGCCACTGGACTGATCGTCCTCCTGCGGCGGTGCCAGGGCGGCGGGGTTATACAGGTGACGGGTGTCGAAGTAGGGCGGCTTGGCGTTGTCGTAAAGGCCCACGGTAAGGCGTTTTACCCAGGTTTTGCTCTCATCCGGGGAGATGCCCTGGTAGCTGAAATTGCCATCTTCGTCGAAGCTGGGGTATTCGGGGTAATTCGCCGCCAGCACCCGCACCGAGTCGGAGGCCAGATCGTTGAGGCCCAGCAGGTGGTAGGCCTCGGCCATGATCGCCAGGCCATCGGGTACTGCCGGCGTTTGCTGGAAGTTTTCCACCACGTAGCGGCCACGGTTGGCAGCGGCCAGGTAGGCTTCACGTTTGAAATAATAGTTGGCGACGTGGATCTCGTAGCGGGCCAGCAGGTTGCGCAGGAAGATCATGCGCTTGCGGGCGTCCGCCGCGTAGCTGCTCTCCGGGAAGCGGCTGATCAGCTCGGCAAAAATCGCAAAGGCCTCACGGGCAGCGCCGGGGTCGCGGCTGGTCTGGTCGGTGGGCAGGAAGTTGCCAAAAAAGTTGCGGCTCTGGGCCAGGGAGGCAAGGCCCTTGATGTAATAGGCGTAATCGACATTGGGGTGGCGCGGATGGAGGCGGATAAAGCGATCCGCAGCGCTCATGGCGGCCTCGTAGTCAGCGGAGCGGTAGTAGGCGTAGATCAGCTCCAGCTGCGCCTGCTCGGCATAGGTGCCAAACGGAAATTGCGCTTCGAGGCCCTGCAGGTTCTCGATGGCAACTCTCCAGTTGCGCGAATTGAGATTGCGCTGGATAACATCGTAGAAGTCGGTTTCGGTGTAATTGGCCGTTTCAGACTCCTCTTCCTCTTTGTCGTCGCCGAAGAAGGGCATCCAGGAGCAACCGGAGAGGGTCATCATGGCCACAAGCACTAGGGTAATGAGTCGCATAAATTATCAGATTCTCTGTTATTGCCGTTGTGCGGGGAGCGCAGCCCTGCAAAAATCGTTGGATTGCTGGATTGAGTCAGTGCGGGTCTGTGTCAGATCGGCCCGGGTGCTCTCCAGAGGTTCGTTATTTAACCACAGCTCTGGGGCCTGTTGAAACGAAAAGGGCCGGGCCCATTTTCTGCCAGCTTCGTTGTTAGTTCCCACAGCACTGCCTTGGTTCAACGGGCAGGCTTTGGTTGGTGCAGGTCCTTGTTCATAGAGGCCCAGTGCCTGCCCCATGAGCGTAGCGAATGTATTGGGCACTCTATGTTCTCTCCTTCCGCCTCGCTGGACGGTAAAATAGCCGCCAGCGACGATAACCCAAATAGTGCCAACAGGCCCAGAGGCAAGCTAAACATGACAGACACGCAAATACGCCTTGACGCCACCGTGCCCGACCATTGTGTCGGCCAACGACTCGATCAGGTGGCCGCCACGCTGTTTCCGGATTTTTCCCGTACCCGGCTTCAGCAGTGGATCAAGGATGGTGCCATTACTCTCAATGGTCAACCCTGCCGGGGCCGCGACAAGGTGTTTGGCGGTGAACGCCTCAACCTGCAAACCGAACTGGAGGAGCAGGGCGACTGGGTATCGGAGGATATCCCCTTCGACCTGATTTATGAGGATGAGGACATCCTGGTCATCAACAAGCCGGTAGGGCTGGTGGTTCACCCGGGCGCGGGAAATCCCCAGGGCACACTGCTCAATGCCCTGTTGCATCGCTACCCGGATCAATCGCTGCTGCCACGCTGCGGCATCGTTCACCGCCTCGACAAGGACACCTCCGGGTTGATGGTGATTGCCCGTACCCAGCGTGCGCAGAATTCCCTGGTGGCCCAGTTGCAGGATCGCAGTGTGAGCCGGGAATACGAGGCGGTAGTGCAGGGCGTATTGGTGTCCGGTGCCACCGTCGATGCGCCCATCGGTCGCCATCCGCGCCAGCGCACCCGCATGGCGGTGGTGCACAGTGGCAAGGAAGCGGTCACCCATTATCGCGTTGTGAAGCGCTATGCCGCCCACACCCATATCCGCGTCAATCTCGAAACCGGTCGCACCCACCAGATCCGCGTCCATATGGCTCATGTGGGATTCCCCCTGGTGGGCGACAGCGCTTATGGTGGCCGCCTTAAACTCCCCAAGGGCGCCAGCGATGAGCTGATTGACGCCCTGCGCGGCTTCAAGCGCCAGGCTTTGCATGCGGTTGCCCTGAGCCTGGATCATCCTGGCAGCGCTGAGCGGATGCGCTGGGAAGTGCCCCTCAGTGCCGATCTGGTTGCGCTGCTGGCTGCTCTTGCGCACGCATAGATGACTGTCGATTTGCTGCGACCGGACTGGCCCGCGCCGCCCAATGTGAGGGCGGCTGTTACCACCCGCCGGGGTGGCGTCAGCGCGCCTCCCCGCGACTCTCTCAATCTGGCCCTGCATGTGGGGGATGATCCTGCGGCTGTAGCACAAAATCGCCAGCTGTTGCGCCAGCAACTGGGGCTTGAGCGGGAGCCGGGCTGGCTTGAACAGGTGCATGGCACCCGCGTTCTGACCCTGGATGGCGGTGCACAAGAAGACAAGACACTCGGCGTTAACCGCGCAGATGCGTCGGTTACCCGTGTGGCCGGGCAAGCCTGTGTGGTGATGACGGCGGACTGCCTGCCAGTGTTGTTCTGCGACCGGGCCGGCACAGTGGTTGCTGCCAGTCACGCTGGCTGGCGCGGGCTTGCTGCTGGGGTGTTGCGGGCGACAGTGAAGGCCATGGCGGTTGATCCGGCAAACATCGTCGCCTGGTTTGGTCCGGCCATTGGTCCTGCGCAGTTTGAAGTGGGGGGCGAGGTGGTTGATGTCTTTATGGACAACGCGATCAGCGACAGTCACCGCAGCGCCATCCCCGCCTGCTTTGCGGCTTCGCCGACCAATCCCGGCAAGCTGCTGGCGGATATCTATGCCCTGGCCCGCGCCGAGCTCAATGCTCTTGGCGTGAATGCCGTTTACGGCGGCGGGCTGTGTACGGTGACGGACAGCAGCAACTGGTACTCCTACCGCCGCGATGGGGTGACAGGGCGAATGGCTTCGCTGATCTGGCTGGCGCTTTAAAATTCAGGTTACAGGTTGCCCGTGGTGCAAACTATAACAACGTCGCTCTGACTCAGCTTCGCGGACACAGGGCGGCACGATCCTGCCGCCTCCGGCTTTTACGTGCAACGTGTAACGTGAAACTCCTAAACCTTACTCTCTCGGAATAACCAGCGCCTTACCCTCCGTCCCCAGTGCAAACACAATCAGCCGCGCATCGACCGTGCCGCGATTGACGCCGTTGTGCCAGGTGTCCACCACTTCATAAACCACATCACCCGCTGAAAAGGTGGTTTTTTCACCGTCCTCCAGTTCCACTTCCACCGAGCCGGAAAGGATATAGGTGTAGAGCGGCGCGGGGTGTTTGTGCCAGCCGGTTTCCGCGCCCGGCGGGATGACGATATCCAGTGTCGACACTTCGGGATGGTCGGTGTGTGGATAGGCGATAGGGGCGCCGTTACTGGTGGTAGTAGCGCGGTGCAGGACCTGGCTTTTTACCTGCGGCTTGTAACCCTCCGCCAGGATGGCCGTGGACATGAAGGCGAAACTCACCAGTAGGGTGGCAATAAAAAACGGGCGTTGTTGCATTCTGTAACCTCAAATGTGTTGGCTGATGGTTGCTCTGGCTTAAAGCTGCGAACTGCTCATCTGCAAAACCTCAAGGGCCATATTCCTGCCATCTGGTCGCCTGGTCTCAGCGACATGCTCCTCAATGTACACCTGATTTTTACTCGACGTCTTGACCCGATACATAAGCTCGTCTGCAGCGACCACCATGGGTTCCAGATGCAGGGGTGCCTGTTCATAGCTGACGGCACCGATACTGGCCGTCACTGAGGCTTGAAACAGGCTCTTTTCATCCGCCAGGGATATGCGGATGCGTTCCAGAACAGCACGGGTGTCTGCCTCGCTGGTCTCCGGCAGGAGGATGATGAATTCGTCGCCGCCAACCCGACAGCAGCGGTCGCTGGTGCGCAGAATACTGCGCAGGATGAGGGCAACAGTTTGCAACAGGCGATCGCCGAATTCGTGGCCAAACTGGTCGTTGGCCTGCTTGAAGTTGTCGAGATCAATATAGGCAATGCTGATTGCCCGGTTGTGGCGGTGGCACAGCTCGACGATACCTTTGCTGTCGGCATAGAAGGATCTGCGATTGGCGAGACCGGTGAGTGGGTCTATGCGGGCCAGGTCGCGCTCCCGAACCAGGGCCTGGTGCAGCGCCGCCACCAGCATCGGCACCAGCAGAAAAGCGCTGCCCTGAGTAAAAAAGTTGATCATCCAGATATAGGCGTGGGAGTACTCACGCCCACCGGCATAGTTGGCTACCACCCAGATAATGGTGGCCAGGCCGGAGAATAGCGCAGTTGCCCTGGGGCCAAGCAGCCAGGCAGCAAAGACCAGGGGCACAAAATAGAGGGGAAAGACCCTGATCTCCAGCCCCGTGAGATAGTCCACCAGCCCCGTCAGGAGCAGGCCAATGGCGGTGATGGCAATGATCATTGGATTGGTCAGGCTGGTCAGGTTAGTCATGGCAAAGGCATCTTCACGGGCGGCCCACCTCACAGGAAGGCAGCTTCACAAGTAGGACGTATCATCGACAGGGCAGTATTGACCAATATGCCGGGCCTGGTGAGGGAAATTGCCCGAGCGGTACTTTTCTCGGCTGAAAGTTCTTTCATCCTGGTCGAATACCCTTTTCCCTTTTCCCTTTTCCCTGTGCCCGGCTCCTGTTCTGCCGACATCACCGCCGGGGAGTGTAGAATGCGCGCCTGATTACCTGCTCTGTCTGGACATCCTATGGGCACCACCCAATTTCGTCTGATTGTTGTCGCTTTGCTGTCAGTGACAGCGATGTCTCTGGTGCCGGTACTGATCAAGTTCACCAGCGCCAATATCGAGACCATCGGCAGTGCGCGGCTCGGTATATCGCTGCTGGCGCTGACGCCGCTGATGTTCTTTATGCGGGCTTTTCGTCAGCTCAACCGCAGCGACTGGAGCTGGTTGCTGCTGGCGGGGCTGTGTTTCGGGTTGCACTGGTGGACTTACTTTTACGCCATCAAGGCGGCGGGTGCGGCGGCAGGGGCCATTGCCATGTCGACCTTTGGTATCCATTTGCTGCTGCTCAACTGGATTATCCATCGCCATCGGGTCAGCCTGTTCGAATGCTTGCTGATCGGCGTGTGCATCTTTGGTTGTTACCTGGTGGTACAGTCGCCTGCCATTGACCGGGCGGCAACAGTGGGTTTCCTGGTGGGGGTGTTCAGCGCCTTTTTGTATGGCGCCATGCCGCTGATCCACCGGCGCATTATCCATTTGCCCACCACCACCCGCACCTGGGGACAGTTTGCCTTTGCCGGGGCATTTTTTCTCGCCCTGTGGCCGCAAACTGACTGGCAGCTGGCGCCCTCGGACTGGTGGGCACTGCTGGTGCTCGGCACACTTTGCACCCTGTTTGCCCACGCCCTGTGGGTCAAGGCCAGTTCCGAATTGCCCGGCGTCATTACCAGCAGCATCCACTACCTGTACCCGCCCATGACGGTGGTGCAAAGCTATTTTTTTCTTGGCGAAACCATCACCGCCGCTACGGTGACGGGCACCGCGTTGATCATCGGCGCCAACCTGATTTTGCTTGTTTCGCCCTGGATTCGGCTCAGACGCCGTCAGCAGTTATAAACTGCTGCCATCGACGGCTTGGCTAATCGCAGCTATTTGCCATCCACACTGTAAACCAGCAGTGCATTGCCAGGCTTGAACATGGCATAGGAATAACCCGAGTTGACGATCACATGGCCGTCGGCGATGGCCGCGCCGGGTCCGCTCATGGAGCCGCCTACAGCATTAACACCGTTGACCGCAGGTGCGGGCACAGTGGTGTCGCTTTCCCACAATACCTTGCCGGTTGCGCCATCGTAGGCCCTGAAAATACCGTCGAGATGACCGGCGAACACGACGCCGGGAATGGCGGTTAGTGCGGCGGATACGCCTGGATGGCAACCGGCATCGTCACAGCTGGCCTTGCCCTTGAGGGCTTGCCAGAGGATTTCCCCCGTTGCCGCATCAATGGCGTGAATGCCTGCTGCGGCATAATCTGGCGCCATGGAGCCATCCGCCTGCATGGGGGTGTCCACTACTGGCACGTAGATACGGGTGCCCTCTGAGGCCATGCCGAAATGTACGCCACCCATCACGCTGCCACGGCCGATGGCCTGCTTCCACAGCAGCTCGCCTTTGTTGTCAGGATCGAGGCCGTAGACCATGCCGGATTTTTGCCCGGCCACCAGAATCTGTTTTCCCTTGTCGAGGTTGATAAGCAGGATTGACGCGGCGATATCGTGATCCAGCCCCTTTTCATGGACGCAGTTGGCGCTGTTGACGATGCAGGCCGGTGTCCAGATATCGTTGGCCGTCATCTGTTGGTGCCAGACCCGCTTACCGGTTTTGGCGTCCACGGCAAAGATCGCATCGGAATTGCCATCGGCGGGTGGCGAATAGTTCTGGCCACTGCCGTGGTAGATCAGGCCGCGCTGCGCATCCATGGTCGGGCTGGTCCAAACCCCTCCGCCTGAAGGCCCCATAATCGCCGTGCCCTGAGAGGTTTTGCCCTGTTCCGTGGCGGGCTGGTCGACGCTGTAATGGCGCCACTTGATCTTGCCGCTGGCGGCATCCAGCGCCAGCATCGAACCGCGAAAAGTGCAGCAGGGATAGCTGGGCGTTGCTGCAGTGGTAACCTCCAGGGAGGATACCGGCACATAGAGTGTGCCGTCGCGGAGCAGCGGGGTGCCGGTGATGGTGGCGGTGGGGTGATCGTCGACCCTGGTGCGCCACAGCACTTCGCCGGTGAGGGCGTCGAGGGCGTAGGCGCGGCCCAGCAGGTCGCCAAAATAGAGGCGCGGAGAGCGCTCGGGGATGGTGCCCTCGGGCCAGGATTCGACCACGATAGCGGTGCGCACCTCGGCCCCGACATTGCTGGTCCAGCGCGCACAGCCGGTATGCAGGTCAAACGCATACACCGTGCCGTCCTGGCTGCCGACAAACACAGCTCCCATGGCAACGACAGGCTGCGAACGGGCGCGCAACGCAGCGGGGAAGGCAAAGGCCCATTTAAGCTTCAGGTTCGGTACATCATCAGCCGTCAGCCCGGCCACAGTATCGGGCACAAATCGGCGCGGGTCGTAGCCCCAGCCCACATTGGCAGGCGGGCGGTTTAGGTCAAAATCGAGGGCATCGCCTGTGCAAGCAGTGGCACCGGGTTGAGGTTTGTAGCTGGTGAGATCGGTACGGGCCAGATATTCAGCTACTTGCTGTTTTTGTGTGCTGTCGAGAGCGGCAGCCTCCTGGGCCATGATGCCGGTGGTCAGGGCTGTGATAATCGCCTGGGGCGGCATGGTTTCGAGAAACTCCCGGTGCGGCGCCTTGGGCATGGCGCCTTCGTGACAGCTGGCGCAATGCAACTGGTAAAGCGCTTTGCCGGGATGCTTGTCGGGATCGAAGGTGGTGTTTTGATTGAATAGTGCATCCTGCAGTGCCGGTTGTGCTGCCATTGCCCCATGGGCGAGCGCGCTCAATAGCGTAGCGCAGAGCAGTGATTTCAGGGGTGACAGCGCATGCATAAGGTTTTCTCCCGATCTTGTGATTATGTTGCCGGATAGTTTGGTGCTAATCGAAACGGACAGTGAGAGACGAATAGTACGGCGTTTTAGCCTTCGAACCCATGGGATTGCAAGAGTGGGATGGCAAGAGAAGGGCCGCCGTTATGACTGTTACAACAAAGTTCCGCCATCCACATGCAACACCTGCCCGGTGACAAATGCAGCCTGCTCGGATGCGAGATACAAAACCGCCGCAGCCACCTCGTCGGCCTTCGCCACAGTGCGGGGCAGGGGGCCGCTGCGTTGCAGCTTGCTGACTTCTGCGGGGTTCAACCCGGCAATGGCGTGGGTAAAAAAGCCGGAATCGGGGTGAAAGCGGCTGCCGCTGCTCATGGCTTCTGCATTCTCGGGTGCAGTGAAGTAGGGCGCCACGCAGTTGACGGTGATATTGTGCTGGCCCACTTCTTTCGCCAGCACTTTGGTGAAGGCATGGACTGCACCCTTGGCAGCGGAATACACCGCGAGCATATAGTCACCCACTGTGCCGGCGGTGGACCCCATATTGATAATCCGGCCATGCTGCTGGCTGATCATATGGGGCAACACGGCGCGGCTCACACGCAGCACAGTGGTGAGGGTGATATCGATATCCTGTTGCCAGGAGTCGGGATCGGATTCGGCAAAAGGCCCCATGGCGTTGTTGCCGCCGACGTTGTTGACCAGCACGTCGATAGTGCCGAATTTCTCCAGTGATGCAGCGGCGATACGCTCGCCTGCGTTCCTGTCGAGCAGGTCCACCTGGAGAAAAATTGCATCTGCTGCGCCCGCTTTTTTTGCCCTGTCCACGACTTTTGCACCTGCTGTAGCGTCGCGACCCACCGCCACCAGGTTGACGCCTTCAGCGGCCATGGTAAGTGCGATGGCGCGGCCAATATTGGCTGTGGCGCCGGTGACGATAACGGTTTTGTTGGCTAATCCTAAATTCATGGCTGTGCTCTTTTTTGGTATTTTTGAGTTTATTGAAGAAAGCTTTTAATTTTACGGGCTGAGCACTTCATAAGACGAATCCTGACGATCGCGGCGGCCCCAGCCTTCAGTAAGGGTTGCTGCGACTTCGTGCATCTCGTCAAAGTCCTGAATATAGATGCGGTGATCAATGGCCCAGCGCCCGTCGCGGCGCGACCAGCGATCCACATAGCGGCCTTTTACCGTCACCTGCATCAGCTTGCCCTCCTGGCGAAAGCGCAGGGCGGCGGTGACATAGGCCTCGCTGCCAGCCTTGTCACCGTTGAGGCGGATCAGAATATTCGACACCTGGTGGGAATGGCCGAGCATACCGCTGTGCTGCTCGCACACCCAGTCGATAAAACCCCGGCCCGTACCGCTGAACATGGGGCCATAGAGGGCGGTACCGTCCTCGTGCCAGATGCTGTAGCCGAGCTGGTGATCAATGCGATCCATGGCGCGGCAGTAGCTGTAGATCTGGTCGGTGATGGCCTGGTGGTCGGCGAGGGTGAGGGTCAGTTGATCGTTGGAGGTAGTGGTCATGGTTATTCCTTTCAAGGCTGTGTTTGCCGGTTAGAGCAATTTTGGCTTAAGTGTTTAGAGACGTTTGTTCGATAGGGGAAGATGTTGAACGGGAGACGAGAGACGGTGCGCGCCTTTCCGTATCCCGTCTCCCATCCAGTATCTCTCATGCCTAATTCCATACCAGCGGAAGGGTGGTGGGCTGCACCATACCACCCAAGTGGGTCTGGATAATGGCGCCGGGCTTGATACTAAACGACGGTATCGCCGCAAGAAACTCCTCCAATGCCACGCGCATTTCCCGTTTTGCCAGGTGTACGCCGAGACAGAAGTGGGGGCCGTGGCCGAAGGTGAGAATCTGCTTGGGATTGCGGTCGAGGATGATCTCGTTGGGGTTGTCGAATTCCTCCGGGTCGCGGCAGGCGAGGATGGTGGAGGTGAGCACCTTGTCGCCGGGCATGATGGTCACGCCGTTGAGCTTGCGCTCCTTGATGCAGGTGCGGAAGGTGCTGGTGGCGGCATAGGCGCGCAGCAGTTCCTCCAGAGCAGTGCTGATAAACGCGGGATCGTCCCGCAGACGCTGCTGGTGGTCGGGGTTTTCCGCCAGGTGGCGAAAGTGCAGGCCCATATTGGTGGTCACCGTATCCAGCCCGCCAATAAACAGGTTGAAGGTGTAGCCGATCAGTTCGCTGTCGGTAAAGGGACGTTGTTCGGTGGCGGAGGTTTTGATGGCGGAGTGAATGGCAAAGCTGATCAGGTCGTCGCCAGGATTCTCGCGGCGCTCGGCGATCACATCCACCATGTAGCCATTGACCGCCCGCACCGCATTGCCGATGGTGCCCAGATCACCTTCGTGGAGCAGATCATGCTCCCACTGCATGAAGAGTTCAGTTTTGTCGTGGGGCAGGTCCATCAGGTCGAGAAACACCGATACCGGAAAGGGAAAGGCAAAATCGCGGATAAAGTCGCACTCACCCTTGTGCTTGAAGCCGTTGATATAGTGCCGGGCGGCAGTGCGTACCTTGTCTTCCATGGCGCGCATTTTCGGCGGCGAGAACAGTGGATTGAGCAGACCGCGCACGGCGGTGTGGAAGGGTGGGTCGAGTTCCGTGGGCACCATGTTCCAGCTCTCGCCAACGATGGCGGCAAAGGGATTGCCACCCATGCTGGAGAAGTGCTCGGTATCGCTGTAGGCATCGCGCAGGTCGGCGGCGCGGCGGATCACCCAGGCCGGGCGCTCGCCGGGATAGGCGTTGGTGGCGTAGAACACCGGCGGCCAGTCGTGGATGGCGGGAATCATGGTTTTGTAGGGATCTTCCTCCACATAGCGGCCCTGGATAATGGGGTAGTCCCGCACCAGTTCGGGTGGCACATGTGGGGGTAGGGTGAAGGTCTCGCCCATGGCGCTGGCTCCGGATTGGGTTGTCTGTATTTATATAATATATTCTGTATTTTATATTGTGGCGGTGCTTTCTGGCATCCTATACTCCCCCTGCAATTCTGGGAAGTGGATGTTGCTGACTTTTTTGCTCATGTCGCCATTGGCGAACCGACAAGCAAAACCATAACGACGAGGTAATACTTATGTTCAAAGAAGGGGGTATGTTGAAAGCAGGAGTAGTAGGTCTTGGCCAGATGGGCGGCGGCGCAGCGGTGTGTCTGGCCCGCGCGGGGCGCCCCTTGAGTGTCTACGATATTAATCCGCAGGCGGCACTGAAATGGGAAGACGGCAATCTGGTGCCGCCGGTCGCTGCCAGTTGCGCCGAGGTGGCGCGCAATTCTGATGTGGTGATCGTGCTGGTGGTGGATGCCAAACAGGTGTGGTCGGTTCTCAACGGTCCCGAGGGTTTGCTGGCCGGAGCTCACCCGGGCCTCGTGGTTGTGGTCGGCAGTACCATCGCCCTCGATGAGCTGACCAACATGCGTGAGACCGCCGCCAAAGTGGGCGTCACCCTTGTCGATTGCGGCGTCACATCGCCTCCTGGCGGCCACACCAAAAAGCGCATTGTCGGCATCGTGGGTGCCGATCCGGAAGTGTTTGACCGCATCAAGCCGGTGCTCGACGACTTCACCCAGGAGGCGCTGCGCATGGGCGGTCCGGGCGCTGGCATGACCACCAAGATCATCCGCAACATGATGTATTACGCCACCTGGCGCGCGGCCTGCGAAGCCAAAATGCTGGCGGAAAAGGCCGGTGTGGATATCGGCAAAATGGCGGTCATCAACCATCTCAGTGAGGCCGATGCCAGCGGCACCACGCTGTGGCTGAAATCCTGGGCGGACAAGTCCTCGGTACCGGGCGGTGCTCAGAGCGTCCACGACCATGTGCAGGGCGTGATGCTCAAGGATATCCAGGCGGCGGAAGAGCTGGCTGACAGGCTGGGTGTAAAGCTGCCCCTGATTGACCTGATGCAGAACACTGCCGACGAAATCACCAGTCCCTGGCGCTGAAGGAGACCGTCATGAGTGGATTAATCAATATCAGCGAGCTGTACGATCTGGGCGGCAAAGTGGCCATTGTCACCGGCGGTGCCGAGGGCATGGGCAAGGAAACCTGCCGCTTTCTCGCCAGTGCCGGTGCCACTGTGGCAGTGGCGGATATCAACCTGCCCTGGGCGCAGAAGACTGCCGGGGAGATCGTTGCGGCCGGGGGCAAGGCGCACGCTTATCAGGTGGATCTGGGCAGTGAACAGTCGGTCGTCGATCTGGTGCGTTCGGTGCGCGCTGATCAGGGCCGCCTTGATATTCTGGTGAATGTAGCCGGTTTGCAGGACCGGGAATTCCTCGAGGACACCTCTGTGGAATTATGGGACAAGCTCCATCACGTCAATCTGCGCGGCTCCTTCCTTACCATCCGCGCGGCAGCGAAGGTGATGAAGACCGACGGCAACGGCGGGCGCATCGTCAATATTGCCTCCATGGGTGCGGTGCATCCGATATTCGAGGGGCTGGTGGCCTATAACGCTTCCAAGTCCGGCGTGCTGGGGCTGACCCGCAATGCCGCCTATGAACTGGCCGCCCACGGCATCACCGTCAATGCCCTGCTGCCCGGCAATGTCACCACCGAGGGCCAGGCGCGCTCGCCGGGGCCACCCATAGATATGGAAAAAATCAAACATATGACGCCGCCCCTGGGCCGCACCGGCAGGACGTCGGATATCGCCAGCGCCATCCTGTTCCTGGTGGCACCGGCCTCCCAATGGATGACTGGCCAGACCCTGGTGGTTGATGGCGGTCATCTCAACAAATAACGGAGCAGAAAATGAGTAATCCAGTCGACCCGGTGGCATACCGGGAAAAATACGGTCCCTGGGCGGTGATTACCGGCGCCTCCGATGGTACAGGGGCAGCCTATGCCCGCCAGCTGGCGGCCATGGGACTCAACCTGGTGCTGGTCGCCCGCCGCCTGGAGCCCCTGCAGGCACTGGCGCAGGAACTGGAAAAGGATCACGGCATAACCACCCGCACCGCCAGTATCGATCTGTACCAGCCCGGTGCCGGTGAGCAGGTGGCCAGTGCCGCCATGGGGCTGGACGTGGGGCTGTATATCTCCAATGCTGGCGCTGATGCCAATAGCGCCCGCTTTCTCGATGCGCCCCTCGATGCCTGGCGCGGGTTGATCAGCCGCAATGTGTTCACCGTCACTGAACTGGCCTATCACTTCGCCGCTACCATGCGCCAGCGGGGTCGCGGCGGCATCCTGCTGATGTCGTCAGGCACCGCGCTGGGCGGCCAGCCGGGGGTAGCGGTGTACTGCGCCACCAAGGCGTTTGATCTCAATCTGGCCGAGGCCCTGTGGGCCGAGCTTGGCCCCTTCGGTATTGATGTGTTAGGCGCAGTCTGCCCGGCCATGGATACCCCCTCGCTGCAAAGCCTGCTGGGCGCCAATGGCCTGACCGTGCCGGGGCTGTTTGACCCGGAAGACGTCGTGCGGACTTTACTGGCAAGGCTGCCGGACGGCCCCACCCATGTGTTCCCCTTCGGCCCCGATGCGCCCCGGGCGGCGGAGATTGAAAAGTCCCGGCGCGAGCGCGTGGCGGTGATGGTTGAGGCGTCGAAAATGTTTTTCCGCGATCCCTGAACCCTGCATTTTTATTGCTGAGCCTGACTCTTTACCTTTAGTGAGCATGACTATGAGCTATTCCATCGAACCCCTGTTTCAATCATTCAATCTCGGACCACTCACCCTGCGCAGCCGCTTTGTGATGTCACCCATGACCCGGAGTTTTTCACCCCAGGGCGTGCCCGGTCAAAACGTGGCGGACTACTATCGGCGCCGCGCCGAAGCCGATGTGGGGCTGATCATCACCGAAGGGGTTGGCATCGATCACCCTTCCGCCATCGGTGGTGGCCCCGGTGCATTGGGTGAAGAGAATATCCCCATGATGTACGGCGACGCAGCCCTGGCCGGGTGGAAGAATGTGGTCGATGCGGTGCACGCCGCTGGCGGCTTGATCATGCCCCAGCTGTGGCATATGGGCGTTATGCGCATTCCGGGTACCGGCCTTTACAAGGATGCGCCGTCACTGCGCCCGTCTGGCCTGTGGGGCCCTGAGGGCAAGGCTGTGCTGCCACCGGATTACCTGTCGCAAATGCTGCCGCCCACGCAAGCCATGACGGAATCGGACATCGCCGACATTATCGCGGCCTACGCCCGCAGCGCCGCCAACGCCAGGGCCGTGGGTTTTGACGGGATTGCCATTCACGGCGCTCACGGCTACCTGATGGACTCCTTCTTTTGGGCCGAGACCAACAAACGCAGCGATCGCTGGGGTGGGGATCTGGTGCAACGCACCCGCTTCGGGGCGGAAGTGATTCGCGCTATCCGCAAAGCAGTTGGCCCGGAATTGCCCATTGTGCTGCGCTGGTCGCAATGGAAGCAGCAGGACTACGACGCCCGTCTGGCGCAAACTCCCGCCGAACTGGAACTGTTTTTGCGGCCCCTGATCGATGCCGGCGTGGACCTCTTCGATACCTCAACCCGGGTGTATTCCGCTCCGGCGTTTGAAGGTTCCGACCTGACCCTGGCTGGCTGGGTGCGCAAACTCACCGGCCAGCCCACCATGGCCGTGGGCGGTATTGGCCTGTCGAAGGATCTGCAAAGCTCTTTTGCCGGAGGCACTGTGCCGATCAATAATCTCGACCAGGCGCTGGCGCATTTCGAGCGCGGCGAGTTTGACCTGCTGGCGGTGGGTCGCTCCCTGCTGATGGACCCCCAGTGGGCCATCAAGGCCCGTGCCAACGAACCCTTCAACCCATTCAGTCTGGAGCACTATGGCAAGCTTTATTGAGTTGCAGCCGATGGTGGGACTCACCCGGCTGAAAACGCCCACCACGCTGCACCAGGCAGCGGCTGCCCAGCTGCGTGAGGCGATTGTGACCGGGGAGCTGAAGCCCGGCACTTTGCTCAAGGATGCCGAGGTGGCAAAGCACCTGGGCCTTAGTGCTACACCGGTGAGGGAGGCGCTGGTGCAACTGGCGGCAGAGGGGCTGGTGGAGATCGAGCCCAATCGCCTCAAGCGGGTCGCCCCCATCGACCATCAGGCAATGGTGGAGTTACTGCAGGTGCAAAATGAGCTGTGGGCCCTGGGTTATGTCTGGGGCGCACCCAACATTGGTCCGGAACAACTGGACCAGCTGGCCCGTATCAGCGCTATTCATCACGATGCCATCGCCCGCGCCGACCTGCGCGCTGCGGTTGCCGCCGCCCATGCCTTTCATCTGGTTTTGATGGAGGCCTCCGGCAACCGCGAGCTGGTGCGGGTGTCGGTGGATCGCCTGCCCCTGATCCAGCGCTATGTGTTGCTGTGTGTGCCAGGGCTGGTGGTCCCGGAAATGAATGTCAGCCACGATGCCGTGGTGGCGGCCTTCCGGGCGGGAGATCTACAGCTGGGGATTGGTATTTTTCGGGCCATGGGCCAGGAGTTACTGGAATCGGCGCAAAGGTTGCGCGATGCGGCGGAGTCCTTAGGGTGTTAAACCAAGATTAAAAGCTTGCTCTCGCCAAGCACGCCAAGGGGTTTAGTGCTTTTCTTGGCGTGCTTGGCGACAGCGTGGCCCGGGGCCTGCCCCGTGAAACGAATTGGTTAGGAGCAACGCGAGTGCTGTGGGCAGAGAAAAAATTCTTTTAACGCAAGCCCACCAGTTTTTCACTCTCCTCCCAAAGTTTTGCAGCAAGTCCCGCTTCCTGCACCTTGGGATGGGTCGGTGCCAATTTGCTGTCAGCGTAATAGCCGCCCGTTTTACCTTCCACCTCTGGCGAGGTGGCCAGGTAGATATTGGTTTGCGCTCCCTGTTCCGGGGTTTTCAGCAGCTTTGCTGCGAGTTTGTAGAACACCCGGGTCAGTGTTGCCTCATTGCCGAAGTTGGAGCGGATGGTGCCGGGGTGGAGGGCATTGGAGGTAATGTTGGTGCCCACCAGACGCTTCGCCAACTCGTTGCTGAACAGGATATTGGCGAACTTGGAGCGGCTGTAGGTGTTGAGGGGTTTGACCTTTATTGACATCAGGTCATCGATATCGAACAGCGGCTTGAACTTGTGCGCCACGGAGGACACGTTCACAACCCGTGCACTGGGGGCATTTTTGAGCTTGTCCAGCAACAGGTGGGTGAGCAGAAACGGCGCCAGGTGATTGACCGCGAAAATCATTTCGTAGCCGTCTTTTGACACTTCCGTTGTGGCTGCGGCGGCGCGGCCTGCATTGTTGACCAGCACATCGAGCCGGTCGACGCTATCGTTTACTTCCCGGGCCAGGCGTCGCACTTCCTCCAGTGAGGCAAAATCTGCCTGGATAAAGCGCACGGTGTTGCCGGTTTGCTGCTTGATCTGTTCCACTGCGCGGCGACCCTTGTCGGCGCTGCGGCCATGGATAATGACCTCGGCACCCTGGCGCGCCAGCTCCCTCGCCGTGATCAGGCCGATACCATCAGTGGCGCCGGTGACGAGGCAGGTTTTGCCCTGCATTGCTGTGCTCATGATCGATCTCCGTTCAAAAGTTTGTATCAGCCAGCGGGAAAGCCAATGGATTTCAGCTCGGTGTATTCATTGAAACCTTCCTCGCCCCATTCGCGGCCGAGCCCTGAGCGCTTGTAGCCGCCAAAAGGCATATCGGGGTGAAAGCCGCCCGGGCCCATATTGATCTGGATCTGGCCGGTGCGCATTTTCAGCGCCATTTCAAAGGCCGTACCCCGGTCACTGGAGATGATCGCGCCGCCGAGGCCGTAGTCGGATTCGTTGGCCAGGCGGATGGCTTCGGCATCGCTGTCAAAACCGATCACGGCGGCAATGGGCCCGAACACTTCGCGCTGACCCAGGTAGCTGTCATTGGTGACGTTGTCAAAAATGGTCGGCTCGAAGAAAAAGCCCTTGTCGAGACCGGCAGGACGCTTGCCACCGAGCATCAGACTGGCGCCTTCGTCGAGGGCGCGGCGGCAGAAATCCTCGGTGCGCGCCCGTGCGGCTTCGCGAATCAGCGGGCCCATAAAGGTTTGTGGATCATAGGGATCGCCGACCTTGAGCGCGCCCACGGTGCTGACCAGTGCCGCGACAAAATC
>Ga0209347_1000594_pt1 | contig 85551 bp, 66 predicted proteins | sample AutmiccommuBRH23_FD_187382 | JGI IMG/M metagenome (GOLD analysis project Ga0209347, IMG submission 187382) | Deep subsurface microbial communities from Mt. Terri, Switzerland - Autotrophic microbial communities BRH/23 (SPAdes) (version 2) | ecosystem: Environmental > Aquatic > Deep subsurface >...
TCCCGGTCTGCCCCTGGCCCGTGAGATCAAGGCCCGCCGGGAGGAGTTCACGGCACGGACCGGCCGCCCGGCGCCCAGCGCCACGTTCCTGATGAACCACGGCCTCATCGTCTCCGGCGACGATCCGGCGGCCGTCGCCGAGGAGAGCTACCGGATCCTGCGGCGCATCGAGGACGCGGTCGCCGCCGCGGCCGCGGCGAGGGCGGCGGAGACCCCCGCGGCCGCCGAGGCCGAGCTGGCCGACCTGGCCGCCGTCGCCGAGGAGTTCCGCGCCGCCGTCGGTGCGGCCGCCGTCGCCACCGACGACGGGGACCTGGCCCGCGCCTTCCCCGTCACCGAGGCCGGCACGCGGTTCCTCGTCGAGGGTCCGCTCATCCCGGACCAGATCGTCTACGCCGGTTCGTTCCCGCTCGTCGTCACGGGCGTCGCGGAGGTGCAGCCGAGGCTGGCCGAGTTCCGCGAGGCCCGCGGGGTGGACCCGGTCGTCGCGGTGGTGCCCGGGTCCGGGGTCGTCGCCGTGGGTGACTCGGAGAGGTCCGCGACGACGGCCCTGCAGGTCTACGTCGACGCCCTGACCGTGGGGCGCGCCGCGACCGCGCTGGGCCGGGTCCGGGCGCTCGACGAGCGGGAGCGTCGCTTCATCGAGACCTGGGAGGCCGAGGCGTACCGCAAGCAGGTCGCCAAGGCCTGAGCCCCGCCCCTCCCCGGCCCCCGCCGCGACATCAGTCGACGGCCAGCGCCTCGGTCGGGGTCGCCCCCGCGGCACGCCGCCCCGGGAGCACCGACGCCAGCGCGGCGGCCGCCAGGCACACCCCGACGAGTCCGAAGGTCCACGCCGGGTCCATGGCGAGCCGGAGGTCGACGGTGCCACCAGGCACGGCGGCGAAGGCCGCCGACAGCCCCAGCCACGCGAAGAAGATCCCCGCCGCGAAGCCGACCAGCGCGCCGACCAGCACGAGCGCCAGCGCCTCGATGAGCAGCATGAGCTGCAGCTGTCCGCGCTGCATGCCCAGCGCCCGCAGCAGCGCGGACTCGCGCTGCCGTTCGAGCACGGACAGGCCGAGCGTGTTGCCCACCCCGACCACCGCGATGAGCACCGCGACGCCCAGCAGCGCCGTCATGATGAGGATGACCACCCCGACGACCTGCTCGAGGATGCCGGCCATCTGTGCCCCGCTGTTGCTGAGGTCCGGCTGTTCTTCGGCGGAGAGGGCCGCGATGGCGCGGTTGATGGCCGTGGCGTCGGTCCGGTCGGTGAGCTTCACCCACAGCGCGGCGTCGACCATCTGGCCGGGCAGCCGCTCCAGCGTCGCGGCGCTGACGCCGAACGCCCGCCAACCGTACAGCTCCCCCGTCTCCGACGTCAGCTCCACGTCGCCGATCGCGAAGGTCGCAGGCGTGTCGGGGCCCACCTCGTCGAAGCGGGCAACGGTGTCGGGGATCGGCTCCGCCTCGACCCCCATGTCGCGGCGCGCGGCGTGGTCGTCAACGGCGAAGTACGAGGCGCCGTCCACCTCGACCACCTTCCCGCGCAGCACCGCGACCTCAGCCACTCCGGGGACTGCGCGGACCGCGTCGGCGGTGCCGGCCGGGACCCCCGACTCGTAGGTGGCCGACAGGTCGAGCGGCAGCTCGCGGTCGATGGTGTCCATCGCGGACGTCCGAGCGCTGGTCAGCGCGATCTGCAGGGTGACGATGAGCCCGATGGCCAGCATCAGCGCGCTGGCGGTGGCGGCGGCTCGGCGGGGGTTGCGGGCCGAGTTCTTCAGCGCCAGCCGGGCGGTGGGTCCGGCGGGACCGGCCAGCCTGCCCGCGAGCCGGAGCAGGGCCGGGACGAAGAACGGCGCCGCCCCCAGCACCCCCAGGGTGAGCAGGACGCCGGAGGCGGCCGCGTCGACGAGGTTCATCTCCGAGCGTCCGACCTGCGACAGCACCGCCAACGCCACCCCGCCGGCGATCAGGAGGCCGCAGACGACGGCGCGCACCACGCCGGCCCGCCGGACCTGGGCCTCGGTCGGCACGGCCTGCAGGGCCTCGAGCGGCCGGACGCGCGCGGCGGCGACCGACGGCACGACCGCGGAGATCAGCGTCGCGAGCACTCCGACCAGGACGGCCAGCCCGACCTCGGCCCAGTCGACCGTCAGCCCCCAGTACCAGGAGCCGGTGACGGCCGAGCCGGCGGCCGCGACCGCGAAGCCGAGACCGACGCCGACGAGCGATCCGGCGAGCCCGAGGAGCAGGGACTCGAGGACCATGCGGCCCATGACCTGGCCCCCCGAGGCGCCGACGGCGCGCAGGAGCCCGAGCTGGCGGCGCCGCTGCGCCAGGAGGATGGTGAACGTGTTGGCGATGGTGATCATTCCGACGAGCACCGCGATGACGGCGAAGGCCAGCAGGAGGTTCTTGAACACGTCGAAGTCACCGGTGGTGGCCACGAGGGCGGCGTCGCGGTACTCCTGGGCGGTCTGGACCGTCAGGCCAGGCGCCACGGCGTCGGCGGAGCGGACGACCGCGTCGGCCACCGCGGACGGGTCCGCGTCCTCGGCGAGGAGGATCGCCACCGCGCCGGCAGCCGGGAACTCCTCGGCGGGCTGCCAGAGGTAGCCCGTGGAGGTGAACAGGCTGCGTGCGTCGCGGGTGATCCCCACGACGGTCAGCGGCTGACCGGGGCCGGCCTGGACCTCGTCGCCCAGCCCGACGCCGAGCTTGTCGGCCATGTCCCGGGCGACGGTGATCTCCCCGGCCGCCTCGGGGTAGGCGCCCTCGACCAGTTCGGCCCAGCGGAACTCCGGGGCCTGGTTGACCCACAGGGTGGCGAACACGGTGCGGTCCCCCGCCGTGACCTCCGCCGACGCGTTGATCACCCGCTGGACGGCCGCGACGCCGTCGACGGTCCCGATCAGCTCCGCGGCCTCGGCGGAGAGGCCCTCGTCGCCCGCGACGGCGACGAGGTCGGCCGTGGACAGGGCCATGGAGTTGGCCTTGCCGGTGCCGTTCTGCTCGGTGCTGATGAACACCGAGATGGCGACGATGAACCCGACGCTGATGGCGATCGCGACGAGGGTGGCGATGAAGCGGCCCGGGTGGAGCCTCAACTCGCTGACTGCATGGCGGAACATCAGGCGGCCACTGCCCCGAGGAAGCCGGTGACGGCCTCGGCGGTCGGCTGGGCGAGGTCGCCGACGATGCGGCCGTCGAGCAGCATGAGGGCGCGGTCGGCGTAGGCGGCCGCGCGCGCGTCGTGGGTCACCATGATGATGGTCTGCCCGTCGTCGCGGGCACAGGCCTGCAGGTAGTCGAGCAGGCGGGTGCCGGTCTTCTGGTCCAACGCCCCCGTCGGCTCGTCGGCGAAGATCACCTCCGGGCGGGTGACCAGGGCCCGGGCGACGGCCACGCGCTGCTGCTGCCCGCCGGACAGCTGGCTCGGCCGGTGCCCCAGCCTGTCGCCCAGTCCGAGGGAGTCGACGACGGCGTCGAGGACGGCCCGCTCGACGCGCCGCCCGGCGAGTTCGAGGGGGAGGACGATGTTCTGCTCGGCCGTGAGGGTGGGCAGCAGGTTGAAGGCCTGGAAGATGAAGCCGACCTTGTCGCGGCGCACCCGCGTCACGGCCCGCTCGGGGAGCGCCGCCAGGTCGTCGTCGCCGATGAGGACCTGGCCGCTCGTCGGGCGGTCCAGTCCCGCCATGCAGTGCATCAACGTCGACTTGCCGGAGCCGGAGGGCCCCATGATGGCGGTGAACGACCCCCGGGCGATGTCGACCGACACGTCGTCGACGGCCACCACCTGCTCAGCGGTACTGCCGTAGATCTTCGTCAGGTGCCGGGTGGCGCAGGCGGTGTGGGTGATGACGGTCACTGCCGTGGTCCTCTCCTTGGGTGGGTCTCGCATCGAACCTAGGACCCGGCGTGCCGCCGGCGGATCGGCTGAGCGTCCCGGAGGGGGTGCACCTGGGTATGGCCGCTCCCTGAGCCAGACCCTGCCAGGGCCTCAGGGTGCCTAGACTCACGCCATGACCCGCCGCACCGTCGCCCTCCTGGGACCGGCGTTCGTCGCGGCCATGGCCTACGTGGACCCGGGCAACGTCGCGGCGAACCTGACGGCGGGCGCCACGTTCGGCTACCTGCTGGTCTGGTCGCTGGTGCTCGCGTGCCTCATGGCGATGCTGGTGCAGTACCTGTCGGCCAAGCTGGGCGTGGTCACCGGCCAGAGCCTCAGCGGCCTGGTCCGCGCCTCTCTGTTGAGGCGTCGGCGTGGAAAGGTGTGGCGCGCGCTGTACGCGGCCCAGGCGCTCGCCGTCGCCATTGCCACGGACGTGGCCGAGGTGGTGGGCGGCGCCATTGCGCTCAACCTGCTCTTCGGCCTCCCGCTGCCAGTGGGGGCCGCCATCGTGGGGCTGGTCGCCATCGTGATGCTGCAGTGGCTGCGCTCCCACGGCGAGGTGTTCTTCGAGGTGCTGCTCATCGGCGTGCTGGCCATCATCGCGATCGGTTTCATGACCAGCCTGATCTGGCTGCCGCCAGACCCCGCGCAGGTCATCGGCGGCCTCGTGCCCCGATTCGCCGGCGCCGAGTCACTCCAGCTGGCGGCGGCAATGCTCGGGGCCACCGTGATGCCCCACGCCGTCTACCTTCACTCGGAACTCGCCCGCTCACGCCATGAGGGCTCCTCGGAGACGGTGCCGCGGCTGCTGCGTGTGCAACGCGTTGACGTGATGATCGCGTTGACGGTGGCCGGGGTGGTGAACGTCTCGATGCTCCTGTTCGCCGCGGCGGCCCTGCGCGGCGCGACGGTGGACTCCATCGAGGCGGCACACGGCGAGGTCACCGCACTGGTGGGTCCCCTGGCCGCGACCGTGTTCGCCATCGGTCTGCTGTTCTCCGGCGTCGGGTCCGCCATCGTCGGGACCGACGCCGGCGCGGGCATGGTGCGCGACTTAGTCTCACCGAAGATCACGCCGACCGTGCGCCGGTTGATCACGCTGGTGCCCGCCGTCGCCATCCTGATGATCGGGCTCGCTCCCACGCAGGCGCTCGTACAGTCGCAGCTGGTCCTGAGCTTCGGGATCGGGTTCGCCGTGGTGCCGCTGGTGGTGCTGACCGCCAGCCGCAGAACGATGGGCGACTACCGCAATCCGCGGTGGCTCACCGCGGCGGCCTGGGTGGTGGTGGCCGCGGTGCTGTCGCTCAACGTCGCGGTGGTTGCGACGAGCTTCGGCTGAGCCGCTAGGCGACGCCCCCGAACAGCGACGTCACGGAGCCGTCCAGGAAGACCGCGTTGATGGCCTTGGCGATCAGGGGTGCGATCGACAGCGTGGTGAGGTTGTTGATCGGAACGTCGGTGCGGGTCGGCAGGGTGTTGGTGACGATGATCTCGGAGAAGTTGGCCCCGTTGAGCCGCTCGGCCGCCGGGCCGGAGAAGATGGGATGCGTGGCCGCGGCGATGACCTTGGACGCCCCGCGGTCGTGCAGCGCCTGGGCCGCCTGGGCGATGGTGCCCGCGGTGTCGATCATGTCGTCGACCAGCAGACACACCTTGCCCTCGACGTCGCCCACGACCTCGTGCACGGCCACCGTGTTGGCCTTCTCGTGGTCGCGTCGCTTGTGGACGATCGCCAGCGGGGTGCCGAGCACGTCGGTCCACATGTCGGCGAGGCGGACGCGGCCGGCGTCCGGGGACACGACGCACATCTCGTTGGCGTCGTACTTCTCCTTGACGTAGTCCGACAGGACCGGCAGGCCCCACAGGTGGTCGACGGGGCCGTCGAAGAAGCCCTGGATCTGCGCGGCGTGGAGGTCGACCGACATGATCCGGTTCGCGCCCGCCGCCTTGTACATGTCGGCGACGAGGCGGGCCGAGATGGGCTCGCGGCCGAGGTGCTTCTTGTCCTGGCGGGCGTAGGGGTAGAACGGCGCCACGACCGTGATCCGCTTGGCGGACGCACGCTTGAGCGCGTCGACCATGATGAGCTGTTCCATCAGCCACTCGTTGACCGGCGCGGTGTGCGACTGGATGACGAAGGCGTCGCAGCCGCGCACCGACTCCTCGAAGCGCACGTAGATCTCGGAGTTGGCGTAGGTGAGGGCGCGCGTCGGCACGAGCTCCTCGTCCATGAGGGCGGCGACTTCCTGCGCGAGTTCCGGGAAGGCACGCCCGCTGAACAGCATGAGGTGCTTGGTGTTCTTGGCGGTATGGGACACAGCGATCAGGCCTTCTTCTTGGCTCGGGACTCCTCGACGGCGGGGTGGATCCCACCGTCGTGCTCGGCTGCCGCGGCGGCCGCCTTGGACTCGGGGCGGCGCTCGGCCATCCATCCGTCGATGTTGCGCTGCCGTCCGCGCGCGAGCGCGAGGCTGCCGGCCGGCACGTCGTCGGTGATGGTCGACCCGGCGCCCACCAGCGCTCCCGGGCCGATGTCGACGGGGGCGACGAGCACCGAGTTCGACCCCACGAACGCCCGCGCGCCGACGTGCGTCGTCGACTTGTAGACGCCGTCGTAGTTGGCGAAGATCGTGCCCGCGCCGATGTTGACGCCCTCGTCGATGACGGCGTCGCCGACGTAGGTGAGGTGCGGCACCTTCGAGCCGTCGGCGATGACCGCGTTCTTGGTCTCGACGAAGGTGCCGATCTTGCCGCCCTTGCCGAGCTCGGTGCCTGGGCGCAGGTAGGCGAACGGGCCGACGGTGGCCCCCTCCCCGATGACCGCGAAGGAGCCGTGGGTGCGCACGACCTCGGCGCCGGCGCCGACCTCGACGTCCATGAGGGTGGTGTCGGGGCCGATGATGGCGCCCTCTCCGATCGTCGTGGCGCCCTGGAGGATGACGCCGGGCAGCAGGACGACGTCGCGGGCCAGGTCCACGTCGACGTCGATCCACGTCGTGGCGGGGTCCACCATCGTGACGCCCGCGAGCATCCACGCGTCGCGGATGCGGCGGTTCATCTCGAGGTTCATGCGGGCCAGCTGCACCCGGTCGTTGACGCCTTCGGTCTGCCACACGTCGTCGATGAGGTGGGCCCCGCAGCGCCGGCTGCTCTCGTGCGCGAACCGCAGGACGTCGGTGAGGTACTGCTCGCCCTGCGCGTTGTCGGTGGTGAGCGAGGCGAGGCCCTCGCGGAGCGTGGCCGCGTCGAAGACGTAGATGCCGGAGTTGATCTCGTCGATCGCCCGCTGGGCCTCGTCGGCGTCCTTGTGCTCGACGATCCCGGTCACGACGTCGCCGTCGCGCAGGATGCGGCCGTAGCCGGTGGGGTCCTCCACCCTCGCGGTGAGGACGGTGACGGCGTTGTGGTGCGCGCGGTGCACGGCGACGAGCTGACGCAGCGTGTCCCCCGTGAGCATCGGCACGTCGGCGTAGGTGACGACGACGTCGCCCTCCAGGTCGCCGAGCCCGTCGAGCCCGCACGCCACGGCGTGGCCGGTGCCGAGCTGGTCGTCCTGGACGGCGGTGCTCACCGTCTCGGAGAGTTGCTCGAGATGTTCGACGACCTGCTCCCGCAGGTGACCCACGACCACGACCAGGTGCTCGGGGTTCAGCGCCGCCGCCGCCGAGACGGAGAAGCTGAGCATCGATTTGCCCGCCACCTCATGGAGCAGCTTGGACTTGTTGGACTTCATCCGGGTGCCGCCTCCCGCGGCGAGCACCACGACGGCCGCTACGGGCGCCAGATCGCTGTCAGAGTTGGACACGGGATATCTCTCCTTCGGTGCCGACCGAAACGCTCCGCTGCCGTGGAGCCGGACGAGCTACGGGCCTGGGGCCGCTCTCTCGCCGTCAAAATACCAGCCCGCGCCCCGTGGCCCGGACCTCGCGCGATGAAAGCGTGTTCATCACCCTTGAAAGCGCTATCACGACTGTGCTTGACTGGGCGCCGAATCGAGAGAGGACGACATCCGTGGGAACGCTGACCTGGGGCCACGACGCACTCGAGCTGACGTTCTCGACCGACGACGACGCGCCGGTCAGGCGACCAGCGACGCCGGGTGGCACCGGCTCCTCGTGACGATGGAGGCCGACGGCCTGCGGGTCGACGCACGCTTGGAGTCACCCGACGGCGTGGCCGCGGTCCGGTCACACCTCACGGTGACGGCCGTGGATCGCCCGGTGGTCCTGCGGTCCGTGTCCTCGTGGTCCGGGCCGCTCGGGGCGACCGACGACGGCGCGGGATGGTCGCTGGTGAGCGCGGACAGCGACTGGCTCGCCGAGTCCCGCTGGCGGTCGCGGCAATTCCGGGACGGGCTGTTCCCCGACATCGCCGCGACGTTGACCGGACACACCCCGCGCGGCGAGGTCTCGCTGGTGTCGACCGGAACGTGGTCCAGCGGGCGCCACGCCCCCGTCGCCGCCGCGGCCGGGCCGGGTGCGTGCTGGCTGTGGCAGGTCGAGCACAACGGCGCGTGGCGGATGGAGGTGCGCGAGCTGGCCGGGGACTTCGCCGTGGCCCTGAGCGGCCCCACCGACCTCGACCACGCGTGGACGCTGCCCCTGGCCGTCGGCGAGTCGTTCACGACCGTCCCGGTGACGCTGGCGCTGGCGGCCGATCTCGACGGCGCGGCGGCCGCCATGACCCGGTTCCGGCGCGCCGCGCGACGGCCACACCCCGACCACGACCGGCCCGCCGTGTGCTTCAACGACTACATGAACACGCTGGGCGGCGACCCGACCACCGAGAAGCTGCTGCCGTTGATCGACGCGGCGGCCGGCGTCGGCGCCGAGGTGTTCGTCGTGGACGCCGGCTGGTACGACGACTCGGGTCACTGGTGGGACGGGGTCGGCGAGTGGCGGCCGTCGCGCACCCGCTTCCCCGGCGGGCTGGGCGAGGTCCTCGACCGCATCCGCGCGCACGGCATGACGCCGGGGCTCTGGCTGGAGCCCGAGGTCGTCGGGGTGCGCAGTCCGGTGGCGGAACGGCTCCCGGATTCGGCATTCCTCCAGCGCGGCGGGCAGCGGATCGTCGAACACGACCGCTACCACCTGGACCTGCGGCACCCGGCGGCGCGCGGACACCTCGACGAGGTCGTCGACCGGCTCGTCGGCGAGTTCGGGGTCGGCTACTTCAAGCTCGACTACAACATCAACCCGGGCCCGGGCACTGACGTCGACGCTCCCAGCGTCGGCCACGGGCTGTTGGAGCACAACCGGGCCCACCTCGCGTGGCTCGACGGGGTCGCCGACCGGCATCCCGGCCTGATCCTGGAGAACTGCGGATCGGGCGCGATGCGGGCGGACTTCGCTCTGCTGTCGCGGCTGCAGCTGCAGTCCACCTCGGACCAGCAGGAGCCCCGGCTCTATCCGCCGATCGCGGCCGCGGCGCCGATGCAGATGCTGCCGGAACAGGCCGCGAACTGGGCCTACCCCCAGCCGGGCATGTCCGCGGAGGAGGCCGCCTTCTGCCTCGTGACCGGGCTGGTCGGGCGCTTCTACCTCTCCGGTCACCTCAACCGCATGACGCGGGCCGAGCTGGGGCTGGTCCGGGAGGCCGTGGGTGTGGCGCGGCTGCTCCGCGACGTGCTTCCGGAGGCGGTCCCCCTGTGGCCCCTGGGCCTGCCGGGGTGGACGGACCCGGTGGTCGCCGTCGCGCTGGCGACGGAACGGGAGACGATCCTGGCCGTGTGGCGCCGCGACGGGGCCGGGGACACGGCGCTCCCCCTCGCCGGGCTCCGCGGGCGCGGGTGCGCGGTCGAGCAGCTCTTCCCCGGAACGCTGGCGGCCTGGCGGACCCGGTGGAACCGGGAGGCCGGCGTCCTGACGGTCGGCGCCGACGAGCCGGGGACCGCCCGCCTCTTCCGGCTCACCCCGGAGGCCTGATGCGCCCGTCGGGTCCGGCGACCATGAAGGACGTCGCCGAGCGGGCTGGGGTGTCCGTCCCCACCGTGTCGCGGTTCCTGAGCGGCGCCGCGCGGGTGAGCGAGGACAAGCGGCTGCGGATCGCCGAGGCCGTCGCGGACCTGGGCTTCACGCCGAATGCCGCGGCCCGGGCGCTCGTCGGCCGCCCGCCGCAGGTGGTGTCGGTGCTGACCGGGGACACGTCGCGCTATGGCTACGCGGAGACCATCCGGGGAGTGGAGGAGGCGGCGCGCGCGGCCGGCTTCGTCGTCACGATCACCGCGCTGGACAGCGCGGCCGACGAGGCCGTCGCCGGGGCGGTCGCCCTCGCGATGTCGCAGCCCATCGCGGGCGTCGTCGTGTTGAAGTTCGACGCCGCCGGGGCCGCGGCACTCGAACGTCTGCCCGTGTGGCTGCCGACGGTCGCCCTGGCCGGGGCGCGGGAGCGGGGACGCGCGCAGGCGGTCATCCGCGAGGAGCACGGCGCTCGTCTCGTCGTCGAGCACCTCCTCGGGCTGCGGCATCACACGGTGCACCACCTCCGCGTCCCCGCCCAGGGCGGCGAGCTCGGCCGCACGGCCGGCTGGCGGGCCGCCCTCCGCGCCGCGGGCCGCCCGGTGCCGGAGGTCCTGGAGACGACGTGGGAACCTGCCGCGGCACGGCGGATCGGTCACCTGCTCGCAGAGCGCCGCGACGTGACCGCGCTGTTCTGCGGCAACGACGAGGTGGCGATGGGCGTGGCGGCCGGGCTCCGCGACCGTGGCGTCGCCGTCCCCCGCGACATCAGCCTGGTGGGCTTCGACGACCATCCGATCGCCGAGCTGTGGGATCCGGCCCTCACCACCGTGCGCCAGGACTTCGCCGAGCTGGGGCGGCGCGGCTGGCGCATGCTGGCCGGCCGCATCCAGGGATCCACCAGCACCCGTCTCGTCAGCCTCAACCCCGACCTCATCCTGCGCGCCAGCACGGCGCCACCGTCTGCCGGAAGGACCGCCCCATGACGGAGCAGCGCCTCGTCGTCGACTTCAACGCCCCCGTCGGCCCCTTCCGCGGCGGGGCCGCCGGGACGCTGTACGGGCTGGGCGACGACGGCGTGCCCACCCGAGCCGTCCTCAACGGAGCCCACGTGACGACGTCATCGCAGAAGGCGCCCGAGGGCGCGCAGCACCCGAGCGGGGACGCGCTCGCCGTCGAGGGGGGCTTCTTCGCCAAGCACGGCCGCGACATGTACGTCTACCTGCAGGACCACTACCCCGACTGGCCCTATCACGGGGGCCACCGGCCCGGCGACGACACGGGAGGCCGGTGGTCCTTCCTGGAGGTCGCCGAGCGGGTCGCGGAGTCGGTGGCCGCCGGATCCGCCCGGCCGGGCGACTACGTGCTCATCCCCTTCAACGAGCCGGACGGGGGCAATTGGTACCCGGACTGGCCCGCGCAGCGCGAGCAGTTCCTCGCCGACTGGCGCGCCACCGTCGAGGTGCTGCGTGACGTCTGGGAGCGCCACGGGCTCGGCCGCCCCCGGATCGGCGGCCCCGGCGACATGAAGTGGCAGCCCCGGCGCACGGCCGATTTCCTCGAGTTCGCGGTGGCCCACGACTGCCTCCCCGACGTCGTCATCTGGCACGAGCTCGGGATCGAGAATCTCGGCACCTTCCGCGGCCACCTGGCCGAGTACCGCGCGCTGGAGGCCCGCCTCGGACTCGGGCCCCTAGAGGTGAACATCACCGAGTACGGCATGCTGCGTGACATGGCCGTCCCCGGTCAGCTCATCCAATGGTTCGCCCTGTTCGAGGACACCAAGGTCGACGCGCAGGTGGCGTACTGGAACTACGCCGGCAACCTCTCGGACAACTCCGCCCGCGCCCATGGCGCCAACGGCGGGTGGTGGCTGTGGAAGTGGTACGGCGACCTCGACGGTGCCACCACGGTCCGCGTCGCGCCTCCGCTCGCTGACGTCCCGGACACGCTCCAGGCCATCGGCGCCGGCGACGCCACCAACCGCCGTGCGACGGTCCTGCTCGGCGGTGGCTCCGGCGAGGTCGTCCTCGAGCTGCGGGGCCTGGCCGAGGCGGGGCTGGCGGGCGGGGTCGATGTCGCGGTGCGCGAGGCGCGCCTCACGGGCGTCGACGGGCTGCATCCCGCGCCGCCAGTGGTCAGGGCGTGGCGTGGGCTCGCGGTCCATGACGGCGTGCCCCTCGAGCTGCGGCTCGCGTTGTCGGACCCCACCAGCGCCTGTCAGGTCCTCATCACGCCCGCCGTCCCTGAGGCGCAGCCGCCGGCCCACTGGCGCGCCGACGTCGAGGCGGAGACGACTCGGCTCGACGACGCCACCGTGGCCGTCCAGGATCCGCGGGCGCGGGAGGGATGGCAGTTCCTGGCCTCCGGGTCCGCCCACGTCGTCGACTTCAGCGCTCCCTCGTCGGCCGCGACCTGGCAGACGGCCCTGACCCACGACGGCCGGTACCGGCTCCAGTCCATCGGCGCCGCGGCCGGCGAACCGGGGCAGCTGGCGGTGTTCGTCGACGGTGCGCCTGCCGGCCTCCTCCGTCATCCCGCGGGTCTCGCGCTGAACGAGACCTCACGGGGCCACTACCGGGGCAGCGCCGAGGTGGTGCTCACGCTCACCCGGGGCGAGCACGAGTTCTCGGTGCGCCCGAGCCTCGACGGCGTGACGCTCCTGCCCGGCGCGGAGATCACGCTGGACCGGTTCACGCTCATGGACGCCTCCGACGGAGACCTCGAGGTGCACCCCGCCGCGACGTTCCGGCTCGCGGACGGCGCGCGTCTCGAGTGGGCGCCGTCCAGCGGGGCCGCGGTCCTGGCCGACCGGGCCCGGGCCGACGCGTACGTCACCGCCTGGGAGACCGGCTATCACGAACTGATCCTCCGCACGACCCGCCCCGGCGGGGTCGTGGTGGCGCTGGACGGCTGCCCCGTCGGCATCGTCGACTGCGACGGCGATGCGCCCGGTCGTGCGGTCGTGCACCTGGTGCAGGGCGTGACGGAGGTGGAGCTGTCCGCGGCCGCCGGCGTCGCCGAGGTGATCTCGCTCGAGCTGCGCCGGGCCGCGTCGTACGACGCTGACCGCGTGGTCGTCGCGGCCGACGGGGACGCGCTGGAGGTGCCGCGGACGGGGGCCATCGCCTCCCCCGGCCCCCACCACGTGGTCATCACGTACGCCAACGCCGACCTCGACGGCGAGCACGACTACAACCCGCAGGTCGTCGATCGGCACCTGGAGATCAGTGAGGGCGAGCGGCCGGTGGGCCGGGCGGGGTGTCGTTACACCTACTCCTGGGCCAACGAGTGGGATCGGGCGGTGCCCGTCGTCCTCGAGACGGCGGACGATCCGCTGCGGCTGGTCCCGGTGGGCGGGCGGCCGCCGGCGGTGAGCCGGCTCGTGGTGGCCCCGCTGCGCGTGGACCACCCGGAGACGCTACCCCAGTAGGGTTTGACAAGGCCCTTCGCCCTCAGAGTTCCTACTACGTTCCGTAGGAGTTGGGGCGAAGTTCGCCTGGAACGGGGGCGATTGTTCACTCTGGACGGCTGGGATCGTCATGACATCTCGGGACTCGCCGCCGCCCCACCCGAGGCGGCGGACCCGGACCCCCACCAGGAGGAACCCCATGACACATCGCCTCACGAGCCTGGCCGCGGCCGCCCTGACGGGCTGCATCGCGCTCAGCGTTTCCCCCGTCGACGCCAGCGCCGCGACCTCCGATCTGGACTACCGGATCACCAGCCCATACGCCTCCGTCGACTGGGACTGGTTCCAGTACAAGGCCGGCTTCCACAACCACACCACCGAGTCGGACGGCAGGAACACCGCTCGCGAGATGCTCGAGCAGGCCTACGATCTCGGCTTCAACGTGTACTCCATGACCGACCACAACTTTGTCAACACCACCTGGGACCGGACGGACACCGCGAAGGCGCAGGCGAACCCCGACTACTACCTGACCACTGACCGCATGGTCGAGATGAACACCGGCGCCGACCGTGGCGGGCTGCCCGGGATGATCGGAACCGGGGCCTCCGACGAGCAGTCGGTCAAGGACCACCTCAACACCTTCTGGACTCCCTGGAACAACCCGTCCGACGCGACGTTGGAGTCCAAGGTCGCCTTCGTGGACGCCATGAGCCCCGCCACCGGGGCGGACCTCGAGCCGATCATGCACATCAACCACCCCGGCCGGTACTACGGCGGCAGCAGCACCACCTCCGGCGGCGCGGCGGCGACCGACCCCGCGAAGGTCGCCCGCTACGTCGACCTGTTCGAGGCCTACCCCGGCACCCTCGTCGGCATGGAGATCGTGAACAAGGTCTCGGACAAGGACTCCTATTCGGACCGCATCCTGTGGGACTCGGTCCTGCAGGAGACGATGCCGACGATCAACGTCCCCGGCTTCGCCAACGACGACGCCCACTCCACCGACGCGCTCGGCTACGACTACAACCGGTTGCTCATGCCCGCCCTGACGGAGGCCGACGTGCACGCCGCCATGCGATCCGGGGCGTTCTACTCCACCGCGCTCGTCGCGAAGCGGGAACTGGGCGGCGACTTCAAGGGCGACCGCACCCAGCCGGCCCCCACGATCACCAGCATCGAGGTCGACGAGACCGCCGACACCATCACCATCGAGGGCACGCACTACTCGACGATCGAGTGGATCGCCGACGGCGAGGTCGTGGCCACGGGGAACACCGTGGATCTCGATGACATCGCCGCGGGCGTGGACAACTACCTCCGCGCGCAGCTGAAGGGCGACAACGGCATCTCGTTCACCAACGCTTTCGGCGTGGAGCTCAACGTGCCCACCAACAACGGCTCCTACCTCTCGGACGCCGAAGCGGCCGCGGCCGCGCTGGCGTCGATGGACCGCACGACGGCCGAGGTGAGCGTCAAGCGTGACTTCGGCGCGAAGCGCGGTGCCAAGGTCTTCGAGGTGGAGATCACCACCATGGAAGCCGGCGAGGCCGTCACACAGCTCGTCCTGGTGGACGCTGCCACGGGCGCCATCCTCTGACCTGCTCCTCTGACCTGCTCACGGCTGCGGCCCGTCCCCTCGGGGGCGGGCCGCAGTGACGTCTCGGGCTTGGCCGATACCCCGAGGGTCCGCGACACTGTGCCGATGAGTTCACGTAGCGATGCCGTCCCCGCTCCCGCGCCGACGCCGGCCTGGTACTCACTGCTCTGGGGCGCCGTCGGCGTCGCCGCCATCGTCGCAGTCGCGGGTTTCTGGGCCGCCGGGGAGGTCCTCGAGTCGGTGACGGATCGCGACGGCATCGCGATGTGGGACCGCCCCCTCCTCGACTGGATGATCGCCGCGCGGACACCGGCGGCGGACGCGGCGATCGCGTGGTACTCGAACGCGGGCGGCCCGCTGTGGCAGCCCATCGTCACCGCCGCCGTCGTCGCGTTCCTCTGCTGGCGCTACCGCTCGGTGCGCCCGTTCGTGCTGACGCTCATCGCGGCGGGCGGCGCCCTGGCCATGACGGTGCTGGGCAAGCGGGCCGTGGGACGCATCCGGCCACCGTTCGAGCAGGCCATCCCGCCGCACGAGGTGTCCGCGAGCTTCCCGAGCGGGCACAGTCTCAACGCCCTCGTCATCGCCGGGATCCTGTGCTACCTGGTGCTGATCCACCTGGACGGGCGGCGCCCGCTCGCGCGGGTCGCGTGGGTGGCCTTCTTCACCGTGTACGCCCTCACCATGGGGCTCAGCAGGGTCTATCTGGGGCATCACTGGCTCACCGACGTCCTCGCGGCCTGGGTCCTCGGCCTGGCCTGGCTCGCGATGGTCATCGGCGTGCATCGCCTCTGGCACGCCATGCGGCCGCAACCGGACAGGGGCCCGGTCGAGTAGCGGACCCGGTCCAGTAGCATCACCCCTGGCCGCGCGCGCGGCCCGCACCATGGCCGGGAGGAGGCGACGTGACACCGTCGACACGCCGTCCCAACCTCGAGCAGGTCGCTGCAGCCGCCGGCGTCTCCAGGGCGACCGTCTCGCGCGTCGTCAACGGGGTCGCCACGGTCGACGCCGACCTGCGCACGCGCGTGGAGAAGGCGATCGCGGACCTGCGCTACGTTCCCAACCAGGCGGCCCGCACCCTGGTGACCCGACGCACGGACGCCGTGGCGCTCGTGGCCGCCGAGCCCGATCCCCGGGTCTTCGGCGACCCGTTCTTCTCCGCCATCGTGCGCGGCGTGAGCCAGGAGCTGCTTGACGCCGGCGTCCAGCTGACCCTGCTCATGGCGCAGTCCTATCCGGACCTCGACCGCATCGAGCGATACCTGCGCAGCGCGCCGCTCGACGGTGTGCTCCTCATCTCCGAGCACGCCGCCTACGACCCCATCCCCCTCGCGATGCACGACGCCGGGCTCCCCCTCGTGATCGGCGGGCGCCCGATCGACGACGGCCTGGGCGTGCCCTACGTCGACAACGACAACGTCGGCGGTGGGCGGATCGCCGCCGAGCATCTCCTGTCGAGGGGATGCCGAATGATCGCCACGGTCGCGGGCCCCGGCGACATGACCGCGGGCACGGACCGCCTCCGCGGATTCTCCGACGCGCTGGGCGCGAGCTTCGACGCGCGGCTCGTGGAGCACGGCGACTTCACCCAGCCGGGCGGAGAGATCGCGGCCGAACGCCTGCTGAGCCGCGCCCCCGACATCGACGGGATCTTCGCCGCGTCCGACCTCATGGCGCTGGGCGTCCTCCGGGCGCTCCGACGCGCCGGCCGCCGGGTCCGCGACGACGTGGCGGTGGTCGGCTTCGACGACATCCCGCTGGCCGCTGCTGCCGAGCCGCCCCTCACCACGGTGCGTCAGGACACCGTGCTGCAGGGCCGCGCGATGGCCCGCATGCTGCTCAGCGCCATTCGCCCCGACCGGCCGGCGCCGTCCGACGGCGGCCTCCCCGACCTCCGCGGCTTGGATCGCCTGGTCCTGCCCGTCGCTCTCGTCGAGCGCGAATCCGCCTGACCCTCTTGCCTCAGCGACACTTGTGTGGTTTTCTTCAGAGAGCGCTCTCTGGGAGCGCTCTCCCGGGCGAGGGCGCCCGGCGAGACCCTCACGAAAGGCCACCGCATGTCCGGACCGGGGTTCCGATCCCTCCCGAGAGCCGGGGGCGCCGCGCTGGCGTCCACACTGCTGCTCTCCCTCTTCACCGCTCCCGCCGCCATGGCGGAGGAGCTGCCCGTCGTCGACGACTTCGAGGCCCCGCTCGTCACCGGCGCCTCCACCGAGGCCGGCGTGCCCCTGGGGTTCTTCGTCGCCACTGACCCCAAGAGCACCACCACCTTCGAACGCACGACGACCGCGCCGGAGCCCGTTCCGGGGTCGGCCGACGGTAACCACGTGCTCAAGGGCGACTTCACCGTCGACTCCTTCGGCGTGATCATCCACGGGTTCGAGGACGCCGACGCGAAGCAGTGGGTCTCCCAGGACTGGAGCGCCTACGAGGGCCTGCAGTTCCAGCTCTACGGCCAGAACACCGGCACGAACCTCTTCATCGACGTCATCGACAACACCGCCCCCGGGACCACGACCGACACCGCCGAGCGCTTCAGCGCGGCCTTCGTCGACAACTTCACGGGCTGGAAGACGATCCAGCTGCCGTTCACCGACATGGCGCGCAAGGAGATCGGCAACGGCGCCCCCAACGACGGCTTCGGCCTCACCGAGGTCCACGGCTGGGCGTTCGGGACGCTCGCGACGAGCGGCACCCAGTCCTACTACCTCGACGACTTCACCCTCTACGGCGTCGCGCCGGAACGGCCCCTCACCGTCGGCTTCTCGGTCGCGGACACCCAGGTGGTCGAGGGGAAGACCGCGTCGGTCGAACTGAAGCTGAGCAAGCCATCGGCCGAGCCGGTCACCGTCGACTGGGCCACCACCACCGGCACCGCCACACCCGAGCGGGACTACACCCCCGCCTCCGGGACGGTGACCTTCGCACCCAACCAGACCCGCGCGACGATCGCCGTCGAGACGATCGATGACGACGCCTACCAGGGCGAGCGCGGCGTGGTGGTCGAGCTGAGCAATCCGGTGGGCGCCGACATGGGACGGCCCCCGCTGACGCGCGTCCTGGTGCTCGACGACGAGAGCCACGATCCGAGCCTCATCGACGGGTTCGAAGCCGGAGCGTACTTCTGGGACGCCGGCAAGCGCGCCACCGTCGACACCCGCGAGATCCCGGCCGGCGACCCGCTGGAGGTCCCCGGCCAGGACGCCTACGAGAACGTGCTTGAGGCCTCGCTCCCCACTTCGGGCAACACCGCCGTGCGCCGCGAGTTCCCCGCGGCCCAGGACTGGAGCAGCTCGGCCGGGCTCGAGTTCCTCTACTACGGACAGGGCACGGGCAAGAAGGTCAGCGTCGGCATCGAGAACGACGCCGCGCAGGTCGGCTACGCCGATCCCGCGACCTGGGAGCTCGCCTGGGCCGACGAGTTCGACACCCCGGCTGGCACCGCGCCGAACCCCGACATCTGGACCCCTGAGATCGGCGACGGCACGATCATCGGCAAGCCGGGCTGGGGCAACGACGAGCTGCAGTACTACACCGACAGCACGGACAACGTGGCCACCGACGGCGAGGGCAACCTGGTCATCACGACCCGCGAGACCGACCCCGAGACGGCGCAGCAGTGCTACTACGGTCCCTGCCTCTACACCTCTGCCCGCCTGGTGACCCAGGACAAGGCCGAGTTCCAGTACGGGCGCATCGAGTCGCGCGCGCAGGTGCCCTCCGGTTCGGGCCTGTGGCCCGCGGTGTGGGCGCTCGGCAGCGACATCAACCGCAACCCCTGGCCGGCGTCGGGTGAGATCGACATCATGGAGAACGTGGGCCGCAACCCGAACACGGTGTTCGGCACCATCCACGGACCGGGCTACTCGGGTGGCCAGTCCTTCGGCGGCACGTACGACTTCGACGTCCCCGTCGCCGACGACTTCCACACCTTCGCCGTCGAATGGGCACCGGGAGAGATCACCTGGACGGTGGACGGCATCGAGTTCCACGATGCTGCCCCCGCTGATGTGGATCCCAACCAGTGGGTCTTCGAGCACCCGTTCTTCCTCATCATGAACACCGCGGTCGGCGGCAACTTCGGCGGCACAGTCGGCGAGAACACGACGTTCCCGCAGACGCTGAAGGTCGACTACGTCCGCGTCTACCAGCCGGCGACCCGTCCGGTGACGTTCACCTCCACCTTCCGCGACGACGTCGCCGGATGGCGCACGGTGAACCTTCCGTTCAGCTCCTTCCTCAATGAGGACGGCGCCACGCTCGACCTCACCGACGTCCGGGCCATCTCGCTGAGCGCCCAGACCAAGCGCGGCGAGTCCGTCCTCGTCGACGACCTGCGCCTGGCCTGCTCCTCCACCATGGAGGTCACCACCGACGCGGACAGCGGTCCGGGATCCCTGCGCTCCGCGCTGGGCGCGGTGTGCGCCGACGGGACGGTCACCTTCGCCGAGGACCTGGCGGGCGCCACGATCCTGAGCGGCTCCGAGCTCACGCTGGGCAAGGACGTCACGATCGACGCGTCGGCGGCGCCCGGCGTGGCCGTCAGCGGCCAGGACGCAAGGCGCGCGCTCGTCGTCAACACGGGTGTGACCGCCACCGTCACCGGGCTGACGCTGCGCGACGGCTACGGGTTTGACCTGGCCGGCGGCGTGCTCAACAACGGGCACCTGACGCTGGACCACGTCGTGGTCGCCGACAACACGGTCACCACCGGCGCCGTCGAGTTCTGGAAGGGCGGCGCCGGGATCTACAACGGCGACGGCGCCACGCTGGTTCTGCGCGACAGCACGGTCCGCGACAACTCTGTCACGGGCGGGGCCGGCGGCGGGGTGTACGGGTTCTTCAACTCGACCGTCACCATCGAGCGCTCGACCATCAGCGGCAACTCCGCCAACGACGTCGGCGGGGGCATCCGGTCGCTCGGGAACACCACGATCGTCAACAGCACGATCAGCGGCAACACCTCCACGGGCTGGCACGGTGGCGGCGTGTTCCACACCGACGGCGAGATGACCATCTCGGCGTCGACCGTCACCGGCAACACTGCACCCGGCGGCACCGCGGGCGGGCTGTTCCTCGGCTCGTTCGGTGCGCCGAACGGAAGCGCCTCGCTGCAGGGATCGATCGTCTCAGGGAACTCCGGCGACGAGTGCATCGTCTTCTACGGGGGCGCGTTCGCGATGGAGTCGCTCGGCGCCAACGTTCTGGGCGACGCCACCTGTGGCGCGGCGGCATCCACGGATGTGGTCGTCGACGACGCCCTGCTCGGCCCGCTGGCCGACAACGGAGGGCCGACGCTGACCCACGCCCTGTTGCCCGGCAGCCCCGCCCTCGACGCGGGCGATGCGTCCGGCCCTGACACGGACCAGCGCGGCGTCGCCCGTCCGCAGGGTGCGGGCCCCGACGCCGGGTCGTTCGAGCTGGAGGTGGCGTGAGCTGATCCTCGGGTGAGATGAGCCTGGCCGGCCCGCGTGGAGTTCTGTCTCCCCGCGGGCCGGTCAGATTGGCCGTCACCAGCCCATGGAGCCAGGCACGCCCTTGAAAGGGCCGGCGGCCGCGGAGGTGATCCAGCCGCCGTAGAACCCTCCGGGCTGGGGGGTCACCTTCTCTCCGCCGACGAGGCATGCGTCCATCGGCCTGGCGTACAGGGCCACATGGTCGAGCAGCGCCGCGAAAGGGTCCGTCGGCGCCGGGTAGTACCAGGCGGCCGAGGGCACCGTGCGTCCGCCGCCGTGCACGTCGAGATACCGCGCCGCGCCCTTCCACTCGCAGATCGAGCGACCCTCCGCCGGCCGCAGGGCTCCAGGGACGAAGGCAGAGCGGGGCAGGTAGTACGTCGGTGGATGGCTCGTCTCCAGGACCTCGCGGGTCGCCCCGGGGGACGGTCAGTCCCAGCCGGGATCGGCCGGGCCGTCGCCGTGGTCCGGGATGGGAAGCCGTGCACCGCCCTGCCGTGCGGACTCGAAGGCGATCACGCCGGGCAGCGTAAATCGGGCCGCCCGCCACGCGTTGACCGGCGGCTGGGTGCGGGTCGTGACGGCGCGCACGAAGTCGTCGGCCAGGTAGTGGTGGCTGCCCTCGTGGCCGTTGTGGGCGCCGTCGAACTCACGCGGGAGGCGGGAGCGGTCCTGGACCTTGGCGCTGCCGGAAGCGAAGCTCTGCATCAGGGCGGGGTCGACGTCGCCGAAGCCCTCCGGCAGCTCGCCGGGCCCGGTGGCGAGGAGGTCGCTCACGTCGAGGGTGTCGCCCTTGGCGTAGTCCTCCCCCTCAGTCTTGACGCTCAGCGTCGCACCGTTTCCGGACTGCTCGAAGACCTCCTCGGTGCCGTAGAAGCGGAACCGCGACTCGTGTCCCTTCCAGTAGCCCACGCGGCGGAACTCGTTGGTGCGCATCGCGCCGCCGTCGGCGAGCTCGAACAGTGCGGTCATGTTCGAGAAGTCGTTGCCCCACCGCGACAGCGTCGCGTCGAAGATGCCGTCGGTCCCGGTGTCGACGATGCCCAGGCACGACACGGACGTCGCGTAAGTCGGCAGCGCCCCGAGTACCCCGCCGATGGCGTGGGTGGGGTAGAGCATGGGCGGGTAGCTGGCGGTCGACTTCCAGTCCTCCCCGCCGCTGAACCGGTAGGCGGCGGAGAAGCCGTTGTCCATGTCGTGGACGTAGTCGCCCTCGGAGTAGAAGACGCGGCCGAAGCGGCCCTCGGCGATCCTCGTGCGGGCGTAGATCACCGCAGGGTTGTAGTAGCTGGTCTCCCCCATCATGTAGATGAGGCCCGTCTCTTCGACCTTGGCCACGATGGCCGCGATCTCCTCCGCGGTGATCGCCATGGGGACAGCGGAGTACACGTGTTTGCCGGCCTCAAGTGCCCTGAGGGCCAGCTCGCCGTGGGTCCAGCGCTGGGTCATGATGGCGACCGAGTCGACGTCCGAGGCCAGCAGTGCGTCAACGTCGGGGAAGCTGCCCGCCAGGTCGTACTGCTCGACGTGCTGCGCGGCCCGCTCCGCGACGAGGTCGGTCACATACACGGCCTCGACCGCAGGATGGAGCTGCCACAGGGCGATGAAGCTGCGCGCGAACTGGCCGGTTCCGATGACCCCGATCTTCACGTCTCTCACACCCCCGTCGCGACGGCCACATCGACCATCACCAGGGTCATCCGGCACGCGGTGTCGGCGACCAGGGCGTGGGCCGCGCCTGGCGCGAGGTAGATGATGTCGCCGTCCCCCATCAGGTGCTCGTCTCCGTCGACGGTGAACCGCATCCGGCCGCTGACGAGTTGAACGACCACCGCCCGCGGCGAGGTGTGCTCGGTCAGCATCTCGCCCGCATCGAAGGTGAACTGGACCACGCGCATGAGGTCGTTGTTGACCAGCACGCGCGAGGTCGTCGACTCGCGAACCACAGGCAGCGCGGTGGCCAGGTCCAGGTGGGCGGTGGATTCAGTGATGGGAGTAAGTGTCGCCATGCACCGAGCCTAGAGGGCCTCGTCCCGGCATTTCTGCCCACGCAGAGGTCCGGCCAAAGAAGCGCTCACGTAACAGACATCGAGCGTGCCGGCGCTGAGCGGCAGGATCCCCCAGGCCAGTAGCGCGAGGCTGCCCGGTTTTCCTCTCCGGACCAGCCCCGCGGCGATGAAGGCCACCCCGGCCACCGTGCGGAAGACGCGCCCCGCCGGACTGTTGATCCACCGGCCGAACGACGAGCGGTTGAAGGAAGTCGCAATGGCGCTCATCTCCGCATCGTAGGCTCCCAGCGGCGACCGTCACGCTCATCACAAAGACTGCTGGGGCCGGGCGTACCGAGAGTTAGGGTCGGGTCATGACCGAATCACACGACGACCACCAGACCGAGGGCCGCGAAGCGCTCCTCCCCGAGGAGTTGGCTGCGGGCAGCGACGACCCCGAGGCTCAGGCGCGCGCCATTCTGGAGGAGTCCGAGGATCGCACCCTCCACCCCGAGGAGACCCGTCGCGAGTCCACGCAGACGCCGGACTGACTTCGGCTCCCCGGGCAGGAGTCGAACCTGCTGCGCTAATCCTGATTCAAAGTCAGGCGGGCCCTACCGAAAGACCAACCGGGGAACGGCCCGAGGGCCTCGCCCGAGTCTATACAGCCCACCCGCGCCCAGCCACCCGCGGGCACGCACCGACGGCCCGCTCACCGGTCTTCGGTGGCGGGCTCGGCCATGGGCGGGAATCAGTTGAGGGGATAGGTCCCGTGGGGGGTGACGCGGTAGCGATAACCCAACGGACTTCGCCAGATCAGGCACCCCGGAGAGGGCTGGTCATACCGCCAGTGCCCAGCGGTCTTGGCGCGGTGGGTCCGGGTGCGCAGCGGCGCCAGGTTTCCGATGCGGCTCTGCCGTGGCGGCCCCGTCCGGAACGCGCGCGTGTGGTCCTGCTCCAGAGCCCTCGACGCCGTCTCGGAATAGGGGAACGCCTCCGTGGGGAACAGCTGGATCACGGCCTCCCGTAGCCTCGCCGACGGCCGGTACGGATCCTCGGCCGGGATCTCGGGCAGGTCGATCACCGCCCGCACCGCCACTTTCCTGTCCCCGAGCAGGTCCTTGAGGGTCTCCATCGTGAGCCACCCGGCCCGCTCCACGCGCGCGCCGCCGGCGAGGCCCTCGACGGCGGTGGCCGGGATGTGAACGACGACGTCCGTGGCGGGCCTCAGCTGGGTCAGCGGCACGGTGATCGTGCCGCACACGTGGCCCGCGCAGTCGGCCGGATGCGGCCGTCGCTCGCCGTCCATGGGATCGGGTTCCGGCTCATCCCCACCGATGGGCGACCGCCCTGGGGCCCGCTCCTCGACGAGGCGGGGTTGCATCGCCGCCCGCTGCTGCAGTGCCAAGGCGTAGGCCGGGTTGGCGAGCACGCCGAGCGCCTTGGCGCGAACCTGGTCCGCATCGCAGCCGGTGGCCGCACCGTCGTCGACGAGCAGCCCGCTGATCTGGGACACGGCCGCCTCGAGGTACTTCGCATCCAGGACGTCCAGTTGCGCCGAGACCTGCATCGATCCCTCGCGGTACCGCGAGATCGACACGTACCTGCCGCTGAGCGTCCGCCGCTCGCGCTCCGCAGCGATCTCGGGAGCGGCCTCGATGATGAGCCGGTCCATCAGATTCATGGCCGCGCCCCAGCTCAGCCGGTGCTGGGCGGCGGCCCACCGGACGCCGACCTCGTCGGCCACGTCCGGCGGCAGGCACTCGCAGCGCGACGCGGCCGCGGCCGCCCGATGCGCATCCAGTTCCACCTGTTGAACCGCCGTCCACAACCGGGGATGCCGATACCTGAGATTCAGGGCGCGACCGATCAGGGACGTCGCCTGCCGGGACGTGCAGCCGAGGAGTGCGGCCAGTTCGAGGGACAACCACTCCGACACCAGCGGGCAGCCGTCTCCGCCGACCGGCTCGTCCTGCTCATAGAGCGCATCGTGGGCGTCCGACTCCGTCTCGAGGTGATAGCCGCACGCCAACTGCGTGATCAGCCGCAACTCCTCCGCCTCCGCACGACGCCGGGCGAGCCGCGCCGCCCGCAGACCATCGGCGAGGTGCCGAGCCCGTTCCACATCCATGACCCCATAATAGAACGCATGACCGACATTTTCGACGCTGGGGACAACGCCGATCAGTTGTCCACAATCCATGCCGACCGCGGAACGGCACCGACCTCACCGCCCAGTGTGACGAGGCACACTACGGATGACGAAGGGGTTGCCATGGATGACAAGATTCGCTGTTTCGGGTCGGGGGACCCGCTCTACGCCGCCTACCACGACGAGGAGTGGGGCAGGCCCGTCCCCGACACGCCGGACGAGCGCGCCATGTACGAGCGCCTGGTTCTGGAGGGCTTCCAGGCGGGCCTCTCGTGGCTGACGATTCTGCGGAAGCGCGACGCCTTCCGGGAGGCCTTCCACGGATTCAACCCCGCCGCCGTGGCGGAGTTCGACGACGAGGACGTCGAGCGGCTCATGTCGAATACGGGCATCGTCAGGAACCGCGCCAAGATCACCGCGGCCATCGGTAACGCCCGCGCGCTGCTGGCCATGCACGACGAGGGGTTCAGGCTGACCGACCTCATCCGGGGGCACGCCCCCGCGCCCCGGCCGCGGCCCCCGCTGAGCTTCGCGGACCTGCCGGCCAAGACCGACGGCTCCATGGCAGCCAGCGCCACCCTCAAGCAGCACGGCTTCCGGTTCGTCGGACCCACCATCATCTACGCCCTCATGGAGGCGGTGGGCATGGTCGACGACCACATTCAAGGGTGCTGGCTCGCCGGGACAACCCCCCGGACATGAAGGAAGGCCGGCCCCTGTGCCGAGGGCCGGCCTTCACGCATCAGTGCGCGGTCACTTCTTCGACTTCTTGGCCTTCTTGGCCTTGGCCGACTTCTTGTCAGCCTTCGCAGCCTTCGCGGCCTTGACCACCTTGTCCTTCTTCTTGTCCTTCTTCTTCGCCATGAGATCACCTCCACTACGTCAATGGCTCGTTGACACGCAAGTCAACCAGGCATTGACGCTAGTGTCAAGCACTCATTGACGGCGGCGCGGGGCTACGATGCCACCATGGCCGACAAGAGTCCGGATCCCCGCGCCGCATCCCTCGCCGCGCTGGATGCGGCGCGGCGCACGCGCGAGGCGGCCGAGGAACGGGAACTCGACGCTGTGGCGGAAGCGCGGCGGGCGGGTGCGTCGTGGTCGCGGATCGGCGAGCTCTACGGCCTCACGAAGCAGGGCGCCCAGCAGAGGTTCAAGAAGGCGAGTGCGCCCGGCGTGCGAGAATGAGCGTCGTGTCGACCCGCCAGCCAGCCCGCGCCCGCCGCTCCCGCACCCGGATGACCGCGGCGCAGCGCCGCGAGCAGTTGCTGGAAATCGCCCGGGAGCTGTTCGCGGAGCGCGGCTTCGAGGGCACGTCCGTCGAGGAGATCGCTGCGCGCGCCGGCGTGTCGAAGCCCGTGGTCTACGAGCACTTCGGCGGGAAAGAGGGGGCCTACGCCGTCGTGGTGGACCGCGAGACCCAGGTCCTCCACACCGCCATCCGCACCGCCCTCACGACGCCCGGCGCCGGCGCCCGCGAACTGCTGGAACGCGGTGCCATGGCCCTGCTCGACTACATCGACAGCTGCCCCGACGGGTTCCGGATCCTCTCGCGCGACTCGTCCACCGGTCAGCCGAGCGGCTCGTTCGCGTCCATCCTCAGCGACATCGCCGTCCAGGTGGAGGACGTCCTCGCCGGTGAGTTCGAGCGCACCGGCCACGATCCCCAGTTCGCCGGGCTGTACGCCCAAGCCCTGGTCGGCCTGGTCGCCCAGACGGGCCAGCAGTGGCTCGACAACCGTGAGCCGTCCCGCCTCGTCGTGGCCCGCCACCTCATCAACCTGGCGTGGAACGGCATGGCCCATCTACAGCGCGACCCCCGGCTCATCATGGAGCGGATGAACCGCAACGCGGCCGCCGAGGCCCCCACCTCGGACGAGGTTCAGGCGGAGCCGAGCAGCAGCCGCCTCAAGTAGTCGGCCAGCCGGGCGCGGTCGTCGGCCGGCCAGTCCCCCAGCAGCGACTCCTCCACCGCCAGCAGCGTGCCGAGCGCCGCATCGACGAGAGCCAACCCGGCCGGGGTCAGCGTGACGAGTGCGCCGCGGCCGTCGTCGGGGTCGGGGTCGCGCCGGACCAGGCCCCGCGCCGCGAGCCGGTCGACCCTGTTGGTCATGGTCCCGGACGTGACGTGCGTCTCCCGGAGGAGCTGCCCCGGCGAGAGCCGGTAGGGGCGGCCCGCGCGGCGCAGCGCCGCCAGGACGTCGAACTCCCAGCCCTCGATCGCGTGGTCGGTGAACGCACGCTTGCGGTGGCCGGCGAGGATGCCCGAGAGCCGGTCGATCCGCGACCAGATGTGCATGGGGTCCAACGCGAGGTCGCCACGTTCCCGGGCCCAGGCGGACACCACGTCGTCGACTTCGTCGGTCACGACAGCACCTGCGCTCCCGGAACCGGCCCGAACGCGCGCCGCACCGCACGCACCCCGCTGAACACGGCCAGGGCCTCGGCCAACTCGTGGCTGTGGGCGTCGGACCCGGCCAGGAAGGCGCAGGTGGGGCCCGAGCCGCTCACGATCGCGCCGAGCGCCCCCGCGGCGAGGCCCAACTCCAGCGTGCGGGCCAGGGTGGGCTGCAGCGAGATCGCGGCGCGCTCCAGGTCGTTGACGAGGGAGGCGCCGACGGCCGCCGCGTCTCCCGCGCGCAGCGCCTCCAGCAGCGCCACGGGGATCTCGGTGTCCTGCGGCTCGCTGAGCCGGTCGAACTCGCGGAACACGGCCGGCGTCGACAAGCCGGTGTGGGACAGAGCCAGCGTCCAGTGGAACGTCCCGCTAGACATGATGGGGGTCAGCACGTCGCCGCGCCCGGTGCCGATCGCGGTGCCGCCCATGAGCAGGAACGGCACGTCGGCGCCCAGCTCGGCCGCCAGCCGGTGCAGCTCCTCACGGTCCGCGTCGATGCCCCAGAGCGCCGAACAGGCCACCAGCACCGCGGCCGCGTCGGCCGAGCCACCCGCCATCCCTCCGGCCACCGGGATGCGCTTGCGGATCAGGAGGCTGACGCCCACGTCGGTCCGGTCGAACCGCTTGGCCAGCAACTTGGCCGCCTTGATGGCCAGGTTGGTGTCGTCGACCGGCAGGAACCCTGCCCCCTCGCCGTTGAAGACGAGCCTGAACTCGCCCGCCGGCGCATCGTCGGCGACCACCTCGTCGCCGAGGGAGACCGCCTGGAACACGGTGCCCAGCCGGTGATAGCCCTGCTCGTCGGTCCCACCGACCCGCAGGGCGAGGTTCACTTTCGCGGGGACGCGAACCCTCACCGCCGTCACGCGACGAACCTAGCGCACACCGACGCCGCGGCCTAGCGCGTCCGTCACGGCACGCGCGGGCCGAGCCGCTCGGCGATCGCGGCGAAGGAGTCCACGCCGAGCATCTCGCCGCGCAGCTGCGGGTCGATGCCCGCTTCCGCGATGGCCGCCGACGCCTCAGCCGCCGAACCGGCGAGGGAGCCCAGCGCCGCCCGCAGCATCTTTCGGCGCTGCGCGAAGGCGGCGTCGATGACGCGGAACGTGTCCTCACGGGTGGCCGTTGTGTCGGGGGCAGGCCGCCGGACCAGGCGCACCAGCCCGGAGTCGACATTCGGGACGGGCCAGAACACCTTCGGGGGCACGGTGCCGACGCGGGTCGCCTCCGCATACCAGGCCACCTTGGCGCTCGGCACCCCGTACACCTTGCTGCCGGGCGCGGCGACGAGCCGGTCCGCGACCTCGAGTTGCACCATGACGAGGCCCGTGCGCCACTCCGGGAACAGCTCCATCATGCGCAGCAGCACCGGCACCGACACGTTGTAGGGCAGATTGGCCACCAGCGCCGACGGCGGCGGTCCGGGCAGCTGCGACACCTCGAGGGCGTCGGCGTTGACGACCGCGAGGCGCCCCGCGGCGTCGTCGCCCATCCGCTCCCGCACCGTCCGCTCGAGCCGGTGCGCCAGCCGGTCCTCGATCTCGACGGCGACCACACGTGCCCCCGTCTCCAGCAGCCCCAACGTCAACGAGCCCAGCCCTGGACCGATCTCCAGGACGACGTCGTCCACCCCGATGCCCGACAGGGCGACGATCCGCCGCACCGTGTTGGGATCGACGACGAAGTTCTGTCCCCGCTGTTTGGTGGGGCGCAGGTCGAGCTCGGCCGCGATCCGGCGGACCGAGGCCGGGTCCAGCAGTCCGGTCTCAGGCATCGCTCCCCCATCCGTAGGCGGCCGCCGTGTTCGCCACGATGCGGTCACAGAACTCGGCCACGTCGGCGTCGAGCAGCTCCGCGAGGAACCGGACCGTGTGCGGCAGGAGGTACGGCGCGTTGGGCTTGCCGCGCCGGGGCGCGGGCGTCAGGTAGGGCGCGTCGGTCTCGACCAGGATCCGGTCCGGTGGCGTCGCGAGCGCCGCCTCCCGCAGGTCCCCCGCCGAGCCGAAGGTCACGACGCCCGGGAAGGACAGGTACGCGCCGCGCTCGACGCACCGGCGTGCGAACTCCGCGTCGCCGGAGAAGCAGTGCATGACGACGCGTTCGGGCAGTCCCTCGTCGTCGAGCACCCGCAGGATGTCGTCGTGCGCGTCGCGGTCGTGGATCATCAGCGTCCGGTCGTGCCGCTTCGCCCAGGCGATGTGGCGGCGGAAGGAGACCTCCTGGGCCGCCTGGCCGGCCGCGTCACGAGTCCGGTAGTAGTCCAACCCGGTCTCCCCCACCGCGACGACGCCGGACTCCGCCACCAGGGGCTCGAGGTCCGCGAGGACGGCCGCGAGACCCTCCTCACCGTCCCGGGCCGCGGTGCGGGCGGCGTCGTTGGGGTGCAGGGCCACCGCGGCGCGCACGGCCGGCTCGCGCCCGGCGAGGTCGACGGCGAACCGCGACGACGGCACGTCGCAGCCCACCTCGATCACGCGCGTGACGCCCACCTCGGCGGCCAACCGCAGCGAGTCCGCGACCGACAGCCCCGAGTACTCCTCCGTCGACCACAGGTGGGTGTGGTTGTCGACGACGGGCCGGGGCAGCGTCTCCGGCAGCGGGGGCAGGCCCAGGGTGTCCAGGATCACTTAGATGGTCTCCTTGTCGGCCAACGCGGCGGCGTACAGCTGCTTGCGGTCGGTGCCGGTGAGGCGGGCCACGTCGGCGACCGCCGCCGACAGTTTCGCACCTCCCGCGCGTGCCTGCCGAACCAGCTCCAGCGCGTCGGCGGCGGTGTGCTCCACGGCGTCGGCGCCGGCGATCACCACGGTCACCTCACCGCGCACCCCGCCTGTCGCCCAGGCGGCAAGGTCTTCGAGCGTGCCGCGGATCACTTCCTCGAACGGCTTGGTGAGCTCCCGGCACACCGCCGCCCGCCGCCCGGCGCCGAGCGCCCGAGCCGCGTCAGCCAGGAACTCGGCCAGCCGGTGGGGTGCCTCGAAGAACACCATGGTGCGCTGTTCCCCGGCGAGCTCCGTCAGGCGCCGGCCTCGCTCGCCGGCCTTCCGGGGCAGGAAGCCCTCGAAGCAAAACCGGTCCACCGGCAGCCCCGACACCGCCAACGCCGTCAGGACCGCGGACGGGCCCGGGACCGCCGTCACCCTGAGGCCGGCCTCGATGCAGGCGACGACGAGCCGGTAGCCGGGGTCGCTCACCGACGGCATGCCGGCGTCGGTGACCAGGACCACCCGCTGCCCCGCGGCGACGGCGTCGACCAGATCAGGTGTGCGGGAGGCCTCGTTGCCCTCGAAATAACTGACCACCCGGGCCGTCGGCTCGATGCCCAGGCGCTTGGTCAGCAGCTGGAACCTGCGCGTGTCCTCGGCCGCGATGACGTCGGCCGTGAGCAGCGCCTCCCGCAGCGTGCCGCTGGCGTCCTCGGACGACCCGATGGGGGTGCCGGCCAGGATCAACGCTCCGTTCGGAAGGGGGTGCATGCGCTCAGCCTATGATGCCTGGTGTGCTGACGACGCAACAGGCCCTTGACGACGGGCGACTCCGCGACCGGACCGCGGGCTGGGTCGTGACCCTCGTCATCACGGCGCTGGCGTTCGTGTTGCGGTTCCACAACCTCGGCGAGCCGCACGCGCTCATGTTCGACGAGACCTACTACGCCAAGGACGCCTGGGGGATCCTGCAGTCGGGCTACGAGCGGCAGTGGGTCGACGACGCGAACGACATGATCCTGGACGGCGACCTCAGCGGCATGAAGGAGCAGGCCGCGTACATCGTGCACCCGCCGGTCGGGAAGCTCCTGATCGCGGTCGGTGAGGCGATGTTCGGCATGAACCCGTTCGGCTGGCGGTTCATGGCGTTGATCTTCGGCACGCTGCTGGTGTTCTTCACCACGAGGATGGCCCGCCGGCTGTCGCGCTCGACACTCGTGGGCGCCGTCGCCGGGCTCCTGCTCACGTTCGACGGCCTGGCCTTCATCATGAGCCGCATCGCGCTGCTTGACATCTTCCAGGCGACGTTCGCCGTGGCCGGAGTCGCGGCCCTCGTCACCGACCGGGACTGGTTCCGGCACCGCCTCGCCGACCACCTGCGGGCCCGCGGGCTGCCGGACCTCGACGGCGCGTTCGGTCCGCTGCTGCTGTGGCGGCCCTGGCGCCTGGCGGGCGGGTTGATGCTGGCGCTGTCGGTGTCGGTGAAGTGGAACTCCGTCTTCCTCATCGCGGTCTTCGGTCTCGTGGCGGTGGCGTGGGACCTCGGTGCCCGGCGGTTGGCGGGCGCCGGCCGCTCCCGGTGGTGGTCGCTGCTGATCGACGCCCCCATGGCGTTCGTCAACCTGGTCGTGCTCGCGGTCCCGGTGTACCTCGCGTCCTGGTTCCGGTGGTTCACCACCGACGGCGGGTACTACCGCGACTGGGGACGCGACAACCCGGACGACCCGGTCGTCCAGCGCTTCGGTGAGGCGTTGGGCGCGCTGTGGCACTACCACGTCGAGATGTACCGCTTCCACACCGGTGACGGGATGATGGTCGACGCCACGCACTCGTACGAGGCGCACCCCGCAGGGTGGCTGTTCCTGGCGCGCCCGATCGCGATCTACGCCGTCAACGACATCGAGGCCGGCACGGACGGCTGCGACGCCGTCGGCACCACGTGCGTCAGCATCGTCAACGGCATCGGCACCCCTCTGTTGTGGTGGGGCGCCGCTCTGGCCATCGGCGCCGCCCTGGTGTGGTGGCTGGTCGGGCGGGACTGGCGCTTCGGCGTGCCGCTGCTCGCGATCGCCGCGACGTATCTGCCGTGGTTCCGCTACGCGGGGCGCCCGTTGTTCTTCTTCTACGCGATCATGATCGTCCCGTTCAGCGCGACGCTCCTGGCGATGGCGCTGGGGAAACTCCTGGGCCCCGCTCGGCACCCGCACCGCCGGCTGCGGGCCATGCTGGTCGGCATCGCGGTGGCCCTGATCATCCTGAACTTCGCGTTCTTCTACCCCATCCTCACCGGCGAGGTCATCAGCCGGCCGGCCTGGCTGATGCGGATGTGGCTGGGCAACGCCTGGATCTGAGCGCGCTCAGCGCCGCCGGTGGCGCGTGCCGTAGGCGCGGAGGCGGCTCAGCGGCGGCAGCGCGTTCCCCGAGCCGACCGCGCCCGTGAGCAGCCCCGCCAGGTAGTACCCGCTGGCGGTCCCGTTCATGAGCTCCCCGCGCCCGTTGCCCCGGGCGTAGAAGCCCCCGGGGATCGCGGAGGCGCCGACGACGGGGCGCCCGTGGTCACTGGGGTCGATCGCGAGCCGGGCGGTCTCCACCTCTGTCGCGCCCAGCGCGGACTCGGCCCAGCGGGCGAGGTCCTCCACCGCGTCCCCGATCCGCTCTCCGGTCGTCTTGTGGCCCAGGGCGAGGGCCCGCTGCCCCACCGGACGCTGCAACCAGGCAGGTCCGACGGCGGTGAGCGACACCTCGGTCAGCGGCCGGCTGGGCGTGCACCGGACCACCGGCACCCACTGCGTCGGCGCGACCCGGGCGGCCCGGCCCCACGGCGAGACGCCGAGCGTGTCGATGACCGCGACCCCGCCGACCGAGCCCGACTCGCGCTCCCACGCCAGGTTCGTGCGGAAGGAAACCCGGGTTGCCCCCTCGTGCCGGGCCAGCTGCGTCACCGTGACGCTGTGCCGGACCTCGACGCCGGCCGCGACGGCGGCGGCCCGCAGGGATGCCGAGTACTCGAGGGGGTCGACCACGATCGCGGACGACCGCAGCGCCGCACCGTCGGGCGCCAGCAGCAGGTCGACGTCTGCGCCCGCCCGGCGGAACAGCTCGGCGATCTCGCGGGTCTCCCGCTCGTCGCCGCCCGGCAGCGAGCGGTCACGCAGCGGCAGCACGGTGTGGTCCGGGTGGATCGCGCGGATCTCGCCGATCGCGGCGATGTTGCGGCGCGTGTGCTCCAGCGCGTTGTCCAGGCCGTAGGCGTGCGCCATGGCCGCGGCCGTCGAGGCGTGCCCCACGGCCGCGACGCCGTGCCCGATGCCCGCGCTGAGCCCCTCCAGGTTCGGGTCGAGGACGAGGACGTCGTATCCCTCGGCCGCGAGCCGGCGCGCCACCGTCAGCCCTGCCACGGTCGCCCCCAGCACAACCACGTCGTGCACCATGGCGTCCACCCTAACGTGGGGCGGTCCCGGTGCCGGGCAGCAGCACGCCAGGCAGTAGCATCTGCCCGACGAAAGGAATGCGCCCCATGTGGAAGCTGCACAACAACGGAATCCTCGAACCCGACGCCGTCGTCAAACCGACGGAGCGCCTCACCTGGGGCCGCACGATCGGGCTGGGTGCGCAGCACGTGGTCGCGATGTTCGGCGCCACGTTCGTGTTCCCCCTCCTGATGGGGCTGAACCCGCAGCTCGCCGTCATGATGTCCGGCATCGCGACGCTGGTGTTCCTCGTCGCCGTCAAGCACCGCGTCCCCAGCTACCTCGGTTCGTCGGCGTCGTTCGTCGGCGTCGCCACCGCCATTTACGGCGCGGGCGGTGACCCGGCCGATCTGACGGGCGCCCTGTTCGTCGTCGGGCTCACGCTGTTCATGGTCGGCCTCATCATCCACTTCGCCGGCGCCAAGGTCATCCACCGCGCCCTGCCGCCTGTCGTGACGGGCGCCGTCGTCATGCTGATCGGCTTCAACCTCGCGCCCGTGGTCGCGTCCGTGTATTGGCCGGTCGACCCGTGGCTGGCCTTCGTCGTGATGCTCATCGTCATCGCGCTGAGCATCGGTCTGCGCGGCTTCATGGGCCGCATCGCCATCTTCCTGTCGCTGGTCATCGGCTACATCCTCAGCTGGGTCTTCGACCTCGCCTTCGGGCCGATGCAGAAGGTCGCCGAGGACGGCACCGTCACGGAGCAGCTGCGCGTCGACTGGGCGTCGGTCGCCTCCGCCGACTGGTTCGGCCTGCCGCCCGTCTCCGACCTCGCCACCTGGAGCTACGGCGCCACCGACAACGTCGTGGGCTTCCACCTGCCGTCGTTCTCGTTCGCCGCGATCATCGTGGCGCTCCCCGTCGTCATCGCGCTCATCGCGGAGAACACCGGCCACGTCAAGGCCGTCGCCGAGATGACCGGTGAGGACCTCGACCCGATCATGGGTCGCGCCATCGCCGCCGACGGTGCCGGCTCGATGCTCGCCACGTTCGTCGGCGCCGGGCCCACCACCACGTACGCCGAGAACATCGGCGTCATGGCCGCCACCCGCGTGTACTCGACCGCCGCCTACGTCGTCGCCGCCCTCGTGGCGATCCTGTTCGGGTTCTCGCCCAAGTTCGGTGCGGTCATCTCCGCGACGCCGGGCGCCGTGCTCGGCGGGATCACCGTCGTGCTGTACGGCATGATCGGCCTGCTCGGCGCGAAGATCTGGAAGGAGAACCGCGTCGACTTCGGCAACCCGCTCAACCTCATCCCGGCGGCGGCCGGCATCATCATCGGCGTCGGCGACGTGCAGCTGCCCTTCGGCGACGGCTTCAGCCTCGGCGGCATCGCGCTGGGCACGATCGTCACCATCGGCGTGTACCACCTGGCGCGGCTCATCGCCCCCCGCGAGATGCGCGAGGCGGCCGACGGTGCCTCGCTCATCTACGACGCGCCGGGCATCTACGTCGACGAGGACGACGACCCCGTCCGCTGACCCCCGCCGGACATGGTGGGCGCCCGCTTGGCGCCCACCATTAGGTTGGAGTGGTGGACGACCTGCAGAGCACCTTCCGCGACGCCATGGCCAGGGTGCCGGCGCCGGTGACCGTCATCACCACCGCGGTCGACGGAACGCCGAGCGGCACCACTGTGTCGGCGTTCGCGTCGCTGTCGATCATGCCGCCCATGGTGGTCCTGGCGCTCGACAACCGCGGCGGGATGATCGACCGCGTGCGCACCGCGGGCCGCATCGGCGTGAACATCCTGGCCGCCGGCCAGTCGGACATCGCGCTCCGCTTCGCCCGCCGCGACCTCACCGACCGGTTCGCCGGCCTCGCGTGGCACGACGACCACGGCCTGCCCCGCATCGAAGGGGTGGCGGCCTGGGTCCGGTGCGACCAACTGACGTTCGAGCCGGGCGGCGACCACACGATCATCCTCGGCACGGTGACGGCGGCGCAGACCGGGGGCGTCGCATCCCTGGCCTACCACCTGCGTCAGTTCCAGGACCTGGTGCCCGCGCCGGTCCCCTGACCGCGCGGGCCCGTGGCCTCAGTGGACGGGGTCGACGTCGTCGGAGACGTCGCGGGCATCGCGGATGATCTCGGTCTTCGTGTCCGGCACGCCGTCCTCGTTCATGTCGCGGCTGCGGAGCTTGCGGGCGTCCCAACGCAGGAAGCTAGCACCGAGCACGGCCGCGATCAGCGAGGCGAGCAGGATCGCCAGCTTGGCGGCGGCCGTGTGCTCCTCATCCGGGAACGAGAGTTCGGCGATGAGCAGCGACACCGTGAAGCCGATGCCGGTGAGGAACCCGATGGGCAGCAGGTCACGCAGGCCGATGCTGTCCGGGAGCCGCAGCGGCGTCACGCGGGTCACCAGCGCCGTGACGCCCAGCACGCCGATCACCTTGCCGACCACGAGGCCGAGCACGATCGCCAGGACCACCGGCTGCGCGAACAGGCTGGCGGCGCCGTCGCCCTCCACGAGGGACACGCCCGCCGAGAAGAACGCGAACAGCGGCAGGGCGATGCCCGACGAGAACGGCCGGACGGCCTGCTCGTAGTGGTGCGTGCGGGGGTGGTCCTCGCCGTGCACCAGCAGCGCGGGCACGGTGAAGCCGAGGAGGACACCCGCGATGGTCGCGTGGACGCCGGAGGCATGCATGATCGCCCAGGCCACCGCGGCCAGCGGCAGCAGCAGCCACGGCGAGGGACGCCGCGACCGCACAACGAAGGCGAACACCGCGATCACGGCCAAGGAGGCGAGAAGCCACAGCGGCTGCAGCCCGTCGGTGTAGAACACGGCGATCACGATGATGGCGAGCAGGTCGTCGACGACGGCCAGCGTCAGGAGGAAGGTGCGCAGGGCGCGCGGCAGGCCCCGGCCGAAGATGGCCAGGACGGCGATCGCGAAGGCGATGTCGGTGGCCGTCGGGATGGCCCAGCCGGACAAGGCGGTCCGGTCCCCCGCCCACAGGATGACGATCGTGTAGATGATCGCTGGCACTGCCATGCCGCCGACCGCGGCGAACACCGGGACACCGGCCTCGCGCGGTGAGCGCAGGCTGCCGGCGACGATCTCGTGCTTCAGTTCGACGCCGACGATGAAGAAGAACACGGCCAGCAGGCCGTCCGCGGCCCACTTCGCCAGCGACAGGTCGAGGTGGAGCGATTCCGGGCCGACGACGGTCTTCGACAGCGCCAGGTAGGACTCGTACCAGGGCGAGTTGGCCCAGATGAGGGCCAGCACGGCGGCGATCAGCAGGAGGACACCGCTGGTGGTCTCGAGCGTCACCCAGCGGCGCAGTCGCTGGCGAGGGCTGATGGTCTCGGGGGTCGGGGTCACACGGGCTCCTTCCGGTCGGCCGGTGCGGCGGGTTCGCCGAACACGACGTCGACCAGACTTCCCGACACTCCAAGGGGCAAGATTACCGAACCCGCCGCGGGATCCCCCAGCGCGTCCGCGCCGGGGGAAGAGTGGGGTGCCGAGCCGGGAGCGCCTCTCGGCGCGTGGCCGCTCTCAGCGGCGAAGGTTGGAGCCCGGGGCTACCGCGGCTCGGCACTTCGCCGAGAATACCCGCCACAGCCCGCGACGCAAACCGCGCGTCACTCGAGCGCGCCGGCCCGCCACAGCTTGGCGCTGGCGGCGAGGTCGTCGGCCAGGACCATGAGGTTGCCGGAGAGGTGGCCGTCGCGCGTGACGAGGTTGTCTCGGCCGGCCGACACCACCCGGGCGAACGCCGCGGCGCGTTCCATCGCGAGGCCGAAGTCCCCGTCGAAGACGCCGCGCAGGATGTCGTCGATCACGCGCCGCACGGCGTCGGGGCCCGTCGGGTCCGCGCCCGCGACGGCGTGGTTGGGCTCGGAGAAGTGCGTCCCGGCGGCGTATTGGCGCGCGGCCTGGTCGGGCTCAGCACGCACCCACTCCCGCAGCACGTAGAGGCGGTACAGCACTCCGGGGAGCGAACGAGCCGGCCGCGCCGCCCACAGGTCGGCCAACGTCGTGATGCCCACCTCGTCGACGACGGCGAGCAGACGGTTCGTGACCTCCGGATCGCGCCGCTCGCGCCCGACGCCCAGGAGGACCGCGGCACTCTCGTGCGCCGCGTGGAGGTCGGCCACGGGGTCGACCCCCTCCCCCATGACGTCGAGCACCGCGGGCTCGCGGAGGGCGGGGCGGCGGGGCTTCCTCGGCTCAGTCATCCGTCCAGGCTACGCGCCCGGCGCGCCCCCGCCGGGGACCGCGTCCTCGATGCCGAGCGGATCCTCATCGTCGTGCTCACCGTGCGTCGTGACCCAGAGGAACCCGGCCACCACCAGGCCGAGCACGAGCAGGGCCGACGTCAGGAGGAACGGCCAGCTGCGGTCCATCCCCGACAGCCAGCCGCTGATCCACCCGAACGGTGCGGTCATGAGCATGACGACGGTGCGCTGGATGGCCATGACACGGGAGCGCTCATGCCGGTCGACGTGCAGCGCCACCAGCGATTCCGCCAACATGAACAGGATCCCGCCTCCGAAGGCGTCCAACAGCAGGCACACGCCCAGCAGCGCGTAGGTGGAAACCTCTGCGGCGCCGTCGGGTGATGGGATGCCGACGAGCAGGAGTTGGCCGGTCAGGTACACCGCGAAACCGATCAGGGTGGGGGCCTTGAGGTGCCGCGAGTGGGTGAGCATCGGGATGAGGGTGAAGAAGAACAGCACCGACAGCAGGGAGCGGACCATCGGGAAGAACGGCAGCAGCGCGTCCGGCACTCCGAGGCGCTGGTTGATGACGACCTGCCAGAAGGTGGCGTTCACGAGCGCCACCGCGCCGACGATGGCGGCGATGGCGAGGGAGAAGATCGTTCCCTTCGAATGGACGATCAGCCCGAGGACGCCGCGGTACTCGGCCAGCGACCGCCAGATACTCACCCCGCGGGTCTGCTCCATCCGGATGCGGCCCGTCGCCGTCTCGGTGGTGTAGCGGTAGAGCAGCCAGATCTTGACCGACATGATGAAGAACGCGTTGAGGTACAGGATCCGCACGGCCAACTCGAGGCCGAGGCTGGACACCAGGAAGGCGGCGATGGGAGCGAAGAGCGCGCTGAACTCGGCCGCGACCTTCACCAGCGAATAGACCTTGGGGATCTCGGCGCGATCCACGTCTTCGACGAGCAGGCAGTCCCAGGAGTTCTGCGTGACCTGCCAGGCGCCGTTGATGAGGGACGCGGCGAGGAACCACCAGAAGTTCTGCGCGAACGCCCAGATGAAGCACGGGATGGACCAGGCGACGATGTCGAACAGCGCCGTCGTCATCCGCCGGCCGAGCTTGTCCGTGATGACGCCGCTCAGCAGCCCGAACACCACCTGGGACAGCATCGAGATGGTCGCCAACAGGCCGATCTCCGCGTCGCGGACCCCCAGCGCGAGCATGAACACCGACGCGTAGGGCAGGACCAGCTGCATCGACAGGCCCCACAGGGGCTCCGTGTAGACCGATGCGCGGCCGTTGCCGCGCAACCCCAGCAGGGTGACGATCATGGGGTTGCGGACGCGGCTCACCGGGACAGTCAACCCCCACTGGGAAACGTTGTCCACCCGGGGTCACCTGGCGGTGGTGGCACCCTTGAGCTACGCCCGGAAGGAGGGCCACATGCCTGGGATCCTCGACGTCGTCATCGTCGTGCTCCTGCTCGGCTACGCGCTGCGCGGCTGGCGCACCGGGCTGGTGGCGGGGGCGTTCTCGCTCGTCGGCACCGTGGTCGGCATCGTCGGCGGGCTGTGGGCCGGTCCGAGGCTGCTGGCCGCGTTCGGGGCCGACTGGTCGCTCGTCGCTCAGACGCTGGCTCTCATCGGCGCCGCGGTCCTCGGCGCCTCCCTCGGCGACGCCGTCATCGGATCGATCGGACGGTCGCTGCGCGGGCCGCGGCGGCCGCACCCCGTCGACGCAGTCTTGGGCGCCGCCGGTGCCGTGCTGGTCTCGGGGCTGGTCATCGGGGTCCTGGCGGCCGCCGTCAAGCCCATCGCCCCCACCCCGTGGGCCAAGGCCATCGACCAGTCCCCCACCTTGGCCACCCTCGGCAGGATGCTGCCGGCGGAGGCCACCCGGCAGGCTGCGCGCCTCACGGCCGTGCTCGACGCCGCCGGCTTCCCGCGCGTCTTCAGCGGACTCTTCCCCGAACCGGACCTCCCCGTGCCCGCACCTGACGGCGCCACGGCCCAGCTGCCCGGCGTCCAGGCGGCCGCCGACGGTGTCCTGCGGATCACCGCGCCCGTGCCGGAGTGCCGCGGGCCGTTCGCCGCGAGCTCCGGCAGCGGCTGGGTCAGCGCTCCCGAGCGCGTCGTGACGAACGCGCACGTTGTCGCGGGCTCGGACGACGTGACCGTCGCTGTCGACGGGCGGGAACTGGCGGCCACGGTCGTCGCCTTCGATCCGGACCTGGACCTCGCGGTCCTGCACGTCCCCGGTCTGGGCGCGCAGCCCTTGGTCCGCGCCGGCGCGCTGGACACGGGCGCCGCCGTGGCGGTCGCGGGCTATCCGGGCGGCGGGCCCTACACCGTCACCTCCGGGCGCGTGCGCGGGACACTCGACGCCAACGGCGACGACATCTACGGCTCCACCGGGGTGCTGCGGGAGGTGTACGCGCTGCGCGCCGTCGCGGAGCCGGGCAACTCCGGCGGCCCACTGCTCACCGAGGCGGGCGAGGTGGCCGGAACGGTGTTCGCCGTGTCACTGGTCGACCCCGACACCACCTACGCCCTCACCACCGCACAGACGGACGCGCTCGTCGACGGGGCCGCCACGGCCACCGCCGAGGTCGACACGCAGGCCTGCGTGGGCTGAGGCGCCGGCGTAGTCTGAGTGGATCGGGTGCATCGGGAGGAACCATGCGCAACCAGGTACAGCTCATCGCCTACGCCGACCGCTTGGGCGGCTCGATCCGGGGCCTGAGGGAGGTGTTGCGCACCCGGTTCGCGGGCGCCTTCGGCGGCGTGCACATCCTTCCGTTCTACGTCCCGTTCGACGGGGCGGACGCGGGCTTCGATCCCATCGACCACACCGCCGTCGACCCCCGGCTCGGGACCTGGGGCGATGTCGCGGACCTGGCCGCGACCCACGAGGTGATGGCGGACCTCATCGTCAATCACGTCTCCTCCGACTCGCCCCAGTTCCTCGACGTCCGGGAGCGCGGGGACGCCTCGCCGTGGGCCGAGCTGTTCCTGACCATGGGCTCGGTGTTCCCCGACGGCGCACGCGAGGAGGACCTGGCCAGGATCTACCGGCCGCGGCCGGGCCTGCCGTTCACAGCGATCCGGTTGGGCGACCGCCTGCGCTACGTGTGGACGACGTTCACACCCCAGCAGATCGACATCGACATCTCCACACACACGGGCCGCGAGTACCTCGAGTCCGTCCTGGACGCCGTGACGGGCGGCGGCGTGAAGCTGGTCCGGCTCGACGCCGTCGGCTACGCGGTCAAGACCCCCGGTACCACCTCGTTCATGACGCCGGAGACCTACCGGTTCATCGCCGGCTTCGCCGACCAGGCCCGCACCCGCGGCGCCGAGGTGCTGGTAGAGGTGCACTCCTACTACCAGCGGCAGATCGAGATCGCCGAGAAGGTGGACCTCGTCTACGACTTCGCCCTCCCGCCGCTCGTGCTGCACGCCCTCTACACCGGCGACGGAGCCCCCCTGATGGAGTGGCTACGGATCCGCCCCACCAACTGCGTCACGGTGCTCGACACGCACGACGGCATCGGTGTCATCGACGTCGGCGCCGACCAGACGGTCGAACCGGGCGACCCGCCGCGGCCCGGGCTGCTGACCCCGGACCAGATCGACGCCCTGGTGGAGGGCATCCACGAGCGCACCGGCGGCGCGTCGCGCCAGGCGACGGGTGCGGCGGCCTCCAACCTGGACCTCTATCAAGTGAACTCGACGTTCTACGACGCCGTCGGCGACGACCGCAGGTACCTGGCGGCGCGACTCATCCAGTTCCTCACGCCGGGGGTACCGCAGGTCTACTACGTGGGCGCGCTGGCCGGGGGCAACGACCTGGATCTGTTGCGGCGCACCAGCGTGGGCCGCGACATCAACCGGCACCACTACACGGTCGACGAGATCGACGAGGCGCTGGCGCGACCCGTGGTGCGGGCACTGATGGCGCTCTGCCGGCTGCGGTCGACGCTGCCCGCCTTCGACGGCGCGTTGGAGGTCGAGTTGGACGGCACGACCCTGACCATGCGACGGCGGGGTGTCGTGGACCCGACCTGCGTGGTGGAGGCGGCGATCACTCTGGCCGACGGCAGCGCGAGGCTCAGCTGGCAATCGCGGGAGGGTGAGTGGCGGGTCGATGACCTGCTGGAGTTGGGCGGGGCGTGAAACCCGGTTGTGGTGGAGCTAAGGGGATTCGAACCCCTGACCTTCTCATTGCGAACGAGACGCGCTACCAACTGCGCCATAGCCCCTTAAAGCATCACGAAGCTTAGCACCACCCCGGAGAGGCGTCCAAGTCGCGCTGGTCAGGCTCTACTCCCCGACGGCGCGGGGCCGGAACTCCGCGACACGACCCGTCTCCATCGGCCCGGTGGCCTCGTCCGCGACCGCCTCGTGCGTCGGGTTGTCCGCCGTCGGCACGAAGGGCGAGGTGGCCGACACCGGCGCCGACAGGTCGATGGTCCGCACGGTCCTCGGCAGCAGCGGCTGCTGGACGTAGGTGGCCGGGACGACCGGGATGGGATCCCACAGGGCGCCCATGGTCGTCGGCATCGACAGGTCGATCGAGATCTCCACGGACTCGGTGTTCTCCCGTTCGGTCAGATCGATGGTGGCGGTGTCCTCGTCCTCGTCGAACCCGGCCTTGAGGACCGCGGCCCGCTGGTCGAGGTCGCGGTGCATCGCGACGACCGAGAAGCGGGCGACGCCGAGGAAGGCGACGATGAGGCCGGCGGGGATGGCCACCGGCCCCCACGGCGTGATGCCCAGGGCCCCGAGCACCGTGAGGGTCACGACGGCGAGCGCGAGGACGGCGAGCACCACCAGGCGGCGGCGCGCCGCCTGCCGGGCCACCATCCGCAGCTCCAGCAGGTCGGCACGCCTGGTCAGGGGGGTGGACACGCGGGCGGCGTCCTCCTCGGCCACGGCGTCGACGACGTCGCGGTGGAGGATCCGCACCGAGTCGGAGAACCGTTCGGTGGGGTCGCCTTCGAGTTCCTGGTCCGTGTCGCGGCTGCTGAGAACCCAGGGCAGACCCACGGCCAGACCGACGACGACGACGATGGCGATGAGGAGTCCGGCGAGCACGCCCCCACGTTAAACAACAACGGTGTGATTCGCCCGCCAGGGGTCGGCGCGTCGCCAGGTTGGTCCGGAAAGTCTCCGGCTCACTCGTCCTCGTCGAGCAGCCACACCTTGACCGCCTCGCCGGCGTTGACCACCTCGGAGTGCTCGTCGAGCACGATGAGGGCGTTCGCCCCGGCCAGCTCGGCCAGCGCGTACGGCTCGCTCACCTGCGTGACGTGCCGGATGGAGCCCTCCATGGTCACGCGGCCGCGCAGCAGGTGGAGCTGTCCGCGGTGGGACCGCATGCCCTGCGCGGCGATGGCCCGGACCGGGCGGTGCTCGGCCCGCACACCCATCAGCGCGCGGATCAGCGGCCGCGCGAAGGCGTGGAAGGACACGTAGGCGCTCACCGGGTTCCCGGGGAGCATGAGCATGGGCACGCGGTCCTCGCCGATCAGCCCGAAGGTCTGGGTGCGGCCTGGCGACATCGCCACGTTGACCGAGTCCACGAGCCCCAGCTCCGACATCACGTCGACGACGGCCTCGTAGTCCTCGCGCCGGCCGCCGGTGGTGGAGATCACCAGGTCCGCGCGGATCAGCTGGTCCGTGATGGCCTCCCGGATCGCGTCCGGCTCGTTGGAGTGGACGGCCACCCGGAAGACGGTCGCGCCCGCCGCCTTGGCTGCCGCGGCGACCATGTAGGAGTTCGCGTCGGACACCTCACCGTGCTGGACCGACGGGCCGGGCTCGACGAGATGCTCGCCGGAGCTCACCACCACGACGCGCGGCCTGGGCCGCACCATCACCTTGTCGATGCCGGCGCTGGCCAGCAGGCCGATGCCGCGGTCGTCGAGCACGTCGCCCTCGCTGAGCAGCCGCGTGCCGAAGCGCAGGTGTTCGCCGGCGGCCCGCACATACTCACCGTCGGAGACCCGCTCGATGAGGCGCACCCGGCCGTCCTCGACGGTCCCGAACGTGGCGGGCAGCACCGCCGTGGCGCCGCGGGGCAGGACGTCGCCGGGCGCGACCGTGGCCGCGCCTCCGACCGGGAGCCGCTCCACGTCGAGGTCGACGATCTCGAGCGGCGGCGCGAGGTGTCCCTCGTCGTCGACCAGGTCGGCCGCTCGCACGGCGTAGCCGGCGATCTTGGCGGTGCTGTTGGGCGGCACGTTGATCATCGAGTCGATGTCCTCGCACATCACCTGGTCCCACGCCTCGAGCAGCGACATCCCGAAGGGCCGCAGCGGCTCGACGAGGCTCTGCAGGTACGCCAGATGGTCGGCGACACTGCGCAGACCCGACGCGTCGAGCTGGGGAGGCTCCGGCAGGCGGGGCTCCTCCTCGACCGGTGCCTCGACGGCCGCGACGCCGTCGTCCTGCTTCTTCCGGGTGAACCAAGCCATGGGGCCTACGATATGCCAATGACCATCGAGGCCCGGAAGGACGCGCTGCGGGCGCGGTTCCTGGCCGGCCGGGCGCAGCTCACCACCGAGGAATGGGCCGCTGACAACGCCGCACGCTCCCGTCGGCTCCTGGACGACCTCGCGACACACCCCGTCGGCACGGTGGCGCTCTACGCCTCGCGCCCCGACGAGCCGGACACGCGCGTGATCGGGGAGTCGCTGCTCGCCCTCGGCTGGCGCGTGCTGCTCCCCGTGCTCGACCGGACCCCTCGGTGGGCGTCCGTCCGCTCCTGGGACGACCTGCGGGCCGGCCGGATGGGCATTCCGGAGCCGGCCGGCGAGCCCCTGCCCCCGGGTGCGCTGGCGGGGGCCGCCACGATCGTCGTCCCCTGCCTCGCCGTCGGGCGGGACGGCTCGCGGCTCGGTACGGGCGGCGGCTGGTACGACCGAGCGCTGGTGCATCGCGCCGCCGACGCGCGGATCATCGCCCTGGCGAGGGACGCCGAAATCGTCGACGCGCTGCCGACGCTGTCCCACGACGTCGCGGTGGACGGCTATGTCACGGAACGGGTTTCTGTCCGCCTGCGCTCCTGACATACCATGGGGGGCACTCGACCCCCATCTCATGAGGACCGCGCATGCCCACCTACCAGTACCGTTGCACCTCCTGCGGCACCGACCTCGAGGCGGTGCAGAAGTTCACCGATCCCGCGCTGACGGACTGCCCGGAGTGCGACGGCGACCTGCGCAAGGTGTTCAGCGCAGTGGGAGTGGTGTTCAAGGGCTCCGGCTTCTACGCCACCGACTCCCGCTCGACGAAGTCTGCGACGTCGGCCCCCGCCCCCGCCGCGGACGCCAAGCCTGCCGCGCCGAAGCCCGCTGCGACCGCGGGGGCCGCCGCCACCGCCTGATCCAGTCTGTGGACAACGGAGGATCGGGTCGCTGACCGCCCACCATGGCGGCATGACCAGACCTCTCGCGGCCATCGCGGCCTTCGTCTCCTGGCACCGGCGCTCGATCGGCGCGCTGCTGGCCGGGCTGTCGGTCCTCGGACTCGCCCACTGGCTCGCCGGCTCAGATGGCGCCACCGTCCCGGTCCTCATCGCGGCCACCGACGTCCCCGCGGGTCACGCGCTCGCGGCTGAGAATCTCCGACAGGCTGCCCTCCCCGTCGACGCCGTTCCCGCGGACGCACTGAACGATGCGGCCGCCGCGCTCGGAGCGACGACGGCCGTCCCCCTCTCCGCGGGCACCGTCCTGCAGCCGGGCCTCCTTGCCGGCGCGGACGCCGTCGATCCTGGTCGCGCCGTCGTGCCGATCACGCTCGCAGATCCGGGGCTGCGGCCGCTGCTGCGCCCCGGGGACCGCATCACCCTTATCGTCGCGGCAGCCGAATCCGCTGACGTCCTCACGAGCGACGCCCGGGTGGCCGCAGTACCCGAGCGGGTCGAAACCACCGGGCTCGCGGTCGGCAGCAGCCAGAGCGACCTGCTCCTGGTGGACGTTCCGGCGGAGACGGCGCCGATGGTCGCGATCCTCGGCCAAGGAGGGCAGCTGAGCATCGCGCTGGGCGGCGTCACCGATGGGCCATGAGCCCAGGATGCGGTTAAGGTGACCGGGGCCCATCGATGCGGCCGGCCACCGCCGGTCCGTGCCGGTGGGTCGCACGTTGTCACCTATCCGGAAGGAAGCACCCCCATGAAGGGCTTCAAGGACTTCATCATGCGCGGCAATCTCATCGAGCTCGCCGTCGCCTTCGTCGTCGGCGCCGCGTTCGCCACCGTCGTCCAGGCGTTCACCACCATGTTCATGGACCTCCTCGGGCTGCTTGGCGGCACGCCGGACTTCTCGTCGTTCAAGCCGGCCGGGGTGTCCGTCGGCGCGTTCCTCACCGCGCTGGTGGCGTTCCTCATCATCGCGACGGTCGTGTACTTCGGTGTCGTGCTGCCCTACACCAAGGCCAAGGAACGCTTCGCCCGGGAGGAGGCGGACGCGCCCGCGCTCACCAAGACCGAGACGCTCCTCGAGGAGATCCGCGACGCGCTGACGTCCGGTCGTCCCTGATCACCAGTGCGGCGGCCGGTCCGCCGCCAGGCGGCGCTCCTCCGCGCTGAGGGGCCGCTTCGCGCGGACCGCGTCCGTCAGTCCGGACAGCCCCAGCGCGGCGCGCGCGTCGGCCAGCGCGGCGTCGAACCGGGCGAATCCGATGGCCCGCCGCTCCTCGAGTGGGACGGGGTACGGCCACGGCTCCCCCGCGGCCTGCCGCTCCCGGCGGAGCCGCACCAGGGCGTCGCCGTCGAAGCCGAGCTGCCGCAGGTCGTCGGCGAGGTGCTGCGGCGAGGACAGCGGCAGGCGCCGGCCCGTGAGGGCGAGCCCCAGGGCCGCCGCCAGTTCAGGGTCACCCACCGAGGACGGACCCGTCCGGGACCGTGCGGGCCGCGCCCTCGTCGAGAAGCTCCACGGAACCCACGACGCGGACGCCGGCACCGAAGGTCCAGTCCCCCTTCACCTTGAGCGACACCGCCTCGCGCAGCGACGGCGCGGCCGGGATGCGGGCCTCGAACTTGTCGACCTTCTTGTAGTACCGGGAGTCCAGGGACACCTCGGGCGAGGTCTCCGTCGTCGAGACCAGGCGCCCCTCGTCGGTGAGTTCGTACACGTCCGAGCGCAGGAGCAGCAGCTCGTTGGTGGTCTTGACGGGGAGGAACCGGTCCCGGCCCACGCAGATGGCCGTGGCGCCCTCGAACACCTCGATGGCCGCGCCCATCGCCGACTCGACCTGGATGACGGGGGTCGACTCGCCGTCGGACGGGTCGACGGTCTTCTCGTTGCGGATGAGCGGCAGGCCGAGCACCGAGTTGCGTTCGGTGAGCGTCTCGCGCAGGACCCGTAGATCGAACCACAAGTTGTTGGTGTGGAAGAACGGGTGGCGGTGCTCGTCGGTGAAGAAGTCCATCTCCTCGGGGGCCGTCTGGGCGGTGTCGCGCAGGATGAGCTGCCCGTCGGCCTTCCGGACGGCGAGGTGGCCGCCCTTCTTGTCGTTGACCGTCCGGCGGCACAGCTCCGCAGCGTACGGAGCCCCCGAGCGGGCGAACCAGCCTGCGATGGTCGCGTTGGGGGCCGCGCCGAGGTTGTCGCCGTTGGACACGCAGGCGTAGCGGAAGCCCGCCTCGAGCAGCTGATCGAGCACGCCGGAGCCCTCCAGCGCCGGGTAGAGGTCGCCGTGGCCCGGCGGGCACCACTCCAGCGTGGGGTCGGCCGGCCACTCGACCGGGGTGAGGTCGTCGGCGCGGAGCTTCGGCTCCTGGTTCTGCATGAAGCTGAGCGGCAGCCCGTCGACCGGCAGCTCCGGGTACTGCTCGAGGTGCGCCAGCGTGTCGGCCTCCGTGCGGAAGGAGTTCATCAGCAGCAGCGGGAGCCGGGCGTGGTAGCGGTCGCGCGCCGCCAGCACCTGACGGGTGATGAGGTCGAGGAAGTTGAGCCCGTCGCGGACCTCGAGCAGCGTCTTGGCCTTGTCCAGCCCCATCGACGTGCCGAGTCCGCCGTTGAGCTTGATGATGACCGTCTGCCCGATGGCCTCCCGGGCCTCCGCCTCGGTGATGTCGACATCGGCCAGCATGGGCGGATCCAGCAGCGGGTCGATCGTGTCCTCGCGGATGACACCCGTGGCGCCGCTCTCGAGGAGCTCGTAGAACCGGGAGAAGACCTCGATGGCCGGCGCGGCGACCCCGGCGTCGATCATCTTCTGGCGGGCGGCGTTGAGGCCGGCTTCAGACACGGCGGTTTCCCTTCGTCGAGTGGTCGACTCCGATCCTAGGCCAGCGCCTCCGCGGCGGGACGGTCAGGACACCTCGACGTACCCGTGGGCGCCGCGCTCCGCGTCGACCATCACGTGACTCACGACGGGATAGCGCCCCGGCTCAGGGATCTCCAGTTCGACGAAGCCACCCTCGGCGGGCGCCAGCGCCAGGACCTGCGCGCCGCCTCCCGTGGTCCCGAAGGGGTCGACGCCCTCCTTGAGCAGATACCCGCCCTCGCGGTACACCGTGTCGAACTGCGCGCCGACGATGTGGAAGCTGGTAGCCCGGTTCGGCCCGGCGTCGAGCACCCAGAACCGCACCCGCTCCCCCGTGCGGGCCACCAGCGGAGCCTGGTCGTACTGGTTCGCGACGCCGTTGAACACGACCTTGTCCGGGTGCTCGCCCAGCACGGCGTCCGCGTCGAGGTCGGTGGCGTCCTCGGCGGTCGCGGCGGCGTCGGCCAGGAAGACCTCGGACTGGACGAGCACGTACTCCCGGTCGACCTCGGGCAGGCCGGCCTCGGGCTCGATGATGACGGCGCCGTGCATGCCGGCGGCGATGTGGGCGCTCATGGGCATCGTCGAGCAGTGGTACATCCAGACCCCGGCGCGGTTCGCGGTGAACCGGTAGGTCAGGCGCTCACCGGGCGCGATGGTGCGCATGGGCCCCGTCGGGTCCAGGGCGCTGGCATGGAAGTCGATCGAGTGCCCCATGGACCCGTCGTTGATCAGCGTGATCTCGAAGGTGTCGCCGACCCGGCCCCGCAGCGTCGGCCCGACGCTGCCGCCGTTGAACGTCCACCGCCGCTGCCACACGCCCGGCGCCACCTCGAGGGGCACCTCGGTGACGCGGAATTCATAGCGGCGGACGGTCTCGGGGGTCAGGGCAGGCGCGACGGGGTCGACGACGGCGCTCAGCTCCGCGTCCGGGTCTCCGGCGCCCTGGTGGCTGTGCTGCGGCGCCGCGGGCTCGGCCCCGGCCTCCGCGGCGGGCGAGCCCGCCACCACCACGTCGAACGTCATGCCCATCTGCCGGTGGCCCACGACGGTGCACCAGCCGGCCATGCTCTGCCCCACGATCCCCAGATCGAGCTCCGCCCGCTCGCCGGGCGCCAACCGGGGTGTGCGGACGGTGCCGACGAGCAGGTCGTGCACGGTGGTGGGGTCCTCGTTCACGAGCTCGATGATGACCCGGTCCCCGGGTTGCGCCTCCACGCTGGCGGGCACGAACCTCATGTCGCGGGCCGCGACCTGGACCCGGACGGTGGTCCCGGTCTCGGCCACCGCCACCGGGGCGGCCGCGGACCCCACGGTGGCGACTCCCGCGGCGGCCGGGTCTAGGCCCACGCCGACGCTGATGGCGATGGCCAGGGCGGCAACCCCTGCCACCAGCCCATCGCCGGTGAAGGCGCTGCGGCGCTCCGGCATCTCGGCCGCGGGCACGCCCGCCACGGCGCGCCGGCGCTCGGCGACAGAGGCGCGGATGCCGCGCACCATGAGAGGCAGGAAGGCCGCCAGCGCGGCCAGCACGAGTACCGAGACCGTCACCTTGACCCAGCTGGGCAGCGGCGTCAGCCAGGCGATCAGCCCGCCGTTGATGACGACGAGCCGCACGGTCGCGAAGCGGTCGAACTCGGCCGCACCGGCCCGCACCACCCGCGGGCCGCCGCCGATCACCGACGGCAGGAGATACGACAGGGCCCCGGTCACCAGCTGAAGCAGGAAGCCGACCACCCACAGGGTGGCCAGCATCGGATACCCGGAGGCCAGCTCGACGTCGTCGGAGCGGCCGACGTGGACCGCGGTCGCGATGATCGCGACACAGGCCCACACCGCGCCGGCCAGGATCGAGGCCGCGGCGAACTCGCGCGGCGGCTTCGCGCGCAGCGGAGCGACCAGGCAGCGGCCCCACCAGATCAGCGCCCCGGCGTACAGCACCAGGCCGGCCACAGACACGGCGCGGACGCCCAGCATGGAGCCGAGGATGACCACGCCGATCGACGCCAGCAGGACCGGCAGCACTTGCTTCGCGAGGCGCTCGGCGCGGTCGTCCATCCGGGTCCGCAACACCGTCGGCCAGAAGGTCACGAACGTTCCCACGACGGTCAGGCCGATCCAGCCCAGCAGCATCGTCATGGTGTGCGCGACGAGGAATGCGGCGTGCCAACGGTCGTCGAGGCCCCAGGCGAGCGTCGCTCCGAACGCGGCTCCCACCGGCAGGCAGGCTGCGGCCGCGACGTAGTAGCGGATGCAGATGCGGAAGCGTCCGGGCAGCGCGCGGCGGAGGTCGCGGACCAGGACGGCGCCGTGCCACAGCACCGCCGCTGAGACGGCGGTAGCGCCGACGACGACCAGCCACCACTGCGCCGTCGGGACGCCCGCGAACACCAGCAGCGAGCCCGCGGCGAGCACCCCGAGCCGTACGTCCGCCCGCCGCCGCGTGGCGTCGTCGTCGCGGGTCTTGAGCAGTGCCGCGGTGAAGTGGGCGCTCCACACCATCACCGAGTGGGTCAGGGCACCGAGCGCCACCAGGTGCACCATGAGCCACGTAGACTCCGGGACCCACCGGTGGGCCACTGCGACCACGGCCGCGGCCAGGAGCCACACCAGGACCGCGTAGTCACGCAGGGAGCGGCGGCGCCTCATCCCCGCACCGCCGATGCGACGACGGTCAACGCGAACGCCAGCAGAGCGAGCACGGTCACGGTTCCTCCGGTTCGGTAGAGCAGGCCGGCGCCGGCGAGGGCGCCGGACACTCGGGTGGCCATGCCGATGTTCAGCAGCGCCAGGGGCAGCCACATGGACACTCGGTACGGCAGCGCCCGGCCGATGACCGCCGGGAAGATGGTAGGGGCGTGCGCCATGATCATCGACACCCCGAAGCCCAGGAACACCCCGTGGATCGTGACGTCGTAGTGGCCTTGGGCGGTCGGCTGCCCGACTGCGACCCAGACCGCGCCCGCGATCGTGAGCCAGACGTTGCCCGCGAGCAGCGCGGCCGCGTTGAAGCGGCGGAAGCCGGCGGCGCGGATCATCCGGCGCCCCACGTCGTCGCGGATCAGCCAGGCCGCCACCGCCACGCAGCCCAGCCCCAGCACCCGGAATCCGACGGCGGGCAGCGCGATCGCGAGCGCCGCGCCGAGCGCCACCACCGTCGCCAAGGTCAGCAGGGTGGGGACGGCGCGGGCCCCCATGGTCAGTTGGGCCAGCTCGGCGCGCTCCGCGGCGATCGTGATCACCACGAACGCGACGAGCAGCGGGAGCGCCGCCGCCACGTCCGCCAGCAGGATCGCGGCGGCCGCCAGCGGGACGAAGAGCGCCCCCAACGCCTGCGCGGCCACCAGCGGGAGCGGGGCGCGCAGCCACAGCGCGCCGGCCACGGCGAGGAAGGCGAGGCCGCCGTCGAGCAGGAGGAGTTCACCCAGCAGGGGTGGGGCGCCCGAAATCAGGGCCAGCGATCCGGCGCCGAGCAGCGCGGGCGCGAGATAGGCCAGCGGATTGCGCAGCGCCTGGGCGCGCTCCAGGGAGATGAGGGTGCCCATGAAGCCCAGGGTCATGGCTGGTCCGTGGAGGTCGGCCAGCCGGCTCGAGGACACCGGCGCCCAGACGCCCAGCCTGAGCAGCGCCGCGTTCAGCCCGGTGAGCAGGGAGACGCCGGCCAGGGCGATGAGCGCGACGCGGAGGCGGCGGGTCGCGGCGGGACCGTCAGTGGTGGTGCGGGACGCCGGTGGCGTGGTCGTGCTCATGCGTCTTGCCGTCGATCTCGGTCCACTCGTCTCCGTCGAGGCCCAGGGCCGCCGCCGGGAACAGACCGTTGTCTTCCTTGTCGATGTGGTCGCGCAGCGCCACCTCGAACGTGTCCATCAGCGAGTGGTCGCCGGCGGCGATGGCCGCCAGGAGCTCGTCGAGCGAGCGGTGCTCGCCGCAGAGGCCGTTGACGTGCTCCGTGAACTCGTCGCGGCGCTTCATGACGCTGAAGAGGCCCACCTCCTCGGACTGCGTGTGCGGACCGAGGAGGTGGGCGAGGTCGCGGGCGCGGGCGGGGACGTCCCCGCCGTCGGTGACGGCACGGCGCAGCTGGCCGCATGCGTTGACGATCTCGACGTGCTCGGCCATGAACCGGCCGATGACCGTGATCGAGTCACACCCGCAGTAGCTGCACATCAGACGCGGGCCAGCTTCAGCTTCCAGGCGTCGGGGCCCTCCTGGACGTAGCTCACGGCGATCGAGTCGCCGTGGCGATCCGAGATCTGGCGCAGCAGCGGAACCGGGTCGTGCGGGGCGACCAGCACGAAGGCGGCACCGGGCTGGAGCCCGTCGACGACGCCGTGGATGGCCGCGTGACGCACGGCATGCGGGATCGCGCGCGCGTCGAGCTCGGGCAGGGACTCGTCATGACCGCCGCAACCGCAGCCTGACTTGGGGGTGAGGGAAATCTCTGTCATGCCCGCCAGATTACTACAAGGACTTTGTATCAATTAACCGGGGTGGCTTTGATCGGCGACGAGCCCACCCGCGGCCGCGCGGTAGCGGTCGACCACCACCTCGACGAGCAGCGGGTGGGCGCCCAAGGGCGCTGCCGCGACGTCGGCGCCTGCCTTGTCCACGCGGCGCTGGAAGAACCCCGGGCCGATGAGATAGGAGGCCACGGCCACCGGGCTCATCCCCCGTGCGGAGGCGACGGCTTCGGCGACCCGAGGTTCGGCGGCCGAGAGGAAGCCCACCGAGACACGACCCGGCCACAGGCTCTGCACACCGGCGACGACCTGATGCGCGACGTCGGCCGCCTCCGGGCGCGACGACCCGGCGACGGCGACCACCACGGCCGCGTCCTCCGGAGCCCCGGCCTCCCGCAGCCGGTCCACGAGGGCGCGCTCGAGGCGCGGGTCCGGACCGAGTGGGCCGGTGGAGACGACCGCTCCGGGGTGGGCGGACACCGCCTCGGCGACGTCCACCTCCGTGTGGAATCCGAGCGTCAGGAGGACCGGGACGACCACGACCGTCGCGCCGGCACCCACCCAGCGGTCGACGACGTCGCCGAGCTTCGGCTCCTGGACGTCCACGTACGCTGCCTCGACCGTCACCCCAGGCAGCCGTCGCGCGGCCGCCGCGGCGATCTCGAGGACGACCGCCTGCCCGTCCGGGTCGTCGGTGCCGTGCGCGCACACGATGAGGACAGGTGTCATGCGGAGACCTCCAGTCGGTAGCCGCGGCGCGGCACGGTCCGCACCAGCGAGCGGTCGCCCATGCTGTCCCGCAGACGCGCGACGGCAACCTCGGCGGCGTGGGGATCGTTCGAGCACCCGGGCAGCAGCGCCAGGATGTCCTCCCGCGACACCACCCCACCCTCGGCGCTCACCAGGGCCCTCAGCACGGCCAGCTGCACCTGGCTGAGCGGCAGCGCGCGCCCGTCCAGGGCGGCCGCCGCGCGACGCAGCCGCAGCACGCCCGACGGGGTGACGACGTCAGACGGAGAGCGGTCGTTCAGCGCGGCGCTGAGTTCACGCACGAGGGCGCCCAACCGGTACCGGTCGGGAACCAGCGGGCTCAGTCCGAGCTCGACGAGCGGCGCTGCGGTGACCGGCCCCACCGTCGCCGGGAGCACGGGGCCGGCCATCGCGGCGATGACCTCGTCGCGGAGCCCCTCCCGCTCACAGGCCGACAGGAATTCGACCACCCCCTGGGCGGACGTGAACGCGACGGCGTCCACCTCAGCGCCGGCCACCAGGCCGACGGCGCGGGAGACCGCCTCGGGATCCGGAGACGGCCCCCACCGGTACACGACCAGGGAGGTGACCCGCGCGCCCAAACCGGTCAGGAGCTCGTCGATGCCGTCGCTGCCCGAGCCGTGGTGCTGCACGGCGATGTGGAGCCCGGCCGCACCTTCGTCGGCGAACAGTTCCTTGATCTCGGCGGCGGTCTCGGAATCCGCGACCCAGTCGGCGGTGAGCCCGGCCCCGTGCACGGCGCCCTGGGCCTTCGGGCCGCGGGCGATGATCCGGGCCCGGCGCAGCACCGCGAGGAGCTCGTCGGCGCACCCGGCCGCGTCGGCCGCGTCCATCCAGCCCCGGAAGCCGACTCCCGTGGTCGCCACGACCGCGTCCGGAGGGTCGGCGATGAGCGCCGCGGTCTGCGCGATCAGCAGCTCGTCGTCGGCGTGCGGCACGATGGACAGGATGGGCGCCCGCAGAACCTCGGCCCCGCGCCGTTCCAGCGCGGAGGCCAGTTCAGAGGCTCGCCGCTTGGCGGTCAACACGACACGGCACCCCGCGAGGGTGGTGGCGCCCGGGGCGCCGGCGGCGGGACCGTCCATTCAGCCCGCCCTCGCCAGGGGCGCGTCGCTGCGGCGGGCCGGCGACCCGCAGGTCACCTGCCCCCCGACGTATACCCGGCCGTCGAGGACCGTCACCTCCCAGGTGCCGAGCGCGGCGGCGGGATCCGACAGGCATACGCCTGAGCGGAGATCGAACGCCTGCTTGTACATGGGAGAGAAGAGTACGGGCACCTCCTCGCCATCCACCAGGGACGACCCGACGAGTCCACGGGCCATGACGTTGGCGCGGGCGTAGGGGTCCCACATGCCGACCGCGTACACGCGGTCGTCGTGCAGCCGCACGACGGCGACCTGGTGGCCGGAGATCAGGGCGGCGACGGGGCGTTCGGGCAGCAGGTCGCTGAGGGTGCAGACGGGGTGCATGGTGGTCATCTCGGTCCTCCGACGGGCAGGGTGGCGCCGGCGACCAGGACCGGCCGGCGTTCGGAATCGACGGTTTCGACGCCGGCCTCGCGGTCGGCGTCCGTGGCGGGGCGCGCCTGGCCGCGCTCGCCGACGTAGCGAAGGTTGTCGTCCACCACGTCGGCGGCGTTGACGAAGCCGGCGAACCGGGCCAGCTTGACCGGGTCCTCCAGGACGTCGCGCCACTCGTCGCGGTAGCCCTCGACGTGCCGGGCCATGGCGGCGTCGAGATCCGCGGCGATGCCGAGCGAGTCGTCGAGAATCACCTGCCGGACGTGGTCCAGCCCGCCCTCGATGCTCTCGAGCCACACGGCGGTGCGCTGCAGGCGGTCGGCGGTGCGGACGTAGTACATGAGGAAGCGGTCGATGGTGCGCACGAGTTCCTCGGTGGTGAGGTCTTCGGCGAGGAGAGCGGCGTGGCGCGGGGTGAAGCCGCCGTTGCCGCCGACGTAGACGTTCCAGCCCTTCTCGGTGGCGATGACCCCCACGTCCTTGCCGCGGGCCTCCGCGCATTCGCGGGCGCAGCCGGAAACGCCGAGCTTGAGTTTGTGGGGCGAGCGCAGCCCGCGGTACCGCAGCTCGAGGTCGATCGCCAGCGCTACGGAGTCCTGGACCCCGTAGCGGCACCATGTCGAGCCCACGCAGGACTTCACGGTCCGCAGTGCCTTGCCGTACGCGTGGCCGGACTCGAACCCGGCGTCGACGAGGCGGCGCCAGATCTGGGGCAGCTGGTCGATGCGGGCGCCGAACAGGTCGATGCGCTGGCCGCCGGTGATCTTGGTGTACAGCCCGAAGTCGCGGGCGATCTCGCCGATGACGATGAGCCCGTCGGGGGTGATCTCGCCGCCCGGCACGCGCGGCACGACGGAGTAGGTGCCGTCCTTCTGGATGTTGGCCAGTACGTGGTCGTTGGTGTCCTGGATCGCCGCCTGTTCGCCGGCGAGGATGTGCCCGTTGCCGAGGCTGGCGAGGATGGAGGCGACGACCGGCTTGCAGATGTCGCACCCGCGGCCGCGGCCGTGCCGGCCGATGATCTCGGAGAAGGTGGTGAGCCCGGTGACGCGGACCACGTCGAACAGCTGGGCCCGAGAGAGCTCGAAGTGCTCGCACAGGGCGTTGCTGACCACCGTCCCCGACTTCTCGAGCTCCGCGACCATCAACTTGCGCACCAGCGGCAGGCAGGAGCCGCAGCTGGTGCCCGCCTTGGTGCAGGCCTTGACGCCCGCGAGGTCGGTGCAGCCGCCCTCGGTGACCGAGCAGCGGATGGCTCCGGCCGTCACGTTGTTGCAAGAGCACACGGGGGCGTCATCGGGCAGCTCGCCCTGCGGCGCGGCGCCCTCCGGCGACGCGGGGACCAGGTAGGCGGCCGGATCGCCGCCGAGGGGGCGGCCGACCATCGGGCGCAGGCCGGCGTAGGCCGAGGCGTCGCCCACCAGGATGCCGCCGAGCAGCGTGCGGGCGTCGTCGGAGAGGACGAGCTTCTTGTAGACGCCGGCGATCGGGTCGGTGTAGACCACTGACAGGGCGCCCTCAGTGGTTCCGAAGGCGTCGCCGAAGCTGGCCACGTCGACGCCGAGGAGCTTCAGCTTGGTGGAGAGGTCGCCGCCGGTGAAGGTGCCGGAGCGACCGAGCATCTGGTCCACCGCCACCTCGGCCATCGTGTAGCCGGGGCCGACGAGGCCCCAGACGCGGCCCTGGATGCAGGCCACCTCGCCGATGGCGTAGATGTCGGGGTCGGCGGTGCGGCAGGTGTCGTCGACGACGATGCCGCCGCGCTCCCCCACCTCGAGGCCGGCGTCGCGGGCGAGCTCGTCGCGGGGGCGGACGCCGGTGGCGAAGATCACCACGTCCACGTCGATGGAGGAGCCGTCGTTGAAGACCATCTTCTCGACGGCGATCCGGCCCTTGATGGCCGAGGTGGCGGTGCCGACGCGGACGTCGACGCCCATGGCCTCGATGAGGCGCTTGAGCGATTCGCCGCCGCCGTCGTCCACCTGGAGCGGCATCAGCCTGGGCGCGAACTCCACCACGGTGGCGTCGGCGCCGAGCTTCTTCAGCGCGCCGGCGGCCTCGAGGCCCAGCAGGCCGCCCCCGATGACGGCGCCTCGGATGCGACGCTTCGGGTTGCGCTCCTGCAGGGTCTCGACGTAGCCGCGGAGCGCCGCGACGTCGTCGATGGTGCGGTAGACGAAGCAGCCGGGCAGCTCACGGCCGGGCACCGGCGGCATGAACGCATAGGAGCCGGTGGCGAGCACCAGGGAGTCGTAGGCGTGCGACATGCCGTTCTCGGTGATGACGGTGTGCGCCGCCGGGTCCACGGAGACCACCTTGGCGCCGCGTCGCAGCTTGACGTTCGGGTCCTGCCAGAGGTGCGCCTCGCCGAGGTTCAGCAGCTCGGGGTCGCGGTTCTCGAAGTAGCTGGTCAGCGCCACCCTGTCGTACGGGGGGCGGGGCTCCTCGGCCAGGACGGTGACGCGCCACTCGCCGGCCTCGTCGCGCGAACGCAGTGCCTCGACGAATCGGTGGGCGACCATGCCACCTCCGACCACCACACACAGCTTGCTCATATCGGCCTCCAGGGGTCTTGTCGGTTGGGCTCCTCGGTATCTACGACGCTAAGTGGCGCAGTTTCCGGGGCTGGATCAGTCACGTTTCGGCTGTGCAACAAGCCACTCACGCGACCGTGACCCGTTCGAGTGAGGTTCGCGGGGTGCCGGCCGCGCCGAGGGCGGCGACCAGGCTGCAGACGTCGGAGGTGCAGCTTCCGCAGCCGGTGGAGGCGCGGGTCGCCGTCGCGACGGCCTCGGGGGTGTCTGCTCCGGCCTTGACTGCGTCGGTGATGGCGGCCTTGGTCACGGCGTTGCAGCGGCACACGATCGCGGCATCGGGCAGGTCGGCCACCGAGGTCGCCGGCGCGGCGCCGGCGAGCGGGCGGGCCAACAGCGCGGCCGGGTCGTCGGGGACGGGCGTGCGCGAGTCGAACGCCACCGTCAGGTCGGCCGCGACCTGGGGATCGCCGACGCAGGTGGCGCCCACCAACAGTCCGTCTTCGACGGCGACCCGGACCCGACGGCGCCCCACAGGGTCGGTGAGGGAGAGCACGCGAGGTGCGCCGGGCGCGAACTCGTCGGCCGGGAACTCGCCCATGGTGACCGCCTCAAGGCCCTCGGCCTTGACCCGGAACACGCCGGAGTCGGCGCCGAGCACTGGGCGGGGACCGGAACGGCCGCTGATCTTCTCCGCGAGATGGTGCGCCAGGACGCGGGCCTGCTCCCAGCCGGGGCCGACCAACCCCGGGCAGCCCCGCGGCGTGCGGGCACAGTCGCCGATGGCGTAGATGGCCGGGTCGTCCGTGCGGCAGGTATCGCCGACCAGGATGCCGTTGCGCACCCACAGGTCGGCTGCCTCCGCCAGGCGGGTGCGGGGCCTGACCCCGATGGCGACGAGCAGGAGGTCGGCGGGGATGTGCTTGCCGCTGGTCAACCTGACGGAGGTGAGGGCGCCGTCGCGGCGACGCTCCACCCCGGCGACGCGCACGTCGACCAGCGTGGTGATCCCGCGGTCGGTCAGCCCGGCGCGGACGACGGCGCCGCTGGCGGGGTCGAACTGGCGGTCCAGCGGGGCCGAGCCGCGGTGCACGATGGTGGCGTCGCTGCCGGCCTCGGCGAGCGCGACGGCGGCCTCGATGCCGAGGACCCCTCCCCCCATGACAACGACCCTGGCGCCGGCGGCCGCGGCCGAGCGGACCCGGTCCGCGTCGTCCCACGTACGTAGCGCGGCCACGCCGGGCATGGGGGTGCCGTCCGCGCGGACCATGCCGTCGACGGTGGGGAACACCGGCTCGGCGCCGGTGGCGAGCACGAGCGTGTCGAAGCGGTGTTCCTCCCCCATGGAGTCGAGGACGACGCGGTTGCGCCGGTCGATCCCGGTGGCTTTGCGGGCACGCAGCATCCGTACGTCCCGGCTCTCGGGCAGCGTGAGCCCGGGCAGGTCAGCGCGGCCCATGATCACGTCGGGCAGGAGGATGCGGTTGTAGGCGGCGTGCCCCTCCTCGCCCAGGACCGTGACCTCGACGTCGTCGAGGCGGTGGGAGGCCAGGTCGGCGAGGAATCGGTGGCCCACCATGCCGTGGCCCACGACGACGATCCGGTGACTCATGCCGCCGCTCCGATCCGGGTCAGCCGCACGGCCGCGACCTTCAACTCGGGCATGCCCGAGATGGGATCGGTGGCGGCGTTGGTGACCCGGTTGACCGCGCCGGCGTCCGGGTAGTGGAAGGGCATGAAGACCGTGTCGTGGCGGATGCCCTCGGTGAGCCGGGCCACCGCCTCGCAGCTGCCGCGGCGGGAGTGGACGGCCACCTTGTCCCCCGCCGCGACACCCAACCTCTGCGCGAGAAGCGGGTGCAGCTCGACGTAGGCCTCCGGCTCCACGCTGTTGAGCGTCGGGACGCGCCGCGTCTGCGCGCCGGACTGGTAGTGCTGCAGGACCCGGCCGGTCACCAGGTACAGCGGCAGCTCCGGGGTCAGCTCGTCGTCAGGCGGGGTCTGGTCGACAGGGTGGAGGACGGCGCGCCCGTCGCGTGTCTCGAAGCGGTCGAGGAACACCCGCGGCGTGCCGGGGTGGTCAGGGGCGGGGCACGGCCAGTAGAGCGCGTCGCCGTCGCGGAGCCGTTGGTGGCTGAAGCCGGCGTAGTCCGCCACGCCGCCGGCGCTGGCTCGGGCCAACTCGTCGAACACGACGGCGGGGTCGGCGCTGAACTCGACGGGGCTGCCGAGACGCTCGGCCAGCTCGCTCCACACCTCCAGCTCGGTCCGGACACCGACGGGGGGCAGGGTTGCGCGGGCCCGCAGCAGCAGCCGCCCCTCGAGGTTGGTCATGGTTCCGGTCTCCTCCGCCCACTGCGTGACGGGGAGCACCACGTCGGCCAGGGCGGCGGTCTCGGAGAGCACGCAGTCGCTGACCACAAGCAGGTCCAGGTCGCCCAACCGCTCGGTGAGGCGCAGCACGTCGGGCAGGCTGACGACGGGGTTGGCGCCGTGGATGAGCATGGCGCGCGGGCCTCCGGGGGTGGCGAGGGACTCGAACAGCGCGACCGCGGGCTTCCCCGGCCCCGGGAGCGAGTCGGGATCCACGCCCCAGACGGCCGCGACGTGCGCGCGAGCCGCGGGGTCGGCGATCGAGCGGTATCCGGGCAGCTGGTCCGCCTTGAGCCCGTGCTCGCGGCCGCCCTGGCCGTTGCCCTGGCCGGTGAGGCACCCGTAGCCGGAGCCCACCCTCCCGGGGAGCCCCAGGCAGAGGGCGAGGTTCACGGCGGCGGTCACGGTGTCGGTGCCGTGGGCGTGCTGCTCGGCGCCACGCCCGGTAAGCACGTAGGCGCCGCCCCCTCCCCGGGCCGGGCTCGCCTCGGCCAGCATCCTGGCGGCGGCGCGCAGCTGCGTCACCGGCACCCCCGTGACGCGCTCCACGCGCTCCGGCCACCACGCGGCCAGGCTGGCGCGCAGCTCGTCGACGCCGTTGACCCGCTCCTCGAGGTAGTCCTGGTCGACGAGCCCCTCGGTCCACAGGATCTGGGTGAGGCCCAGCAGCAGCACAAGGTCCGTGCCGGGCAGCGGGCTGAGGTGGAGGCCCCGGCCGTCCCCGGTGAGCGCCGCCGTCGGGGTGCGACGGGGGTCCACGACGATCAGCCCGCCGGCCTCCTGCGCCCCCGACAGGTGGGTGCAGAACGGGGGCATCGTCTCGGCCGGGTTGGACCCCACCAGCAGGATGGCGCCCGCCCCGTCGAGATCGGCGAGCGGGAACGGCAGCCCGCGGTCCAGCCCGAACGCCCGGCGCCCACCGGCCGCGGCCGAGGACATGCAGAAGCGGCCGTTGTAGTCGATGTTCGGCGTGGCGAGCGCCACCCGGGCGAACTTGCCGAGGGTGTAGGCCTTCTCGTTGGTGAGCCCGCCACCCCCGAACACCGCCACCGCCTCCGGCCCGTACTCCGCCCGCAGGCGCAGCAGCGTGTCGGCGACCAGCGTCAGCGCGGTGTCCCAGTCCGTCGGGACGAGATCGCCGTCGCGGCGCACCAGGGGGCTGGTGAGCCGGTCGGGGGTGGTGAGCACCTCGGCGGACGTCCACCCCTTCTGGCAGAGCCGTCCCCGGTTGGTGGGAAACTCCAGCGGGGTGACCGTCGGGGCCACCCCCGGGTCGGCCGGCGCCACGTCCATGGCGCACTGCAGCGCGCAGTAGGGGCAGTGGGTCGCGGTCATGGCTCAGACCTTGAGCGCGGCCAGCGGCGACGTCCGGCGCAGGTACACGAACCAGGTCAGACCCAGCATGAGGAGGTAGACCCCCACCATCACCCAGAGCGCGGCCTGGAGGTCGCCGGTCATCGTCCGCGACAGGGCGAACCCCTGGGGGATGAGGAACCCCCCGAAGGCGCCGACGGCCCCGGCGATGCCGATGCAACCCGCCGCGGCACGACCGGCCGCGGTGAGCGCCGCCGCGTCGCCGCGCGCGGTGCCCGCGAAGACCGCCGGGATCATCCGGTATACGGAGCCGTTGCCGATGCCGGTGAACACGAACAGCCACAGGAAGGAGAGGAAGAAGATCGGGAAGGATTGCGCCTGCAGCCCGAGGATGGCACCCACCGCCCCGATCGCCATGGCGACGAAGGACGCGCAGGTGACCAGGGCGCCGCCGATGCGGTCGGAGAGGTAGCCGCCGAAGGGACGGGCCAGCGAACCGACGAGCGCTCCCATGAAGGCCAGCGAGATGGTCACGGCAGGGAAGAGGTTCTTCAGCAGCGTCGGGAACGTCGCGGAGTAGCCGATGAACGAGCCGAAGGTCCCGATGTAGACGAACGACAGGATCCAGGTGTGCGGGTGGCGCAGGGCCACGGCGTAGGCACGGGGGTCCGACTTGGCGCTGGACAGGTTGTCCATGCTGCGCCAGGCGAGCACGGCGGCCAGGAGGGCCAGCGGAATGAACATCAGCCCGGCGCGGTCCAAGCTGACCCCGGCGCCGATGGTGATGACGATCGGGACGGCGAGCTGCACGGCCGCGGTGCCGAGGTTGCCGCCGGCGGCGTTGAGGCCGAGCGCCGCCCCCTTCTCCTTCGCGGGGAAGAAGAACGAGATGTTGGCCATCGAGGAGGCGAAGTTGCCTCCGCCGACACCCGCCAGCGCCGCGATGCCCACGAGCGCGATGAACGGCAGCTCGGGGTTGTTGACGGCCCAGGCGAGGGCCCCCGTCGGGAGGAGCAGGAGGAGTGCTGACACGACGGTCCAGTTGCGGCCCCCGAATCGCGGGACGGCGAAGGTGTACGGGATCCGGAGCGTGGCCCCCACGAGCGCGGGCGTCGAGACGAGCCAGAACATCTCGTTGACGCTCAGGTCGAAGCCGACGCCGTTGAGTTGCGGGACGACGATGCTCCAGAGCGCCCAGACGGCGAAGCCCAGGAACTCGGCGAAGATGGACAGCCAGAGGTTGCGGCGGGCGATGGGGCGGCCCATCGTCGCCCACTGGGTGGTGTTCTCGGGGTCCCATCCGTCGATCCACCGGCCGGGACGGTGCTCGAGCGCTGAGGTGCGGACGTCGTCGATGGGTGGGGCGGTCGCGGGACCCCCCGGGAGGGTGCGGGTGGAGGTCATGGTCGCTCCTTCGGCTCGTAGGTCGGTTCGGTCCATGAGCGACGCTGCTCACGACAGAACGTACGAACCGGGTGTGACGGCCGATCGGGCGCCCGGTAACGGCCCTGTCACTAGTTCCTCACGCGCCCCCGCCGTCGGCTGTGAGCCCGCGGAGGCGTTGCGCGACGGTGGGCACCGGCCCCCGTCCCCCTGCGTTGAGCCTGACACGCGCCTTGTGGGCCGAGGATGAGCCTGCGCCGGGTTTCGCGCCTCCCGATGAGCCTGCGCCAAACCTCAACACCGAATTTTCGAGTTTGATCGTTCAGATCTGCGTCGAGCCGTTCCGCAGGCTCATCGGGGGACGGCCTGCGGGGGCGCAAGGCGACGGTGGGGCCGCCCGACGGTGTGCTCACGGGAGGCGTGCTGCAGCGGCGGGCGCAGCCCGGTATCCTGTCCGAGTTGCCCGACGACGTCGCGGCGGCACGGCCCCGTAGCTCAGGGGATAGAGCAGAGGTTTCCTAAACCTTGTGTCGGAAGTTCGAATCTTCCCGGGGTCGCCGATTCAGCGCAGCGACCCGTACGTCGACTTCGCCTTCTCCAACGCCGACACGTAGCCCTCCCGCTCGTAGGCGTCCGCAGCCGCCTCAGCCGGGACCGCCAACAGCCCCCTCGCCTTGGACAGCGACAACCCCTTCGCCGCCAACCACTGCCCGAGCCCCTCGACGAGGACCTGCGCGTACGCCGGCCCGCGGCGGATGAGCGATGACGTCGTCATGACGACGTCGGCCCCGGCCAGGATGTACTTGATGACGTCGTCGGCGGTGTCGACGCCGGTGGTGGCGGCGATGGAGGCCTCCAGATGTCCGTGCAGCACGGAGATCCAGGTCCTGGCCAGCCGTGCGTCCACGGGGGACGACAACGTAACGCCGGACTCCACGGTCAGCCGGTCCAGGTCGATGTCGGGCTGCAGGAAGCGGTTGAACAGCACCAGGCCGTCCGCCCCCGCGGCGTCGAGCCGCAGCGCCATGTTGCCGACCGAGGAGAAGTACGGGCTGAGCTTCACCGCGACAGGGATGTTCACCGCCCCCTTGACGGCCGCGAGGATCGCCAGGTGACGCTCCTCCACCGCGTGCCCGGTCATGGTGAGGTCACCCGGCACGAAGTAGATGTTGAGCTCGATGGCCGCTGCCCCGGCGTCGGCGAGCCGGCGCGCTGTCTGCGTCCACCCGCCGAGCGATGCGCCGTTGAGGGAGGCGATGAGCGGCACATCGATCGCCGCCGCCGCCTGCTCAACCAGCCGGAGGTAGGTGGCGGAGGCGTCGTGGGCGGCCCTCGGCACCGACGGGAAGTACGAGATCGCCTCCGCGTGGGACTCCTCGTACATGTCCTCGAGGATGGCCGTGGCCTCGGCCTCGCGGCGCAGCTGCTCCTCGAACAGCGAGTACAGGACGACGGCACCGACCCCGCCGTCGGCCAGGGACTTCACCCCGGCCACCGTCTGCGACAGCGGCCCGGCCGACGCGACGACCGGGTTGCGCAGCGTCAAGCCCAGATAGCTCGTGGTGAGGTCGATCATGCCCGGCTCCTCGGGTCGGCGGCGAACTGGTGGGCGCCGCGGTTGGCCAACTCTTCGTACTCCGCCCACTTGCGGTCCACCTGGTCCTGCGCGAGCGCGACAAGGCGGTCGGCCTCGACGGGATCGGCCGCCTTCAGCACCTTGTAGCGCAGCTCGGCGGACTGGTACTGCTGCAGCGTCAGGCGAGGCCTGGGCGAGTCCAGCAGGAACGGGTTGCCGCCGGCGTCGCGGATCACCGGGTTGTAGCGCATGAGCGGCCAGTGTCCCGAGTTCACGGCGCGGTACTGCTGCTCGAGGCCCTTGCGGATGTCGTAGCCGTGCGCGATGCAGTGGCTGTAGGCGATGATGAGGCTCGGACCGTCGTAGGCCTCCGCCTCCCGGAACGCCTTGAGCGTCTGCTGCGGGTCGGCCCCCATGGCGACGCGCGCCACGTACACCGATCCGTAGCTCATGGCCTGCAGGGCCAGATCCTTCTTGTTGGTGAGCTTCCCGCCCGAGGCGAACTTCGCGACGGCGCCGAGCGGCGTCGACTTGGACGCCTGCCCGCCGGTGTTGGAGTACACCTCGGTGTCGAGGACGAGGATATTGACGTTGCGGCCCGACGCGAGGACGTGGTCCACGCCGGAGCTGCCGATGTCGTACGCCCACCCGTCGCCGCCGACGATCCAGACGGAGCGCCGCACCAGGTGGTCCGCGACGCTGCGCAGGTCCTCGACGGAGGGACCGGCCAGGCCCTCGAGGCGCGCCTTGAGGCGGTTGACCCGGTCCATCTGCTCGGTGAGCTCCGATCCGAGCCGCTGCGGGGCCGCGAGGATCTGATCGACCAGCGTGTCGTCTCCGATCGCACCGCGCAGCTCATCCAGCCGGGTCCGGGCCAGATCCTCGTGCAGGTCTGCGGCCAGCCGCATGCCGAGCCCGAACTCGGCGTTGTCCTCGAACAGCGAGTTGGACCAGGCGGGCCCGCGGCCCATGGCGTTCTTCGCCCACGGGGTGGTCGGCAGGTTGCCGCCGTAGATCGACGAGCATCCGGTCGCGTTGGCGATGGTCGCCCGGTCCCCGAAGAGCTGGCTGAGCAGCTTGAGGTAGGGCGTCTCGCCGCAGCCCGAACAGGCGCCGGAGAATTCGAAGAGCGGCTCGAGGAACTGGGTGCCGCGGACGGTGCCGAAGTCGACGCGCGACCGGTCGTTGACCGGGATCGACTCGAAATAGTCGACCGCACGCTTCTCCTTCTCGCGGTCCAGCAGGGGCGTGAGGTTGATGGCCCGCCGCGACGGCTGATCCACCGGCTTGACGGGGCAGGCCTCGACGCACAGGCCGCAACCCGTGCAGTCCTCCACGTACACCTGCAGGGTGTAGCGGGTCTGCGGGAGTCCGGCCGCGTTGAGAGGCGCGGAGAGGAACCCCTCCGGCGCGTCCCCAATGGCGTCCGCAGGGTAGGACTTGGCGCGCAGCACCGAGTGCGGGCAGACGAAGGCGCAGTTGCCGCACTGGATGCACTCCTCGGCGTCCCACTCGGCGACGATCTCGGAGATGTTGCGCTTCTCGTACTTCGTCGTGCCCGACGGGTAGGTCCCGTCGACAGGCAGGGCCGAGACCGGCAGATCGTCGCCGCGACCGCGGAGCATCTCGGCCGTGACCGTGCGCACGAACTTCGGCGCACCCTCGGGCACCGGCGGGATGAGCCCGCGGTCGGACCAGTCGTCGATCGGGACCGGCATCTCGTGCAACTCGGCGAGGGCCGAATCGACGGCGTCGTGGTTCTTCCGCACCACCTCGGCCGACTTGCGCGCGTACGTCTTGGTGATCGCCGCCTTGATCCGCTCGATCGCCTGCTCCCGCGGCAGCACCCCGGAGATAGCGAAGAAGCACGTCTGAAGGATCGTGTTGGTGCGGCTGCCCAGCCCGGCGGCACGGGCGACCTTCCCGGCGTCGATGACATAGACCCGGATGCCCAGCTCGACGATCCGCCGCTGCATGGGCACCGGCAGCTGATGCCAGGTCTCCTCAGGGCCGTGCGGCGAGTTCAGCAGCAGCACGGTGCCCGGCCGGGCGAACTCGAGGATGTCGACCCGCTCGAGGATCGACCAGTGGTGGCACCCGATGAAGCCGGCCTGGCTGACCAGGTACGGGGCGCGGATGGGGTTGGGCCCGAAACGCAGGTGCGACACCGTCCGCGACCCCGACTTCTTCGAGTCGTAGACGAAGTAGCCCTGGGCGAAGGTGTCGGCCGAGGATCCGAGGATCTTGATGGTGTTCTTGTTGGCGCCGACGGTGCCGTCGGATCCGAGGCCGTAGAACACGGCGCGCAGCGTCTCGGGATCCTCGAAGTCGAGAGCGGGATCGTAGTCGAGCGACAGGTTGGTCACGTCGTCGTGGATGCCGACGGTGAACCTGGGCCGCGGAGACTCGGCGGCCAGCTCATCGAACACCGCCCTCGCCATGGCCGGCGTGAACTCCTTGGACGACAGGCCGTAGCGGCCGCCGATGGTCACGGGGAGCTTCTCCCGCGCGCCTCCGGCGACAGCTTCCCCGAGCACCGAGGTGACGTCGAGGAAGAGGGGCTCGCCCGATGCGCCGGGCTCCTTGGTGCGGTCGAGGACCGCGAGTCGCGTGACCGACGGCGGCAGCGCCTCCAGGAACGCTTCCGTGGGGAACGGCCGGTAGAGGCGGATCTGCAGAACGCCGACCCGGGCGCCCTCGGCGTTCATCCGCTCCACCACCGGCAGGATCGCCTCGATGCCGGAGCCCATCACGACGACGGCGCGGTCGGCATCCGGCGCGCCGTGGTACTCGACCAGGCCGTAGCGCCGGCCGGTGAGCTCCGCGAACTTCTCCATCTCGTTGGCGATGACCTTCGGCGCCCACTGGTAGTAGAGGTTGGACGTCTCGCGCGACTGGAAGTAGGTGTCGGGATTCTGCGCCGTGCCTCGGATGAACGGATTCGCCGGGCTCAGCGCGCGCGACCGGTGCTCCAGGACGAGCTCGCGCGGAATGATGCGCCGCAGCTCGTCGTCCGAGAGCCGGACCATCGTGTTGAGCTCGTGCGACGTGCGGAAGCCGTCGAAGAAGTGGACGATGGGCAGCCGCGTCCGCAGCGTGGCGGAATGCGAGATGGCCGCCATGTCGTGGGCCTCCTGCACGGAGGCGGAGCTCAGCAGGCAGACACCGGTCTGGCGGACGGCCATGACGTCCTGGTGGTCGCCGAAGATCGACAGGCCCTGCGTCGCGAGGGATCTCGCCGCGACGTGAAAGACGGTCGACGTCAGCTCCCCCGCGATCCGGTACATGTTGGGGATCATCAGCAGCAGGCCCTGCGAGGCCGTGAACGTCGTCGACAGCGCGCCGCCCTGCAGCGCGCCGTGCATGGCACCGGCTGCGCCGCCCTCGGACTGCATCTCGATGACGGTCGGCACCTGCCCGAAGATGTTGGGGCGGCGATGCGCCGACCACTCGTCGGCCAGCTCGGCCATGGTGGACGACGGCGTGATCGGGTAGATCGAGCACAGCTCGCTGACGCGGTACGCGACGTCGGCGGCGGCCTCGTTGCCGTCGATGATGGCCTGTTCGTTCATCGGGGAAGCTCCTGGATCATCTCGATCGCGTGGACCGGGCACTGCTCGTAGCATGTGGCGCATCCGGTGCATTTCTCATAGTCGAAGCGGTATCGGTTACCCGTACCCAGCTTGATGACGGCATCCTCCGGGCAGGCGCCGAAGCAGCCGTCGCACTCGAAGCAGTTGCCGCAGCTGAGGCACCGGTTCGCTTCGAATTTGGCCTCCTCGTCGCTGAGGCCGGCGACGACCTCGCCGAAGCCCTCCAAGCGCTCGTCGATGCCGGTTTCGGTCTGCTGCCTGCGGGCGTGGTCGCCGAAGTACCAGACGTTCATCATGTCGAGGCTGACGACCGGGTGCTTCTCCGGCTGGACCCACTCCTCCTTGTTCAGCCAGGCGTCGATGCGCTTGGCCGCCTTCTTGCCGTGCCCGACGCCGATGGTGACGGTGCGGTCCGACGGCACCGCGTCACCGCCGGCGAAGATGCCGGGGACCGCGGTCATCAGGGTCGACGGGTCCACCTCGACCACGTCGTCGTTGAAACTCATCCCCGGGATCGCTTGCAGGAACTGGGTGTCGGCCCGCTGCCCGAGGGCGAGGATGACGGTGTCGGCGGCGAGCTTCTCGTAGCGGCCGGTCCCCCGGGCCTTGCCGTGTTCGTCGAGCTCCATGATCTCGACGGTGAGGTCTTCCTCGTCGACGGACGTGATCGTCCGCAGCCAGTTCATTTGGACGCCCTCGGCCTGTGCCCCCTCGAGCTCCTCGGCGTGGGCCGGCATCTGCTCGAGTGTGCGGCGGTAGACGACGACGGACTCCTCGGCCCCGAGCCGGCGCGCCACGCGGGCCGCGTCCATGGCCGTGTTACCGCCGCCGTAGACGGCGACCCGGCGCCCGATCATCGGCCGTTCGCCGGAGGCCACGTCACGGAGGAAGCTGACAGCATCGACGACGCGCGTCGCGTCCGCCGCGGGGATGTCCACTCGCTTGGAGATGTGGGCCCCGACCGCCACGAAGACCGCGTCGAAGCGGCCCTCGGCCTGCGTGGCCAGGAGATCCTTGATAGGTGCGTTCTGGCGGAACACCACGCCGAGCTCGACCAGACGCTGCAGTTCCGCGTCCAGCACGTCACGCGGCAGGCGGTACTCGGGGATGCCGTAGCGCATCATGCCGCCGGGCTTGTCTCCGGCGTCGAAGATCTCGACCTCGTGCCCGAGCCGGGCCAGATGGTAGGCGGCCGACAGGCCCGCGGGCCCCCCTCCGACCACCATCACGCGACGCCCCGATCGACGCCGAGGCAGCGGTACCTTCCAGCCGTTGGTGATGGCCATGTCGCCGAGGTAGCGCTCAACGGAGTGGATCGAGACCGCGGCGTCGAGGTCCTGGCGGTTACAGGCCGTCTCACAGGGGTGGTAACACACGCGCCCGTGGATGGCGGGGAACGGGTTGTCGACGATGAGCTGCCGCCACGCGGCCTCCGCGCGTCCGGCCTTGATGAGCCGCAGCCACTCCTGGATGTTCTCACCCGCCGGGCAGCCCGCGTTGCACGGCGGCAACATGTCGAGGTAGATCGGTTTGCGCGCCCGGACGGGGGCCACCCGACCCTCCGTGTGGCTGAGGTCCGGTTGCACCGTCATATCGCGTCGCTCGAAGGCCATCATCGCCCCTTCCCAGAGCATGTCTACTACTCAGCATCGTAGACCTTCCCCCAGGGGGTATCGACGGGGGGTAGGGACAACCGAGCAGCCGACCTGCGTGTGGGCATGAAAAAAGCGAGGGGGAAGACACACACACCGGCCAGGCCGGCAGGGTGTCTTCCCCCTCGCTGTATTCAAGTAAGTGTCCGGCGGCGTCCTAGTCTCCCACAGCGTCCCCGCTGCAGTACCATCGGCGCTGAAAGGCTTAACTTCCGGGTTCGGGATGGGACCGGGTGTTTCCCTCTCGCTATGGCCACCGGAACAACCACCACGGTCACCCGCGGCCAGTTGAATCCGATCAACACAACACACTATTCACATATAGCTTTCGTGGGCCATGGACCCGGACAACCAGACACGACTGGGCGACCGAAAACCATCAACCAACAACTTCACAGTGGACGCGTAACATCTTTGTAGAAAGACAAGCCCTCGGCCTATTAGTATCGGTCAGCTCCATGCATTACTACACTTCCACATCCGACCTATCACCCCATGGTCTATAGGGGGCCTTACCAGATTAATCTGTGGGAGCCCTCATCTTGAAGCGTGCTTCCCGCTTAGATGCTTTCAGCGGTTATCACTTCCCAACGTAGCCAACCAGCCGTGCTCCTGGTGGAACAACTGGCACACCAGAGGTTAGTCCGTCCCGGTCCTCTCGTACTAAGGACAGCTCTTCTCAAGACTCCTACGCGCGCAGCGGATAGGGACCGAACTGTCTCACGACGTTCTAAACCCAGCTCGCGTGCCGCTTTAATGGGCGAACAGCCCAACCCTTGGGACCGACTCCAGCCCCAGGATGCGACGAGCCGACATCGAGGTGCCAAACCATGCCGTCGCTATGGACGCTCGGGCAAGATCAGCCTGTTATCCCCGGGGTACCTTTTATCCGTTGAGTCCTGGCGCTTCCATGTGCCACCAGAAGATCACTAGTCCCGACTTTCGTCCCTGCTCGAGATGTCTCTCTCGCAGTCAAGCTCCCTTGTGCACTTACACTCGAAACCTGATTGCCAACCAGGCTGAGGGAACCTTTGGGCGCCTCCGTTACCTTTTAGGAGGCGACCGCCCCAGTCAAACTACCCATCAGGCACTGTCCCTGAACCGGATAACGGTCCAAAGTTAGATAACCAGAGTGACCAGAGTGGTATTTCAACGATGACTCCACCCGAACTGGCGTCCGGGCTTCACAGTCTCCCACCTATCCTACACAAGTCACACCGATCACCAATACCAAACTATAGTAAAGGTCCCGGGGTCTTTCCGTCCTGCTGCGCGTAACGAGCATCTTTACTCGTACTGCAATTTCGCCGAGTTCGTGGTGGAGACAGCGCCCAAATCGTTACTCCATTCGTGCAGGTCGGAACTTACCCGACAAGGAATTTCGCTACCTTAGGATGGTTATAGTTACCACCGCCGTTTACTGGGGCTTAAGTTCAAGGCTTCGCCGTGAGGCTAACCCTTCCCCTTAACCTTCCAGCACCGGGCAGGAGTCAGTCCGTATACATCGTCTTACGACTTAGCACGGACCTGTGTTTTTAGTAAACAGTCGCTTGGGCCTGGTCTCTGCGACCCTCAACGCTTTCGAAGCAAGTTCTACTACGCATCGGGTCCCCCTTATCCCGAAGTTACGGGGGTATTTTGCCGAGTTCCTTCACCACGATTCTCTCGATCGCCTTGGTATTCTCTACCTATCCACCTGTGTCGGTTTGGGGTACGGGCGGCTCATATCTCGCTCACGAAGCTTTTCTAGGCAGCATAGGATCACTCTTACGACCACACATGTGCGGCCGACCCATCATGTCTCAGACACATGAGGTGCGGATTTGCCTACACCTCGCCCTACACACTTAGCCCGGGGATATCCAAACCCGGGAAGAGCTACCTTCCTGCGTCCCTCCGCAGCTTGCCTACTACAAGATCGGGTCACGCACTCAACCAACCACAGACCCGAAGGTCCGACGGCCGGCCTCACGCGCTTAGCATCACTCGCCTCAACACGGACGATATTTCGCCGGTACGGGAATATCAACCCGTTGTCCATCGACTACGCCTGTCGGCCTCGCCTTAGGTCCCGACTCACCCAGGGCAGATTAGCTTGACCCTGGAACCCTTGGATATTCGGCGGACGGGTTTCTCACCCGTCATTCGCTACTCATGCCTGCATTCTCACTCGTGTGCTCTCCACGGCCGGGTCACCCCGCCGCTTCACCGCGCACACGACGCTCCCCTACCCATCCACACAGCCTCACGGCCTAAACATGTGAATGCCATAGCTTCGGCGGATAACTTGAGCCCCGCTAAATTGTCGGCGCAGAATCACTTGACCAGTGAGCTATTACGCACTCTTTCAAGGGTGGCTGCTTCCAAGCCAACCTCCTGGTTGTCACCGCAACTCCACATCCTTTTCCACTTAGTTATCGCTTAGGGGCCTTAGCTGATGATCTGGGCTGTTTCCCTCTCGACTATGAAGCTTATCCCCCACAGTCTCACTGCCGCACTCTCACTTACCGGCATTCGGAGTTTGACTGATTTCGGTAAGCTTGTGGGCCCCCTAGACCATTCAGTGCTCTACCTCCGGTAAGAAACATACGACGCTGCACCTAAATGCATTTCGGGGAGAACCAGCTATCACGGAGTTTGATTGGCCTTTCACCCCTATCCACAGCTCATCTCCTCGGTTTTCAACCCAAGTGAGTTCGGGCCTCCACGACGTCTTACCGTCGCTTCACCCTGGCCATGGATAGATCACTCCGCTTCGGGTCTAGAGCACGCGACTGAAACGCCCTATTAGGACTCGCTTTCGCTACGGCTACCCCACACGGGTTAACCTCGCCACGTACCACTAACTCGCAGGCTCATTCTTCAAAAGGCACGCCGTCACCCCACCCCAAAGGGCAAAGCTCCGACGGATTGTATGCGGCCGGTTTCAGGTACTATTTCACTCCCCTCCCGGGGTACTTTTCACCTTTCCCTCACGGTACTTGTCCGCTATCGGTCACCAAGGAGTATTTAGGCTTAGCGGATGGTCCCGCCAGATTCACGCGGAATTTCAGGGGTTCCGCGCTACTTGGGAATCACTCAAGGGAGTGAACAGCATACGTCTACAGGAGTCTCACCTTCTACGCCACGCCTTCCCAGACGCTTCGACTTCACTGATCATTTCTTACTCCCCGGTCGCACGGCAGCACAACCAAGAACAACCCCACAACACCCCCACTGCAACACCTGCCGGCTATCACACAGTAAAGGTTTGGCCTCTTCCGCTTTCGCTCGCCACTACTCACGGAATCACTATTGTTTTCTCTTCCTACGGGTACTGAGATGTTTCACTTCCCCGCGTTCCCTCCAACTGCCCTATACATTCAGGCAGAGGTCGCCGGACATGACTCCGGTAACTTCAAGGTTTCCCTATTCGGACATCCCCGGATCACAGCTCGTTTACCAGCTCCCCGAGGCTTATCGCAGGTTACAACGTCCTTCATCGGCTCTTGGTGCCAAGGCATCCACCGACCGCACTTAGTAGCTTGTCAAAATCTACAAAGATGCTCGCGTCCACTGTGAAATTATCAACACACACACGGAAAACCAGCCCACCCACCACACAAGCAGCAGCAGACCAGCCCCGCACAGAGAAAACCGATCACCCAACAGGCAACCGACCCCTCAAAACCCAACAACGTACTTCACGACACCCACCCCCAACACCCAGCCCACTTTCCACACCCCAACAGGAGCAGTACTCACAAACCAGACACCAGGAGACAGACATCTCCAGCCAATGTTCCACAAACCAGAGCCACCAGGCCCAGTGACACTCGCACCAGAAACCCGGCAACACATCAACCACCACCCACCCCGAAGGGACAAGCAGCAGTCAACGGCTCCTTAGAAAGGAGGTGATCCAGCCGCACCTTCCGGTACGGCTACCTTGTTACGACTTAGTCCTAATTACCGGTCCCACCTTCGACAGCTCCCCCCCGCAAAACGGGTTAGGCCACCGGCTTCGGGTGTTACCGACTTTCATGACTTGACGGGCGGTGTGTACAAGCCCCGGGAACGTATTCACCGCAGCGTTGCTGATCTGCGATTACTAGCGACTCCGACTTCATGGGGTCGAGTTGCAGACCCCAATCCGAACTGAGACCGGCTTTTTGAGATTCGCTCACCCTCACAGGCTCGCAACTCTTTGTACCGGCCATTGTAGCATGCGTGAAGCCCTGGACATAAGGGGCATGATGACTTGACGTCATCCCCACCTTCCTCCGAGTTGACCCCGGCGGTCTCCTATGAGTCCCCGGCATGACCCGCTGGCAACATAGGACGAGGGTTGCGCTCGTTGCGGGACTTAACCCAACATCTCACGACACGAGCTGACGACAGCCATGCACCACCTGTAAACCGACCCAAAAAGGGGGCACCTATCTCTAGATGTTTCCGGCATATGTCAAACCCAGGTAAGGTTCTTCGCGTTGCATCGAATTAATCCGCATGCTCCGCCGCTTGTGCGGGGCCCCGTCAATTCCTTTGAGTTTTAGCCTTGCGGCCGTACTCCCCAGGCGGGGTACTTAATGCGTTAGCTACGGCACGGAGAACGTGGAATGTCCCCCACACCTAGTACCCACCGTTTACAGCGTGGACTACCAGGGTATCTAAGCCTGTTTGCTCCCCACGCTTTCGCTTCTCAGCGTCAGGAAAGGTCCAGAGAACCGCCTTCGCCACCGGTGTTCCTCCTGATATCTACGCATTCCACCGCTTCACCAGGAATTCCATTCTCCCCTACCTTCCTCAAGTCAGCCCGTATCGAAAGCAAGCTCAGAGTTAAGCCCTGAGTTTTCACTCCCGACGCGACAAACCGCCTACAAGCTCTTTACGCCCAATAAATCCGGACAACGCTCGCACCCTACGTATCACCGCGGCTGCTGGCACGTAGTTAGCCGGTGCTTCTTCTGTGGGTACCGTCACAAAAAACTTCGTCCCCACTGAAAGCGGTTTACAACCCGAAGGCCGTCATCCCGCACGCGGCGTTGCTGCATCAGGCTTCCGCCCATTGTGCAATATTCCCCACTGCTGCCTCCCGTAGGAGTTTGGGCCGTATCTCAGTCCCAATGTGGCCGGTCACCCTCTCAGGCCGGCTACCCGTCGAAGCCTTGGTGAGCCACTACCTCACCAACAAGCTGATAGGCCGCGAGTCCATCCCAGACCAGAAAACCTTTCCAACAAACCCCATGCGAGGAAAGCTGAATATCCGGTATTAGCACCTGTTTCCAGAAGTTATCCCAGAGACTGGGGCAGGTTACTCACGTGTTACTCACCCGTTCGCCACTCGTGTACCCCCGAAGAGGCCTTACCGTTCGACTTGCATGTGTTAAGCACGCCGCCAGCGTTCGTCCTGAGCCAGGATCAAACTCTCCGTCGAAAAAACAAAAACCAACCACCACCAAAGGCAGCAGCCAGCCAAAAATGTTTCAATCAACAAAAACTTCAACCACTGACAAAGACCCAAAAACTGGATCAATCAATCAATCATCAAAGGAATCCCAAACCAACCCCCAGAAGAGGGCCAGCCACGGGAAAAAACACAGACACAGCCACAAACAACCATGCCTGCAAAAATTGGCATTGACTTTTAAAGTACGCTGTTGAGTTCTCAAGTTTCGGTTGCTCCTGGAGCTTCCACCCCTCAGGGTTTCCGCTCCGGGCAACTCGCCCAACCTTACTCCGGCTCCTCGTCCCCGTCAAATCGGCGGTTTCTCGGTTTCCGTTGCTTGGCCCCGGGCGCTTGGTGAACATTACTGGAACACCCGGGGCCGTGCAAATCGGCGGTGGCCGGCGGCATACGCCCTGGTCAGGCGCGCTTTGCCTCCTCCACCAGGGCGTCGATGTCCAGTGCCTTGATCTGGTCGATGAGCGAGTCGACCTGCTTACCGTTGAGGAGCCCCGCCTGGCGGAACACGAGGTGCCCCCGGCGGAAGCCCATGATCGTGGGGATGGACTGGATGTCCCAGGCCGCGGCCAGGTCCCGCGCGTCCTCGGTGTCGACCTTGCCGAACACGACGTCGTCATGCCGGCCGGAGGCGTCCTCGTAGATCGGCGCGAAGCGCTTGCACGGGCCACACCAGTCGGCCCAGAAGTCGACGAGGACGACCTCGTTCTCGCTCACAGTGCTGTTGAAGTTCTCGGTGGTCAGGGCGGTGGTCGCCATGGGCGATCCCCTCTCTTCCTCGGTTCAGTACGACGTGGAGAGCAACGTCTCCAGCGGCCACGATATTCCCGTGGCGCGACACCCCCGAGGGTATCCCCCGCCCAGGCGGGTCATTTGATGGCGGTGAGCTTCCGCATGGGCAACGGGATCCGGACGACGCCCCTCGCGTCCGCCCGGGCCGCGAGGAACTCCACCGCTGCCGCCGCGCGTTTCGGTGTCGTGGCGCCACGAAGACCGCCGATCAGGCGTTCGGCGTCCTCCCTGGTCCTGATCTCCACGTAGTACTTGGCGCGCTTGTCCTCGGCCTTGATGAGCCCCACGGCCTGGAAGGCGTCGCGCGCCTTGAACTCGGTGAGTCCCGGCAGCTGCGGAGCGACTCGGAGGATGTGCGCCAGCCGCCCGACGAGTCGCAGGTCGGAGGTGTTGGCCGGCCGCAGTGAGGGCGTGAGGGCCGCGAAGACGCCGCCGGGGCGCAGCACCCGCGCCACCTCGGACAGCAGGCGGGACCTATCGGCCACCACGGCGATGCCGAGGGACGACACCACGGCGTCGAAGCTGTCGTCGGCGAAGGGCAGGTAGGAGGCGTGCCCGGCCACCAGGGGTCCTCGCCCCCGCCGGGCGGCTTCGTGGAGTTCCGCCTCGGACCGGTCGAGTCCGATGACGGTCCTCCCCTCACGTGCCAGCCGGTCCACCATGGCTCCCGCGCCGCACGCCAGGTCCAGCACCAGACCGGCCGAGCCGGAGACGGAGCGCGCCAACCACTCGTAGGGGGTGTGGTCGCCGCCGTACGCGCGGCTGAGGACGTCCTCGATGGCCCCGGGCACCCGCTGCCCCCGCCAGCGGTCCCCCCGGGGGCTCATGCCCTGCTCACGAACAGGAGTTCGGCGGCCAGGAGGCCGATGTCTCCGGTGACGCCGTCGTGGGACACCCGCACGACGTCGACGATCCGCTGCGCCTCGAACGCCGCCCCGGGCCTGAGCCCCATCGTCGCCAGACTCGGAAGCATCGCGCTGTCGGCCTGCAGGTTCTCGCTCATCCGCTCGAGCACGAACCGCTGCGGAATGTCGGAGACGAGGTCGCTCAGCGGGTCGGCGTGGTCCCGGAAGGGGACGTGCTCCACGTCCACGCCCAGATCCTGGAGCCCAGGGATCGGGTTGCCGTAGGGCGAGCGCGTCGGGGACCCGAGGATGGCGATGAGGCGCTTCTCGACGTCGAGGGAGATGACGTGCTCCCAGCGGCAGGCCTCGTCGTGCACCTTCTCCCACTCGAGGCCGATGACCTCGGTGAGGAGGCACTCGGCCAGGCGGTGCTTGCGCATCACGTCGCGCGCCAGCCGGGCGCCCGTCCTCGTGAGCCGGATCGTGCGGTCGACGTCGACGATCAGCAGGCCGTCGCGCTCCATGCGCGCCACGGTCTGCGACACGGTTGGCCCGGACTGATGCAGACGCTCGGCGATCCGTGCCCGCAACGGCTGCACGCCCTCCTCGAGGAGTTCGTACACCGTCCGGAGATACATCTCCGTCGTGTCGATCAGGTCGCTCATGACACCCCCTCGCATCACATCCTAGTGTCGGGGTGCGACGCGGCGACCCGTCAGCTGTGGAGAGCCGGCTTGCGCACCCACTGTCCGCGGCGCAGCACGCCGTGCAGGCGGCCCGCGTCGTCGACGAGGCAGATGTCGGCGAAGCGTCCGGGCACCAGTTCGCCCACCTCGTCCAGCCCGTGCCAGGCGGCCGGCGTCGTCGCGGCCATCAGCGCCGCGTCCGGGATCGAGACCCCGACCTGCCGGACGACGAACTCGAACGCGCCGGCCATGGTCAGCGTGGAACCGGCGATCGCTCCGGGCTCGCCGTCGGCGGTGACCAGCCGGGCGGTGCCGGCGCTCACCTCGACCTCCAGGTCGCCCAGGATGTAGCGGCCGTCCCCGTGCCCCGTGGCGCTCATGGCGTCGGTGACCAAGGCGACCCTGGCAGGCGTCGCGGCGGCGATGGCCATCTCCGCGACGACGGGATGGTGATGCACGCCGTCGCAGATGAGCTCGACCATGACCCGCTCGTCGGTGAGGAGCACCGGGACGGGACCAGGGTCGCGATGGTGGATGGGGCGCATCGCCGAGAACAGGTGGGTGGCGACGCGGGCGCCCCACCCGATGGACGCGGCAGTCTGGCGATCGTCGGCGTCCGAGTGGCCGAAGGCGACCGCCACTCCCGCCTCGGTGAAGCGGCGGGTCGCGGCCTCGGCGTGAGGCAGCTCGACAGCGAGCGTGATCATCTTCAGCGCCGGTCCGCCTGCCCGCAGGAGCCGCTCGACCGAGTCGGGATCCGGATCCCGCAGGAGCGTCTGGTCGTGGGCGCCCTTGCGCTCAGGTGCCAGGAACGGTCCCTCGAGGTGGATTCCGTCCAGGTCGCCCGACTCCACGAGGGCGCTCAGCACTCCGAGCTGAGCCTCCAGGCGATCGAGCGGCTCGGTCACCGTGCTCGCGAACAGCGTCGTGGTGCCCTGGGACCGATGGAACCCGACGGCTCGGCGGTTGCGCTCGGGGTCCGGGTCGCCGAAGCTCACGCCGACGGCGCCGTGGCAGTGTGTGTCCACGAACCCGGGGACCGCCCAGAGAGTCGGCCCCGGCACCGGCGGCCCCGCTGCGACCGACAGGATGCGGCCGTCGCGGACCTCGATGGTGGCGTTGTCGACGACCCCGGCGGGTGTGACGGCGTGAGCGACGGTCAGCTGCAGGTCCATGTCCGCATTCAAGCACCGCGGCGGGCGACGGACCCAGGCTCGCTGAACGTGGCTGCGCGACCCGTCGCCCCTCATGGGAAACTTGGCCCGTGATCCAGATCCCCGATGACCTGCTCCCCGCCGACGGCCGCTTCGGCTCCGGTCCCGCCAAGGTGCGGCCCGAGGCACTCGACTACCTGGCCATGCGCGGCGACATCCTCGGCACCTCGCACCGGCAGGCACCGGTCCGCGACCTGGTGCGCTCAGTCCAGGAGTCGCTGGCGGAGTTGTATCGGCTGCCCGACGGCTACGAGGTCGTCCTCGGCAACGGCGGGTCCACCCTGTTCTGGGACATGGCTGTCTCCTCCCTCATCGAGCACCGCTCGGCCCACGGCGTCTTCGGCGAGTTCTCCCGGAAGTTCGCCATGGCCTCCGCCCGCGCGCCGCACCTGGGTGACCCGGTGGTCAGCGAATCGGCGCCTGGCGGCGTCGCGGTGCCGGAGGCCGTAGACGGCGTGGACACGTACGCGTGGGCGCAGAACGAGACGTCCACCGGCGCCGCGGCCCCGGTGCGTCGGGTCGGCGACGGGCTCGTCCTCGTCGACGCGACGTCATCCGCCGGCGGGATGGACGCGGACATCGCCCAGACCGACGTCTACTACTTCGCCCCGCAGAAGAACTTCTCCTCCGACGGCGGGCTGTGGCTCGCGTTCGCCTCGCCGGCCGCCATCGAGCGGGCGGAGCGGATCAAGGCCTCCGGGCGGTGGATCCCCGACATCCTCGACTTCTCGACGGCGGTCGCCAACTCCCGCCAGCACCAGACCCTCAACACCCCCGCGCTGGCGACTCTCCTCCTACTGGAGGACCAGCTCGCGTGGATGCACGAGCTCGGCGGCATGCAGGCCGTCGCTGAGCGCTGCGCCACCTCCACGGGGATCCTGTACGACTGGGCCGAGGACCGCGACATCGCCGCTCCGTTCGTGCAGGACCCGGCGCACCGGTCCCCTGTCGTCGCCACCATCGACCTCGACGGAGCCGTCGACGCCAAGCAGGTCATCGCGACGCTGCGGGCCAACGGCATCGTCGACGTCGACCCCTACCGGGCGCTGCAGCGCAACCAGCTCCGCGTCGGCTGCTACGCGTCGGTGGACCCCGACGACGTCGAGGCCCTGACCGCCTGCCTCGACTACGTCATCGAGCGGATGTGACGCTCAGCGCTTGACCAGGTAGGTCACCGCCCCGGCAGCGAGCGACACCGCGGCGGCGAGGATGAGCGCCACGGCCGTGCCGGTCCGGGCGGGCCCGGGCTCGCGCACCGGCTCCTCTTCGGCGTCGACGGAAGCTGAGGGGCTCGCGTCCGGTTCGGCGGACGCGCTGCCGGACTCGGAGGGCGCCGGCTCGGGCGTCAGCGTCACCGTGGTGTCCGACGACGGGACCTGGGTCTGCCGGAGCGCCGGGTTACCGCCGACGATGATCTCGTCGTCGGGACCGACCGCGAGCGACTCGCCGTCCGGCGCGCCCACGATGGTCTGCGTGACCAGCGGCTCCCACGTGAAGGCGTCGATGTACTCGATGCCCGCCGCGGTGCGGAGCGCCAGGGTGCTGCCGTCGGAGAGGAACGCCCCGTCGGTCACGCCCTCGGGCGCGTCCGCGACGCGCACCAGGGTGTTCATGTCCTGCCGCGACGGCTCGAGCGGGGCCCGGTAGATGCCAGGATCCTCCCCTGCCGTCGCGATGTAGATCCGCCCCCGGCCAGAGATCATCATGGCCGTCGCATGTCGCGGTCCGTCCTCGTAGACGAAGTCGTAGGCGTGGTACGTCGTGCCCGCCTCGTCCAGGGAACCCAGCCGGTACACGACCACGAAATCCCGATCCGCGCCCTCGTCGCCGATGTCGCCGACCCAGAGCCGGTCGCCCCGCCAGGCCAGGGCCTGCACCGACTCGGGCTGGGCGTTGAAGGACACCTCGCGGCCGTCGTCGGCCGAGGTGACGATGCCGCGGTCCGCCCGGGGCCCGGCCAGCCACAGCTCGCCGGTGCCCGACGCGTAGGCCATCCCGACGGCCGGCGTGGCGCCCTCCGGCGCCTCGATCTCGTCGGCGGACGCGGTCTGGATTGCGCCCAGGACGACGAGCAGCACGAGCGCCAGGAGGACGCCCGTGACGATGAGACGACGTGTTCGCGGATTCACTGTGCCGATCGTACGCCCGGGTTACCGTTGGGGCATGCAAGAGCTCGTCTCGTGTGCGATCTCGATCGACGACGTGCGGGACATCTTCGGCGCCACCCCGGAGCTCGCCGACCGGCTCCGCGCCTCGGCCGCGGCACGTTTCCAGCGGCCTCAGGCATCGCACCGGAGGTGGTTGCGGCCGTTGCTGCGCCACGATCCCGAGCTCGAGGTCGCGCGGGACACGCCGTCGGCCGAGGACGTGTCGGCGCTCCTGGCCGGGGCGCACATCCCCCCGGATCGCGTCGCGGCGTCGTGGCGCCTCCTGCTCGGCTGGGTGGAGGACCTGGCGGTCCGGTCGGCCCGCGTCCCCTGGGACAGGGCCGCGTTCGACCGCTTGGAGTGGAACCTGGCCCGCGCCGGCCTCAACAGCGACTACTCCCTGCGCCGCCTCGCCGACCGCGACCTCGGCATCCCCCTCCACCCGATGCCGGACCAGGTGGCCGGGTACGCGAAACACGTCCACGCCGTCGAGACCCGCGACGCGCTGCGCGCGGTCCGCGACCATCCGGAGCTGGAACCCGGCGACCGTCAGGTCCTCGACCCGATCCTCAGCGTGCTCGACGCCGCATCCGCCGACCCGAGGCTCGACGTCGTGACCATCGGCGCGCGGGCCTGACGGCCCCCGCCTGCGTCAGGCGGGGTCGATCACCAGCACCAGGTCGCCGCCCTCCAGCTGGGTGGTTCCGGGCAGCACGACGCGGCTCACGACGCCGGCCACCGGGGCGTTGATGGCCGCCTCCATCTTCATGGCCTCGATCGTCGCCACCTGCTCACCGACGGCGACCGTCGTACCCACGCCGACCGTCGGAGTCACCGCACCGCTGAACGGCGCGGCGACGTGCCCCTTGTTGCCGGTGTCGGCCCGCTCGGCGGCAGCCACCTCGGACTTGATGCTGAGGTCGCGGACGCGCACCGGCCGGATCTGGCCGTTGAGCAGGCACATCACGGAGCGCTTGCCACGCTTGTCCGGCTCCGAGATGGCCTCGATGCCGGCCAGCAGCGTGACGCCCTTCTCCAGGGTGATCGCGTACTCGCGGCCGCGCTCCATGCCGTACAGGTAGGGCACCGTGGGCAGCACCGAGATGTCGCCGAAGTCCTCGCGCTGCTGCTCGAAGTCCTTCGTGGGGCCGGGGAAGAGCAACCGGTTGAGCGTCTCCTGGCGGGTCCGTCCCGGCTCCGCGAGCAGGGACAGGTCCTCCTCGGCCACCTCGGTGACGCGGGCGGGGGTACGGCGGCCCTCGATGGCGCGGGAGCGGAACGGCTCGGGCCAGCCGCCGGCCGGTTCACCGAGCTCGCCGTTGAGGAACCCGATGACGGAGTCCGGGATGTCGAACTTCTGCGGATCCGCCTCGAACTCCGCCGGGTCCGCGCCCACGGCCACGAGGTGCAGCGCCAGGTCCCCGACGACCTTCGACGACGGGGTGACCTTGGTCGGACGGCCGAGGATCTTGTCCGCGGCCTCGTACATGTCCTCGATCGCCTCGAACTTCTCGCCGAGGCCCAGCGCGATGGCCTGCTGGCGCAGGTTCGACAGCTGGCCGCCCGGGATCTCGTGGCTGTAGACCCGGCCCGTGGGTGCGGGGAGACCCGACTCGAACGGCCGGTACATCTTGCGCACCGCCTCCCAGTAGGGCTCCAGATCGAGCACCGCCTGCGGGTCCAGCTCGGACTGCCGCTCGGTCTGGTCCAGCGCCGCGACGAGGGCCGACATCGGCGGCTGCGACGTCGTCGAGCTCATGGCGGAGTTGGCGACGTCGACCGCGTCGACGCCCGCGTCGATCGCGGCCATCAAGGTGGCTAGCTGGCCGCCGGTGGTGTCGTGCGTGTGCAGGTGGACCGGCAGGTCGAACCGCTCGCGCAGCGACGAGACCAGCCGCCGCGCCGCCTCGGGCCGCAGCAGGCCCGCCATGTCCTTGATGGCGATGATGTGGGCGCCTGCCTCCACGATGCGCTCGGCCAACCGCAGGTAGTAGTCCAGGGTGTAGATCTTCTCGGCCGGGTCGAGGAGGTTGGAGGTGTAGCAGAGCGCGACCTCCGCCACCGACGGCGTCTCGCGCACCGCGTCGATCGCGGGCCGCATCTGCTCGACGTCGTTGAGGGCGTCGAAGATGCGGAAGATGTCGATGCCGGTGGCTGCGGCCTCGTCGACGAATGCGCGCGTCACCTCGGTGGGGTACGGCGTGTAGCCGACCGTGTTGCGGCCGCGCAGCAGCATCTGCAGGTTCTGATTGGGCATGGCCTCCCGGAGGGTCGCCAGACGCTCCCACGGATCCTCGCCGAGGAACCGCAGCGCGACGTCGTAGGTGGCTCCACCCCAGCACTCCACCGAGAGCATCCGGGGCAGCAGGCGGGCCTGCACCGGCGCCACCGCGGCCAGGTCGCGGGTCCGGACCCGGGTGGCCAGCAGCGACTGGTGGGCGTCGCGGTACGTGGTGTCGGTGATGCCGACGGCGGTGGCCGCGCGCAGCTCGCGTGCGAAGCCCTCGGCGCCCAGTGCCAGGAGGCGCTGCCGGGACCCGTCGGGGGCGGGGGCGCCGAGGTCTGCGCCGGGGAGCTTGACCTGGGGGTCCAGCGTGGTGGGGGCGTCGCCGTGCGGACGGTTGACGGTCACTTCGGCGAGGTGCCGCAGCAGCTTGGTGGCGCGGTCCGCGGGCGTCCGCGCGTGGAGCAGGTAGGGCCGCTCGTCGATGAACGACGTCGTCACGCCTCCGGCGGAGAAGTCCGGGTCGTCGAGCACCGCGCGCAGGAACGGAATGTTGGTGGCCACGCCGCGCACGCGGAACTCGGCCAGGGCGCGCCGGGCACGCGCGACTGCCATCCCGAAGTCGCGGCCCCGGGCGGTGAGCTTGACCAGGAGGGAGTCGAAGTGGGGGCTGATCTCGACGCCCGTGCCGGTGGTGCCGCCGTCGAGGCGGATCCCCGCGCCGGACGCCGACCGGTAGGCGGTGATCAGCCCCGTGTCCGGACGGAAGGAGTTCATCGGGTCCTCGGTGGTGATGCGGCACTGCAGCGCCGCCCCCCGGATCTGGAGCTCCTCCTGCCGTACTCCGATCTCCTCGAGGCTGAGGCCGCTGGCGATGCGCATCTGCGCCTGCACCAGGTCGACGTCGGTGATCTCCTCGGTGACCGTGTGCTCCACCTGGATGCGGGGGTTCATCTCGATGAACACGTGCCTGCCGGCCCGCTCGCCCTCGGTCTCGACCAGGAACTCGACCGTGCCGGCGCAGGTGTAGTCGATGGCCTTGGCGAACTTGATCGCGTCGCTGGTGAGCGCGTCGCGGAGCTCCTGCGAGATGTGCGGCGCCGGGGCGATCTCGACGACCTTCTGGTGCCGCCGCTGGATGGAGCAGTCGCGTTCGAACAGGTGGACGATGTTGCCGTGGGTGTCGGCGAGGATCTGCACCTCGATGTGCCGCGGGGCGGCGACCGCCTGCTCGATGAAGACCGTGGCGTCGCCGAACGCGGCCTCGGCCTCCCGCATGGCCGCGCCCAGCTCGTCGGGGAGCCTGGCGGGATCGTCGACGCGCCGCATGCCGCGGCCGCCGCCGCCGGCGACGGCCTTGACGAACACTGGGAAGCCGATCTCGTGGGCCGCCGCGATGAGCACGTCCGGGTCGGTCGACGGCGGGCACGAGTCGAGCGTCGGGACGCCGGCCTTGCGCGCGACCTCGAGCGCGCGGACCTTGTTGCCCGCCAGCGACAGGACATCGGCGGAGGGTCCGATGAAGGTGATGCCGTTCTCGGCGCACGCGGCCGCGAGGTGCGGGTTCTCGGAGAGGAACCCGTAGCCCGGGTAGATCGCGTCGGAGCCCGACTCCTTGGCGGCCCGGATGATCTCGTCGATGTCCAGGTAGGCGCGGACCGGGTGCCCCTCCTCGCCGATGAGGTAGGACTCCTGCGCCTTGATCCGGTGGTCCGCGTTGCGGTCCTCGTAGGCGAACACCGCGACTGTCCGGTAGCCGAGCTCGTACGCGGCGCGGAACGCGCGGACGGCGATCTCGCCTCGGTTTGCGACCAATACCTTCTGGAACATGGGCGCCAGACTACCGGCCGTGCCTCGCGGCGGCGCCACGCTTCCACCGGCCATCCGCACCCCTTGACGCCCGCAGAAGCGTGTGCGGGGACGACGACGGGCCGGGGGCGCTCAGTCCCCCGGCCCGTCCGTCGCGTCAGGTCAGCTGATGAGGCCGAGCAGCGCGCCCTGGATGAAGTAGATGACGAACAGCGCCGCCACCACGTACATGAGCGGGTGCACCTGCTTCGCGTGCCCCTTGACCATCTTGATGAAGACGTAGGCCAGGAAGCCGGCGCCGATGCCCGTGGTGATCGAGTACGAGAACGGCATCAGGATGATGGTGAGGAAGGCGGGGATGCCGACCTCGGGATCGGTCCAGTCCACGTCCACGACCTGGGCGATCATCAGGAAGCCCACGAACACCAGGACCGGGGCCGCCGCCTCGGACGGCACCATGTTGATCAGGGGCGACAGGAAGATCGCCAGCAGGAAGGCCGCGCCCGTGACGACGGAGGCCAGGCCCGTGCGCGCGCCCTCGCCGACGCCGGCCGTCGACTCGATGTAGCAGGTGTTCGACGACACCGACCCGAGCCCGCCTGCGGCGGCCGCGACCGAGTCGACGAGCAGGATCTCGGTGGTGCGCGGCGGCATGCCGTGGGCGTCGAGCAGGCCGCCCTCGCTGCCGACGGCGACGACGGTGCCCATGGTGTCGAAGAAGTCCGCGAGCAGCAGCGAGAACACCAGCACGGCCAGGGCCAGGAAGTTGGTGAACGAGAACTGGCCGTCGGGGAAGAACGCGCCGATCATGTCGACCCGGCCGATGAGGCCCAGGTCGGGCAGCGCGGCGAAGTCCGTCAACTGGGGCACGTTGAGCGACCAGCCCGTGGGGTTGACGCCGTCGGCGGTGAACTGCGGGCCGACCTTGGCGACCGCCTCGACGATGACGGCAGCGACCGTGGCGACGAGGATGGAGATGAGCATGGCGCCCTTGACCCGCAGCACGTACAGCGCGATGAGGACGACGATGCCGAGGAAGAAGATCGCGATGGGCCAGCCCATGAGGGAGCCGTTGATGCCGAGCTCGACCGGCGGGGCGCCCGCGGGCTTGCGGACGATGCCCGCGTTGATGAGGCCGACGAACGCGATGAACAGACCGATGCCGACGGAGATGGCGGTGCGCAGCGTCTTGGGGATGGCGCGGAACACCGCTGTCCGGAACCCGGTGAGCACCAGGACGAAGATGATGATGCCCTCCCACACCACGAGACCCATGGCCTGCGGCCAGGTCATCTGCGGGGCGAGGACGTAGGCCACCAGCGCGTTGAGGCCGAGGCCCGCGGCGAGACCCATGGGGAACCGCCCGATGACGCCCATCGCGAGCGTCAACAGCCCCGCCACGAGCGCCGTTGCCGCCGCGACCATGCCGATCGACTGGCCGACCGCGGCATCGTTGACGACCGTCATGGCGGCGTCGCTGAACTTCGGCTGCCCGGAGATCAGGTTGCCGTCGCGGTCGACGGCGGTGCCGATGATGAGGGGGTTGAGCGCGATGATGTACGCCATCGCGAAGAACGTCACCAGGCCGCCGCGGATCTCCCGGCTGAGAGTGGAGTGGCGCTTGGTGATCTCGAAGTAGCCATCGAGCCCGGACCGCTGACGCTCCGACTCGGGATGCAGCTTTGCTGCCTTGGGAGTATTGGTAACCACGGACGGCTATCGTACGGCCCCCGGAGTGGCGGG